>Ga0209320_10000396_pt1 | contig 22410 bp, 28 predicted proteins | sample Rifsed13ft4_FD_184008 | JGI IMG/M metagenome (GOLD analysis project Ga0209320, IMG submission 184008) | Soil microbial communities from Rifle, Colorado, USA - sediment 13ft 4 (version 2) | ecosystem: Environmental > Terrestrial > Deep subsurface > Rock core/Sediment | place: Rifle, Colorado... | reverse complement strand
CACCTTCACGAGGACACCGTGCCCATTGGGGATGTCCTGGACTGAGGGCTTTGGCACTTCCCTGAGGTGGATACTCCCGGCTTTGCCGGGATGAACGGCAATGGCTTTCATGGTGTGCCTCCTCCTACCGTGTGTGCACAGGGACCCGATCTCTCCGTCAGTGGATGGTCTTCGCGTCCATGACGAGATTGTCGCTGAAGGAAAAACCCGTGACTTCACCTGCGAATTAGACGCGGTTGGGGAGGGAAGAGATGCACGGAGTTTGACCCGAGGGGGCAACCGCGGTGCATCAGAGAGGCCTACCGACCCCGGCGGCCTTTCTGGGTCCGCTCCCGGAGGAACCGGCGCACACGGCGTTCCAGTTCGGCAGGGATGCTTTCGTAGCGCAGGGATCGGGTGACGTGGACGGTTTTCTTGTATGTATTCAAAAAGGCCACACAATCCGAGCAAAGACGGAGATGGTCTTCGAAGGCCGAGGCGGTGCCTCGGTCCAGCTCCCCTGTCAGATAGTCCAGAAGCAGGTCCGTAATCTCTCGACAAATCGCGGACTGTGCTCGCCCGACAATGCTGCGTCTCGCCACGTCATGCTCCCTAAAAGGGTGAGTGCCCGAGCGTGACCGCCAACCTCCCCCGCAGCAAGAGGCGCGCCCGATGCAGGCGGATCTTGACCGCGGGCACGCTCAGTCCGAGGGCCTGGCCGATCTCACGATTCGGAACGCCTTCCAGATCGCTCAGCATCACCACTGCCTTATCGACCGGGCGGAGCTGATCGAGCGCCTGCCGGAGGATGCCGTGTAGCTCCTTACTCGCGAGGAGTTTCTCAGTGTCCTGCGACCAATCGACCACCGACCCCGCGCCGCCGAGATGATGGCCGTCCGGTTCGTACTTGGGCAGATAGTCTTCGTAGGAAACCTCTTTCGTCCTCTTGCGGCGGCGGAGCCTGGTGAGGGCTGCGTTCGTGGCGAGGCGGTACAGCCACGTCGAAAACGCTGCCTCCCCTCGAAACGTCTTTGCCTTTTCGTATAGCGTCAGGAATACCTCTTGTACGACCTCTTCCGCCTCCGCTTCATTGCCGACGAGCGCGATGGCCTGCCGATAGACCCTGGAGCAATAGCGCCGGTAAAGGGCTTCGAGCGCCTGCGCATCTTTGGCCTTGACACGCTCGACGAGCGAGCCCTCTTCCTCGGCGGGCTGTCGGGCCGGCGCTTGGGGTGGAACGCCCCTCTCGGCTCCTTGCGGGCCCCGCCCCGCCGCCCCTCTCTTCGTGTTAACGGCCATGGCCCCTAAGTCCTTTAGATGCTTGAGACACGGTAATGGATATCAACCTACAGCACGAAAACGTCGCGCGGGGCCCGTGGGGAGAGGTCAGTTTCCCGATCGCGTTTCCCCTCGACGACACGACAGACTATTCGCGCGGGGTCTCGCCTGTCAAGGCAAAACCTCTGGATCCTGGCGCAGACGTGCTCCACGGTCTATTGAGGAAGACCATGGGGCGGCGTCGGATTAGGTTCTCGGAGGAATAGGGAGAGAGAGCCCGCGGCCAGGGCCGTCGCGCTGATCGCACCCAGGGTCAGGGAGAGGCCGGTGGCATCGCTCAGGAGGCCGGCGAGGAACGGGGCGGCCGCCCCGGTCGCCATGACGACGGTGTAGTAGAGGGCGTAGCCACGAGAGCGCCCCTGGGGGGCCACGAGTTCCGGAACGGTGCCGTAGAGCACGGAAGACGTTCCATTCAGGACGAGCCCGACCAACGGGATGACGAAAAAAACCGCGGCGGAGGAGAGGGGGAGCAGGGCGAGGATCAGGGCTCCTGTGAGGATCTCCGTTCCGAGGATCATTGGGACAATCCCACACCGATCCGCCAGGACCCCGCACAGGAACTTCCCCACCGCTCCTCCGGCGAAAAGGAGGGTGAAGACCAGACCGATTTCTTCCGGTCCCATGCCTTTTTGCACGAGGAGGAACGGCAGGAACGTCAGGAAGGACGTCCTGGTGGAGTCGTCGAGCATCCCGATCAGCGTCAGGCGACGGAAGCGCCGCCGATCGAGGATGCCCCACCCCTGCGACGGGTTTGCGGGGCGCGGCTGGATCAGTGTGGGCGGGGTCGTCCCCCGCTTCGCGAGATACAACCCAAGGACCCCGCCCGTCGTCACGGCGCAAAGTCCCAGGACGACAAAACCTCCCCGCCATCCCCAGGAGGCGGCCAGGACCCCGATCAGGCCGGGGAGCATGACCTTGCCCAGGTCGCCGGAGAAATTATAGGTGCCGAGCGCCGTGCGACTCCCGGCCGACTGGTATGCGTGGGAGACCAGCGACGAGGCCAGGGGATGCTGAACCCCCGATCCGCCCCCCGCGAGTGTGAGCAGCCAGACGAGGAAGGCGTACGAGATGACGAGGGCCGTCGCCACCAAGCTGAGCCCGAGGAGGGCGGTGCCGGCACTCAGGATCAGGATCTCGCCCGCCCGCTCCGCCAGGAACGAAGCGGGGATCTGCATGCCGCTCAGCGCCCACGTGTACGCCGTCTTGAGCAGTCCGACCTGAGCGAAGGAGAGCTGAAGGTCGAGGGCGATCAGCGGGAAGAGGACGTAGAGGGCGTTGGCGCACCCGTCGTGAAGCAGATGGATGCTACAGCAGAGCGCAAGGGTCTCGACCCGGCCTGGACTGGCGGGTGCCTCTTCCAGGGAGGGCGAATGATCCGTCATGGCAAGGGAAGGATGCGGGAAAAGCTGGTGCCGGTCAAGGCAGAAGTATCGACGACGATGACGCGTGATGTTCGGGTCAGGGGCATGCTCGGGCAGCCCGCGGTGACCGCCGGTGAGGTTGATCGCCTGGCATATTTCTTGCTGCCTTCCGTCATTCAATGCGTGAGTGGTTCGACGGGGCTCACCACCGAGGTGGCATCGAAGGCCTGCCATGAGGGATCATCGAATGGAGCGCTATGAGAACAAGCGGCGCTGGCCACGCTTTGCCGCCTACCTCCCCGTCCAGTGCACGGTCTTGGATCCCGGGAAAGCCGACCACAGGCAAGTCACCGGCATGACGCTCAACATTGGGGGTGGCGGAATTGCCCTCTTACTGGGCGAGACCCTCGCCCTCGGGATTCCAATCATGATCACACTTGGCCGTGAGGAACCGATCCGGGGACACGTCGTTTGGACTGACCGGCGTATGCTGACCTTCCTCAAGACCGCCGTCCCACACGGAGTGGCCTTCGAGAAGCCGGTCGATGCGTCTTGGGTCCAGCAATGGGTCTCTCAGGGCAGGAGGCGGGCGCATGTCCGGGCCCCCGTTCTCCTGGATGTGGAGTTCACTCCGGCGGGCACGGGGGCTCATGGAACCTGTTTCAATCTGAGCCAGGGTGGGATGTTCATCGCGACGGAGCACCCGTCGCCGCCGGGGACCGAGGTCATACTCCGCTTCGCCCTGCCGAGCGTGGCCGCCCCCCTTTCGGTCCGGGGGCGGGTTGCGTGGATATCCGGGCAGGACAGAGAGGCGAGTGCCGTCACCGGGATGGGGGTGCAGTTCCTCGATCTCAACCCGATGGATACTGCCGTGATCGGCACCTTCGTTGACCGTCTTCGCCCCGATGTATCCGCGCCGGACGCATCCCCACGCCTTCGCAGCGCCCGGGGTTCACGCCGTGCTCGTCGATAGTCCCTGCGGGTATCGCTCTGGCGATGGCCTGCGTATCGGAGCGGGCCGGGAAAGGGTCCTGCACGCGGCACGATTCTTGCTCGAATAATCGGAGAAATGATGACTGGACGTGGCCTAAGCAGGCCGGGAGGCTTATGATGCGTGGAAATAGCAAACTGTGGAGGGGAGCACTGATCGTCTGCGTCGCGGTCTCCCTTCTCTTTTCCTCCGGCTGCGCCCTCTTCTTGGTGGGCGCGGGAGGGGCGGGCGGCTACCTCATCAGAAAAGGTGAGGAGGGAGATGCCCCGAGCAAGAAGGAGACCTCCAAGGGGTCGTCGTTACGTAACGAAGTTGACCTGAAGGTGGCCTCCGCTTCGCAGGGGGAAGCGGGGCAGGGAGACACCCGATGAGAAGGACGGTTTCCATTCTCATTGTGTTGCTCTTGATACTCTTGGCAGGATGCGCGACCTTCCGGGGGATGGCGGAGGATACCGAGAACCTCGGTCGGGGAATCAAGAAGACGGTCTCTGAATAGCATCGCCATCCTCACTGCCTATTTAAGCCCTCACTCCAGGAATCTCCCGAGGACCCTCTTCCTCTGCAGAAAATGGTGCAATCTACTGTCGCCTCTCCCCATATGGCTGGTTGGCAGACATAGCTCAATACCTATTTATTTTTAGTACCTTGTCAGCTCAAGCATACTAATTTACTTTAATGATTTTCCCCTTCCAGATGCGCTAGCGGCCAAGCTTTTTCGGTTGCGGACCTCGTCTTTCCACTTGACGGGCCTCCCGGGAAAGGGCGAGACTGCGCGTAACGGGGACACCTTTCGGCGCTCGGGGGCACGCGAGGGCAGTGACGAGAGGATCGAGGGGATCTTAGCGGGCAGGGGCGATCCGGGGGAGATCGAAGGAGGGGGGAGATGGACATAATTCGGCGCGTCGACTACTTCTACGTAACGGTTCCCGATAAACCGGGGGAGGGGGTCAAAATCCTGACGACGCTCAGGCAAGCGGGGGTCAACCTTTTGGCTTTCTCAGGGTTTCCGCAAGGGAAGCGGGCGCAGCTTGACTGTATTCCGGAGGACCCTGTGGCCTTCCTCAATGTGGCGAAAAGAGCGAAATGGAAGCTCAGTCCGAAAAAGTCCGGCTTCCTCGTCCAGGGGGACGACCGCGTCGGCGCCTGCGCCGACTTCCTGGGAAAGCTGGCTGCGGCGAAGATCAACGTGACTGCCATTGAGGCCGTTTCGGCAGGGGCGGGCCGCTACGGCGCGATCTTCTGGGTCAAGCCGCGCGATGTGAACCGCGCCGGCAAGGCGTTAGGTATCTGACCGCCCCTCCTCAGGACACCTTTCTATTCTATTCCTGGTCCACTGGCGATGGAGGAGCAGCGATGGCAGAGTGGACAGAACAGCTGACGCGACTCTTACGCGAATCGGTCAATGCCTCTGTGGAGGCGGCGGTCAAGTTTCAGGAACAGACCTGGCGGATGGTGGACGAATTGGTCCAGCGCGGTGCCCTGGCCAAGGACGACGCGAAGCGGCTTCTCGACGCGTGGACCCGTCGGACCGAAGAGTTCCAGGAGCGTCTGGAGGAGAAGTATCGGCAGTGGGAGGAGGGCTTGAAGTCGGGCCTCGGGGCGTATCTGCCTCCGAGCCGAAAGGAAGTGCTCGACCTCCATCGCAAACTTGACCTACTCATGGCCAACCTCCAGACCACGCCCGGCAAGCGGGCACGGGCGGGGCGAAGCCCCAAAGAGGCACAAAGACCAAAAGCCAAGCCCGCGCGGAAGCGGTCCTGATTGCTGGTGACTGCTGAGCAGGGAGGGGAAGGATGGAGGGCGGAGCGAAGCTCGGAAAGGAGGAATTTGTCGTCCGGGCCATCAAGAAGCTGAGGGGACAATACCGGGGGATCCACAGCGTTTTCTCCGGGTTTAACGAGGCCTTCCGTCAGTACTTTGGCGAGGATCCTCGGCCGGTCACACAAGAGCTGGCTGCCAGGGGGATCATCGCGATCCGTCCGGTCAAGGGCGGGGTGATGTTGTACCTCAAGGGGGACGCCCCTGAGGCGGGGGGCGATGCCTTGAAGAAGATCCTGGATGAGAAAGAGGCGTGACTTTTGAGGGGAGGAGGGGGAGGCAGGGTGGTGACCCGGCAGCCGGCCAAGGCGCGCGGCAGGGAGAGCCCGGAAGAGAAGAGGCGACGGGTCCTCGAGGTCATCCGGATTCTGGTGCGGACCTATCCGGGGGTCACGCTGGCGCTGAACTTCACGACACCGCTGGAGCTTCTCATCGCCCTCATCCTGGCAGCGCAGTGTACCGATGAGCGTGTGAACCAGGTCACGGCGAGTCTCTTTCGAAAGTATCGAACGCCTCAGGACTGGGCCGGTGCGGACCGGACCGTCCTCGAGGCAGAGATCCGCTCCACGGGCTTTTACCGGAACAAGGCCAAGGCCATCCAAGGGTGTTGTCGAACAATCGTCAGCCGGTTCGAGAGCAAGGTGCCGCGGGCACTCGAGGATCTCCTGACCCTGCCAGGGGTGGGCCGGAAGACGGCCAACATCCTGCGGGGCAACACTTACGGCGCGCCCGCCATCGGCGTGGACACCCACGTGGCTCGCCTCGCGGAGCGTCTGGGGCTCAGTGCCGAGAGGGATCCGGACAAGATTGAGCTTGACCTGAATGCCCTGATACCCGATAAGGAAAAGGTCCGGTTCTGCCATCTGCTCCAGGCCCACGGTCGGACGATCTGCCAGGCCCGGAAGCCGAATTGCCCGGCCTGTCCCATCAATCGGCTGTGTCCCTATCCGGTCGCGGCGGGGGTCCCGCTTGCACTGGCGAGGTAGAATGGCCGCTCCGGTTGCCACCGATTCCGTTCTGGGATATCCTGCAGTGAAAATAAATGCTTCTGAATGTCCGTCTACATCATTGGGAGTCGGCCCCATGGAGGAGCACCAGCTGGTGGAGCGCTCCCGTGCGGGAGATGTGGCCGCCTTTGAAGAGCTGGTCAAGCGACATCAGGGCCGTGCCTACGCGATTGCGTACCGCATGCTCCGTAACCGAGAGGATGCCCAGGAGGTGGCGCAGGAGGCCTTTGCACGCGCCTACTTTCGCCTGGCAGAGTTTCGAGGGACGGCGCAGTTCAAGACGTGGCTCTACCGGATCCTGGTGAACCTGGCGACGGATCAGCTCCGGCGGCGAAGGCCGGAAGTCCCCGGGGGGGATGCCGTGCTCCAACAGGTCAGCATCGGGGAGAACCCGGGAGAGAATATGGAGCGACACGAGCTGAGGCAGGGCATCACAAAAGCCATCGATGCCCTTCCTCCAGATCTCAAGACCGTGGTACTCCTCCGGGAGTTCGAGGGGCTTTCCTACGCGGAGATCGCCCGGGTGATCCGCCGGCCCGTAGGCACCGTGATGTCGCGTCTCTTCCATGCCCGACGCCGTCTCCAGGCAAGCCTGGGAGTGTACTGGGAAGGGGAAAGCTAACGTGATTCAGCATCGACGATATCGACGTTCGCTCAGCGCGTACGTGGACGGCGAGCTCAGCCCGTCTGAGAGCGGGCAGCTCGAAGTGCATCTGGCCGGCTGCGGTGAATGCCGCGTTCAGCTTGAGAGGCTGAAGGGGCTGCAGGGGCTCCTCCGCCAGGGTCTCAAGGACCCTATAGCGGAGGTCACGCCCGTCCTGTGGCCGGGAGTGCGTGCCCGGATTGAAGGTGGTCGGCCCATTGGCCGCTTCACAGCGTGGATCCGCCAGATTTGGGAGGCGACGTGGGAACAACCCCGAGTGTCGCTCGCGGGTGCGGCCGTCATCAGCGTTCTACTCCTCACGACAGTGTACCTGCTGCGGGAGACCCCGGTGGCAACGCCGCTCGGAAAGACCATTGTGGCGGAGCTGAAGCCCGGCACGGCCGAGGTGGTGGTGGAGGCCGTGGAGCCCGAGCTAGACTTTGGGGCGATGGTCCTCACCACCTCTGATGAAGCTGAAGGCTTGAAGGTAATCTGGGTGGTCGCTCGAGGGGAGATGTGAAGCCACTCCTCCTGACCATTGGCCTGTTCCTGCTCTTGCCGGTCTCGCTGGCGTACGCCCAGGCAGTCCCCATCGAGGTCCAGGTGATCCAGGCCTCGCGCGAGCCCAGCGGCGCTGTCGATCCGGCGATCCGTTCGCTGGTCAGCGAGCTGCAGCGGAGCTTTGCCTACACCAATTACCGGCTGCTCGAGGTCCACAAGGGGCAGGTGAGTCCAGAGAGTCCCTGGCGAACCGTCATTGCCGGAGGCCGGGATCTCGGCGTCGAGCTTTTGAAGATGGATCGGGGACGAGTGGAACTGCGCATCACAACGCCGCGGGTCAACACCCGGGTGAGCCTCCAGCGCGGCGGACCACCCATCCTGCTCGGCGGCCCGGCGCATGGCCCCGGCGTCCTCATCATGGCCATCTCCGCCCGCTAATCCCCTCCGCCCTTTCCTCGGTCCCGCTCTGTTGTTCACTCCTAACGGAAAACTCTCACTTCCATCGCAGGAGCTCTCCCCGCACCCCCCTTTAGCCCAGCTTGTCGTACCTCGGGTCCGGAATTTGCATGGAGAGGCTGCGCGGGTGAATTGGGAAGCGCTGCTAGCGGGCGCAGATAGGGAGGAAAGCGATGGAGCTTTACCGACGCAAGGCGTGTGGGTTCGGTTTCGTGAAACGTATCAAGGTCCTATTTTGGTTTGTGTTGTTCTTGGCGCCTTGCTTCAGTTTCGCGCAACAGCTTGACGAGCAGACCGTTCTGAAGATGGTTTCGGAGATGGACCACGCAATCTCTCAAAGGGACGCAAGCGGGTTGGCCAGGTTTCTGAGTGCCGAGCTCACGGTCATAGCCAACGTTCGCGCTTCAGGACAAACTCAGAAACTAACGATGAACAAGTCGAGCTATATCGAGTCGCTCAAGCAGGGGTGGGCCGTTGCCACGGGCTACGAGTACAAGAGAACGGACATCAAGATCACGCTTTCTGGACCCGCCAAAGCCGTAGTGACTGCGACCATCGCTGAAACCGTGACGGTTCAGGGGCAAACAATCCGTAGCACTTCCACTGAAACCGCGGTGATTGAGCTCGTGGGGGGCAAACCCATGATCACAAGTGTTGTTGCGAATGTGCAGATGTGACACATGACCAGCGCATCGAGGCGGACCTACGCAAGCGGGCTTCGCCCGCCCGCTCGGGCCGCTCATGCGCGGCGTTGGGCGGCCCATAGGGCTCATCCCTCCCTGACGGATCCCCCCGGTTTTTCCTTGCCAAGCCCTCCATGGACTGCGTACCCTCTCAGGCGTGGCGAAAGAATCACTCCCCCGAGATCACCCGTTGTTGAAGCTCGCGGGGCGGCGGGTCGGGGACTACGCTCTCGATGTGGAGGCGTGGGTCGGCCGGTTCGTCGGGCAGGCAGAGTTTGTCCTGCATCTCAAGGATGGTGCCGGGGCGCGATCGAACCGGCCGGTGGTGGAAGGGCTTTATGGTCGGACGAAAATCCCAGGGAGTGGGGCAGAGGTCGAAAGGGGAATCCTGGATGTCGCCCTCGGGCTGGTAGCGACGTTCGGCGCGACGGAACTCCGGTTTCACGGGAGTGAGCTGGAACGGGAGATCGTCGGCGCGCTCGCAGAGATGATCGCGGATGCATGGAGCGCGATGATGTATCTTGCCTACGGCTGGAAAACGTTGAAGCAGATTCAGGATCTTCGCCACCCACTCCAGGTGACCGATGAGGGGTATCTCCTCTTCACCCAAGGATTTCGGGGCGGCTGGAAGGATTATTACTATTCCGAGGGGTGGCTGGAAGGGCCGATCAAGCTCAAAGCCGAGCGGCCTCCGACCGCCGAGTACCGCTCGCTGTGGGATGCCGAGAATGGCCGGGCACTTCTGGATTTTCTGAAAGGTCCTCCTACGGATGGCCACATGCGGTTTCAGGAGGAGGGGTCAGGCGAGGTGGTCGTCCTCCCCATCGTGGCGCTCGAGCGAACTGCGCGGTCTCGCGCCCTGCTCATGCTCCGCGAGCTTCGGCCGGTGGACGCGGGACTGCTCGACGAGCGGGATCGCATCCTGAAAATCTACCCAACCCCTCAATCGGTGGAGACGCTGAGCCCTGCAGATCTCCAGGCGTTGTCCGCGAAGGCGGCAAAGGCGCGGTGAAGCCTGATGGTGCAGAGACACTACGGACGGCTCGAATCGCAGTTGATACAGACCTCATCTCCCTCCGTCACGGTCCGAAACACGCCCTCCGTCACCTCTACAAAGGCCGGCCCGTCCTTCGTCTTCACCCACAAAAAGTAGCGGGGCCTCCCCTGGCCCGGACCCTCCGATTGATTTCCCGACGGGGGAATCTGGCGTTTCTCGGTGACCACGCCCTGGACGGGGACCGGTCCGTAAGAGACGGCACCTGCGCAGCCCCCCCCGAATGCCATCACCGCCAGAAGCAGCCCCGGGGTGGCCCCAAAGAATCTCCACGGGCCTTTCACACCTCACCTCTCAACCAGAGAAAGTAGTGAAGGCGCCGGGCCGGGTCAATGATTTTCTGCCGGTGGGCCCGGTCGGCTCCTCGCTGGAAATCGTTCGTGAAAGTGATTATCATGACCTTGCCATGGTTGACATCGATAGGACGGACGCGCTGGGATGAAAATTTTCTATTCCCCAAAGTACGAAGTCGATTTGGGACCGCACATCCTCCCGACCGTCAAGTTCCGGTTGATCAAGGAAAGGCTCATTGAGCTGGGGATCGCCAGGGCCGGGGCTTTCGAGGAGCTCCCTCCAGCTCGAGATGATGATATCCTGCTTGTCCATACGCCGGCATATCTCGACAAGTTTCGGCGAGGGACGCTGACCGCTGGGGAGTTAGCGGTGCTGGATCTTCCCTTTTCCCCGGGGCTCGCGGAGGCGGCTTGGATCGGCGTGGAGGGAACCATCCGGGCCGCTCGATACGCCCTGGAGACCGGCCTGGGAATCCACATCGGCGGCGGCGGTCACCACGCCTATCCGGATCATGGCGCGGGCTACTGCGTCTTCAACGACGTCGCGATTGCGATTCGTACACTGCAGCGGCAAGGGCGGATCGTCAAGGCCATGGTGATCGACTGCGATGTGCACCAGGGGGACGGCACGGCCTTCATCTTTCGCGAGGAGCCCAGCGTCTTCACCTGCTCCATCCATCAGGAGGACCTCTATCCGGAAATCAAGCAGCAGGGCGATCTGGACATCGGGTTGCCGTCTGGGGCGGGGGACGAGGAGTATCTCGCCGAGCTGTCGCGGCATGTGCTGCCAGCCGTCGAGGTCTTCCGCCCCCAACTGCTGATCTATGTCGCGGGAGCGGACCCGTACCAGGATGATCAGGAAGGGGGGCTGAAGCTCACCTTCGCGGGGCTCGAGCGCCGGGACCAGATCATCTTCCAGGAGGCAAAGCGGAAGCGTGTTCCCGTGGCCGTGGTGTTGGCGGGTGGCTATGCCCGAAGGACCGCCGACACCGTCGCGATCCATGTGACGACCATTCGAACCGGGCTGGAAGTGATAGGCCGCAAGCGAGGCTAGGGCAGGGGGAATCCGGGATGCGATGGACGAACAAGCAGCGACCGAGGCCTCTCCGCAGTGGTGATCTTGTGGCGGTGGTGGCCACCTCCGGTGTGGTGCATCCGAAACGCTTGAAGCGCGGGCTCAGGAGCTTGCGCCGCATGGGCCTTCGGGTACTGGAGGGCCCGCACCTCTACGATCGGTGGGGCTACCTCGCCGGCCGGGATCGGGACAGGGCAGCCGGCCTGCAGGAGATGTTTTGTCGCGAGGAGGTGAAGGGGATCTTTTGTGCACGCGGCGGATACGGGGCGGGGCGGATACTGCCCTATCTCGATCTCGCGCTGATCCGCCGACATCCCAAGGTCTTCCTCGGGTCGAGCGATGTCACCATTCTCCATCTGGCCCTGACGCAGCACGCGGGGCTAGTGACCTTTCATGGGCCGATGGTAGAGCCAGATCTCAGTCGCGACAACAACCCGTTGACCCGACGGAGCGTGCGGGCGCTCGTTCTGAACGGCAGGGCCTTCGAGGGGACGATTCCGGGCCATTTCCTCTCTCGACCGACACGGATCGAAGGGGAGCTCACCGGCGGGAATCTCACCCTGGTTACCTCCTCTCTCGGGACCCCCTTCGCCATCGAGACCAAGGGCAAGGTCCTCTTTCTGGAGGAGGTGAACGAGGAGCCCTACCGGATCGACCGCATGCTGACGCATCTGAGGCTGGCGGGGAAACTGGAAGGGGTGAGGGGCATAGTCTTCGGAGAGATGGTGCGGTGCAGGGCCCGTGTGGCACTCCGCGGCTTCTCGGCCACAGGCATCCTTGCTCGATTCGCCCGAGATATGGACGTCCCCTGTTTCGCGACCTTTCCGAGTGGGCATGGCCGCGAGAACGTGGTCCTGCCCATGGGAGGACGCATTACCCTCGAACCTCGGGGGGAGTGGTCGGCGCGATTTCGTCTGAGGCCCTGAGGGGCTGGCGCTCGTCGCGCCGCTTTCCCTTTCCCTTGCACTTACCCGGCGGAAGTCGATACAATACCGGGCGAGGGATGTCGATGCGGCTTTCGTACGATCCGAAAGATGAATCCTCCATCATGCACGCGCTCGACTTGGTCATTGAGGCCCTGGCGAAGCTCTCTTCTCCCGAGTCCGTCGCCGAGCACCTGAAGCGATTGGCCCGTGAGCTCGAAGAGACCCAGGAGAAACTGGATGGGGGGAACCCCTGGGGAGAGTAGGAGAGTGGCAGAAGTAAGCAGAGGGCGATCGCGAATGGCGGACCCGAGGAGAGGCGTCGATCTCTGTGCTGCAGTAGCGTGGGGGATCATCGCCTTCGGCGCGCCGGCCCTGGCGGCCGAGAAGGGGGACGCCGCCCGCGGGCAGGCGCTCTACGTGGAGTACTGTTCCCAGTGCCACGGCGGGCGTGGGGAGGGTTGGGGCTGGGGCGAGAAGATCCCCCCGCCTCCCGTCCCCATTCCCGATCTGTCCAATGCGGAACATATGAGGCAACTTTCGGATCAGTATCTCTTCGAGATCATTAAGGAGGGGGGAGAGGCGGTCGGAAAGACGCGGCTGATGCCTGCGGCGGGGCGCGTGATGAACGATGGGGCGATCTGGGATGTAATTGCCTATCTCAGGTCCCTCTCCAGACGGGTCGAGGCGCCACGGAAACAGGAGCGGTGAGGGAGCAGAGGGGGCGAGCGGCGGTGAGAACCAGGGAGTGGTTGTGGATCATCGTTTTCTCTGGACTAGGCGTGGGGGGAGTGATCCCGGTCCTGGCGCAGAACTCAGGCCATGGCCATGAAGGATACGAGGCGACCGGTCGATTTCCGCACTCGGTGGCCGTGGCTGACTTGAATAAAGATGGACATCTGGATATGGCCATTGCCGGTTCGGCGGAGCGCAAGATTACCGTCCTCCTGGGCGACGGCAGGGGAGGCGTGGCCGCGAACCACTCCTACGAGGTGGCCCGCGGTCCGGTGTGGGTGACGGCGGGCGATCTCGACGGCGATGGGCACCCGGACCTGGTCACGGCCAACAGCGGGGCGGGGACGGTCACCCTCTATTTCAATGACGGGCACGGCCGCTTTGTCAAGCGGCAGGAGCTTGAGGGCTTTAAGGGGCCGGTAGCCGTGGTGGCAGCCGATTTCGATCGGGACGGCCGCACGGATCTCGCGGTGGCTGATACGTTGCTCTCCACCGTCCTCGTCCATCGCGGGGATGGCAAGGGAGGGATGAACCTGGTGGCGCAGTACCCTGCGGGCAGCCGCCCTCACATCCTGGCTCAGACTGATCTCAACCGGGACGGGGTCGTGGACCTGGTGGTGACCAGCCTTGGGCAGCATACGATCTCGGTCCTCGTCGGGAAGGCCGATGGGACCTTCGAGGAACCCCGGGTCTTCAAGGTGAAAAGGTTTCCCCACTATATGGCGTTCGCCGACTTTACCGGGGATGCTCACGAGGATGTGGCGATCGTCTGTGCCGGGGATGACACCCTCGTCCTCTTGGCCGGTGATGGAAAGGGAAATCTGCGGAAGCTCGCCGAGTTTCCAACCGGCGTCAACCCCCACCCGGTCATTGCCGGCGATTTCACCGGCGACGGACGGCTCGATCTGATCGTCGGCAACCGGAGCACCAAGAACCTCACCATCCTCAAGGGGGACGGGACCGGCCAGTTCACCCGGCTGCCGGATGTGAAGGTGCCCGACGACCCCATTGTGCTAGGCGGGGGGGACTTCAACGAAGATGGAAAGCCCGACCTCGTCCTCGTCTTTGCGTCCCTACACAGGGCAGCCATCTATCTCGGCGATGGACGGGGGGGCTTCACGCCGGCGGTCTCTCCGGCGTCTCGCCCGGCGCGCCAGTGATTAGTGATTAGTCACCAGTCTTGGAGATGAGCGTGGCCCGTCTCCGTGCCTTTCGGGGGTATCGGTACAATGTGGAGAAGGTCGGAGACCTGGGGGCAGTCGTCTCTCCCCCCTACGATGTGATCCCCGACGAACTCCGACCCGAACTCCATCGTCGCCACCCCCACAACGCGATCCGTCTCATCCTCGGGGAGGATCGAACGGGCGACGATGCGGGGGAGAACCGGTATCTGCGGGCCCGCCGGTATTTCCAGGAGTGGGAAGAGACCGGCATTCTTCTCCGGGAGGCTGCGCCCGCCTTCTATGTCTACGAGCAGCAGTATCCCTGGAAGCGGGGAGAGCGGCGAGTCCGGACGGGGCTCATCGGGGCTGTCGCCCTGGAGGAGTACGGCGCGCGCGTCGTTTTTCCTCACGAACGGACCATGCCAGGGCCGAAGGCGGATCGCCTCAGGTTGATGCAGGCCCTCCCGGTGAATCTCGAACAGATCTTCTGCTTTTATCCGGGACCGTCGGGATCGATTACCGACCTGCTCCGCTCGGCCACGCGGACCGATCCGCTGTGCGACTTCGGGGATGAGGCGGGCGTTCGGCACCGACTGTGGCTCCTGCAGAAGCCAGAGACCATTGCCCGCCTCGTCACGGCCTTTCGTGACCGGCCCCTCTTTATCGCCGATGGACACCACCGGTATGAAACGGCGCTCACCTTCCGGGAGGAGATGCGGCGGGCCGATGCCACGGGGGGCCCCGAGAAGGCGTACAACTTTGTCATGATGACCCTGGTGAGCATCGAGGACGAGGGGCTTACGGTCCTCCCGACGCATCGGCTCATCCGGGCCGAGTGGGGGCGTGCCGGATCGGAGATTCTCACGCTGCTCGAGTCCCACTTTTCTCGCGAGCAAAGGGTGATCGATCACGGGGAGGGCGGCCTCCAGAAATATATCGAGGAGATGGAGGAGCGGGGACGTCGAGGGCACGTCTTTGGTCTCTACACCGGTGGAGAGACCTTCGCCCTCTTGACCTTGAAGGATCCCGGGAGGGTGGAGCGGCTCACGGAGGGGAGCGGCTCTCGTGGTGCCCAGGCGCTCGACGTGGTCATCCTGCAAGACCTGATCTTCCAGAAGCTTCTTCAGCTCACCGATCCGGAGATGATCAGGTTTACGCAGGACGAGGAGGTGGCCCTTCGCGAGGTGCGGCACGGCCGTGCGGCCGCCGCCTTTTTCCTCAACCCGATCCCCGTGACCCAGATCGCGGCGACGGTGAGCAGCGGACAGCGGCTTCCACCCAAGTCCACCTATTTCTATCCAAAGCTCTTGTCCGGATTGGTCTTCTTTCAGGTGGATCCGCGAGAGAGCCTCGATGTGTCCACGACGTCTCTCTGAGTGAGCTGGTGTTGGGCGCAGAGGGAAAGGGGTCAGCCCTTGCGGCGGGTGAGTGAGAAGTCGGCCGGGGCGTCCTGGGGCACGCGGCCTTTCAGCTCTTCCAGCTCCTTCTCCAGGTCGTGCACCCGATCGAGAAGGCACTGCAGGGCTTGAGCCACCGGGTCCGGGAGGTTGGTCCAGTCGAAATCCATGTCGGTCACCTTCTTGCCGTCCCGGTAGATCACCCGCCCCGGAACTCCGACCACGACCGAGTTGGGTGGGATCTCCTTGACCACCACCGAACCCGAGCCGATCTTGCTGTTGTCCCCGACCATGAAGGGTCCGAGGATCTTAGCTCCGCCCCCGATGATGACGTTGTTGCCGATCGTGGGGTGCCGTTTCTTGCGTTCCAGGCTGGTGCCCCCCAACGTCACCCCCTGATAGATGGTTACATTCTCGCCCACCTCGCTCGTCTCGCCGATCACCACCCCCATGCCGTGGTCGATAAAGAGCCCTGGGCCGAGGCGGGCCGCGGGGTGGATCTCGATCCCGGTCAGGAAACGGTTCACGTGGGAGATGAACCGGCCAATAAAGAGCAGTCCCCGGTTCCAGAACCAATGCGCCACCCGGTGCAGCCACACGGCGTGCAGACCGGGATAGCAGAAGATGATCTCGAGCGTACTTCGGACGGCAGGATCACGGTCCCACGCAGCCTGAATGTCCCGTCGGAGCGTCTCGAACATTGGTCCCTCTCCTGGAGATACGATCCCCCCCGGTCCGCGTCAGGGGCCGAGCGGAATCGCGAACCGTTCAGTTTCGTGCGATGATGGTGGCGTTCAGGTCGGCCAGGAGCTGGTCGACATCGATGCCGTGGACCTTGGCCCCGACCTCGATGTTGTCGTAACTGGCCGCGGAGCAGCTCGGACAGGCCACCCCGTAACGGCTGAAGACCGAGATGGTCTCCGGGTAGGTCTGGAGGACATCTTCGATCTTCATCTTCCTATCGATCCGCATCCCGCCTCCCCTCTGATGACCCGTTCTTGTCCACGGGCCGAACTACTCTTGTAAGGGTAAACCTGACGCTGTGCGCCGTCAAGCAGTTTTCGGGGTGCCGAGGGGTGAACCGCCGTGTTGACATCCTTGCGCCGCCTCCCTTAGGGTGAGGCGGTGGACCAGCGCGTTCGACGGATCCTGCTCGCCATGCGCGATCATCCCCTGCTGCGACAGACGGCTCGGCTGGCCGCAGAACGGGACCTGCTCCCGGTCTACCTCGTCGGCGGGTTTGTGCGTAACGCCCTCCTCAAAGGTCCAGGGGCCCTTGACATCGACCTGGTCTCTCCCCACCCCGCTTCTTTGGGTGCAGCCCTCCAGCGAGCCTTTGACGGCCGACTGATCCGCTTCGCCGAGGGGGTCCAACGGGTCGTGTTTTCCCGGGGAGGGAAGCGAGTGCAGATGGATATCGCTCCTCTCCGCGGAGGGAGTATCGTCGAGGATCTGAGACGGCGGGACTTCACGATCAACGCGCTGGGCGTCTCACTCGGGGAGGATGCGACCGACCTCATCGACCCGACAGGGGGTCTCAGGGACCTGAGAGCCAGGCGGATCCGGGTGGGTGATCCGCAGGTGCTCGCCGAAGACCCCCTGCGTCTCCTGCGGAGTGTCCGCCTGGCTGCTCAACTCGAGTTCGCCATCGACGAGACCACGGCTCAGGCGATCCGCCAGCATGCTTCCTCCCTCGGGCGTGTCGCACCGGAGCGGCTTCGGGAAGAGTTTTTTGGGATTCTCAACTGTTCCGTCGCTGGCCGCTGGCTCGGCGCCATGGATGATCTCGCGCTCCTTGAGGTCCTTTTTCCCGAGACCCGGGAGATGCGAGGGTGTCTGCAAGGTCCACCCCATCGCTTTGATGTTCTTACCCACTCCCTGGAGACGGTCCGGTCCCTCGACGGGATCCTCCATCGACTGCCGAAACTCTTCTTGCGCCAAGCAGCCTTCCTCATTGGACCGTTGGAGGCGGAAGTGGAAGGAGGAATCAGTCGGCGGGCCTTGCTTCGCTTTGCGGCGTTGCTCCATGACGTGGGGAAACCGGAAACCCGTTCGGTGGAAGAGGGGCGGATCCGTTTCTTGGGTCACGCCGAACGTGGAGCAAGCATGATGGAAGAGATTTGTCGCCGCCTGCGCTTGGGCTCGCGGGCTTCGGCGATGGCGGTCGCCCTGGTGCGAGAACACCTCCGTCCCTTCTTCCTGGAGCAGGCAAAGACCATCACGTCCCGGGCCCGTTATCGGTTCTGGCGGGACCTGGAGCCCCTCGCCGCCGATTGCCTCCTCCTCTCCCTGGCCGATATCCGGGGCACCTATGGACGGGACGGGAGGGCCTTTCAAGAGCGCCTCCGTTTCGTCCAGGAGATGTTTGCATTCCAGCGCAAGAGGATTCGAGGAGGCAGGCACGCGGGCGGGCGGACACCCTTGCTCGATGGCCATGAGCTCATGGCCCGGTTGGACCTCACCCCCGGACCCTTTGTGGGATTTCTGCTGGAGCGGCTTCAAGAAGAAGCAGCCCTTCGCCCTCTCCGGACCAAAGAGGCAGCCCTGCGGTATCTGAAGCGCCACCTGCATGCCTTGCAGGAGGAGTTCGCACGGGGCGAAGCGTCTTGATCTTTGAGGACAGGAATGATATGAGTGGCCCTGCGTGATGGGCACCAGCGACAACAGGGAAGGGCAAGGGCATGAGGTGGGGGGGGAGAAGACGCGCCGGGTGGGACTGCGGCACCTGGGCCTGGGATTCCTGGCTTGCTTGTTGCTTCTCTTCCTCATCTCCTGGTGCTCTTTGCCAGTGCAGTGAACGGCGTGGCGACCGATCGTAAGGCACAGATCGTGCGCAAGGGACTCGGACTCTGCCTGGCCGCATTGCTTACCCTTTTTGCCTGCTCGCCCGGCGAGGGTCCTGAGTCGGTCGCCCAGAGCTTCGTGGAGCGATACTACGTCCAGCCCGATCTTCCGCGGGCCAAGGCCTTGGCGCACGGGCTGGCCCGGCAGAAGATCGAAGAGCAGGAGGAGCTCCTGCGCGCCGTGCCGGGACAGGATGGGGCGGCGGGCCGGAGGGTTTCCTACAGCTTGTACACGACTCGGAAAATGGGGGAGGACAGGATCTTCGTGGTCTACGACCTTGCCATCTCGGTGGACAGCCGGGTGATGAAGAAGCGCGCCTTCATCTCTACTGCTCGGATGAATGAGGGGTGGCGCGTGACGAATTTCCAGGAGGACGACAATTAATCTCATCCATTGGCTTACTTCGCCGTTGACAGTAGGTCCCTTCTCCGCTATACATTATCTGCTCTCGTGGCGGGAGTAATTCAGCGGTAGAATGCCAGCTTCCCAAGCTGGACGTCGCGGGTTCGATTCCCGTCTCCCGCTCCACTCCCCGACTTTCTGCACTCTCTGTACCCCTGTCCATCTCCTTTCATCCGTCGTCATGCCTGCTCAGGCGTGCCGGGGCGGATCGGGTGTTGACACGGCTCATCTTCTGGGAGAGAATACGTGGCTGTTGAGGTGGAACTCCGCAGACGAGGTGTTGAGGTGAGACGAAGTATGCCGCATCGGTGGCGAAAGGGATCGGGGGAGGCGGAACAGGATGCCCTCCTGCAAAGCCTCATCCGGGACCTACTCAAGGAGGTGGGCGAGGATCCGCATCGGGAAGGGCTTCGCCAGACGCCCGAGCGAATGGCCAAGGCGCTCAGGTATCTCACCGCCGGGTACGGAAAGAACCTGCCGGAGGTCCTGAATGGGGCCATCTTTGCCGAAAAGTACGACGAGATGGTCCTGGTGAAGGATATCGACATCTTCAGCCTGTGCGAGCACCATCTCCTCCCATTCTTCGGGAAGTGTCACGTGGCCTACCTCCCGAAGACCAAGATCCTCGGCCTGAGCAAGATCGTCCGGTTGGTCGAGATGTACAGCAGGCGCCTTCAGGTGCAGGAGCGGTTGACGCAGCAGATTGCTCACACCCTCAAGCAGGCGGTGCAGCCACGAGGCGTGGGGGTCGTCATCGAGGCCTATCATTTCTGCATGATGATGCGGGGGGTCGAGAAGCATAACTCCAAGGCGGTGACCAGCGCGATGCTCGGGGTCTTCCAGAAGCGCCCGGAGATGCGCAACGAGTTGCTTCAGCTCATCAACCGCAGGCCGTGAGGTGCGGATGATGCACGCGGGCCGGCCGCTACGGGGGTCGGTCTCGGAGTGACGAGCTTTTTCCGAATGTGGCGCATCATGGTATGGGAGTTGCAGTCTGGGGTGAGCGTGCGGTAGACTAGCTTGTCCGTCCTGGGAGGCGGGGAACACGCTGGGGAGTTGAGGAAGGACCGGGCATGCGGGACAAAGAAAAATCCCACGCCGAGATCGACGCCCTCCAGGCCCAGGTGAAGGGGCTCGAGGAGGAGCTGTACCAGGTCCGCCGCCGGCTCGAGCAGGTGCCGCGGGAGTTCGAGCTGTTGCGGGCGCGCCTGCAGCAGAGCCGGGAGCAGCTCGAGCAAGCCCAGCGGCAGAACGAACGGCTCGTCCAGACACTGACCCAGGCGAAGGAGCAGATCGGCGCGCTGAAGGAAGAGGTGGAGAAGCTCACGGCCCCCCCGGCCTCCTACGGGATCTTCGCCGGGGTGAACGCCGACGGGACCGTGACGGTCTGGACCGGGGGGCGCAAGCTCAAGGTCAACTGCCACCCGGGCCTCGACCCCGCCACGCTCCAACCGGGCCAGGAGCTCATCCTGAACGAGGCGCTCAACATCATCGAGGCGAAGGCCTTCGAGGTGCAGGGCGAAGTCGTCCACTTCAAGGGGTCGCTCGAGGGGGGCCGCGCGCTCATCCACCTCCGGGCCGATGAAGAGCGGGTGGCCGAGCTGGCGGGGCCGCTCGCCGCCCTCGCGCTGAAAGCCGGCGACCCCCTCCTCTACGACGGCCGCTCGGGCTACGTGCTGGAGCGGCTGCCCCGGGGCGAGGTCCACGACCTGCTCCTCGAGGCGGTGCCGGATGTCAGCTACGCCGACATCGGGGGCTTGGACGCCCAGATCGAGACGATCCGGGACGCGCTCGAGCTCCCGCACCTCTACGCGGACTACTTCCGTCAGCACAAGCTCCAGCCCCCGAAGGGGGTCCTCCTCTACGGGCCCCCGGGCTGCGGCAAGACGCTCATCGCGAAGGCGGTGGCCCACTCCCTCGCCCAGCAGTTGAGCCAGCAGACCGGCAAGGCCGTCACCGGCTACTTCATCAACATCAAGGGCCCCGAGCTCCTGAACAAGTACGTCGGGGAGACCGAGCGGAAGATCCGGGAGATCTTCCAGCGGGCCCGGGAGAAGGCGAAGGAGGGGATGCCGGTCGTCATCTTCTTCGACGAGATGGACAGCCTCTTCCGGACGCGGGGCTCGGGGATCTCCTCGGATGTGGAATCCACCATCGTCCCGCAGTTCCTCGCCGAGCTCGACGGGGTGGAAGGGCTCACGAACGTCATCGTGGTCGGGGCCTCGAACCGCCAGGACCTCATCGACCCGGCCGTGCTCCGGCCCGGCCGCTTCGACGTCAAGATCAAGATCGACCGGCCGCACCAGGAGGCGGCGCACGAGATCTTCAGCAAGTACCTCACCCCCGACCTCCCCCTCGCCCCCGCCGAGCTCACCGCGGCCGGCGGCGACCGGGCGGCCGTGATCGCCACCTTCACCCAGGCGGCCGTAGAGGCGATGTACGCCCCGAGCGACGAGAACCGCTTTCTGGAAGTGACCTACCAGAACGGCGAGCGCGAGATCCTCTACTTCCGGGACTTCGTCTCGGGGGCGATGATCCAGTCGATCTGCACCCGGGCGAAGAAGGCGGCGGTCAAGCGCCAGATCCAGACCCGGGAGGTGGGCCTGACGCGGTCCGACCTCGTGCAGGCCGTCCGGGAGGAGTTCCAGGAGAACGAGGATCTCCCCAACACGACCAACCCCGATGACTGGGCCAAGATCGCCGGGCGCCGCTCCGAGCGCATCGTCGCCGTCCGGCCGCTGCCGCGGATCAGAGACAAGCAGCGCAGGGTTGAAACCGTCACTCCAGGGCATTATCTGTAGTCTGTGCCGATCGGCGCGGCCTTCCCGTGATCCCTCCTCCCTTCTGATCCCGGAAGGGATTTATCCTCGCACGAGAGCCTCCCGGTAGAAAGTCCGTAGTGGCATTGTGGACGCCTTTCGGTATATAATGTGCATGCACGGAGCGCTGGGGTCGTACGGAGGAGAGTCAGCCAGTCCTCGAGAGGGAGATGATGGCGGTTGAAAAGATCGTAGGCATCGAGACCGAGTTCGGCATCACCGCCCGGAATGCGCAAGGGTTCGACCCGGTGGGGAACTCTATCCTCATCATCAACAGCCACGAGGGGGTCCAGGCCGTCAAGGCGATCTGGGACTATGCGGGTGAGAACCCGTTGTTGGATGCGCGTGGATTCGAGGTGAGTGGCGAGCGGGAGCGCCCCAGCCAGCAGGACAACCGGGCAATTAACAAGGTCCTGCTCAACGGGGGGCGCCTGTACGTGGACGGGGCGCATCCGGAGTACTCCTCACCCGAGGTGACGAACGCCCGGGACCTGGTGCTCTATGAGAAGGCGGGCGAGCGGATTCTGGAGGCCAGCCGGCAGGCCGCCAACCGGATCCTCCCGCCCGATGCGCAGCTCTACATTTACAAGAACAACACCGACGGGAAGGGAAACAGTTACGGCTCCCACGAGAATTACCTCGTGGCTCGGGCTGTGCCCTTCGAGAAGATCGTCGAAGGCCTCACCCCCTTCCTGGTCACCCGCCAGGTCTACGCGGGGGCGGGCAAGGTGGGGGCGGAAAATCAGACGGAGGCCGTGGACTATCAGATGTCCCAGCGGGCCGATTTCTTTGAGGCATGGATCGGCCTCGACACCATGGCCAAGCGGCCCATCATCAACACCCGTGACGAACCCCACGCCGACGAGGAGAAGTACCGCCGGTTGCACGTCATCGTCGGCGACAGCAACATGTCGGAGTTCGCCACCTA
>Ga0209320_10000394_pt1 | contig 22479 bp, 24 predicted proteins | sample Rifsed13ft4_FD_184008 | JGI IMG/M metagenome (GOLD analysis project Ga0209320, IMG submission 184008) | Soil microbial communities from Rifle, Colorado, USA - sediment 13ft 4 (version 2) | ecosystem: Environmental > Terrestrial > Deep subsurface > Rock core/Sediment | place: Rifle, Colorado... | reverse complement strand
TTTCAAACGCAACAACTCTGCGAAGCAGCACGAGCGGCAGTCGTAGAATTGCTTCCCGCCGGATCGATCAGCGCAACTTGCTTGCAGAACGCGCCGTCGGCAACGCGTCGGCAGCCGTGACGGCCCCACCGAGCCTCGTCCTGCTCGGGGCGCACCCAGTTCTGTCAAAAAGCGCATTGCCTTGCGCGGCAGAGCCGCGCAGACTCGCCATGCGTATCGGAGCGGGGGTTGAGTCATGGAGGACATTCCCAAGCCGTCGAGCCTGTGGCGCGCCGATCCGAGCGGCGACCCAAGCTACACGATCAGCGACCTCGGCCTGTGGCTGCAAGATGCGTTCTTCCTGCCGGGCGATTGGCTCATCTGGGCGACCGCGACCTACGCGGCGCCCGTCGCTGAGTTCCTCGAAATCGGTGCGAATGACTATGGCGGCGTGCTGTCCGGCTTCGTCTCGGCGCTGGCGTGGATCCTACTCATGATCGCCGCCGGTGTGACGTACGGAGCAGTTCGCGACTTCGACCGCCGGGTCACCGACGCCGCCGGACGACTGTACGCCGACGTCAGACGTCGTCTTCGCATAGCGGGCGCGTTGCTCGTCTATCGTCTGCGCCGTTCGCAAGACGAGTCGAAGAGCGAGGCGATCGAATTCTCCGAAGAGATCAACTTGAGCGCCGAAGAGGTGCGAGTGCTGCGCCTGCACGCGCAACTGAAAGCGGGCTACGCGCTCGCGGTCAGCGAGGTCATGGCCGCGCTCAAGATCTCGGGGGACCACGCGCGGCAAGCATTGAGCAAGCTCAAGCAGTTGAATCTCGTTGCGAGCACGGTCGGCGGGCTCGAAGGAGAAAGCGCGTACCGGTTGACACGGGCAGGGCAGGCCTTCCTCGTGTTCCGGCAACTGGAGTCAAGGCCCGCGCAGAGCAACGGGAGACAGCCGCCGCAAAAAGCGCTAAAACGGGGGGCGTGACAAATGAGGGGCGCCCCTCGGGAGCACGACCCATGCGCACTCGGCTCGCGTTCGCAGCACTGCTCTGCATCGTAGCGGCGATGGCCGCGGCCGAGCCCGCGGACTATGAGCTCGATCCCGAGCACGCCATAACGGCCTTTCTCGTCGCGCACATCGGCTACGCCAAAGTGCTCGGGCAGTTTCTCGAGGTCGAGGGCTCGTATCGGTTCGACGAGGCGACGGGCGAGCTCTCGAACGTCGATATCGTCGTCGCGACGTCGAGCGTGTCCACGCACCACGACGAGCGCGACGAGCATCTGCGGAGCGATGAGTTTCTCGACGCGGACGCATTTCCAGAAATGCGCTTCACGGCGGCGACGGCGCGCCGCACGGGTGAGCGAACCTACCAAGTCGCAGGGGAGCTCGAGCTCCATGGACAGTCGCAGCCGCTCACGTTGACGGCGACCTGGAACAAGAGCGAAGAGTATCCTTTCGGCGGCTCGCCGTACGTCATGGGCGTCTCGGCGCGCGGCACCTTGAAGCGCAGCGCTTTCGGCATGACCTACGCCGTCGACAACGGTTGGGTCGGCGATGACGTCGAGATCATCGTCGAATTCGAGGCGCGCCGGCGCTAGGCCGCCGGCCGCAATCCTTACGGCGTGAAATCGTCGAACAACACGACGTCTGCGGTCTCGGGCGTCGCGCCGTTGATTGCGAGCACGCCGTAGAGTCCGCGGTCCGTAACCGTGAGCGGTGCGGGGCCGTAGGCGACCGTTTCCGTGCCCGTAATTCTGATCGTGAGCTCGATTTCGCCGGGCGGGACCTGCAGTGCCCCGCTCGATCCGCTGACGTTCAACGTGATCGGCAAGATGCCGATGATGGCGGTTCCCGGCGGCAGCACGAAGAAGTCGAGCGACGTGAATTGGCCGGCGCCGTTGAATACGCGCAGGCGCGCCTGGTTCGCAAGGCGCCGCCGATCCTCGATGACAGTGACGACCTCGAGATCGCCCGCTGCGCCGGCGACGACGGTCGTATTAAAGCGCGCGCCTAGGATAGTCGACGTCCCCTCTCCCTCGATGACGCCCGGGTTTCCGGCGGGTGTCACGCTTATCTTGCGCGCGCCGGGCGCTATCGGTACGAACCCCGTCGGCGCGGCATAGGGTACCGCCGGGAATAGCGGCGCCGTGAAATTGTCGTCGATGACGAGATCACGCGGCAGCGTGTCCGTCGCCGCATTGATGGCGCGCAATTCGGACTGCGCATTGACATCGGTCAGCGGTGCGACGTCTCCGGTGATTCGCAGCACGACGACGGGAACGGTGACTTCGCCGGCGCCGTCCGTAATCACGAACAGGTTCTGTTGTCCGGCCGCGAACGTCAGCGTCGGCGACACGAACAACACGTTGAGCGGATTGCCGCTCTCCGTGAGCGCCAGTTGATACTCGCCGCCCGCGAAGGTTTGCGGCGCGATGCTTTGCATGAAGCCCGCGGCGCCGATCGGGTTGGCGGCCGACAGATCCGCGCCCGGCGCAGTGACATAAACACTCACGGCGGGGAATGCCGGGCCGGCATGGATAACCGTAACCTCGGCGTTGCTCGCGGTGGCTGAGAACGGAGCTTTGGTGACGACGATGGGCTCGACCGAGCCGTTGCTTTCGGTGATGACGAACAAGTAGTCGGTGTCCGCTTGCAGCGTTTCCGAGAAGCTGCGCTCGCGCGTCGCCGTAAGGTCGCCCGGGTGGAAGACATCGACGTTGAAGTCGTACTGGCCCACCTCGAACGCGAACGAGGATGCACCGCGAAAAGGGAGGTTGGCGGCAAGGCGCTCTTCGCGAAGAAAGCCGACGTCTGCGAAGCTCGGCGCGGCGTTCACGGCCGTGACGTTCGTCGACGGCCCGCTTGTGCGCCCATCGCTGTTGCAGCCCGTCATGGCGCAGCCGAGCAGCAACGAGGCGGTAAAGAAAGCGAGCGGTCTCATGCGGCGGCCGGAAGCTCGGTCCAAACGGGCGCCCATGTTACCGTCTGAGGTGCGACTTGCCAAAGGCGGAAGGCTATGCCCGCCATCGCGGTGTCTTTACAATGCGCGGGGCAACGCCGGCGCCGGGAGCATGGATGCGCGCAATCTCGATCTTGATCGCGACCCTCTCGCTGTCGCAATGGCAGGCGGCATTTGCGCAAGAGGCCGAGCCGTTTCATACGCGCAATTTGAGTCCCCCGATCGCGATCTTTGGCATGCCGATCTGGGAAGCCGTTACGCGGGAGCGCGTATTCACGGCGACTGCGGACGTCGCCAATCACTATCGTCTGTCGCAGCGCGGTAACGACACGTTGATCCTCGACGGCGAGACGTTGCGCATGAATCTGTTCTTTTCGCGTCCGCTCGGCGAGCGTTGGTCGGTGAGCGCCGAATTGCCCGTGGTGCAACAAAGCGGCGGCATGCTCGACAATCTCATCGACGGTTGGCATTCGACTTTCAACCTGCCAGACGGCGGACGCAACAATCGCCCCGAGGACGAGCTCTTGTTCGAGCTCGCGACCGGCGGTCAGTCGTTCTTGAGGCTCGACGACGATCGCCGCGGCCTCGGCGATTTGCAGATCGGTCTTGCGCGCCGCTTCGGCGCGGACGGCCGATACGTCGTGCGCGCTGCCGTCAAAGCACCGACCGGCGACGAGGACATACTGTCCGGCAGCGGCTCGAGCGATTGGTCGCTCACGCTGTTGCGCCCGGGCCAGGGCATGCTGCGCGGCCGCGCGGCGGGGTACTACTGGGGCTTTGGCTGGCTCGACCTCGGCGAGCCGGAGCGCGTCGCCTACACGGTCGAGGACGGTGCGCTCGTCGGGATACTCGGCGGGGGTGTGAGGATTTTTCCACGCATCGGCCTCAAGGCGCAGATCGACGTCTATAGCGCGATGTACGACACGCCGCTCGAGGAGCTCGGGCAAGACGCCGTGCAGGCGACGATCGGCGGCTGGTGGGAGTGGGGCGAGCAGAGCCGCCTCGACTTCGCGATCAGCGAGGATTTGCACGTCAGCACGGCACCCGACGTCGTCGTGCATCTCGGGCTGCGTTGGAATTGGTAATGCCGCTTCGTGTGGGGCTCCTGTTGTGTCATTGTGTGCTCGTGCTCGCCGCTTGCGATGCCTCACGCGAAACGGACACGTCACCCGCGGTGGTCGAAGATCCACGCGCCCCGGACCTCGCGCGCGGTGAGCTCTTGAGCCTTGCTTGCCAGGCGTGCCACACGCTCGACGCGGGCGGCGCGCATTCGATTGGACCGAATCTGCACGGGATCTTCGGCCGCCAGGCCGGCACGGTGCCGGGCTTCGAGTACTCGGCGGCTTTGCGCGCCACGGATCTCGTTTGGACACCCACGGCCGTCGAAGCCTGGCTCGCCGACCCATCGGGCTTCATCGTCGGCAACAACATGGCGTTCACGGGTTATCAATCCGAGCGCGACCGCCGCGACCTCGTGGCCTTTCTCGTGCGCTCGACGACCGTCGTCGAGCCGTAATCGCCGACGCGGCGTCGACGTTTTTTACAGTTGCCCGTTGCTCGCCGTTCTTGCATGCTCCACGGTGGGAAGAAGAAAAGTCGCAAGGGAGTGCCTTTGAGCGATCAAGCCTATCGAGGGAATGTGCGCAGCGTCGGGGACGGAGTTCTCGTGTCCGACCGCCGCATGAGCTACGACCGTCGCAACCTCACCTGGCGAACATTCGTACAGGGCGGGCTCACACCGCGGCGTCGCGGCGCGCGCCGTGACACCGAGCATCACGGCTTGGTCGATTGGCACGAGACGCACTTGTTGTTCCTCTCCGTCGCGATTTTGCTCTTGAGCGTGGTCGACGCCTTGCTCACTGTGACGCTCATGAGACACGGGGCCGAGGAGGCTAATCCGTTTCTGGCGTTCCTGATCGGCGAGCATCCGCGCCTGTTCGCGGTTGCAAAAATGGCCCTTACGGGCGCCGGCGTGCTCGTGCTCGTCGTGCTCGCTCGCGCACGAGTTTTTCGCGTGATCAAAGTCAGCGCGATCATGCACTGGTGCCTGCTTGGGTACGTTGCGCTGATCACGTACGAGTGGTGGCTGCTTCGGCAGACTTTGTGAGCTCGCGCGCCCGCGTTTAGCGCCGTTTTGCTACACTACTCAGGCTCTTTAGTCGGTCCGTAAAACGTCGTGCGCCCGTTCGCGGCGTGAGGGCCGAACGGCGGCCATGACGACCCAACTCGAGAAGCTCTACCGATCGACTCCGCTGCAAGGGGCCAACGCCGCGTATGTGGAGGCCCTCTATGAGGCGTATCTCGATGCCCCGGCCAGTGTCCCGGCCGTCTGGCGCCGTTTTTTCGACACGCTCGGCGCCGAGCGCGGTGAGACCGCCCACGGGCCGATCGTCAAATCCATCGCCGAGCGCGCGCGCAGAGCGAAGCCCGCCGTTACGACGGCCCTCGACCGCGCACCGGTTGCACGCGACGCGAGCGCGAAACAGGCGTCGGTTTCGCGGCTGATTCAAGCGTACGGGTTGCGCGGCCATCAAATCGCCGATCTCGACCCTCTCGGTCTGTGGGAGCGGCACACGCCGGCGGTGCTGAAGCTCGAGTTTCTCGGACTCGATGACGCGGACCTCGACCGCGAGTTCTACACCGGCGGCTTGGCAGGCACCGGCCATGAGCGCATGCGGCTGCGCGATATCATTGCGCTGCTCAAGCGCGTCTATTGCGGCAAGCTCGCCGCCGAATTCGCGCACATCTCCCGCGCCCGCGAGCGAATGTGGCTCCGCGAGCATTTCGAGCGCAGCATGGTGGACTGGGCGATCTCGGCAGACGAGCAACGCACCATTCTCAATAGCTTGACGCGCGCCGACGGCATCGAGCGCTATCTCAACACCAAGTACGTAGGGCAGAAGCGCTTCTCGCTCGAGGGCGGCGAGACCCTGATTCCGATGCTCGACGACTTGATCCAGCGGGCCGGCGCCGTCGGCGTGCAGGACCTCGTGATCGGCATGGCGCACCGCGGCCGACTCAACGTGCTCGTGAACGTGCTCGGTAAGTCGCCGCAGGAATTGTTCTCGGAGTTCGAAGGCTCCTACGATCTCGCGCGCCTGCGCGGCTCCGGCGACGTCAAATACCACATGGGGTTCTCGGCGGACATCCGTACTCCGGGGGGTGCCGTTCACGTCATGCTCGCTTTCAACCCTTCGCACCTCGAGATCGTCAATCCGGTCGTCGAAGGCTCGGTGCGCGCGCGCCAAGATCGGCGCGGAGACACCGAAGGCAATCAAGTAGTGCCGGTGCTCATTCACGGTGACGCGGCGATGTCCGGGCAGGGCATCGTCGCGGAGACGTTGCAGTTGTCGCAGACGCGTGCGTTTTACACCGGCGGCACGGTCCACATCATCATCAACAACCAAATCGGCTTTACGACGAGCGACCCGCGCGACCTGCGCTCGACGGTCTATTGCTCCGACGTCGCCAAGATGATCGAGGCTCCGGTTTTCCACGTGAACGGCGACGATCCCGAAGCCGCCGTGTCCGCGATTCGGCTCGCGCTCGAGTATCGCCAAAGCTTTCACAAAGACGTCGTCATCGATCTTGTTTGCTATCGGCGTCTCGGCCACAACGAGGCCGACGAGCCGGCCGCGACGCAGCCGCTCATGTACCAGGCGATTCGCAAGCACCCGACGGCGCGCAGTCTCTACGGCAAGAAGCTCGCCGATGGCGGCGTCGCCGACGCGCGCGCGCAGGAGCAGCTCGCGGATGACTACCGGCGCTGTCTCGACGAAGGCCGCAATCCCAATCCGGCCGCGCTCGGCATGATCGGGAACCAGTACACGGTCGATTGGAGCCAGTACCGCGATGCTTCGCTCAGCGACCGCGTCGACACGAGCGTGCCGGACGAGGAGGTGCGCCGGCTCGCGGCGCTCGTGAATGCGATTCCCGCAGGCATCCGGCTGCATCCGCGCGTGCAACGCATCGTCGAGGAGCGGCGCAAGATGGCGGACGGGGAACTGCCGATCGACTGGGGATTCGCGGAATGTCTCGCGTACGCGTCCCTTCTTGCGGAGAAGTTTCACGTGCGACTCATCGGGCAAGACACGCGGCGCGGCACGTTTTTTCATCGTCACGCCGCGTTTCACGACATCGAGAGCGGCGACGTGGTCGTGCCGCTTGCGCACGTCTCAACAGATCCACGTGCATTCACCGTTGCCGACTCTCTGCTGTCCGAGGAAGCGGTGCTCGGATTCGAGTACGGCTACAGCACAACCACGCCGAATTGCCTGGTCGTTTGGGAAGCGCAGTTCGGCGATTTCGCGAACGGCGCCCAGGTCGTCATCGATCAATTCATCAGCTCCGGCGAGGCGAAATGGGGGCGGCTATCGGGTCTCACGCTGTTCTTGCCGCACGGCTACGAAGGTCAGGGACCGGAGCATTCGTCGGCGCGGCTAGAGCGCTTTCTGCAACTGTGCGCCGAGCACAATATGCAGGTCGCGGTACCGTCGACACCGGCGCAAATGTTTCACCTGTTGCGCAGGCAGATGATCCGCTCCATGCGCAAGCCGCTCATCGTCATGACGCCGAAGAGCTTGCTGCGCAATCCGGCTTCGACGTCATCGATCGGGGATCTCACGGCGAGCGCGTTCCGGCCGCTCATCGGCGAGACGGAGCCGCTGCCCGCGCCACGCGTGCGGCGCATCGTGTTCTGCAGCGGCAAGGTCTATTTCGACGTCATCGAAGTGCGTCGCGCCGCAGAGATCGATGACGTCGCAGTCGTGCGCGTCGAGGAGCTTTATCCGTTCCCAATCGACGAATACGCCAGTACGATTGCCAAGTATCCCGATGCGACCGAGATCATTTGGTGCCAAGAGGAGCCGCAGAATCAGGGTGCCTGGTATCAGATTCGTCATCGCTTGCAAGAGCCGCTGACGTCGCGGCACGAGCTCTTTTATGCGGGGCGTCCGGGCGCCGCGGCACCGGCTTCCGGAATTCACGCGTTGCACGTGCGGCAGCAGCAGGCGTTCGTGGCGGCCGCGTTGGCAGCCGAAGGGCATGCCCGCGGCGGCTCGCCACCGGCAGGGAGCCCGACGCCAAAGAAGGATAGGGCCGTTTGAACATCGAAGTAAAAGTCCCCCAGCTGCCGGAATCCGTGGCCGACGCCACGTTGATCGCGTGGCACCACAAAGCGGGCGAGACGGTGCGCCGCGACGAGAATCTCGTCGATCTCGAGACCGACAAGGTCGTGCTCGAAGTGCCCGCGCCGACGGACGGCGTGCTTCTCGAGATCAAGAAACCCGATGGCGCGACGGTCACGAGCGGCGAGGTGCTTGCGGTCTTGCAGCCCGGCAAGGCCGCGGACGCCAAAGCCGAATCCGCCGCGCCGGTCGCCAAGGCGCCGGCCCCCGCGGCCGCGCCGCCCGAGGCCCAAGTGCGGCCGCGCGTGGCGGCGCAAGCCGCGACCGATGCCGAGGGGCCGCACAGGATGGGCCCCGCCGTTCGCAATCTCATCGAGGAGCACGATATCGATCCGGCCGATATCCCGGGCACGGGCCGGGAAGGGCGCATCACGAAGACGGACGTGCTCGACTATCTCGCGCGGCACCGCGAGACGAACTTGGGGCGCGACAGCGAGAGTCCGGTCGCGCCGGCCGCCGGGCGCGCCGCCGCTGCGCGGACCGAAAGGCGCGTCGCGATGACACGCTTGCGTGCGCGAATCGCCGAACGACTCGTCGAAGCGCAGCAGACGGCGGCCATGCTGACGACGTTCAACGAAGTCGACATGGGCGAGGTGATGGCGCTCCGCGCCAGATATCAGGAGCAGTTTCAATCGCGCTATGAGATCAAGCTCGGCTTCATGTCGTTTTTCGTGCGCGCTTCGATAGAAGCGCTGCGCCGTTTCCCCGCCCTCAATGCATCCGTCGACGGCAGGGACATCATCTATCACGAATACTTCGATATCGGCGTGGCGGTATCGACGGATCGCGGTTTGCTCGTGCCGGTGCTCCGCGATGCGCAAGACATGAGCTTTGCCGAGATCGAAAAGACCATTCGCGATTTCGGCGCGCGCGCCCGGAGCGGCGAGATAGGCATGGAAGAGCTTACGGGCGGCACGTTTACGATCACGAACGGCGGAATTTTCGGCTCGCTGATGTCCACGCCGATACTCAACCCGCCGCAGTGCGGCATCCTAGGGATGCACAAAATTCAAGATCGCGCCGTGGTCGTCGACGGCGAGATCAAGATTCGCCCGATGATGTACCTCGCGCTCACGTACGATCACCGCCTCGTGGACGGGCGTGAGGCGGTGCAGTTTCTCGTGCACCTCAAAGAACAATTGGAAGATCCGGCCAGGCTGATTTTGCAGATCTGAAGGACATGACCGACAAGAGCTTCGATGTCGTCGTCATCGGCGGCGGCCCGGCCGGCTATCCGGCCGCGATACGAGCGACGCAGCTCGGCCTTTCGGCCGCCTGCATCGACGATTTCAAGAACGCCGACGGCACGGCGCCGTTCGGCGGTACGTGCTTGAATGTGGGCTGCATCCCGTCGAAAGCACTGCTCGAGAGCACGGAGCTCTATCATCGCGCCGCGTCGGAATTCTCCGCGCACGGCATCGAGGTCGGAAGCCTCGGCTTCAACCTGGGCAAAATGCAGGAGCGCAAGCGCGGCATCGTCAAACAGCTGACCACCGGGATCGGCGCCCTCTTCAAGGCCGCGGGCGTGACGCCGTTCAAGGGCCACGGCCGGCTGTTGCCGGGGGGCCGAGTCGAAATCACGATGCTCGACGGCGGCAAGGAAACCGTGACCGCGAAGCACGTCGTGCTTGCGACGGGATCCGCGCCGATCGAGCTGCCCGTCACCAAGTTCGACGGCAAGCACATTTTCGACTCGACGGGCGCGCTCGAGATCGATCGTGTGCCGAAACGGCTAGGCGTCATCGGCGCGGGCGCCATCGGTCTCGAGCTCGGCAGCGTTTGGCGCCGGCTCGGCGCGGAGGTCGTGTTGCTCGAGGCGCTCGACACGTTTTTGCCGATGGCCGACAAGCAGATCGCCGACGAGGCCTTAAAGCAGCTCAAGCGACAAGGGCTCGACGTTCGGCTCGGCGCGAAGGTCACGGGCGCCAAAGTGCAAGGCGACACGGTCGAAGTCGCTTACGAGGCCGGCGGCGCCACCGAGCATATCGAGGTCGACAAGCTCATCGTCTGTGTCGGCAGGCGCCCCGTCACGCAAGCGTTGCTGGCCGATGACACCGGGGTTGCGCTCGACGAGCGCGGATTCATCGAAGTCGACGAGCACTGCCAGACCACCGCCGCCAACGTTTGGGCCGTCGGGGACGTCGTTCGCGGCCCGATGCTCGCGCACAAGGGCACCGAGGAAGGCGTCATGGTCGCGGAGCGGATTGCGGGCCGCGTCGCCGAAGTGCGCTACGGCGCCATCCCGTCGGTCATTTATACGGCGCCCGAGATCGCCTGGGTCGGCAAGAACGAGGCCGAAGTCAAAGCCAGCGGACGTCCATACAAGGTCGGGACCTTTCCGTTCGCTCCCAACGGCCGTGCCAAGGCCATACAACAAACCGCCGGTCTCGTGAAAATCGTCGCCGATCGGGAATACGACGAGATCTTAGGCGTCCACATCATCGGCGCCCTCGCCGGCGAGCTCATCGCCGAAGCCGTATTGGCCATGGAGTTCGAAGCTTCGGCCGAAGACTTGCAGCGCACGGTGCACGCGCACCCGACGCTGACCGAAGTCATCCACGAAGCGGCACTCGCCGTCGACAAGCGCACGATCCACGGCATCAACAGGTAGGAGCGGCGTCCCGCCGCGATAACGAATCGCGAGCAAAGCTCGCTCCTACAATGGCTCGAATCCCGCTATTATAGGCTTCGCCATCGGAGACGCGGGAATTTCTGTCGATTTGGAGCGGCCCTGGGAAGCCGGCTGGATCGCACATCTATTTCACTCGAGTATGCCGGGAGTGGGCACATGGCCGGCCACAGTAAATGGGCCAATATCCGCTTCAAGAAAGGCGCGCAGGACGCCAAGCGCGGTAAGGTCTTCACGAAGCTGATTCGTGAGATCACGATCGCTGCGCGCACGGGCGGCGCCGACCCCGGCGCGAATCCCCGCCTGCGCCTGGCTATCCAGAAAGCCAAGGCGCAGAGCATGCCGAGGGACAACATCGACCGTGCGCTCAAGAAGGGCGCGGGCGAGCTCGAAGGCGTGAACTACGAGGAAGTGCGTTACGAAGGCTACGGGCCGGGCGGCGTGGCCGTGCTCGTCGATTGCCTCACGGACAATCGCCACCGGACCGCCGGCGAGGTGCGGCACGCATTTTCGAAGCACGGCGGCAACTTGGGCGCCGACGGCTCGGTGAGCTATTTGTTCTCGAAGGCCGGATTGGCGACTTATCCTGCGGGCAGCGACGAGGACAAGATCATGGACGCCGCGATCGAGAGCGGCGCGAGCGACGTCGTCGTCGGCGACGACGGCAGCATCGAGATCATTTGCGAGCCCGAAGATTTCGAGCCCGTCACCGAGGCAATGGCAGCGCGCGGATTGGCGCCCGAGCACGCCGAAGTCACGATGCGCGCGACGATGCGCGTCCCGGTCGATTCGGCCACGGCGGAGACGCTGCTCAAGCTCCTCGAAGTGCTCGATGACCTCGACGACGTGCAGCACGTGTACTCTAACGCCGAGATTCCAGAGGAAATACTGCAGGAGTGAGCTTGACCCCGGTAACGCAGAGCCGAGTATCCGGTGCGTCCGTGCGCATACTCGGTATCGATCCGGGTTCGCAGATCACGGGGTTCGGGATCGTCGATGTGCAGGGCTCGGTCACGAAGCCTGTCGAATGGGGCGGCATCAAGACCTCGGGAGATCATTGCGCGCGGCTGCGTGAGATATATGTCGGTGTCATCGCCATCGTGAGCGAGTATCGGCCCACGGAAATCGCCATCGAGCGTGTTTTCATCCATCGCAACGCCGACAGCGCGCTCAAGCTGGGCCAAGCCAGGGCCGCGGCATTGTGCGCGACTTTCGGGGCCGACATCCCGGTGTTCGAGTATGCGGCCCGGCACATCAAGAAAGCAGTGGTCGGGGCGGGATCCGCCGAGAAGGACCAGGTGCAGCATATGGTGAAGATGATCTTGGGGATTCGCGACGAGCTCACGCCTGACGCGGCGGATGCGCTCGCGGCCGCGATTTGCCACGCGCACGAGCGCGGCACGCGCATATTGATCGACCGTGTGGCGGGCAGGCCATGATCGGCTTTCTCAAGGGCAAGCTCGTCGCGAAGCGTCCGCCGTGGCTCACGCTCGACGTCGGCGGTGTCGGCTACGAGCTCGAGGCGCCGATGTCGACCTTTTACCATTTGCCGGAGATCGGCTCTTCGCTCACGCTCGTCACACACATGCACATCCGCGAGGACGCGCATGTGTTGTACGGATTCTCGAGCGAGCCGGAACGCCTGTTGTTCCGAAGTCTGCTCAAGGTTTCGAACGTCGGGCCGCGCATCGCGCTCGGTATTCTGTCCGGCATGAGCGTCGCGGGATTCCACCGGTGCATACGCGAGAAAGACCTCGTGAGCTTGACGCGGGTGCCGGGCGTCGGCCGCAAGACCGCGGAGCGGCTGCTGCTGGAGATGGCCGACAAGCTGCCGGAACTGTCGGGGGAGCTCGCGGCAAGCAATGGCGCCGGAGGCACCGAAGCCGAGGCGCAGGGCGCCCTGCTCGCGCTCGGCTACAAGTCGAGCGAGATTTCGCGCATGCTCAAGAATCTCGATCCGGCGAAGCTCACGACCGAAGAGCTGATCCGTGAGGCTCTGCGCCAGGCGCATCCAGGATGACGATGCACGACGACGAAGCCCGCATAGTCGCACGCGAGAGCGTCGAGGAAGACGAGGTCTTCGACCGGGCCGTGCGGCCGCGGCGCCTCGACGACTACATCGGCCAGCCGCGCGTCAAAGCGCAGATGCAGATCTTCATTACGGCGGCGCGGCAACGCAAAGAAGCGCTCGATCATACTTTATTGTTCGGTCCGCCCGGCCTCGGCAAGACGACGCTGGCGCACATCATTGCGAACGAGCTCGGCGTCAATCTGCGCCAGACGTCGGGGCCCGTGCTGGAGCGGCCCGGCGATCTCGCCGCGATTCTCGCGAACCTCGAGCCCAACGACGTGCTGTTCGTCGACGAGATTCATCGTCTCAGCACGGTCGTCGAGGAAGTGCTGTACCCCGCGCTCGAGGATTTCCAGCTCGATATCATGCTCGGCGAAGGCCCGAGCGCGCGCTCCATCAAGATCGACTTGCCGAAATTCACGCTCGTCGGCGCCACGACCCGCGCGGGGCTTTTGACGTCGCCGCTGCGTGACCGCTTCGGCATCACGCAGCATCTCGAGTTTTACGGCCACGACGACTTGATGCGCATCGCGCGGCGCACGGCGGGCATTCTCGACTTGCCGATCGACGAGCTCGGCGCGCGCGAGATTGCGGGGCGCGCGCGCGGCACGCCGCGGGTCGTGAACCGGTTGTTGCGTCGCGTGCGCGACTACGCGCAAGTTCGGGCCGACGGTCGCGTGAATCAAGCCGTCGCCCGAGCGGCGATGGATCTGCTCGAGGTCGATCCGCACGGCTTCGATGTAATGGATCGGAGGCTCCTGATGGCCGTCATCGAGAAGTTCGACGGCGGTCCCGTCGGCATCGAGAGCCTCGCGGCGGCGGTCGGCGAGGAGCGCGGTACGCTCGAGGACATGGTCGAGCCGTACCTGATCCAAGAAGGCTATCTGCAGCGCACGGCGCGCGGGCGCATGGCGACGCGGGCCGCTTACCAGCATTTCGGCATTGCGATACCGGCCGCGCGCGATCGGCAGGAGACGGTGGGGCTCTTCGACTGAGATGCAGGAATTCGCATGGCCGGTGAGAGTCTATCTCGAGGACACGGATGCGCAGGGCGTCGTCTACAACGCAAGCTACTTTCGCTTCATGGAGCGCGCGCGCACGGAGTGGTTGCGGCAACGCGGGATCGACCACGATGAGGCGCGCGAGCGGCATGGGGTGTTGTTCGTGCTGACGGGCATCGAGGCGCACTTTCTCGCGCCGGCGCGGCTCGGCGACATGCTGGCCGTATCGGCGGACGTCGTCGAGACGCGCGGCGCGCGCATGGTATTCAGGCAGAGCATTCGGCGCGCGGACGAAGCCCGCGAGGTGCTCTGCGACGGACGGGCCGAAGTCGCCTGCATGGATGCCGAGCACGGCAAGCCGCGCCGCTGGCCCGAGGATTTACTCCGAGAGTTGAGCAAGAGATGAGCACAGACCTTTCGATCCTTACCTTGGTGATGCAGGCGAGTCCCGTCGTTAAAGCGGTGCTGATCGCGTTGCTGCTCGCCTCGATCGCCTCGTGGGCCGTCATCATCGAGAAAGCCCGCTCGCTCAAGCAATCCGTGGGCGCCGCCAATTCGTTCGAGGCGAGCTTCTGGTCGGGCGGCGATCTCACGAGCCTCTACCGGGACATCGCCAAGTCCGACAAGGCGCCGCTCGGCATGGCCGGCATCTTCGAGGCCGGCTACCGCGAGTTCGGACGCTTGAAGCAAGAGTCCGGGCTCGGGGCGCCCGAGCTCGTCGAGGGCGCGCGGCGCGCAATGCAAGTGTCGCGCATGCGTGAGCTCGACAGCCTCGAGCACAACCTTGCGTTCCTCGCGACCGTCGGCTCGACGAGCCCTTATGTCGGTCTTTTCGGCACGGTTTGGGGCATCATGAGCTCGTTCATAGCGCTCGGCGGCGTGCAGACCGCGACGATCTCGATGGTCGCGCCCGGCATCGCCGAAGCCTTGATCGCGACGGCGATGGGTTTGTTCGCGGCGATCCCGGCCGTCATCTTCTACAACCGTTACGCCGACCGCGTCGACCGGCTCGAAGTGCGTTACGACGCATTCATGGAGGAGCTCGCCGCGATTCTGCAAAGAAGCGCGGTGCGGCGCGAGCCGGTTCGTCGCGAAGCGGGGGGCAGCCTGTCATGAGCCGGAAGCAAGGACGACGCCTCATGGGCGAGATCAACGTCGTGCCCTACATCGACGTCATGCTCGTGCTGCTCATTATTTTCATGATCACGGCCCCGCTCTTGACGCAGGGTATCAGCGTCGATCTGCCGGCCGTCGGCGCCGAGCCGCTCGATCCGGACCTGTTGGCCGACAACGAGCCGCTCGTGTTGAGCATCGATCGCGACGGCGCCTTTTACTTGAACGTCAGCGACAATCCGGGGGCGCCCGTCGACGAGGACACCGTGCTCGCGACGACGGCCGCCGTGATCCGGCGTAATGCGGAAACTCCGGTGATCGTCAAGGCGGACGAGAACGTGCCGTGGGGCCGCATCGCGCGCGGCATGGTGCTGCTTACGCAGGCCGGAGCCGCGAAGGTCGGCATACAAACGGATCCGCTGGAGCCGGCGGCCGAGTAGGCAGCCATGCTGTTTGTGCGCGAACACCCGGGCGCGATCACGTTCTCCGTCGCCTTGCATGCCGTGATCGGCGCCGCGTTGATGCTGGGGTTCGACTTTCTGCCGGGGCCGCGCACGCCGCCGCGGCAAACCGTGATTCAGGCTACGATCGTCGATCAAGCGGCCATCGACCGCGAGATGCAACGCGTCGCCGAAGCCGAGCGCGCGGAAGTCGCGCGGCGCGAGCGCGAGGAACGCGAGCAACGCGAAGCGGCCGATGCGGCGAGACGCGAACGAGAGCGCGAGGCGGAGCAACTGCGTGTGCAACGCGAGAAGGCGGCGGCGGAAGATCGCGAGCGCGAGGCGGCCGCGGAGCGCGAGCGACAGCGGCTTGCGGAAGTGCAGCGCCAGCGCGAGGCGGAGGAGCGCCGTCAGGCGGAAGCGGAGCGGCAGCGCCGCGCCGAAGATGAGCGCCGCCAAGCCGAAGCGCGCAAGCAGGCCGAGCTCGAGGCCGAGCTTACGCGGGCGCTGGCCGCCGAGGAGGAGCGTCGCAGTGCCGAGGAGGCCGGCTTGCTCGACGAGTACATCCGCGCAATCGAGAATCAGATCAAGCGCAACTGGATCAGGCCGCCGACGGCTCGGCCGGGTCTCGTATGCGTCATCAACGTCGCCCAGATTCCGAGCGGTGACGTCGTTGGCCGCGTCAGCTTCGGCGCCTGCAACGGCGACGAGGCCGTCAAGCGATCGATCGAGGCGGCGGTGATCAAGGCTTCGCCGTTGCCGCGGCCGCAGGTGCCGTCGTTGTTCCAGCGGAACTTGGTGATTACGTTTGCGCCCGACGTCTAGAAGAAGGAGAGGTGATGCATTGCATATCGACAGGGAGTAGGTGGGGCATGCGGGCGTTCGTTTGCCTCATGTTGGCGGGTGTCGCCGTGTCCGCGCACGCGCAGTTGCGCATTCGCATCACGAGCGGCGTCGAGCGGCCGGTACCGATCGCGATCGTGCCTTTCGGTTGGCAAGGGTCGGGAGGCGCGGCACCGTTCGACCTCGCGGCCGTGATCACGGCCGATCTCGGCAACAGCGGCCGTTTTGCGCCGCTGCCGACGAGCGACATGGTGTCGCGGCCGACCGAGCCCTCGCAAGTCAACTTTCAGAATTGGCGCCTGCTCGAGACGGACGTCCTCTTGATCGGCCGGATCGTCGAGGACGGCGTGGATCGCTATACGATCGTGTTTCAGCTCTTCGACGTGCTGCGCGGGGAGCAACTGCTCGCGTTCCGTGTGGCCCGCGCGGGCGCCGAGCTGCGAGAGACGGCGCACCAAATCGCCAACATGGTGTTCGAGGAGGTCACGGGCATTCCGGGCGTCTTCGACACGCGCATCGCGTACGTGACCGAGACGGGCGAGGGCGACGCGCGAGAATATCGCTTGATCGTCGCAGACGCCGACGGCGAGAACGCGCGCATCATCGCCGAGTCGCCGCAACCGCTCATGTCTCCGGCCTGGTCGCCCGACGGCCGGCGAGTCGCGTACGTGTCGTTCGAGGGCAATCAATCGGCGATCTACCTTCAAACGCTGCGCACGGGCAACCGCGAGGTCGTCTCGCGGCGCGCCGGCGTCAACGGGGCGCCCGTGTTCTCCCCCGACGGCCGGCAGCTCGCGCTGACGCTGTCGCTGGACGGCAATCTCGATCTCTATACGCTCGATCTCGCGACGCAGGTGTTGCGGCGCATTACCGAAAACCCGGCCATCGATACGGAGGCCGTGTGGAGCGCGGACGGCCGCTCGTTGTTCTTCGTGTCCGATCGCGCCGGCGGCCCGCAGATCTATCGCACGGAGGCCGTGCCCGGAAGCCGCGCGGAGCGGTTGACCTTCGAGGGCAGGTACAACACGCGCCCGCGCTTGTCGCCCGACGGCCGGCAGCTCGCGCTCATACACCGCGACGCCAGTAGCAACGATCGCATCGCGACATTCGATATCGACACGGGACTCCTGCAAGTTTTGACGGACGGACGTCTCGACGAGTCGCCGAGCTTTGCGCCGAACGGGGCCGTGATCATTTACGCAACGCGCGTCGGCCGCCAAGGAGTCCTCGCGTCGGTGAGCACCGACGGCCGTGTGCGGCAGCAGATCGCGGCCGCTGCAGGGGAAGTTCGCGAGCCCGTATGGTCGCCTTTTGCGCTGCCTTGATCTGAGGGTGCTTCTAGGAATATCGTATATAGAATTGTTTTTTATTATTTTTTGAGGATGAACCACATGCGCTCATACAAGGTCTTGCTGGCGTGCTTGATGACGGTCTTGGCGGTTGCCGGTTGCAATCGCTCGAACACGATTCCCGACGGTGCGGTACCGGCCGAGGCCGACTCGGACCGGGGCGCATCGACGACGGGGGCCGACAGCGGCCGTCCTGGCGGGTTCGAGGCGCTGGACGGCGATTCGAGCGCTGCTCCGGAGCTCATGGACCAACTCGTCGTCTACTTCGAGTTCGATTCGAGCGATATTCGCGCCGACTTCAACTCGATGCTGGCCGGTCATGGCCAGTACCTCGCGGCGAATCCGAACGCGCAAGTGCGGCTCGAAGGGCACGCCGACGAGCGCGGCAGCCGTGAGTACAACATCGGCCTCGGCGAGCGCCGCGCGCAGTCGGTTCGGCGTATCCTGTTGCTTCAGGGCGCGACCGCGGGCCAGTTGAGTACGGTAAGCTACGGCGAGGAGCGGCCTGCCGCCGTCGGCAGCGACGAGGAAACCTACACGTTGAATCGTCGCGTGGAGCTCGTTTATAGATAGCTCGAGGAGGGAACGCGGTGAAAAGAATCGCGAGCGAAGCTCGCTCCCACAAAGGCGCATTCATTCGCTTGTCAGCAATCGGACTGTCGGTCCCGGCGCTGCTCGCCGGTTGCAGCTCGCTGACGCCGACGGAGGACCCCGTGTATCTGCGGCTCACCGACATCGAAGCTCGTCTCATGCGCATCGAGCGCGTCGTCGAGAACGAGAGCCTCATCGAATTGGCGACGCAGATCTCGCAGCTCCAAGCCGAGACGCAGAGCTTACGCGGCGACATCGAAACGTTGCGCTTCGAGTCCGAGAATTCCGCGGAGCGACAACGCGATCTCTACGTCGACGTCGATGCGCGCTTGCAGGCGCTCGAGCAGTCGCAAGCGCGCGCTTCGACGTTGCCGGCCGCGCCGGGCGCCGCGGGGGCGCCGCGTGCGGGCGGCGGTGCAGCGCCGGGCGTCAGCGATCAGCAGGCCTACAACACGGCGTTCGAGCTTATTCAAGCGCGCCGTTACGACGATGCCGCGAATGCGTTCGGCAGCTTTCTTTCGAATTATCCGGAAAGCCTGCTCCGCGACAATGCGCAGTATTGGCTCGCCGAAACGTACTACGTGCGCCGGCAATTCGCCGAGGCGCTGCCCGAGTTTCAGCGCGTGCTCGATATGTATCCGCAGTCGGCGAAGCTCCCCGACGCGCTGCTCAAGATCGGCTATTGCAACCATGAATTGCAGCGCTTCGATGCCGCGCGCGAGGCCCTTCAGCAAGTGACGCGCATGTACCCGGACACGACGGCCGCGCGGCTTGCCACGCAGCGGCTCGAGCGCATCGGGCGGGAGACCGGTTGAGCTTCGACGAGCGCCTCAAGATCACGGAGATCTTTTTCTCGATACAGGGTGAGGCATTGTTCAGCGGTTGGCCCACGGTATTCGTGCGGTTGACCGGGTGTCCGTTGCGCTGCCAATACTGCGATACCGCCTACGCGTTCAGCGGCGGCGAATGGCGCTCGATTCCCGACATCGTCGCCGAAGTGCAGAGCTACGCGACTCCGTACGTCTGCGTGACGGGCGGCGAGCCGCTCGCGCAACCGCGCTGCGTGCAGCTGCTCGCAGCGCTCTGCGACGCGGGCTTTCAAGTCTCGATCGAGACGAGCGGCGCGCTCGATATCGGCGACGTCGACGCGCGCGTCGCCCGCATCGTCGACGTCAAGACGCCGGGCTCGAAAGAGTCGCACCGCAATCGCTTCGACAATCTCGCGTTGCTCGGTGCCGGCGACGCGCTCAAGCTCGTGATCTGCGATCGTCCCGACTACGAATGGTCGCGCGACTTCGTGCGCGCACACACGGACCTGCCGTGCCCCGTGTTCTTCTCGCCGAGCTACGAGGAGCTGCCGGCGCAGTCGCTTGCCGATTGGATCCTCGAAGACCAGCTACCCGTGCGCTTGCAGCTGCAAGTGCACAAGCTGCTCTGGGGCAACGTCCCCGGCAAGTAGCAGGAAGGGGGGAAGCGTGCCGCGCGCAGTAGTGTTGCTTTCGGGCGGGCTCGATTCCGCGACGACGCTCGCCATTGCGCGCGAGCGCGGTTTCGAGTGCTATGCGCTGAGTTTCGCGTATGGTCAACGGCATGGCGCGGAGCTTGCGGCCGCCGCGCGCGTCGCGCGTGCGCTGGGCGCCGTCGAGCATCGCATCATCGAGATCCCGATCGGCCAGCTCGGCGGCTCGGCATTGACCGATCAGCGCATCCCCGTTCCCGAGCACGGCGGCGCCGGCATTCCCGTCACGTACGTGCCGGCGCGGAACACCGTGTTCTTGGGCCTCGCGCTGGCATGGGCCGAGGTACTAGAGGCGCACGCGATTTTCATCGGCGTTACGGCGATCGATTTCTCCGGCTATCCGGATTGCCGGCCCGAGTTTATCGCGGCGTTTCAGGCACTCGCGGCGCTTGCGACGAAGCAGGGAGTCGAAGGCCGCGCCGTGCGCATCGAAGCGCCGCTCATCGCGATGAGCAAGGCCGACATCATTCGCCGCGGCAGCGCGCTCGGCGTCGATTACGCAGCAACCGTGTCCTGCTACAAGGCCGACGACGACGGCCGTGCCTGCGGCCGCTGCGACTCGTGCCGCCTCCGCCGCGAAGGCTTCCGCGCCACCAACATCCCCGACCCAACCAGGTACTCGTAGGAGCGAGCTCCGCTCGCGATTGTTCTCATCAATTGTAGGAGCGGCCTCCGGCCGCGATCTTCAGGTATGATCGCAACCCTCCAATCCCGAATTGGGCCGTTAGCTCAGCTGGTAGAGCACCGGACTTTTAATCCGATGGTCGCAGGTTCGACCCCTGCACGGCCCACCAATCAAAACAAAAACTTACGAACTACTACTGTTACCTTCACTACGTCTTTGCGTGAGTTTTGCGGGGCGTCGAGCGCGTCGGCGGCATCAACTAGCGGTTTAACGCGCCGCGGCATTCAACTCATCGAAGGCAGCGCGAAACTCCTTTCGATAAGCATGGCCTTCGCTCATCGCGAGCTTCACTCGGCGCACGCTCCTCGTCACCGTTCTTCTCGGATTGCCTCGCGACTGACTCGAAACGGATGCTCTCTGCCCCGTTAAAGTAAGGCTATCAAAGCCGCTTGCATGCGGCGCCGTACAGCCAGTTCCGGCCCTTCACGAAATGCATTCAGGCGTATTGAGCGAACAGTTTGGTGCTAGCGGGATTCTTCCTGCGCGCCAAAGAGACTCTCGCCGGTCGGCAGCGTGATGGTGCGGACGGAGCCGCTTCGGCTGCCATCACGGGCACGGACGCCGACTACGGTAACAACCTGGCCCACCTGCAAAGCATCGTGATTCCATCCGCGCCGAATCAGACCGTTTGGGCTACCCATCTCAAAGCCCCAGTTCTCGACTGCACCTTGCCCATTGTCGACATCGATGTAGAACCACACGTGGGGGTTCATCCATTCGATCTTGGTCACGGTCCCCGTCAACTCAAGCGGCTGTGCCCGATCGAACACGGCTGCAAACGAATGGTGTGCTACTGCCGGAACTGCAAACACAATACCTGCCATGGTTGCGACTATTCTCAATGAGTTTGACTTCATGACGGACTCCCAGACCAAGCCGTGCGCGAATGCCATTGTCCAATTAGCGCGCCCACTTGTTGTTCTCACAGACATACTCGATTAGCTCTTCCTGCGGTGCCAGATCGAATTGAAAGTTCCGCACCATCGGCTCGACGAACACTCCTGGGTCATCAAATGTCACTTGTACTTCCATGTGACCGTATGCCGTACGTGTGTATCGTTCCCCCATATGCATCATCTGCGTGCGCGGATAGCTGTTCGTCCAGCCCCTGTCGTTGAAGCCGACCGTGGCGACGACAAGGGTATCGCCTTCCCAGCGACCGATCGAATGGCCCATCCAACTCGGATTGGGATTCATCGGATGATTTCGCCCGTCCAGAAAGACTTGACGAAAGCCGGGCACATCCTCGGAGAGAATCACCAACAGATCCGGCGTCTGCACGTACTTGCTAATGAATGGTGTTGCGCTGCCCCCAACTGGCGGGGAGGACGGCAGACAGCGCGTGTGCGGGTGTTCCAAACCGCCATTCGCAATCCGTTCTTGTGAAATCGCTTCGGCCCACGGCAGCGCCTCGGCCGGCTCCGGGAACGGGTCGTCCCCCATCAACCACACGCCCGATAAGTCAGGTCGGCCCTCGTCGGTTCGCGGAACCGGGAGGTCCGGGATCACCTGACGACTAAGCATCTCGGCTGCGATGGTTCCAGGATCGTCGCCCAGTGCAATCAAGGTTTCCTCGATCCGAATATCGAGTTCGTGCGCTGCGCCGGGCGCGAGCATCACGCCATCGTTGGAATAGGGTACAAAGGAGCAACATGGCGGCGTGATTGAGACAACGTAAGTGCCGGCGGGCAAGTCTCGAATCTCATAGCGCCCGGACTCCGAGCTGAACGTTCGCGCGTCCGTGCCTGTCGCTTCGTTTACAGCCCGTATTGGAACGTTAGCGAAAGGCGCTCCACTGGGATCCGTCACCGCGCCCGAAAGAGAACTCGAAGATCGCTGCGCCACCGTGAATTCCGTGGCCAAGAACATGCAGATACCAACGGCGACTCTCGCTCTTAGCATCTCTTTCCCCTTATCGTTTGATGTTCTCGGAAAGTCGAAATCAGTGACCGCATTGTAGGGTGCCGATCGACTCGATGCTACGTCGGCGAACGTCGGCTTTCGGACGCCCTTTCACCGCTCAGCAGAGGCCATCACATCGCCATGGCAAGTGCGCCAGATCGGCCAGATGCAGCCGGTCGGCCGCGAGGCTAATCGGGTCGATGCTCTTGCGACT
>Ga0209320_10000388_pt1 | contig 22628 bp, 19 predicted proteins | sample Rifsed13ft4_FD_184008 | JGI IMG/M metagenome (GOLD analysis project Ga0209320, IMG submission 184008) | Soil microbial communities from Rifle, Colorado, USA - sediment 13ft 4 (version 2) | ecosystem: Environmental > Terrestrial > Deep subsurface > Rock core/Sediment | place: Rifle, Colorado... | reverse complement strand
AGATCTGAAATCGTCCCCTAGGGCGTGCCACTTGAAGAATCGGGAGTGTTGTTCAAGGCCGACGAGCTACGAACGCGACTGCGCGTTCAGGAGGGTCTTCTCCTCTTCCGCGAGTTTCTCCCAACCCGCTGAAAATAAACATCTTTTCCTCCGAATTCCAACATGATTCTTTGCATCCCTTCTCGCGGGAAACGCGGCATTCCCTTAGATGGTGTCGAGTAATGGTACTGATCCCTGGGACTTCCGTACCATTTACTCTCCGCCTCCCAGCCGAGATTATTGCTCGTTGTGTAGGGGCGGGCTCGTCAGGCTCCGGGATTCCGACTATGAAGAGAAATCAGCGCGGCTTCAGCTTGCTAGAACTGGTGATCGTGGCTAAGTGCGTAAGGTGATGAATGATCCGAGCAAGCTTTTTCCAAGATGAAGAAAGGCAGCGGAACTTCTCGGGAGCTAGCGGCTTTTCGCAGGTGGAGACGCTGGCGGTGGTTGTTTCGTCGCCATCTTGGGGCCTCCGTTGGCGCTCTAAGAGAGTAATAGGTCTTTAGCTTTTGGAACAGCAGTACTGGAGTGCTATGGCGGATGGGGGTAGAGGCCAGGTAGAAGTTGTTGCTGAGCGACGCCTGGTGACTCACGGTCAGGGCGCCGAGTTGAGTTATCCGAGGAACGTAATGCGGCGACGAGCCCCAAACGGTTTCAGCCTAACAGAATTGATGGTGGTGACAGGCATCATCGTGCTTCTCGCCGCCATTGCTACTCCCACGCTGCTTCGTTCCATTCGCACCTACCAGTTGGAATCTTCGGGGCGGCAGATCGGCAACATGATCCTGCGCGCCCGCTACGAGGCGATGCAGCGCAACCAGCGTGTCTGCGCGGCCTTCGCCCGGGTCGGGGGAGAAGCCCGCTACGGGCTGGAGCCTGGGAACGAAGTTTGTGACGTCGGGGCTCCGACCGTCGATACGACCGGGCCTTTCGTCGTCACTCCCAACGTCGTGCAGTGGTTCAACAACGACAACCCGACCTTGCCGCCGCTGGGCGGCCTGCCCGCTGGTTACAACACCGCCGCCACAGCGATGGCGCCTGCCAGCTATCGAGTGACTTTCTCCCCTCGCGGCACGGTGGTCACTTCGGTCGGCGGCGTCTGGTCGCTCGCAACGCAGGTCCAGATGATCTCTCTTGTCCGGAACACCCCCGGGGATTTCGACGCTGTCTTGGTCACCGTGACCCCGGTCGGCCGCATCAAGCTCTACCGCTGGCGTGTGGGGGCAAACCAGTGGGCGGAGATGTAGAAGAGGAGGATTTGCCGGAGATGGCCACACCAACGTCTTCTCGCCAGCGTGTTGCTGCCGGCTTTACCCTGGTCGAACTCATGATCGCCATGGCGGTCCTGGTTGTGGGAATTGTTGCGGTAGCCCAGTTGGTGCCGGGCGCCATTCAGTCTGATTTCCGCAACCGCTATGACAGCACGGCCCTCATCATCGCCCAGCGTCAACTCGAGCAGATGGTTGCGCGGGACATGACAGTCGGCAACCCGGGCGTCAACGCTCCCTATTTCTTTACCAACAACTTCCTGCCCGCCGGGACCGTGCCCAGCACAACCTGCAATCTGGGCCAAGCTCCTCCTGTTTTCACTGCCGCCCTCGGCGCAGCCCCGCCCGCCCCGGCCACTACCGGGGCCCCGCTGGTGGCTGGAACGCTGAACATCGACTGGGCGGTAGCGCGGGCGGCGGTGCCGGCGGGCTATTGGAATCAGTTCGCTTCGCCGGAGGGCTACACCTACGAGAGTCGGTGGAATGTGACCACCTTCTACGACAACATCAACGGCTACATCCGCCCGATCGCCAAGCGCATCGTCATTTCCACCCGCGGCGGGCCTGCCGGCAGCCCTTTGATACCGACCACTCTCTCCACCATCACGACCTGGCGGAGCAACTGAGGTGGACCGATGAAGAACACGCGGCAAGTGGGCTTTTCCTTGATTGAACTGATGGTCGTACTGGCGATTTTCCTGATCGTCACGGGCACGCTTTTCAGCCTGCTCGATGCCAGCCAGGTTCGCTACCGCGCCGAGCAGCAGCTCCTGGAAAGCTTCCAGGGAGCGCGCCTGGGGGTGGAATTGATGGTGCGGGACATCCACAATGCCGGCTACCCGCCTGCATACACCTATGCGGGGAACCTGGGAACGCCGCCGACCCCCGCTACCTATCCGGCGGGAACTTGGACGGTACCGGCGCTGGCTCCGGCTGACCTGCAGCGCCGGTTCGCGGTGGGCATCTTAGGAATTGGCGCGGCGGGGGTGGATCCCAATTGCACCGTCAACGGCGGTGCCACCCCCTGCCTCATCCCCAATGCTTGGGACTTGATCCTCGAGCTTGATATCGACCCAGAAAACCCCTTGCCGGACCCAATCACCGGCCTCACCCCGCAGGTGGAATGGGTGCGCTACACGCTCCAACGCCCAGGCGGCGTCGCCACGTCCACTCTATTTCGGACAGTAGGGCCCAAGGTGGCCGGCGCGAATCCTGCGGCCACGCCCGTCTCGAATGTTCCCTTCGTGGAAAACGCAGTCCAAGACCCTGGAGTGGCGGTCGGGGCCAACAACCCGGCGCTCTTCACCTATGAATGCGACCCGAAATATATCTTCATGGCGGGTATGCAGATTTGCACGGCGGAACACGTGAAGAACGTGTACATCAACGTGCGGGTGCAAAGCACTCGCGCCGATCTAAAAACTCGCCAGTTCCGGCAGATCACCGTGCAGGGCGCGGCCAGTCGCCTCAATCCCAGCCGTTGAGGACGAAGGAGGAAGTAAAGATGCTCCATCATCGCACTAAGGACGGCCAGCCCTGCGAAATGCGGCGGGGCCAGCGGGGCGTGGTCTTGCTTCTGGCTCTGATTGCTTTACTCCTTATCAGTGCCGTCGGTGCAGCCATCATCTACATGGCAGCGTCCGAGAGCGGCTTTGTGGGCAGCCAGCGCCTGAGCGCGCGCGCCTTTTACGCCGCGGTATCCGGGTTGGAGGAAGCCCGCTACCGGCTCCTCCCCGCCAATCAGGCGACGGGAGTTCCTCCGCTGGGGGTGAACTATACCAACCCCCTCGCCGTTGTGACCGGGACCGGTCCCGTCATCCCTTGCAACGCCCTCCCTGCGCCCGGGCCCAGCGAGCAGGCAGGTACACTCGTTCCCTGCAACACCGCCAGCGTGATTCCCTTTCCAGCTCGTCCGTGGAACGCCCTTTACATCATGGACTCGCCTGCGCCTTATCTTGGCCCAGGGAGCAATCCCGGCGCGCCGACTTCGGCCACCAACGACGCCTCGCTCACCAATGAGATTCCGATTCCCATTGTCAACGCCACCGGGAGCCTTCAGCCCGGCGTCGGCACCGCGGCCTCCATACCATGGTCTTGGGTTCGCATCAACCTTAAGACGGAACGCGCCAGCGGCGAGGACCTCAATTTGGATGGGACGACTGCGGACGATGAGCCCGTCTTCTACTACCAAACCCGGCAATACCGCCGCGCCGATCTGCTCCCGTTGGTTCCCTCTGTGCTCCCGCCACCTTGGGGGCCGCCGCCCGCAGCGGACTCCGGCCGGACCTGCGTAGCGACGGTTTGCGCCGCTCCGGTCTATATGCTGACTGCCTTTGCGACCATCCCCGGCGTGGCGGCCTCGGGCCGCGTCGTGCGAAGTGAAGTGGCGGCTCTCCCCTCGTTTTCGATGAACGCGGCCATTCTTTCTTTGCCGCCCATCCAGATCAGCGGTACGTCCGAGTATTATGGCTACGATGGGTGTGACCCTGACTGCGCCGGCTTCCCGCCGGGAACCCCGCCGGCTACTTGCAGCACGATCATTCCTCTGCAGTCGGCCGCTCCGGCGGGCTCCAACGTCAGCGGCAATTCGTCCGACACCTACCCGCCCCCTCCCTGCCCGCCGCCAGGCACCGGCACCGCAAAGGCTTGTGTTCAGCAGAACGTGCCTTTCACTTACAACGTGGACGAGCTCATCAATACGCTGCGACCTATGGCCACGCCCCTGGCACCGGGCGGCTACACTGGCCTGAAGATTGGCGGCTTTCCTTTCACTGATCCCATCAACGGAACTGGGGCCGAGCCCGTCGTCACTTATGTGGGCGGCGACTTCAAGTGCACCGGTGGTTGCTCCGGGGCCGGCATTTTGATCGTGGACGGCAACTTCGACTTCAATGCCAGCATGGAGTTCTATGGCATCATCATCGTGCGCGGAAACGTCAGCGTGCTGGGCGGCGGCAGCCCCACGACCGGCTGTAACATCTATGGCGCCCTGCTCTCCGGCGGCACGGTTCAAAGTACCTTAGGCGGGAGTATCTGCTTCCGTTACAACACCTGCGCCCAGCGCAACCAGTTCGCCACCATGCCGCTCTTGACGCTCTCCCTGCGGGAGATGCCGCAGTAAGGGAAAACCATGGGCAGACGATTTTCAACACCTCTTTCTACCCTCTTTCTGATCGCAGTCCTGTCGCTGGCCGCCGCCCCGCTCCGATCTTCCGGCCAGCCAGCACAGGATGAACAGAAGGAAACAAAGAAGGCCCGGAAAATCTGGACGAACGACGACTTCCCTTCAAACCCGGCTGCGCAAAAAGAGGAAGCCAAAGCATCAGAGGAATCGGCTCCGGCGGCGGACCCTTTTGCGGAACTGGATAGAGCCAGAGAAGAGCGCAAGCTCGCGCAGGAAGATCTTCAAGCTTTCCACAAAGACCGCGAGGAGTTGCGCAACCGACGTTCTCGCGCCTCGGAAAGCGTCGAGATGGATATGCTGGATCTCGCCATCGAGACCGCAGAGACCAAAATTGTCAAGCTCGAAGAGCAATTGAAGGAACTCGATGACCGCATCGCCGAGCTCGAAAAGCAGACCAGGGGTCGAAAACGGCCCGCTCCCAAACCCGCCACTCAACCTTCTGGCTAGCCACTCACCCCGCCGTAAACGCCGAGGCCTCGCTCCGCACCGTCTTCCAGTCATTCGCGGGCAAACAAATCCTATCGGAGGATGTTGCATCGCGGCTGACGTGGTGGCGTAGCACAGTAGTGGTTCTACTTCGACGAGGGTTTGGATTGTTGGCTGCCTCCTGACGAGACCTTGCGGCAACTCTTTCGCGCGGAGGTTGAGCGCGAAACAACGATGTGCACCGGTCTTGCTTCTGGGCAAATGCTGCCGCAGCGGCCAGCGGGCGTGTTGGGGCGTGCCGGACGGCCCCAAGAGTGTGATGGCGTCGCCCCGGCGGTCACCTGACCTGCCCTGAAACATGCTGTCTCAGCCTGAGACGGCGACACCGTCTTTTGCCTCCCCGAGCTTGCCACTAACGTCTTTTTTTTTCTGCCACTTGCCATTTGACCGTGGATGGGCAGCGGGCTTGCTTGGAAAACTGCCGGCGCGGGGACGCGACCCTCTCCAAGCGGGTGGTGAAGGAATGATGAAAGCAAGCCTTTTAGAAAAAGAAGAAGGACGGCAGGCCTTGTCGAGAACGGGCGGCTATTCGATGACGGAGATGCTGGTGGTGGTCGCGTTTGTGATCATCCTGGCGGCGATGGCGGTGGTCAATTTGATGTCTGCCCGGCAAGGCATCCGCGCCGAAAACGCCCTTCAGACGGTGGTCGGCCAACTCCGGCTGGCGAGGGAGATTGCCGTGGACCAACGGCAGGACGTCCTGGTGACATTTACTGAGTCTCGCATAATAGATTGACATTGTTCGGTTCCTTGTGCATGCTGTGCGCATGGAAACGAAGACGACCCAGCGGTATCGTCCCCGGAGAGACTTTGCCGGCATGGAGCGTCGGCGCTTGGCGGCCGCCCGGCTGTTCGCTCAGGGAGTCGGGCAGTCGGAGATTGCCCGCCGCCTGGCCGTCACACGCCAAGCCGTTCACGTCTGGTTCACGCGGTGGAAGCAGCGCGGCAGGAAGGGGCTGGCCGCGGCCGGTCGCGCCGGGCGCAAGCCGCGTCTCCGCCCGCGACAGCGGCAACAGGTCGAGCGGGCCTTGCTCCAAGGGCCACGCGCCCACGGCCTCGATGCCGACCTGTGGAGTTTGCCCCGCATGGCGGTCGTTATCGCCCGGGTCACCGGCGTCCGGTATCATCCGGGCCACGTCTGGCGGGTCATACGGGCGCTGGGTTGGAGCGCCCAGAAGCCCCAGCGGCGTGCCCGGGAACGCGATGAGGCGGCCATTCAACATTGGAAATCCCAGGTCTGGCCGGCCATTAAAAAAAAGCCCGGCGCACCCGGGCGCTGTTGATCTTTGTGGATGAAAGCGGCTTTTCTCAGAGGCCGCCCATCCGCCGCACCTGGGGACCTCGGGGGCGCACACCGGTTCTGGTGCACAACTTCAATGGGAGGAAGCTCTCCACCATCGGCGTCCTGATCGGTAGCCCCGGTGGCCGGTCCGTGCGGTTGCGGCTGGGTTTTCGGGAAGGCTCCATCGTCAGTGCTGATGTGGTGGAGTGTGTGCAGGCTTCTGCGCCGCGAGTTCCCCCGACCGATGATCCTGCTGTGGGATCGCCTGCCCGCCCACAAGAGCCGCCAAACCCGCTCCTACCTGCAGGCCGCCACCCAACAGGGATGGCTCCGGCTGGAATGGCTGCCCGCCTACGCCCCGGAACTCAATCCCGTCGAGTACCTCTGGGGGTACCTGGACGGCGGCGTCCTGGCCCACTACGCGCCCCCCACCTTGGGCGAAATCCGCCAGCGGGTAAAGGCCGGTGCCCGGCGCGTTCGCCGTTGCCCCGACGTGCTGCGTGGCTTCCTGAAAGCCAGCAGTCTCTTTTTTTGACTCGTATGTCAATGTATTATACGAGACTCAGTAAGAGACGATGGGCGTTACCCTTCTAAACCGGCCTGCCAACGGCAAAAACTAACCGCCTATTCCTGGATCATAAAATGGTTGACGCAGGGGGGATGAAGCAATAAAGTCTCGTCTTCTTGAAACCAAGATCGGAAATTCCCGTCCAAAGTAGTGGAAAAGGGTTACCCATGGCGCCGGAACCGCCGGCGCGAAACTGCGGGATACCGGCGAGCGCTGGAGTTAATCTTGAGCTTGATCCGCCTGTCCAACAGTAGCCGAAGCATGCGCCGCGCGAACGACGCCGGACAGAAAGCCACAGGCGGGAAGAATTCACGGAGGGAGAGCATCATGAAAAAGCAATTCAGAATGGCCCTGCTGGCGCTGGTCCTGCTGGCAAGCCTGGGGCTGGCCACAGCCGGAGACGCATTGGGGCAGCAACCACCGCCCAAGCCGCAGGCGGCTGCGACCGCAACACCGACCGGCGCCAAGCCACCCGAGGCCAAGAAACCAGAAGAGGCCAAGCCGGCCGAAGACAAGCCCTTTGACGAAGTGGTGAAAGACATGGAAGTGATGAAGGGGCTTTTCACTTTCTACCACAAGGCGGAGGAAAACAAGACCCTGATGGAGGTCCTGCCCGAGCAACTGGACAAGATGTTCCTGTTCGCCGGCAGCGTCCATCAGGCGGTTGGCGAGCGCGGGATCTACGCGGCGCAGATGGGCGGCAGCTTCCCGTTTTTCTTTCGGCGCGTGGGGAAGAACATCCAGTGGGTGATGAAAAACACGAACTTCACCGCGGCCAGCGGTACGCCGGCAGCGCGGTTCACGGCGCGATCATTCTCCGACGCCATCCTCGGCTCAGCCAAGAGCCAGTCGAAACCACATCCGGAGAGGAAAAGCATCCTGATCGACGTCTCGGAGATGTTCCTGAGCGACCTGCCGGGGTTTGTGATCCTCTTGAACCAAGTCTATCAGCCGACCAGCTACCGCTTTGACAAAAGCAACAGCGCCGTGGGTACGGTGAAGACCTTCCCGGAAAACGTCCTGGTCGAGGTCTGGCTGCACTACTCGACCGACAACCCGCGAACCATCTCGGTCGCGCTGCCGGATACCCGCAGCATTCCGATCGTGGTGAAATACGAAATGTCGGCGCTCGGCGAAACCAGCTACAAGCCGCGTGTGGCCGACGACCGCGTGGGTCACTTCCACACCGTGCAGCAGGATTTCACCTCCGACCGCCCCAGTTCACCCTATGTCCGCTACATCGAACGTTGGCATCTGGAGAAGGCCGACCCCGGCGCCAAGCTTTCTCCGCCCAAGGTGCCCATCGTCTTCTGGCTGGAGAATACGATTCCGGTCGAATACCGCGACTGGATTGCCGAGGGGGTGTTGCTGTGGGACAAGGCGTTTGAACGGATTGGCTTCAAGGATGCCCTGGTGGTGAAGCAGCAGCCGGACGACGCCGACTGGGATCCGGCCGACACGCGCTATAGCACCATCCGCTGGTTTGCCGGCGTGGACGCGTCGTTTGCCATCGGACCGTCGCGCGCCAACCCCTTGACCGGCCAAATCTACGACGCCGACATCGGCATCAGCGAAGGCATTATTCGAGGTGCCCGGCGGTATGGCGAGGAATTCGTCGGGCCGGTGGTTCAGGAGGCAGAGGAGGAGGCAGGCTGGCTGCCCACCGCCTGGGGCCGCAACCCGCGCTTCCGGTGCAACTACGCCGGCGGGTTGGCGCAGCAGGCTGCGCTCGGCATTGCGGTACTCGACGCCCGCGGGATGCTGTCGCCGGAAATGGAACGGAAGCTGATGCGGGAGTACATCCTCGAGCTGGTGGCGCACGAGGTCGGCCACACGCTCGGCCTGCGGCACAACTTCCGCGCCAGCACCATCCTGAAGGTCCACGAGCTCAACGATATCCAAAAAACGACCGAGTTGAGCCAGTCGAGCTCGGTGATGGACTACAACCCCGTCGTGATCGCCACGCAAGGCGAAAAGCAAGGGCACTTTGTGCCCGTCACGCTCGGTCCTTATGACTACTGGGCCATCGAGTATGCCTACAAGCCCGGCGAGGGCGATGAGAAAGCTGAGCTGGCCAGGATTGCCTCGCGGGTGGCCGATCCGATGCTGCCCTACTCGACCGACGAGGATGCGCTGGGAACCTTCTCGGCGAGCTCGATCGACCCGAGGGCCAACCAATACGACCAGTCCGACGACCCCATCGCCTACTTCGGCAAGCGCATCCAGATCGTCCACGAGCTGTGGGGTGCGATGGAGTCCAGGCTGGCCAAGCCCGGCGAAGGCTACCAGGTAATGCGGCGGGCACTGGCGCGCGGGATGGGCGAGTACAACCGGGCGTTGCTCACTTCCTCGAAGTACATCGGAGGCATCTACCACCACCGCGATCACGTCGGCGACCCCAACGGCCGCGTGCCCTTCACGCCCGTGCCGGCAGCCAAGCAGCTTGAGGCGCTCGCATTCCTGCGCACCTACGCCTTCGGCGAAAAGTCGTTCCAATTGCCTTCGAGCCTCCACAACAAGCTGGCCATCGAGCGGCTCCCCGGCCTCGACTTCATCAGCTATTTCACCGTGCAACGCATCGACTACCCGTGGCACGATGCCGTGCTTGGGTTGCAACGCGGTGTTCTGAACCGGCTCTACAACCCCATCGCGCTCGCCCGGCTGCAAGACAACGAACTGCGGTTCGCTGCGAATGAAAAACCGTTCGTGATGGCTGACCTGTTCAAGGGGCTCGACGCTGCCATCTGGTCCGAGTTGGGCACGGGCGCGGCGAAGATTTCAAGCCTCCGCCGCAACCTCCAGCGCGAACACTTGAAGCAACTGATCCGCCTGACCTTGCGGCCGGCCCCGGCCCCCTCGGCGCCTCCCATGCCGGCGGGGATCGTCATTCCGACGCCCCCCACGCCGCGGCCGCCCGAGGATGCTACGTCGCTCGCGCGCGCTAGCCTGGTGGAGATCCGGACGAAAATCCGCAAGGCACTGGCCGCCGGAACCGTGACCGACGCCACCACCCGGGCACACCTCGAGGAAACTCAAATGCGAATCGCCTCCGCCTTGCAAGCACAAGTCGAGAAGCCGGTGGAATAGTGGTCAGCTTGCGAACAAAGTAAACAAGGGCCTGATGCTTCCCCGAAGTCTCGGGACGCCAGGCCCTTTTGATTTTGGAGTTGGGTTTCCAAAATGATCGGATGCTGCTCAAAAAAGCGGGTCAGAGGGTCGCAATGGGGCGGCTGATTCTTGTTGGTGTGGGAGCTTCTCATGTGCCTACCTACACACAGATGACGGCGCACCGCTCCCAACTCCGGCTTCGGAAAGTCCGCCAGCGCTTCACCGCCAGCGGGTTCAGCAGATCATCGAAACGATTCTCCACCAAGAGGCGAAAGCGGCTCTGGGGAAGCGCATCGAGCCTCCGTTACCCCCTCACCGGATGGCTTGGATGGGCCTTTTTCCGGAACCCGCCATCAGTTCCTCGTTTAGCAGCATCACCGCCTTGTCGTTCCCTCGAATCCTGAATACTCAGTCCCCCAGCTTCGGATGATGCTCCGAGAGGTAGAAGGGATCCTCGGCCGGGAGATCACGGCTGAGGAATGGAATCGGCGCTGAGTACAATAGCCTACAGAGGAGGGGAGGAGGGCCTAAAGAAGGAGCACCGTTTGTCCGGTCAACTCGATTCGCTTGCGGCAGCGGATATTCTTGCACATGACGAGATCTTCGGCGCGGACCATGTAGGAACGCGCTTTGGCGAACTGCGCCCGATCTTGATCATTGGCGTGAGGAGGAAGCTGGTTCTTCTTGGTCCGTACCAGCCAGCGAACCTCGTAATCGGCTTCCTGCCGGCAGTGGGAGCAAACGAGATGGGCTGGTTTTCTCTGCGCGTCCTCGGTGTAGAAATCTCGCTCTTGCACGGTTGGCTCCTCAGCGCGCCTCGGCCGCAACCCTGGTTGGCTCGACGGCAAGGGGGAACTGAATGCGGAACGTGGTTCCCTGCCCCGCGGTCGAATAAACCTTCATCTCGCCGCCATGCGCATCCACAATCCACTTGGCAATGCTCAACCCGAGCCCGACGCCTTCCACTGTCTTCGACCGCGCCCGATCCACTCGATAGAATCGCTCGAAGATCCGCGGCAGATCATTTTCCGGGATGCCGATGCCGGTATCGGAAATGGCGAAAACGGCCGAGGAATCGTCCTGGCTGACGGCCACGCGAATGCGGCCACCGGCGGGAGTATATTTGATGGCGTTGTCGAGCAAATTCAAAACCAACTGGCGCAGGCGCGGCTCGTTGCCCCGGGCGACCACCCGGCCGGTGGCGCCCGTCTCCAACCGCACTCCTTTCTCTTCCGCCAGCGGCTTCATCTGGTCAACGAGGTCGGCGGCGAGCGCGTCCAAGGCAACCGGCACAAAGTCCAGGCGAATTTCGCCCGCCTCGGCTTGCGCCAGCGTGAGGAGATCATTCACCATGCGCGACATCCGGCCGACCTCTTCCAGATTGCTCTCCAGCGTCCGGCGAAGGTCCTCGCTCGCCGAAGCGGACATCAGCGCCAGCTCTGTTTCTCCCTGCATCGCCGTGAGCGGCGTGCGCAGCTCGTGAGAGACATTGGCGGTAAACTGGCGAATTTGATCAAACGAATGTTCCAGGCGAGCGATCATCTGGTTGAACGTTGCCGCCAATTGATCCAGCTCATCATTGCTGCCGCGCACCCCGATGCGCAATGCCAGATTGGACGCAGTGATCTGCCTGGCCGCAGCGGCAATTTCTCCCACCGGCCGCAGCGTGCGCCGCGCCATCAGCCAGCCGCCCAGCAGCGCCAGGGCCAGCACCGCCGGCGTCCAGATGGCAAGGACGACCACGAACTGATCCATGGAGTCATAAATCGGCCCCAGCGGAAAGCCGAGCTGCAAGAGATATTGTTGTCCCTCGGCATCATAGAGAGGGACGTTGATAAAGCGAATGGCCCCGCCGCCGGCCAGTTTGACCTCGTTGAACTGGACCTGCTCGCGGAGCAGGGTTTGCAAAACCTTTCGGTCCAGGTTGAGCCCCATCAACTGAAGCTGGGCCGACTGCTTGATGAGGTTGCCCCGGGCGTCGCTGATTTGAACGTATTCCAGGATGCGGTGGAGCTCCGGTTCGGTCAGCAGCTCGTTCGGACCTTTCAAGAGCACCGGCTGGCCGTTTTCGATGTGGAGCATCTTCTGGATGCGCTGGGCGGTATCCTCCAGGTCCCAATCAATATTCCACTGGAGCGACGTGTAAAGCGAGTAGGAGAGCAAACCGCCGAACATCACCAGCAGCACGGCAAAAATCATCGTGTACTGGACGGTCAGTTGATACTGGATGCTGCGGACGCGATGCGTCATGGCGGCGCTTGCCTCTCGAGGCCGGTAACCGTGCCCTCGCCGCGGAGGGTGTAGCCCACGCCCCGTATGGTGTGAATCAGTTTGCGCTCGCAGCCGCTGTCCACTTTATTGCGCAGGAAACTGATGTACACGTCAATCACATTTGTGAATTTATCAAAGCTTTCATCCCAAACTCGCTCGGCGATCATGGATCGGGTGACGACCTGGTTGGCATTCCGCATCAGATACTCAAGCAACAGATACTCTTTTTGGGAAAGCTCGATCTCCTTGCCGCCGCGGGTGACCTTGTGGCGGATGGGATCAAGCACCAGATCGTCCACGTGAAGTTCGTTCATGGTTTCGCGGGCGCCTCGCCGCAGCAGCGCTCCGACGCGGGCCATCAATTCGGCAAAGGCAAAGGGCTTGACAAGATAGTCGTCGCCCCCGGCTTCCAGGCCTCGAACGCGGTCTTTCACCGCGCTCTTGGCTGTCAGAATGAGCACCGGGAGGGCCGCGTTCCGGCGGCGGATGGCAGCGAGCACATCGAGCCCCGATTGCTTCGGCAGCATCAGGTCCAGAATCACAAGATCAAATTCGTTGGTTTCCGCCCAATGGATGGCACGCTCGCCGTCGCTTGCCAGTTCGACCACGTGCCTGGCCTGCTCGAGCCCACGCTTGAGGAAGCTCGCCACCTTCTCTTCGTCCTCAACCACCAGGATCCGAGCCATGGGGATTGCGATTATACTCGCGCTCCGGCCTTCTTGCCCAATTCGGAAACGGTCACGCAGCGCCACCCCCGCTCGGCAAAACAAGGCAACGCCAGCGCCAGGGCGTTCACCGTGTGCATGCGGTCTCCGTTTGTCCGCCGGTGATCACCGTCGTGAAGCAGCACAATATCCCCGCTGCGCGTCTTCTTCAGCCGCTCGGCAATCTGTTCCGCCGGCTGCATCTTCCAGTCTCTCGGCATGACCGACCACATGATGACTTCCATGCCCGCGCGCCGAACGATGGGAAACAGGTGCGGGCCGCGAAACCCAAACGGCGGTCGGAAGAGCCGGGGGCGCACCGCACAAACCTCTTCGATCGCTCTGTGGCACTCCTCGAGCTCTCGGGCGATTCTGCCCGTGCCTTTCCAGAAAAGATTCGGATGCGTCTGGGTATGGTTGCCGAGAGCGTGGCCACGCGCCGCCACTTCTCTTGCCAGCTCCGGGTGCTGGCGGACGAATCTTCCCACCAGGAAGAAGGTCGCCTTGGCTTCATGCCGATCAAGCAGGTCGAGAAGCGCGGGAGTACAGCGGGGATTGGGGCCATCGTCGAAGGTAAGCGCCACCTCGAGGCAATCCTCGCCCTTGGCGGACCGGCGGTGCACCACCGTTCGCCCAAAGAGCTGGGACGACGGCACCGCTGCGCCCCAGGCAGCGATCCCGGCCAGGGCAGCAGGCACGGCAAGGGGCAGAAGATTCATGGGCGCACGCCAGTTTCCATCCCGCCTCGGCGGGGCTGTTTCATCCGGCGGGCAACCCCGGAGGCTTGTTTCGATACTCGATCCGGGACAGCGAAATTTTCCACCTCTCTGTTCTTCCCGCCTTCCCAGCGATACTTTATCGTAAGTCTGCCACACCTTTTCAGCCAAAGCCAATGCCGGGGGAGAGGATCACTCTTGTACGCCTGGCGGGTTCTGCATAGAGTAGTGACGGGGGTGAACCCGGCAAAGCACGGCATCTGTTTGAATACTGTTTTCGATCCCCTGGAGAAGGAACGCCGGGCCTATCGCTCGAACGCGCAGGACATCCGCGTGCCCACCCTCTATCAACTCGCCCGCTGCCTCGGGCGACGGCAAGAGGGCTACCGCTTTTCTACGGGACGTGTCTCGCCATCGCGCATGGGAATATTGAGCCTGGCATCGAACTCTTCCAACACCGATTGCGCCCGGGCTCGGCCGATGGCCCGCCGCAAGCGCAAAATCCGCGCCGAGCGGCACGCTCCAATCGGCCGCCAGGCCGAGCGAATCCAAATTGGCCTCGCCGCCATTTCCGGTGAGCCGCGCCGCCAGATTGTCAAGGGGAAAGAGGTCGGAAGCAGCCCGCGAAGGGACCCAGGCCTCCTTTCCCATCCGGGAACAGATAAGCGGGAAGAGGTCGTCTCAAGCTTGCTTGCGCCGAACCAGACCAACCAGAGCCGGAATCAGCGGCAGCAATCCCAGAGCCACCACAATCACTCCGGTGATTTGAAAATAGCGGTTCGATGATTTGAGCAGCGGCGCGCTGACAAAGATCGCGTCCACCGCATAGTGGGCTACCAGGCAAGTCAGCAGATCGTACTTGATGAAGAAGTAGCCGAAGATCAAGCCGACAATCGTCACTTCAATGCCCCGCACATAGACCGGAAATATCGGGTAGTTCGAGTGGCCAAAGGCCCAGATCACCGCCGGAAGCAACAGGGCCAGCGCCGTGCTTTTCAGATATTTCTTCACCACCGTGATCCCGAAAAAGCGATAGGCAAACTCCTCGGTGACCGAAGCAAGAAACCCAACCAGGAGCGGGAACAGGAACGGGAATTTGGTGTTCAGGATGTTCGAAAAGGGCCCCTCCGCTTGCACGAAGACGTGAAGGAAGCGCCCGGCAACCAGATAGAAGACCACAAAATAACCGACCAGCAAAAAGGCCAGCAGGTAGCCCCGCACAGCAGCCCGCGCCACCGCCGCCGTTCCCCAACGCCCGCCGATCAGGTCGTTGAGCGACGCGACACTTCCGGGATAGAGTTCGCGTGTCAGGGAATCTCCCGACGCGCCCGCGAGCAACGTCAGGAGCCCGTACACGAGCGCGGCAATCACCGTGAAGACCAGCACGGTGGCCAGGAACACTCCGTAAGGAATCTGTGTTTGATAGTTGGCTTGCAGGAGCGGCATCGAATTCAGCGCAGCAAGGATCAAAAGCACAGCAATCCCCGCGCCCAGCGTAACCGCGAATTTCCAGCGCAGGTCGCCCGACTTGTATCGAATGATGACGATCACCAGGGCAACGATGAAAATGATGACCGAGAAGGCAAAACTGAGGATGGTCAGGAGCGTACCCGCAGATTTGGTCTTCACAAAGTCGCGCTCGAACTGTTCGGGAACCTTCAAAAACTGCCGCAGGCCGCCGACCGTGTCGCCCTGGATGGCCACCGAGAGGCGCAGCTCGGCGTCGCCGATCTGAAAACCTTTCTTCTTCCAGACAAAACTGTGATCGGCGCGGTTCTTCCGCTTCTCGCTGGAGGCGTCCACCGGCTCGTATTGGCTCAGGTCCATCTTGGCGACGTTCGAGACAAACTCCTCGGCTCGCCGGCGCGCTTCCGCCTGCTCGAGGTTGGCCCCCGGCTTCTCCTCTTCCAGTTCGCGGCGGAATCGCAGAACCTTGCCGTCGGGCGTTACCGCCACCCGGTATTCCAGTTTTTCAAGCGGCCGAAACCAGCGCGCTTGCCAGAACCAAACCTGCACCTGGTCGCGAATCACTTCGTTGGCTTTCTCCATGCCAAGTGTTTTCTGGAGATAGATGGCGGCCTCGTCGTCAGCGCCAAAAATCGTGACGCTCGAGTAACCGCTCACGTTGAATCCGCGGGCGGCCAGGTAGTCGGCGGCGATTCTCTGCGCCTGTTCGCGTTCGATCTTGACGTCCACCGAGGCGGACGGGAAAGCTTTCTTCTGATAACGGACAAAAGTGAAGAGGCCGAGAGCGGCGAGGAGAACCATCACAACCCAGCCCATGCGCCCGTTGCTCATTCTTGCCTCCTGAAATCGTTTTCCAACTTTTGCGTCAAAAGCGCGGGGAAGCTAACGCGGCTGCCGGAAAACCGCTGGCATGCTATCTGCCGCGTCCCGCCAAGTCAAGGCAGAGCGGGGGCTCGGTCTTCAAAAACCGGCTGGCATGCAAGAGTGAGGGACTTTGAGCCCGTCATCCCGCACGGCGGGAACAGGCTTAGGCTCGATACTCCTATCATTGACGCCAAAGCGACGCTCTGGTACGGGCGGGCTATTGACAGCCGATTTCCTGAAGCGTACAAGCGAGAGCAACGACGCCCTGTTGATTCGAGCCTGTCCAGTCCGAAGTTAGCCTTGGCCTCTTTTGCCCCGGGTGAAGTAGATCGCCCTACCCTGTTTCCCGGTCCCAACCGCCTATCCGCCTGTTGCTGAAAGCTGCTGACCCTGACCCGTCTTGGCAGAGCTGAGTGGAGGTCGCTGAGTTGCTGGCCAGGGTCTTGCGCGGGGTGGTTCTTCCCTTGCTGTTGAGCGGCGTTCCCGCGGCGCTCGACTGCGCCGGTCAGGCCTCGCCCGCACCCCGGGGCTTAAGCCCGGGGTTTCATGAACCAAACTCGAAGATTCGCCGCAGCGAACTTGTCCTGGCCGAGAAAGTGGTCCGCCAGGCCCTCCGTTATGTTCCTAGAAGACTGCGCATCGAGGACTGCCAGGTGGTGGCCGACCTCGATACCGTCCTCGAAGGTCAAGACCCCGGCCTGATTCGTCAGGCCCGCGGGTATGAAGCTTTTGTTCTGGGCAATCACTATCCTATCTTTGTCAACTTGAATGCACCGCTCCTCCGGAGCGCCGTGCTTGCTTACAAGCAGGACCCCATGGCCAACTCCGTTTTTATCTATTTGCTGGCGGCCGTGCTAGCCCATGAACGAGTGCACGCTGGCGGCCCCGACCGCAGTACGGCACGGCTCAAGCCCGGGGATTCCGACGAGCGGAAAGCCTATCAAGCCGAACTGTTGCTCCTCTATCAGTTCCGCGACTTGCGCTACATCGGCGGCGATGACGTGGATCGTTACATTGACCACGTCGAAGAGCTCGCGCGAACGTTCCGGAAACAGAACTAGCGCCGTTCCCACCAACTCTCCTGTGAGTCTCACTGGGTCGCCCCGAAGCTTCGGGACTGGCGGGAAGGTGTCGTCTTCCATCCTTACTTAGCTTCTGAAGTAGAAACGGGGCAGTCAACCGCTGGCCCGGGGCATGTGCCGATCAGCTCCCCGCTAACGCTCGAATAGCTCGCCCGCCGGAACGATTTGTAATTTCTCCTTGTTGATGTGGAGCGGATACACCCCGATTATCCTGTCCTCTTCGAGGATAGCCGCTGGCATGGCGGCCGGGTAGTTGACCGGCGACGGGGCGTTTTGGAGCAGAGCATCGCGGAAGCTGGCGGCATCCTTCGTGATCACCGCCACCTTGAGGTTTCGCCATTGCAAGTGCCGCTGGATGGCTGCGTTTACGTCCCCTACCGTCAACTTTGACAGCTCCTCGGCGATCCGATCAATGAAGTACCTTGTCCCATAGAAATCCGAGTCCATCTGGTAGCCAAGCCGGCGGTTGAGCGTCTGGACCCAAAGCTTGGAATAGTTGAGCAGGAAACTGCGGGTGGCCTCAAAATCCTCCTGGGAGAGCCCCTTTTCCGCCAGAAGTTGAAGCTCGCGGATGGCCTGGCGCAGCACAAAATGACGGTTGGGATGCTCCACCGGGCGAATCCAGATGCTGAAGAATTGTTGCCGGCGCGGGATGTTCGGCACCGGGAAGGTGCTCCCGCCATCCTGAATGAAATTCTCGATGTAAGAGTAGTCGCCATAGTTGAAACCGCGCAGGCCGCGGATGTGCTGCATCAGAACGCCATTGAAGGTGCGGTGCTCGCCAAAATAGGAGTTGGCCGCCATCAAGGCGTAGAAATCCTTGTCGGCGCGGGTCACGTCAATCGGAAAGCCGATGGAGATAGCGGTGGCCCGCGACTCCTTTTCCACCAGCGTCATCTCCATGTCCTGGATCTTTTCCGGCTGCGGAAGCTTTCGCTTGTCCTCGCCTCGGCGGGGCAGCTTGCCGAAGTCGGCCTGGATTTTTCTCACCAGGTCGTTCGGGTAGCCGCCGGCAATCCCGACGATGATGTTGCCGCGGGTCCATGTCCGGCGGTGAAAGGCCTTCACGTCTCCAAGCGTGATGGCTTTCAGTCCTTGGACGGTGCCGGCCTCGGTGGTGCCGTAAGGATGGTGGCGGTAGAGCATGGCGTTCAGGGTTTGCTTGCCGAGATTTTCGTCGTCGTTCCCGCGCAAGGTATTCTGCAAATAGTTGAGCAAGAACTCCCGGTTGCGAGTGAAGTCGCTTGGATCAAACCGCGGCTCGCTGACCAGGTCGGAGAGAATTTTGTAGAAGGGCAGGAGAAAGTCGAGGTGGACGCGGCCTGTCAAGACCGTCACCTCCTTGTCCGGTTGGGCGCTGATCGAGGCTGCCCAGGGGAATAGTTTCTCGACCAACCGGTCGTAGCTCAGTTCCCTCGTGCCTCCCCGGCCGAGCATGAGCGCCGTGAGCGCGTTGAGGCCCTCTTTCCCTCTTGGATCGTTGATCGACCCGGCGCGAACTTCAATCTGGAAGGAAATGACAGGCGAGTCCGGGCTATAGAGTTCCTTGATTTTTACGCCGCCGGCTTCCGCCGCCCGGACTTCTCCCACAAGAAATGCAACCGCAAAAAGCAGAATCATCGCTCGCTTCATGGCTTCTTGGCTCCGCTCCGGGACAGTGTCACCACCGTCCGATTTTCCGGGACGAAATATTTCCTGGCCACCCGCATGATGTCTTCCGGCGTTACCTTCTGATAGAGCGCGTAGGTGCGGTTGACGGACTCGGGATCGCCGGTCAGTTCGCCAAAGTGGCCCATCGTGCGAGCGATCGTACTCGGGTTGTCAAGCGCCATGGCAAAAGAGTAGCGCAGGTTGGATTGGATGGCGGCGAGGCGCTCGGGAAGCACCGGATTGCTTTTCACGCCTTCCAACGCCGCGTAGATTTCATCCCGGACAGCATCCATGTTCTTGGCGTCTTTCACGCGGGCGAGGATGGTGAAGAGGTAAGGGTCGCGGTGGTCAGGCAGGTCGCCGGCGATGAATTCGACCCACTGTTTTTCGATGACCAGCTTGCGGTAGAGCGGCGCGCTTTCTGAAAAGACAAGCTGCGAAATCACGTCGAGCGTCGGCGCCTCGATATCCCGGTCGCTGTAAGCGGGCCCGCGGTAGGCGATGGCCAGGTAGGGCAACGTCGGATTTTTCCACTCCACGTGAGCGACTTTTTCCCGTGTCGGCGGGGGCTCGGCCGGCACATCCGCCTGATAGCTGCCGCGTTGCCACCCGCCGTAGTATTTCTTGATGAGCGCCATCAGGTTTTCCTGGTTGAAGTCCCCGACAACCACGAGAAGGCAATTCTCCGGCCGATACCACCGGTCAAAGAATTTCAGGCTGTACTCGTACTGGTTGGGCATGTCCTGGATGTCCTTCAGAAAGCCCATGGTGGTGTGCTTGTAAGTGTGAGCGGTGAATGCGGTATCTCGCAATCGCTCAAAAAGGGTTTGGAAAGGCACCGAGTAGTTCTTGTTGTATTCGCCCAGGATGGCGCCGGCTTCCGTCTTGAACGCTTCTTCCGAATAGTGGAGATTCATGAAGCGGTCGGACTCGAGGTCAATGATCTTTTCGAGCGCCGCCGAGCTGGCCACCGCGTGGTAGGCGGTCCAATCGTCGGTGGTGAAGGCATTTGTGTCGGCGCCGATTGCCTTGTAGGCATTGTTGTACTGTTCGGAAGAATATTTCCTTGTGCCGCGAAACATCATGTGCTCGAAGAAATGGGCAAAGCCGGATTTGCCCGGCTCGATCTCGTTCCTCGAACCGGCGCGCACCACCGTGTAGTAGGCGATGATGCCCGGGCTATCGTACGGAACGGACAGGACGGTAAGGCCGTTGTCCAGGACGGTCTTGCGCATGGGATAGGGAAAAACCTTGGCGTCGGACGCCAGCCCCGCCGTTGCCGGGGCCAGTGCGCCCGGGCTCACCACCGCCAAGAAACAAAGCGTTCCGAAAAGCCGCCTCATTTTGCTCATGGGAATTCTGCCTCAGACAATCCTCTCGTGATTTTGAGACTACATGGGGAATCGAAGCGCGGGAAAGGGATTATACCACTTCGGAGGCTGGCTCATCTTGCCCGGGACCAGGTTCTCTTCCCGGCCATCAGCCGGCCCATGTTACCGGACAGCGAAGCGATGATTCACCATGAGTCGTTTCCGGGCGAGCCCCCTCGCCTGCCGAAGAAGATTCCCGGCCCCACTCGCGGCCGAAACATCTACTCGAGCCACGGCCGTGGGATCTACTTGATGCGCAAGGCGATGGACGAAGTCCGATTTCAGCGGTCGGGTTCCCGCGTGGTGCTAAAAAAGCGGAGACGCTGATAGATAAAATGTCTAGGCGTGTTGAGCGCTGTACTTCCCGCCTTGCAGAACGGATATTTCGTTTTCGATTTTGACCATCCGATCCATGATCAGGTTAACGACCATGAAATCGTGTTTGCTGCGCGCCTCGCCCAAGCGCTCTTCGAGCGATGACAGAAGTTCCTCCAGCAACCGAACACGCTCCTCGCGAACGATACTCGTGCCCATAGCACACTTCTCCTTCTCGGCCGCAAGGGGATTACGTGACTGGCGCTTTCGGAAGGAGCTTTAGTATCGCATGACCCGGCCGTCCGCGCAAGCTTGCCTGTTCCCACCTTGCAACCTGTCGCGTTTCTTCTGTTGTTCAGGACGCAAGCTGGCGCGGATGCTCTGTTGAGCGCGATCGAGGGGACTGTTGACCTGCCGGGCGAACGGGTTGAACATAGACGCATGCGCAATCGGCTGCTCTTTACTCTCTGCCTCGGCGGCGCGTTTGCAAGCGGTTATCTTGCATGGAGCTACGCGTCGCCTGAACATCCTCTTGCTTGCATCGGCAGCGGGTGCGACGCTGTCCGGGCAAGCCGCTATGCGCAGTTTCTGGGTTTGGCGCTTCCCCTGTACGGCCTGGCGATGTTCCTGGTGCTTGCTCTCTTGAGTTTCGGGAAAGGGATTGCGACGGCTCCCTGGGCGCGAATTTTTTCTCGCGTTATTGTTCTTCTCTCCGGCGCTGGCTTCCTGGCGTTTTCCTATCTCACCGCCATCGAGGCTTTCGTCCTTCATGCCTGGTGCTTCTGGTGCGTCCTGGCGGCCGTTTTGGGCACCGGCGTATTTCTGCTCGCGTTGCTCGACCAGAAAACGGCGGTGGCCGTGCCCGGCCATGCGAGACGCGAGGCCAGAGTTTTGGCCGCGATCCTCGCCGGGTTTGTTGCCGCCAGCGCGCCGGGGTTCTATGCGCTGACGCGGGCGGCCCACCAAGGTTCCGCCGCGGCGCGCGGGCCCGCCCTCACACTCGAACTTACAGAAGAAGCCAGAGCGATCTTGATTCGGCCGGATAGCCATCGTCGGGGTAATTCAGCTTCGGGAGTGACGGTCGTGGAATTTGGCGACCTTCAGTGCTCGGCATGTCGCCGCGCTCAGGAGAGCGTACGGGAAACACGCGCCCTTTATGGCGATCAAGTCGAGTTTGTCTTCCGCCATTTTCCCCTTCCGGCCATTCATGCGTTCGCGTGGAAAGCCGCTGAGGCGAGCGAATGTGCCGCCGAGCAAGGAAAATTCTGGGAAGCGGTAGATTATTTTTTCGATCATCAAAACGATTTGAGTCCTCCCGCGCTCAAGCGTTATGCCGGCGCAATCGGATTGGACGCGTCCCGCTTCGAGAAGTGCCTGGATAGCGGGACGATGAGCGCTCGCGTCGCCCGCGACCTCGAGGACGCCAGGGCGCTGGGATTGAAACTGGCGCCGACATTTGTGATCCAGGGCCAGGTCATCGGCGGGGCTATTCCTTTTGCCCGGATGCGGGATTTGCTCGACCGAGCCCTTGCTGCGCGCGCCTCGGCAGAACCCCGCCCCGCCGGCACAGCCGAAACAACCGGTCCGCAACCTTTCTATAGCGCGCTGCCGGGAAACGCATCGCGAAGCCTCGGGACGGAAGCGCCGGCCTTTGGGTCAAGACCGCCGGGCTTTGGAAACCTCGAAAAGGAAGAAGCCTCATGCAGCGAAGAAGCAGCTTCACAACCCGAGGCGCCGGCCATCAGGCTCGAGGAAGCGTACCGAGCTTTCCTGGGTGGCGAGGTTCTCTTCGTGGACGTGCGCGAACCGGACGCCTTTCGCGCCGGACATATTCGCGGCTCGCGGAATATTCCCCTCGGCCAGGTGGAGCGCCGGCTCAATGACCTGCCGCGCGACCAGAGGATCGTGCTCTACGATGACGATCCCGGGGGCGGCGACGCCTGCGCCGCAAGCCGCAGCGCCAGCCGCCTGTTTCTATCCCGCGGTTATTCCCCATCGCTCGTCCGCGTCTATCGCGACGGCTTCACCCGCTGGCGCGAGGCGGGCTACCCGACGGGACCCTGAGCGCACAGTAAAGCAGCCGAGCCAACGCGCGCCCTACGGAAAGGTTGCAGGCTGCAGCGCTTGGGTTTCAGGAGTGACGCTTCAGTTTTTCGGCTTTTCCGATTTTCCTAAAACCAGTACTAACTACCGGGAAGCGTTTTCCGTCGCCCAACTTCTGGCCAAAAGCGGCTACACCATTGTTAACGGCGGC
>Ga0209320_10000387_pt1 | contig 22653 bp, 19 predicted proteins | sample Rifsed13ft4_FD_184008 | JGI IMG/M metagenome (GOLD analysis project Ga0209320, IMG submission 184008) | Soil microbial communities from Rifle, Colorado, USA - sediment 13ft 4 (version 2) | ecosystem: Environmental > Terrestrial > Deep subsurface > Rock core/Sediment | place: Rifle, Colorado... | reverse complement strand
CCCCCGGTGATTGAACCCGATTCCTATGGGAAGGTATGGGCCCGGCCAGATTTGGACTGGCGACCTCCCGGTTATCAGCCGGGCGCTCCAACCGGGCTAAGCTACGGGCCCACGCGCCGGGCGAGATTTGAGGTTGGCTAATAAGCTTTGGCCGACGACCGAGGATCTCGCGTCAACACACGTCGACGCCGCTCGTAAATCAGGTGGAATTCATCCAACCGCATGGCCGAGTAGTGGCCTCGAATGGAATCAGCCCGAAAGCCTTATTATCATACTTCGAAATCCAACGGGTCACGAGATAATGGAGGTCCTAGAGGCCATCAAATCGTGGAAGAGCGCGAGCAAGTTCAAGCCGATGCCCGTACCCGAGCAGAAAATTCAGACGATTTTCAACGCCGCCCGCCTTGCGCCCTCCGCGGAAAACCTGCAACCTTGGAGGTTCATCGTCGTGACGGACGAGGACCTCAAGAAGCTGGTAGCCGCGGCAACGGTGAACCTGAAACGGCTCTCGGACGCCCCGATTCTCATCGTGGCGTGCGCGAGGCTCGACGAGGCGGAGGCGACGGTCGGGGGGTACATGAACTCGTACCCGCTGGACATCGGGATGGCGCTCTCCCACCTGAGCTTGGCCGCGACGAGTGAGGGGCTAGGCACCTCGTGGACCTTCGCCTTCAACGAGGAGAAGGTGAAGGCCGCGCTTCACATCCCTCCGGACGCCAAGGTGGTCGGGTTGTCTCCCCTTGGGTTCCCGGAGGAGCATTTCCCGTCGGACGGGCGGAAGCATCTGTCGGAGATCCTCTCGTACAACGGGTACGACTAGGCTCCGATTTCCTCGTGGGACGGTACCAAACCATGGCCCTCCGCGCCCTCACTCCCAGCGGCGGCACGCACTGCAGCGAGTGCGGAGCGGATACGCCGCGGGCCGCAGACGCGTGCGCGGTGTGCGGCCGGCCCTTCCAGGGGGAGCTCGAGGCGAAGCGGTGCCCGTTCTGTGGCGGGATCCTCATCCGGAGCGCGATGCGGTGCTACCACTGCGGGATCTCCCTCCCGGCGGAACCCGGCGTGTCCGAGGAATCGTTCTTCAAGTCCGTGATGGATGCGGCCGCGGCGCGGGCCGGCGCGACGCCGTCAGCCGCGGGAAAGCCACTCCTCTCGGGGTCCCTGGACCCGCTCGCGTCAAACGAGGCCGTCCTCTGGAAGCTCTCCGAGCCGTTTGAAAAAATCCTTCAGTCTCGGAAGAAGCGGATTGAGCAGATGGACGCACTCGTCTCCCGCGCGCGCCGCCGAATCAAGATGCTCGAGACCTCCAACAACCCCGTCGAGTTACGGGAGCGGGAGGAATTAAAGCGGCAGGTCGAGGAGATCCTCGTCGAGCGCGAGGACATCCTGAAGATTGAAGAGGGCATCACGGAGATGGAGCGGACTTACCACAACATTCTCAACTTGCAACAAAGCCAGCTCCGGGTCCGCGAGGACCCGCTCCGCGGAAGGATGGAAATGTTCCGGAAAGAGCTGGAGCGGCAGGAGCAGGAGAAAGCCCAGATCAAGGAGAAGGAGGGCGAGCTCGTCCGACGCGGGGAGGAGTTCCGGCGCCTCGTCGAGAGCCTCCAGAAACGGGAACGTGAGCTCGCAACGCGAGAGGATCAGATGAACGAGCGGTTGCGCGCGCTCGAAGAACAGGCGCGACGCCTCGCGGTCCTCGAGGACGGGATTCAGCGAAGGGCGCGTCCACCGGAGCTCACAACAGAAAGCGGCGCGCGCACGTCGTCCCAGGAGATCACGCTCAAGCCCTCGGACGTGGAGATTCGCGACCTGAAGCTCCGGATCTCCGAGCTCGAGGAGAACATGGAGCATGTCCTGGAGGAAAAGAACCAGCTTGCGGAGGACCGCAAACGCACGGCGGCGTTCGGCGAGGACGTCAAGTCCGTGTTGAAGGTGCTCGACGAACTCCTTGGCAAGCTGCCGGAGGACGAGATCAAGAAGTTCGCGCGATCGAAGAACTTCTCGACCTACGAGAAGATCTTCGAAGAATACGGACTGTGAAACCGTGAGCCTCCGGAAGAAGGCGAGAGAGTCCCTCGAGGAACCGGAGTTCGAAGAAATTCGCGAAATTTCTGAAGAGCGGACACGCTCAGCTCCGGGAGGACCCACCCCCGAGGACTCCCGGGTGTTGCACCTCGCGAAGGAACTCGATGCCGTTAAGGCGAGCATGGGCGAAAAGGACCGGGAGCTCGCGAAGCGGGACCGGGAGGTCGCCGAGCTGCGGGCCGGCCTCGAGCGGCTCGATAGGGATCACGAGGCCACCTTCACAGAGCTACAGTCCAAGATCAGGAAGGCGGAATCAAACACCGAGCGTGCCCGACGCGACCTCGCGGCGAAAGAAGCGGAGGGCGAGAAGGTCCGCGCGAAACTCGCCGCACAGGCCGAGGTCGAACACCGCGAGGCCTCGATCGACGAGCGCGAGCGAAAGCTAGCGGGGCGGGAATCCCTCGTCAAGGCCCAGCTCGACGAGGTCGGGTCCGCGATGGCGACCCTGGACTCGCGAGGGCGGGAGATCGCGTCCCGCGACAAGGCGATTCGCCGGCGGCAGGAAGAGTTCGACCGAAAGACTCGAGAACTAGACGAACTCGAGAGACGGAGTGCGAAGGCGGACGCGGAGCTTGTCGCGAAGGAGAAATCGGTCTTGGACCGGGAGCGCAGGGCCGAGACGTTGCGGGAAGAGCTCACGCAGGCGCGTGAGGAACTTCGATCTCGCGAAGTGGAACTGACGGCGGTGGCGACGAAGGCGAAGACCGCGCTCGAACGGGCGGAGGAGCGGGTTCGCCTCCTCGAGGCGCAGCTCGAAGACCTGCGTCGAAAGGCCGGACGTGCGGGAGAGCTCACCGCCAAGGAAGCCGAGATGAAGTCGCAACACCGGACCCTCGAGGAACGGGCCGCGCTCGTCGATGCCAGAGAGGTCGAGCTCGAGAAGAAAGCGATGTGGGTCGAGAGCCGCGATGCGGAATTCGTCCGACGAGAGAGGGCCCTTGCACAGGGGGAGGGCAAGATCGAGGCGGGCGCGAACGCTCTTCAGGATCGGGGAAAAGCCCTCGAACGCGCGGACGCGGAGTTGAAACGTCGTTCCCAGGAATTCGAAGCAGATTTCTTGAATCGGCGCGCGGAGCTCGAAGCTGCGATGACGGCCGCGAAACAGGCCGGACAGGCGAAGGACCGCGAGCTGGCGAAGAGGGACCGAGAAACCGCCGCTGCGCGCGAGGAGCTCACGATGGCGAGGGACGCCCGGGCGAAGCAGGAGGCCGCTCTCGCATCGAAGCTCGCCACCGCTGAGGCGGATCTCGATCGGCTCCGGCGGGAACTCGCGACCGCGGGGGATCTCACCGCACGGGAGGCGGCCTTGCAAAAGGAGCGACATGCGCTCGAGGAACGCGGCCGGCAGCTCGAGTCGATCAAGGAAGATCTCCAGACGCGAACGAAGGCCCTGCAGCGGCGGGAATCGGACCTTGCGAAAAATGAGAAACTTGCGATTGCGCGAGATTCGGAGTTCGGGGACAGGGAGAATGCGCTTAGGGAGCGCGACCAGGAGATCGCGAAGTCAGGAGCGGACCTCCAAGCGCGCTTGGGAGACCTCGCCGCCAGCGAAAAACACCTCCAGGTCGTGGCCAACCAGATCCAAGCAGAACGCGAGGAGATTGCTCATCTTGCGGAGTCGCTGGATGAACGGCGGACCCAGATCGAGTCGACGGAACGCTCCGTCGAGGAGAGGCTCGGGGAGGCATCGAAGCGCCTTGAGAATCTCCGGACGCGCGAAAGGGACCTCGACGCCCGAGCACAAGTGATTGCCACGGAGGAAGCGAACTTCGCCACACGCGCACAGGCGGTTGAGCGGAAGGAGATCGCAGATCGAAAGCGATTGCAGGAACTGGCCCGGCTCGGGGATGCTCTGAAGGCGAGAGAGTCGGACCTGGGTGTGAAGCTGTCCCAGCTCCACACGGATCGCGTGAAGCTCGAGGATGGCCAGAAAGCCCTGAAGTCCCTAGTCGCAAAGCTCGAAGCGGACCGCGCCGCGCTCGACACTGAGGTACGAGGCCACGAGGAACGGTCGGAGAAAATCGCTCGGCAGGAATCAGAAATCGCGAAGGCCCGCAAGCTGCTGGGGGCAGAGCGCGCCGGCGCCGAGGCGGCTATCGCCGCCGCGCGCGAGAAGCTTGCGCGTATGGAAAACGACCTGCGCACACGTGAACTCGCCCTCGTGGTGGAGAAGAAGCGGTTCGACGGATTCGTCGCTGACACGAAGGCAAACGCCGACGAAGTGAAGAAGCAGGAGCAGAGCCTCGCGAGCCGGCTCCGAGCAGTCTCCGAGCAGGAGGGTGAAGTCGCACTTCACGGAGCGCACCTCGAGGCCACGGAGGACCGGCTCGCGAAATTGAACCGGGACCTCGCCGCGGCGCGGGGGTCCCTTGGACGAAGGGAGGCGGCTCTGGGCGAAGAGACGAAGCGTTTCCAGGCCGCACAGGATCAGTTGCGGGAGACGCACGAGAAGCTGAGACACCATGAAAAGGAGCTCGGCCTCACATCGCGCGCGCTCAATCAACGCACGCGGAACCTCGACGCGCGAGAAGCGAAGCTCGACGGGGAGACGAAAGCACTCGCCTCCCGTCGGCACGACCTCGAGCAGTCCGAGCGAGAACTTTCCGAGCGGCAGGAGGAGCTCCGACTCTCGGAAGCAACCGTTGCCAAGCGCGCCGGAGAACTCGAACAATCCGAGCGTGATGCTCGGGAGAAGATCGCGGGTCTCGCAAAGAGCGCGGGGGCCCTCGAAGCCCATCGGGCAGAGCTTGCGGGGCGCACGAGAGAGCTGGACCGGGGGCGGGCCGCTGTTGCGAAGAGACAGAAGGAGATCGAAGCCTCCCGTTCAGAGAATGCTCGACGACAGAAGGCGCTCACGACACGCGAAGGCAAGTTCCTCCAAGCAGAAACCGCTCTCGAAAAGTCTAGACGGAAGCATGTCGCTGAATCGAAGTCACTGTCTCGCCGCCACACGGACCTTGAGTCGGAGCAAAAGAGGTTCGCCGCGGACCGGAAGGCCCTCGAGCGACTCGAGGCTCATGTGAGGAGCGAGCGCAAGAAGGCAGCCGCACTCCTCCAGAGTGCGGAACGACGAGCACGAGAGAAAAATGCGGACCTGATCACCCAGCTGAAACGGGAGAAGAGCGAGGTGGAGCGGGAACGGAAAGCCCTCGAGCGACTCCTGAAGGAGAAGGAGGCGCTCACCCGCAGGGAACGGGAAATCATGGATCAAGATCGCGCTGTAAAGGCGGAGCAAGAATCCCTAAACAAAGAACGCCTCCGGCTTGAACGGGAGGGCCAAGCCCTGGGCCACGAGAAGGCGGACGCCGCGAAGACCTGGGGCCGAATCAAGGAGGAGACGAAGCAAGTTCGCGAGAAGGAGAAGCGGGTCCAGCGAATCGTCGAGGATGCCATCGCGAAAGAGCGGGAAGACCTCGAAAAGGAGCAGAAGGCGATCCGCTCCCTCATCGCCGAACACGAGACGAAGGCGACCCGCCTGGATCGGGAAGGTCGGCGGCTCGAGAAGTTGCGGGTGGCCCTCGCAGCGATGGACGCAACCCTCCAGAGAAAGCAGCACGAGCTCGTCACTCGCGAGCGGCAGATCGATGAAAGCCGCGTGAACGTCGAACGGCTCCGGCGGCGTCTCGACGGCCTGTTCTAGGGCCTCGACGGTTCACCCTCCGACGCCTCCGGCAACGGCAGGTATTCCGGGGCGGGTGAGAGCCACGAGAAGATGGAGCCGAACAGGGGCACGAAGACGATGCTGCTCGCGAGGTGGACGAGGGTGAAGGGAATCTGCATGAAGTACACGACCTCGATCGGAACGCCCCTCGGCGCGGCGAGGAACATCCACTCGCCGAAGGCGGTCCACACGTCGTACAGGATGGTGGCGGGGATGCTGATCATCGTGAGCGCCGCCATCGAGCGCGTGGTGAAGAGAACGCGGCGACGGCCTGAGACGGCCCCGATGAGGCCGACGAACAGCATGCCGGACCACGTGAACGCGGTGATCCCGAGAATCGGGAGGAACCCGAACGGGTCGCCGAGCCCCATCGCGTAAATCACGCCGTCCGTGATCCCCATCACGGAAATCGAGACGAGGAGCGCATGCCGCCACCCGAGGAGCGCGCCCGCGAGCATCGACACCGCGAGGACGGTTTCGACGTTCGCCACCCGGAGGAGAAGGAGCCGACCCGCAACCCCGCCGAGGATGAGGAGGAACGCGAGGTCGAGTTTCGTGAGCTTCCGGAACCGGGACCGACGGGCCGCCATTCACTCACCCCTCCTCGGAGACGTCGAACTTCCATAGGACGGTTTCGCCGCCACGAAGGACCGCGAGATCCGCCGCCGTGGGGCCGTACACGCTGTTGACCCAGAACTGCCAGTATTGATGCGCATCGCCGTTCCGGGCACCATTGATTGCGATGATAAAGACCGCGGATAACGGTGGGGAGTAGTTCTCCCATTCGAGGGTGAAGTGGCGGGTCCGGGCCGCTTCGAGGAGGAACAGAAACACGGTGTTATTGACGGTGTCGTTGTTCTGGTGCGTAATCGTCCAGCCCGGACCCTCAATGACAAGGGAAAGGGTGATCCCGCCCAACAGAGTCGGCGGCCTCGGCTGAAACGCCTGCGCGGCGAGGATGAGGGACGTCGCCATGACGACGACCGCCGCGGTGAAGAGGATCGCCCTCGCGCGCTCAGTCAGGGACACGCCGACGCCTCCAGAGGATTGCGATCACCACGGCCGTCCCGAGGACCAGGACGATGACCCCGGCTGCCCAGAGCGAGTCGACGACGGACGGCGGCTGCCGTGCAGGATCCCGAATCGCGTACACGTGACCGTTATCGCTCGGCGCGTAGAGAGTCCCGTCCGCGACGATCGGGGATCCGAGGATGTAGTTCGCCGGGGTCGGCTGGAACTTCCACACTTCCTCACCTCGCGTCGCGTTCAATGCGTAGATCGTGCCGTTCGCCGCGTTCGTCGAGAAGAAGATCTTCCCGTCCGCGTACGTGGTCGAGGCCTGCACAGGGCCGTTTGGCGTGAAGGTCCACCGCACCTGGCCATTCGCGATGTCCAAGGCCCGCACATCGCGCGAGCCATCGAAAGATCCGCTCGCGACGAACACTGTGTCCCCGTGGACGGCGGGGGAGGAGACGGTCGAGCCGACATTGGCCCGCCAAACCCGATCGCCCTCGTTTCGATCAAGTGCGTACAGGAATCCATCCTTTGATGGCGCGAGGACGAGCGAGCCTGCGATGGCGGGAGATGCCGCGACGGGGCCTCCGGTTTCGAAGAACCAGACCTCCCCGCCCGTCGCCGCGTCAAGGGCGAGCACGCCATACGGCGGATCGAACGTGATCTGCGTCGTGGTGTTGTAGCGGCCCATCACGCCGACGTACACGGTCCCGTTTGCGACGGCGGGAGAGGAAAAGTGGACCGATCCGGTCGCATGCCGCCAGGCGATCGTGCCGTTCGAGACCCACACGGCGACGACCTCGCCCGGTCCGCCGGATTCATTGAACGTGCCGACGTAGGCGTGGTCGAAGGCAACCTTCGGAGAGGACGTGATCCCGCTGAACACGGTCTCCTCGAGGAGCGTCGCGGCCCATCGTTCCGTGCCGTTTGACGCGTACAGGCGGTACAGATGGCCGTCCGAAGCGCCGAGGAGGATCGTTTCGTCGAAGACGGCGGGAGAGGAGAAACCCCGCACGATCGGATTGTGCCATACCGTCTGCCCGGTCTCGGCGTCGAGCGCAAACGTGCCGTTGAAGGTCGCGAAGAAGAGGCGGCCGTACGCCACGGCGGGCGTCGAGACGATTTCGCGGACGCCCATTTCCCGGTCCCACAGAACTCGCGCCGCGTTCGGGGCGGCGGAGCGAGACACGCCCGTGTTCAAGGCACTCCCGCGGAACATCAGCGAGGGATTGCGGTGGGCCGGAGTCGGGACCGGAAACCGCGGCTCATAGGTCGTGCCGTCGAAGCCGGCGTTGTACCACGCGATCGCATCTCCATCGCGGAGGACGAGATCCGAGATGCCCGTCGGTGCAAGGTCCCACATCTCCGCCGTTGCGTTCCAGAGATACAGGCCCGCGAACCCGGCGGGAGGATTCCGGTCGCCGATGTCGACGACTGCGACGCCGCAGCAGTCGAACCAGGCCCACTCGATGGCTAGATTGAGGGCGCTCGCGGCAGACTGGGTCGCGCTCCACGACGCGTTCCGGGCCGATGGGTCCTCGATGACGACATCCCGCCAGAAGTACTCCCCGTCCCCGAGATCAATGAGAATGCTTGCCCGCACGGCATCCTGACCGACCGTGCGCGTTGGGACGGCCACGAATCCCATCATAGTCAAGGCGACCGCGAGTGACATCGCGAGCACGGTTCTCAACCCGCGCTGACCTCCTCCTAAAGTTAACTTGATATAATTCCAATTCTCTTTACCCTATAAGAAGATTCCGAGCGGGACCTGGACATGCAGCTCTTGCGGAACCTCGGTGAACTCACTCGACTACTGATTCTGCGCGAAACATCGATTCGGCGTCACGCCGTTCAGCGCACGATTGCGGAAGAGCTCGACATGACAGTCCAGGGAGTCTCGGAATACCTGCGGGCCATGGAGAAGGATGGCCTCATCCAGGTCGTGGACGGCGAGTATCGACCGACAATCGAGGGCGTGCGGGTCCTGCACGAGCGGTTTCGCGACCTTCGCGACTTCGTGGATCGCACGTCCAAGAATCTCGCGATCATTGAGGTGACCGCCGCGGTGGCGGGAAATCGGATCGCGCGTGGCGAACGCGTCGCGCTGTTCATGGAAGGCGGGGACCTCGTCGCGTACGCCGGGCGGGAATCCCCCTCGACGGGACGGGCGGTCCAGCCCGCAGACCGAGGGGAGGACCTCGCGGTCACGAACCTCCAAGGGATCGTCGCACTCCACCCGGGCCGCATCACGCTCCTCCGGATACCGTCCGTCGCGGACGGCGGGAGCCGGGTGGTCGAGCTGGAGCGGGCCCGCAAGGCTCTCCGGCGGGTCGATGCGGACATCGTCGGTGCCCTCGACCTACCCGCGAAGGCCCTCGCGAACAGGCTGCGGATCCGGGTCGACATCCGGTTCGGAGTGATGGCCGCCGGGATCGAGGCGGCGGAGCGCGGCCTCGACGTCGCCATCCTCGTACCGGAGGATCGGGTCGCCGCCGTCGTCTCGGCAATCGAGGAAGCGAATGAGCGTCTCTCACAGAAGATCGCGTACCAGACGTCGGCGGTGGCGTGAAGCTACTCGAGAACATCGACGGAGTCTGTCCGCCCGTCGCCATCGCGGTCGAGCCCCTGGACGACACGATAGAACTCCCGGCCCGGCACGAAGTCACGCAACGTAAGGTCCGAGAAGGCGGTGATCCCGAGGACGCTCGCCTCCGTTCCGGAATAGTGAAGGCCGGATACCACGAGGATCTCCGCGTTCGGGTTCCACGGATTCGGGATCCGCGCGAGGAGGCCGATCCCTTCCTCCGAGTATTCCCGCCCGGTGAGGGAGGATCGCATCCGCCATGCCGTCTTCCAGTCGAACGCGACTCGGAGGTGCGGGTTGAGGTCGAGCGTGATGATATTCGCGACGGGCCCGCCCACGAGGACCAGGTTCCGCTTCTCGAGTCCCAGGGCTTTCACCTCGGTGTCGAGCCGGACCACCATATCTGCTCCCGGGGCGAGGAGGCCGCCAAGGAAGAGCGCGAGATGGACCGCGAAGGGAGAGTCCCGCGCCACCGTGAGGAACGGGCCATGCTGGTATGGCGAACCGATGACGAGCAGCGCGCCTTCACGGACGAACCGGTCGAGGAATCCGCGTGCCTTCTCGGGAATCGCCCGACGAGAAGGAGCGCGTCCGCCCGATGCCGTGGGCAGCTCGAGCGCGAACGCGTCCGCTGTCGGAGCGAAAGTCCGGCTCATGGCCCCCTGCCGCCGTTCCTCGCGGACGACCCGGATCAAGCCGGCCGCAGCGAGGCGGCGGATGTGGTAGTACACTTTCTGTTCGTGCATGCGGAGACGGCGGGCGAGGGCCCCCGGGTAGTCCGGTCTACGGGCGAGCTCCGTGAGAATCTTCCAGGATTCCGGGTTCGACAGCGGCCTGAATCGCTCAGGGCGGTCCGCGACAAGGACAGATCGGGCGGGGACCTCGGCCTCCTTTGGGTCGACAATCAACTTCGCGCGCATATCTCTGAGGCCGCATCGCAACCCAGTATAATAAACATTGTAGTGGTAAGGGAACTGTTATAGAATTCCTTATAATTACTCGAGGAGTACAGCCTGCAAAGGTTGCAGAGCCGATGGTCATGATTTCTCACACGCCGATCTGCCGTATCCGACATGATAATCACCAGAGAACGTACTTGACCCCCGCGGGCGGGATGCGATTTCCCTGCCGCGAGGAGGACACCGCATGAAGGCGATTGTGCTGGCCGCGGGAGAGGGCGCCCGGATGGGACCCTTCACCGCGTCGGAACCGAAGGTGATGATTCGCGTCGGAAATCGTCCGATCTTGGAACACGTCGTGCGCGCGCTCGCCGCGGAAGGGATCGTGGACCTCGTCCTCGTTGCCGGTTACCGCCGCGAGCGGATCATGAGCTATTTCCAAGACGGGAAGGCGTTTGGCGTCAAGATCGAATACATCGTGCAGAACAAGCAGCTCGGGACCGCGCACGCCCTCCTCGAGGCGAGCCCGAAGCTGGGCAGCCCCTTCGTCGTCCTGAACGGGAGCAACATCCTCGACCGCCAGGCAATCTCCGACCTCATCGCGGGAGAGGCAAGCCCCGCGGTCCTGATCGCGGAGAGCGACCAGCCCGAGAAATACGGCGTCGTCCTCCTTGCGGACGACCGCATCACGCGAATCGTCGAGAAGCCGAGGCAGCCCGTCGGGAACCTGATCAACACGGGCGCGTACCTCCTCGACGCGTCGATCCTGCCCGTCATCGAACGGCTCGTGGCGGCGGGACGGCACGACCTGCCGAGCGCGATAGAGAACCTATCGGAAAGCCAGCCCGTGCGTGCGGTTCGGACGAAGGGCGTCTGGAGCGACGCACTCTATCCCTGGGACCTTCTCAAGCTGAACGGGGAAGTCCTCAAGTCCGTCCATGAGCAGAAGGCGGGCACAATCGAGAAGGGCGTCACGATCCGCGGAAAGGTCTCGATCGGCGAGGAGACCGTCCTGCGCTCCGGCACATACATCCAGGGCCCGGTCGCGATCGGCGAGGGCTGCGAGATCGGCCCGCACGCGGTCATCCTCGCGGCGACAAGCCTCGGGAACAACGTCCACGTCGGGCCGTTCAGCCTCGTGGACAACTCCATCCTCATGGACGACGTCGACGTCGGCGCGGGCTGCACCCTGCAGGACACCGTGGCGGGGATGGGCGCGAAGCTCCGCGCTGCGGTCGTCGCGGCCCGGGGCCGTGCTTCCGCACAAATCGAGGGAGAGTGGCACGAAGTCGAATCCGTCGGCGGCCTCATCGGGGAGGACGCGGAGCTCGGAAGCGGCACCGTCGTCGAGAGCGGGACGATCGTTGGCGCCCGAGCGAGGATCGGGGCGAACGCCCGGCTCCGGGGGACGATCCCGAACGGAGGCTTCGTGGTCTAGATGTGCGGGATTGTGGGCTACGCGGGATATCAGCAGGCGTATCCGATCCTCCTTGACGGGTTGAAGCGACTCGAGTATCGCGGCTACGACTCCGCCGGGATCGCCATCGTCGGCAGCGACCTCAAGGTCGAGAAGGACAAGGGGTACATCGCGCACCTTGAGTCAATCACGGAGCCCGTGCCCGGCTCTCTCGGGATCGGCCACACACGCTGGGCGACCCACGGCCCGCCATCGAAGGAGAACGCGCACCCGCTCCTCGACTGCTCCGGCCGAATCGCGGTCGTCCACAACGGAATCATCGAGAACCACGGGGAGCTTCGGGACCGACTCGAGAGCAAGGGACACACCTTCCGCTCCGAGACGGACACGGAAACCGTCGTCCACCTCGTCGAGTCCTACTACGAAGGCGATCTGGAGCGGGCGATCCGCGCCGTGCTCCACGACCTCCGCGGGTCGTACGCGATCGCGGTCGTCCACGCGGACGAGCCGGACAAGGTCGTCGCGGCCCGCCATGAGAGCCCCCTCGTCGTCGGCCTCGGCACGGACGAGAATTTCCTCGCGTCCGACATCCCAGCGATCCTGAAGCATACGAACCGCGTCGTCGCCGTCATGGACGGCGAGGTCGTGATCCTCATGAGGAACGGCGTGCGGATCACGGACTTCGACGGGAACCCCGTCACGCGAGAGGCCCAGCGCGTCACGTGGACGATTGAGGACGCAGAGAAGGGCGGGTTCGAGCACTTCATGCTCAAAGAGATCTTCGAGACGCCGAAGGCGATCCACGACACCCTCCTCGGCCGCGTCGCGGAGCCGCGGATGGACTCGTTCCTCCGGGACGGGTTCTCGGGCATCAAGCTCGTCGCCTGCGGCACGTCGTACCACGCCGCGCTCATCGGCAAGTACGTCCTCGAGGAGATCGCGCGGATCCCGACGACGGCGGAACTCGCCTCGGAGTATCGCTACTCGAAGGCCCCCGCGGACCGTCCCCTCGTGATCCTGATCTCCCAGAGTGGCGAGACCGCGGACACGCTCGGGGCGTGCCGCGAGGCGAACCGGCGCGGGTGCAAGACGTTCGCGATCGTGAACGTCGTCGGCAGCACCCTCGCGCGGGAGGCCCAGCACACGATGTACACCCGCGCGGGGATCGAGATCGGCGTCGCTGCGACGAAGACGTTCGTCGCGCAGATCGCGGGACTTTACCTCCTCGCGGTCCAGATTGGCTTGGAACGGGGCACCCTTGGAGTCGAGGAGGCGAACCGGCTGAAGGAGGACCTCCGGTCCCTGCCGAGAGCGGTCCAGGCCGTCCTCAACGCGGCCCCGCTCATCGAAGCCCTGGCATCGAAGTACGCGCAGGCGCGCGACGTCTTCTTTATCGGGCGCCACCTCGGCTATCCGGTCGCGATGGAGGGCGCGCTGAAGCTCAAGGAGATCTCATACGTCCATGCGGAGGCGTACGCAGCCGGCGAACTCAAGCACGGACCCCTCGCACTCGTCGGGCCCGAGACCCCCGTGATCGCGATTGCGACGCGGGATCACACGTACGAGAAGATCATGAGCAACATCCGGGAGGTCACCGCCCGCGGAGCCCGGGTCGTCGCAATCGGGACCGTCGGCGACAAGGACCTGGCGAAGATCGTCGACGACGTCGTGTACGTGCCGGAAGTCCGGGCGTTGTTCGCGCCGATTCCCGTCAGCGTCGTTCTCCAGCTTTTCGCCTACCACGTCGCGCGGCTTCGGGGTTGCTCGATCGACAAGCCCCGCAACCTCGCGAAGAGCGTCACGGTTGAGTAAGCGCACAACCTTGACAGGCATCCCTCGCGTCTCGTGTGTGGAAAAATAGGGTCGCGGAACACGCCGCGACCCATGCCCGGAGGAACCGGGCTCCCTCCACACGAGGGTTCATCGCGAGCGCCTCCTACCAGCTGACGACGGACGTTCCGGGTAGACGCCACCGCTCGAGGTTCGAGAGGAGCCGCCATCGGAGTGGCCAGGGCACATATACGCGCGTCTCGCCCTGGCGCAGCGCGGAGCGGATTCGCGCTCGGGTCCGCTTGTCGTCGATTTCGCCGTCAAGGAGGACGATGATGCGGATCAATCGGGGCCCGTCGGCAGCGAGGAGATCCGGGGAGCCGTTCGCCCGCGAGCTCGGCGGCGTAAGCACCCACGATACGGTGAAGCCCTCCCGCTGGAGGAGGGCGTAGCACCGGTCGAGGGCCTCCCGCCGTCCGTCTTCCGGCGTCCATCGGGCTTCGGAAACTGATACCGAAGATTGCGCCATATGTAGGATGACTTGGTCCCCACGAAATTTAAGCTCCCCGTGGAACTGTCCCTCCCGATGCCGGGGGAGGCAACGGTCGCGGAGAGGTGCTTCCTCTATCTCCTCGACCGGGCCGACGTCACGGAGGATTCCCCGACGGCGGACGGGCTCGTCCAGGATCGGATTGCGGAATCGTTGGGGATTCGGCGTGCCCACGTCTCTCGCGCGATGGTTCGCTTCCGTGCAAGCGGGCTCGTCCGAGCGGCACATGTCCATGTGCGCGGCGCGACGCGGCGGCGGCTCGCGTACTTCCTCACAGACGCGGGACTCCGACGTGCGAAGGATGTTCGTCGTCGATTCGAGGAACGAAGAGTCGTCGTCATCGACACAAGCGGCGCGGAGTCGGAACGTCGCCTCTACGAGGTTCCGCTCCTCTTACATCGTCGCCCGCCGTTCTCGGATATCGTCGCAAGCCTCGAGGGGGATCGGCTCGACCTGCGACAATTCCTCGACCGCCAAGCTCGGCTGCACCGTGGGAAGGTCTTCGACGTGCGGGAGGCCGCCCCGGTTCCACACTTCCAAGGTCGCCGGGACGAGCTCGCCCGCCTCGATGCGTTCGCTGAGGAGGCCACGGTGCGCGGCTGCCTCCTCATCGGTCTTCCAGGAATCGGGAAAACGACGCTCGCCGCCCAGTGGGTCGGAAGCCTTCGGGCCCGCGCGCACATCCTGTGGCGCCGGATTCGGCCGGATACAACTCCTGGCGACCTCCTTCACGACATTGCGGAGATGCTTCGCGCAGCGGGACGGCCTGCCCTCTCGGAATATCTCCGCCGCCCGCCCGATTCCCCGCGGGATGAGAGCGCCAAGCTTCTCCGCCGCGACCTGTTCGACCTGAAGGCGGTGCTCGTCTTCGACGACGCCCATGCGGCATCGGAGCCCGTGATTCGGTTTGTTCGGGACGCGCTGATCGTAGACGGCCGGTCCGGCGGAAAGGTCCTCGTCCTGGCCCGCGAGCGGGTTCCCGTGTTCTCGCCCGCAGACTTGGTCCTCGGGCGGGTCTGGGAAATCGAACTCGACGACCTGCCGAGGGACGATGCGGCAGCCCTTCTCCAGGCAATCGGCGTGGAGACCCACCGACGAGATGATATCCTCCGAAGGTGCGGGGGCCATCCGCTCCTGATCGAGCTCGCGGCGAAAGGGAGGGTGTCTCTCGAGGGAATTCGACGCGTGTCCGCCGCGCGTCTTGCCCAGGAGGTGTTCACCAACCTCGATGCGGACAGCCGCGAGCCGCTCGAACTTGCGGCCGTCTTCAATGGCCCCGTCCCGAGGAAGCTTCTGGGTAGTGCGGCGGGAGATCTCCTGCGGCGGTGCCTCGTTCGCGAAGTCGGGGACGACGCGCTCGGGCTGCACGACCTCGTCCGAGACGCGGTCCTCGAAAGCATCTCCCCGAGTCGGCTCGAGTTGCTCCATGGTCGCGCAGGCGAATACTTGCGCCAGAGCCCGGACCCCGGCGATGCCTTTGCGGCGTGCCAGCATTTCCTTGCCGCGCATCGGTTCGACGATGCGCAGGACCTCTTGCTGACGCGAGGCCGGGAGCTGATCCAAGCGGGCCATGCGGAAGCGTTGGCACCGCTCATCGAAGACATCCTGCGGGCTCACCGGGACCCGCGGATCCGACTCCTTCGCGGGCACGCCCTCTTCGCACAAGGGCGATGGGCAGAGGCGGCGGAGGCGTACGAGAAGGCAGCGGAAAGAGCTGATTCCCTGACAGCCGCGGAAGCGCTCCTCGGCCAGGGCAAGTCGGAGCACCATCGGGAGTCTCGCCTCGCACTCGGAATGTTGATCGAGGCGAGAAACCGCCTCGAATCGCTCGGCGCCCTGCGTCTTCTCGCGGAGGCCCAGTACTGGATCGGGGGCGTCCACGAGTCCGCGGGACGGCTCGCGGAGGCCCGAGAGGCTTTGGAAAAGGGCCGCGCGGTCGCGTTCGATGTCGGAGATCGGCAGTGGGAGGGCGTGTGCGCCTATGGGATCGGCAAGATCTTGTCCCTCGCCGGCGACTTCACGGGAGCCGTCGAGCAGGAGTTCGACGCCCTCCGGCTTCTGGAACGAGCGGGGAGTCGTCTCGACATCGCGAAGGTGTGCGCGGGGCTCGGAGGGAATCTTCTCGAGGTTTTCCGGATGGAGGAGGCGGAGACGCACCTGCGTCGCGCGGCCTCCGAAGCCCGGGCTGTCGGAGCGATCGGAACGCTCACAAGCGCGCTCTACAACCTCGCGAGCTTGAAGACGATTGCACACAAGATTCCCGAGGCAATCGAGTTCTACGACGAGGCGATGGACCTCTATGAGGGTCAGGAGAAGTACGATCGCGCAACGTGGTGCGCGGCCTGGCTCGCGCACTGTCACTGGGTCCTCGGGAACGCTCGGCGGGCCGAGGAGCTCTGGCAGCGCGCGGGGCGATTCCTCTCGAAATCGCCGGAGGCTGCACTCCGAGTGCGTGCTTTGCGGCGGATGGCGTCAGCTGCGACCGAGGCGGGACAGAGTGACCTCGGTCGGGAGGCCCTACACCGCGCCCGAGCGGAAGCTCAGTCCGCGCGGCTTCACCGCCTCCTCTCCGAGGTTGACGCCGACCTCGCGAATCTGGCCGAGCCCGCTTCGTCGCCTACGCGGGAAGCAGTCGAACTATCGGAAGTCCGCTCCGCAGACTGATCGCGCCCGTCTCGGTCGCGAGAAGCAACGTCACATCCGCTATGGGATCCGGAAACTACGCACCAACGAACTCCGGATCGCTCGGATCATCGTGGCCCGGATGCGATGCCATGAAGATCGCGGTCGACAGCAGGAGACACACAGACGGCCCGATTACGACGAGTCGATTCATCGTACCACGGGCCACCCATCCTGTGGACGGAGCGAATTAAAAGTGTGTGGACATGTCCACGTTCGCGGTCCCGAGGACCGGCGCCACGCCGCAAACGTTTATGGCGGGCCTTCAGCTTCCGAGCCGCCATGCCCATCGAGCGAGCGCGGGGAACGAATGACTACGGGCCGGACGAGATGGCCCCGCGACGCGCTGTCGAGGTCATCCTCCGGGAAACCGCCGAGCGGTTCGGGTTCCGCGAGGTGTCGACGCCGACCTTCGAGCACCTCGACCTGTTCACGACGAAGTCGGGGCCGGGGATCGTTGAGGAGCTGTACGCGTTCAAGGACAAAGGCGGGCGCGACATCGCCCTCCGGCCCGAGTTCACGGCTTCGATCGTCCGGTTCTACCTGTCCGAGCTCCGGAACCTTCCGAAGCCGATCAAGGTCTATTCCGTTGGCAACGTGTTCCGGTACGAGGAGCCGCAGAAGGGGCGATACCGAGAGTTCCGGCAGCTCAACGCGGAGATCATCGGCGCACCGCCGCTCCACGGTGACACGGAGATCATCGCTCTCGCGTTCGAGTGCCTTCGAGCCGTCGGCGTGCGGGAGGTCCACGCCCGGATCGGCCACATTGGCATGCTCCGATCCTTCCTGAAGGTCCCACCCGCGGATCAGGCGAAGATCCTCCACTGTCTCGACAGGCGGAACTTCCCCGCCCTCCGCGAGGAGCTCCAGCGGCTTGGCCTTGGCGACCTGGAGGAAGCCCTCACGAAATATGTCGCGCTCCATGGCGGACTGGAGGTCCTCGACCGCGGAGCGAAGCTCCTCAAGGGCGTCGGTACGGAGGGGTTTGACTACCTGAAAGCCCTCGCGGGCCGGCTTCAGGCGTACGGCATCGAGAGTGTCACGTTCGACCTCGGGGTCGTCCGCGGGCTCGATTATTACACGGGGATGGTATTCGAGATCGACTCCCCGAACCTCGGGGCGGAGAAACAGGTGATGGGCGGGGGCGCGTACACGCTCGCGGAGCTGTTTGGCGGAGACGCCGTCCCGCAGACGGGGTTCGCCTTCGGCCTCGACCGCATCGTGATGGCGGCGATCGCGGAGGGCGTGCCGCTCTCGAAGCCCCGCCTCGCCTGCTACGTGATCCCGATTGGGGACGGGCTGCAATCGAAGGGCCTGGAGGTCCTCCGACGCCTCCGTACCGCGGCCGTGTCCGCGGACATTGACCTGATGGGGCGCGGTCCGTCGAAAAACCTGGATTACGCAAACGCGATCCGCGCACGGTTCGCCGTCCTCGTCGGCGAGGCGGAATCGAAGAGGGGCGTCGTGGCGGTGAAGAACCTCGATTCCGGGGAGCAGAAGGAGATGAGCCTCGACGCCCTCATCACGGTGGCGAAGACGACGCCGTGAACATCATCGCGTCGCGGTCCACAGGATCGCCCCGAGCCCGACCGCTTCGAACGCTCCGATTGTGAATAGGTACGGGTTCATCGCGGGCGGGACGATCGGCATCATCGTCATATACGAATAGACGACGACGGCGTTGTGCGCGAGGAACGCGATCGCAAACGCGAATAGGGCGAGGGTGAACTTCGCCTTCGTCCGGGCGAAGATCCCGCCGTAGACGACCAGGAGGCCGAGGGCGAGCGCGATGTTCGCGACCCCGACGCCGATGCTCAGCATCATGAACATCTCTGCCATGGACACGCCTCTACTCGGACCGCCGGACTTCTAGGTATGCCATAATCCCGCCTTACTGGCGATTCTTCGGGGACACCCGCTTTCGGATCTCATCGAAAATCGCGTAGTTCGCTTCGAGGTACGGCGTGAGGAAGTACGGCGACGCGTACGCGCTCCCTGCGGGCTGCGCGATGAGTCCGTTCTCGCGAAGGAGGTCAAGGTGGTGCCGCACGGTCCGGTAGTCGAGGCCGAGGACCTCGCTGAGCTGATGCGCGTTGTAGGGGCGTGATTGGAGAGCCTCGATGATCCGCGCCCGGTTCACGCCACCGCGCGTCCCCGCAATGAGGTACCACAGAAGCTGCCGCAGGCCCGCGCTCATCCGCGGCGGAAACCCGCCCGAGGTACAAATATCGTCCTGTCCACGAGACGAAACAGAATGCGTCGACGGAACGCCCCGGCCGGGATTCGAACCCGGGCACTCGGCTCGACAGGCCGAGATCATAGACCGCTAGACCACCGGGGCGCGGGCGCGTGGTAGGGGAGGACTCTATATAGGTTTTGGGCCGCGGCATGGATCGCGAATCCATGCTCATGCTTCAGGGCCGCGGCTCGACGACGGCGCGAGTGCAAGGATCGCGATCAGGGCGATGAGCACGACGGAGAGCGCGACGGCCGTGAACAGGCTTCCGCTTCGGAAGAGCGAGAGGGGCACGAGCAGCGCAAGAAGCAGGGACACGACGAACGTGAGTGCGAGCAATCCGAGGGTGCGTGCGTACGCGCCGAACGCCGCGGCGTCGACCATCGGGAGGATCTCCGGGTCGGAGACCGCGGCGTACACGCGGGAGAACACCCGTTCCAGAGATTGCATCGCGCCGAGCCCGATGAGGAGGACGATGAACGCCATCATGGGGACGGGGTCCGCGCCCGTCCACAGGAGGCGTTCGCCGACGAACGCGAGTCCGAGCAGCGTGCGGCCGGCGCGATTCCACGTGAAGGCCGACGTCCGTGCAGCCCACGTCGCGCACGCGACGGAAATGATCAGGAGGGAACTTCCGATCGCCCATCCGAGCGGCGGGGCCGCGACGACGAGGTCGATCGCCGTCCAAACAACGAGCGCCGCGAACAGGGTCCGCGGCAGGAGACGGACCCAAACGCCGCGGTTCAGTGGCGGGGCCATGGAGTCACCCCCCGCAGCGCCGTCGCCAAGGGATCGCGGGGGTCCCAGTCCGCGACGTCCGCGAACCGCCGCAGGGCGGAAACCGCGTTCTCCCGCTCCATCCGCAGCAAACGGTACGCGACGTCGAGCGTCGGATCCTCGGAATACATCGCCCGCTCGACCTCGATTGGCGATGGCGAGACGATCATTACCGCGGTGCCCCGGGCCGCGAGGTCTGTGACCGCACGGAGCGCGTCCGCGTCGAGCAGCGGCGAGATCAGGACCACCTGGCTGTTCGGCGGAAAGAACCGCGAAAGGAACCACGAGACGTGGCGGAACGACCACTCACCGCCGGGCCGAACCCGCACGAGCGCGTCAAGAATCCGGAAAAGCTGCTTCCGCCCGAAGGCAGGATAGACCCAGTCGAGCACGTTCCGCTGGACGATGAGCCCGACGCGGTTCCTCCCGTCCAGGATTTTCGCCGCAATCGCGAGGGCCGCGCGAATCCCGTGCTCTGTCGTGCTCGCCGCGAGCGGGCCGACGACCGCTTCTTGACGGGCGTCGAGGACGATCACGACGTCGCCGCTACGTTCTCCCTCGTACTCGTTCGTGACGAGGCGGTCGAGCCGCGCGGTCGCCTTCCAGTTGATCCGCCGGGTCTCGTCTCCGGGCACATACTCGCGGAGGCCCCAGAACTCCGTCCCGAGGCCGATGAGGCGCGACGGGATCTGTCCGACCCAAGCCCGCGTGCGGCGGGGCTGGATCCGGGCGCGCCGGATGTCCTCGAGCCGGGGCGGGACATTGATCGTCGTGCGGATGGGTAGGATCGCCTCCTCATAGTCGAGGCCCGACGGACTCAGGCTGCGCGCGATGACGGGGCCGAGCTGGAACTGTCCCTTCACTCGCGGCACGACCGTGTACGTGATCGTGACCTGCTCGCCGTTCCGGAGCGCGAGCGCGAGATGGGGCCGGCCCTTCGGGACCGCGAATTCTCGGGGCACACCGTCGTACAGCTCGAGGAGGTCGATTCGTGGACCGCGGTTCGCGACGCGGAGCGTCACGGAGACCTCCTGACCCACGGGCGCGCGATCCTCGGAGACCTCGCGGATCACGTCGAGCACGGGAGCCCGCACGGGCCGGAGTCCCGCGAGGACGAGATACGTGAGTGGCGGGATTGCCAGGAGGAGCAGCCGCCACTCCAGGAAGAGAAGCGCGAGGACGACGAAGATTCCCGCCACGCTCGCGAGGGACGACGCCAACGACGTGCGCATGGCTAGTCGACCTTCGGCACGGGGACGGAGGTGAGGATCTCCCGCACGATCGCGTCCGTGCGGACGCCCTTGATCCACGGGTCCGGCTTCAGGATCAGGCGATGGGCGAGCCCCGCCACGGCAATCTCCTTTACGTCGTCCGGGAGGACGAAGTCGCGGCCGCGGAGCACGGCCAGAGCGCGGGACAGCTTCAGGAGGGCGAGGGAGCCGCGGGGGCTCGCGCCGACCTCGACCTGCGAGTGGGCCCGCGTCCGCGTCACAATCTCGACGATGTACGTCTCGATCGCGTCGTCGACGTGGACGTCCTCGACGCCCTGTTGCATCGCGAGGACCTGGTCCGCGGACTGCACCGGAGAGATCCGGACGTCGTCTTCCCGGCGTAGCCTGCGTCTCTCGAGGATCTCCTTCTCCTGCTCCTTCGTCGGGTACCCGATTCCGATCTTCATCAGGAACCGGTCGATCTGCGCCTCCGGGAGAGGGTACGTTCCCTCGTACTCGATCGGGTTCTGTGTCGCCATTACGATGATGGGGCGTGGCAGCGGGTGCGTCTCGCCCTCGAGCGTCGTCTGCCGCTCCTGCATCGCCTCGAGGAGCGCCGCCTGCGTCTTTGGCGGTGCTCGATTGATCTCGTCCGCCAAGAGGACGTTCGTGAACACCGGCCCCTTCCGGAGCACGAACTCGCTCGCCTTCCGGTCGAAGATGTACGTGCCCGTGATGTCCGCCGGGAGCAGGTCCGGCGTGAACTGCACGCGCTTGAACGTGCACCCGAGCGCGGTCGCGAGCGACTTCGCCATCAGCGTCTTCGCGAGGCCCGGGTAATCCTCGATCAGGACGTGGCCGTCGCACAGGGTTGCGAGGAACATCTTCTCGAGCACGGGACGCTTGCCCACGATCGCGGTGCCGACCTGGTCGAGGATCCGCCCCCCGAGGTCCTGCACATCCCGCGGGGTCACCGCCACGCCTCCATCTTCGCGAGGAACGACGCGACGCGTCGGGCGAACTCCGGCTTCTTCTCGATCGCCGGGAGGGACGCGGGGTACCGGCGCGCGTTCCGGGCGCTCTCCATGAGGAAGATCGTGAGCTCGCGGTCCCCGACGAGGGCGTTCAGCGCCTCGACGTCCCGCATCGCGGACTCAATCGCCTCGGGGGTGAGGTGGTTCGCGACCCGAATCCTCTCCAGGAACGCCTTCCGCATCCGGTCCTCAAAGATCACCTGGCTGTACGTGAGGCCGGCCTCCGCCCGCTCGAGGGTCGTGCGGAGCGCCCGGAGGTCGCCGCCGACGCCGCCGCCCGTCGGGGTCCCCGCCGCCAATCCCGCGGGGTCGCGGACGACGCCGCCGAGCGCGCGGACGGCGATCAGCCCGGCGAGGCCCACGACGCCCGCGAAGATCAACCACCGGAGCGCCCCGCTATACTGTGCATAATAGAACGTGGACGCGACGAGGAGGACGACGAGGATCACGAGGAAGAGCGTGCTCACGCCGAACGCCTGGGCGGCGATCTGCGCGGGGGTGCGGACCTCCGCGTAGGCGGAGCCGGAGGGCGGCAAGGGCCCTCGCTGCACCTCGCGGCGCGTCTGCACCGCCTTCACGAGGCGCTCGTCCGTGCCCCGGGACATCCAGCTCACCCGGACGCCTCCAGCTGCGCACGAATCACCGAGAGGCTCTCGATCGCCGTGTCCCGCTGCCGCTCCCCGATCGCGTGGGTGCTGTACCGCGCCTCCTCGAAGAGGGACGTGAG
>Ga0209320_10000384_pt1 | contig 22740 bp, 30 predicted proteins | sample Rifsed13ft4_FD_184008 | JGI IMG/M metagenome (GOLD analysis project Ga0209320, IMG submission 184008) | Soil microbial communities from Rifle, Colorado, USA - sediment 13ft 4 (version 2) | ecosystem: Environmental > Terrestrial > Deep subsurface > Rock core/Sediment | place: Rifle, Colorado... | reverse complement strand
GGCGCCGTGGACGGTCAAGCAAACCATGCATTATCTGCCGGACACCGAGCTCATCGAGCACATCTGCGAGGAGAACAACAAGTTTCCGGAGCAGATCGCCGGGGCCTCGAGCGAGTAGCCGTCAGGGGCGAGGATACATCGATGAACGAGAGAATTAGCGCGGCCCTCGGATGTTTCCTGATTGCGGGCACAGCGAGCGCGCACCATGGCATCGCCAATTTCGATCTCAATACCGACATCGAGCTCGAAGGCGTCGTCACCGGCATCGAGTTCTTGAATCCGCATTCGTGGCTCTATCTCGACGTCACGGACGCGAATGGAACGGTGGCGTCGTGGCGCTGCGAGTTGCGCGGCAAGACGGTGCTCGAGCGCTCGGGCTGGTCGATGGAGATGTTCCCCGACGGCATGCCGATCACGGTCACGGGCTCGCCGGATCGGCGCGATCCGACGACCTGCTATCTCGGCACGGCGTTCTTCCCCGACGGCAGCAGCGTCGACCGTTACGGGCAGCTCCGGGAACCCACGCAGCGAGCTCCCATCGATCGTCCCGCGAGGCTTGCGAACGGCGAACCCAACATTGCCGGCGACTGGGCGGCCGAGCAGCGCGTCATGACCGATCCGCGCGGCCAGAGCGGGACGCTCGTGCCGTTGAGCACGGCCGACGAATTCGCGCCCGGCGGCGTGCCCGAAGGCGCGCAAGCTTTTCCGGGCGCCCGCGGCACGGCAATCTCGCTCGCCGAGGATCCCGTCGACGCGTTCTGGAATCAGCGGCCGAGCGCTCTGCCGCTGACGGCGGCCGGCGCCCAGGCGATCGAAGGCTTCGACGGCGCATCGACCGACAACCCGCGGCTGCGCTGTGCGCCGACGAACATATTGTTCGATTGGTCGTTCGAGCACGACATCAATCGCATCACGCAAACCGAGGACGAGATCAAGATGATCTACGGCTCGATGGGCATCGAGCGCACGATTCATTTGAACATGAGCGAGCACCCGGCCGACATCGCGCCGAGCCTCGCCGGCCATTCGATCGGCCGTTGGGACAACGACGTGTTGATCGTCGACACGATCGGGTTTGCGCCGGGAATCCTGTGGGCCGACGGTCGGGTGCCGCACAGCAGCGAGCTCCGCGTCGTCGAGCGCTTCACGTTCGACCCGGAGCGCTTGGGCTTAGAGCGCAGCTACGTCGCCGAAGATTCGCTGTATTTCACGGGGCAGTACATGGGACGCGACACGGTATTCGTCTCGGACCTCCCCTTCCACGGCACGACGGAGTGCGAGGACCGCACGTATCGCGACGCCGAAGCCGCAACCACCGATGAGCCGTGGTGGATGTTCTGGAAATTCTGGGACTAGGATCGCAACACCGCGACACCACGACACCACCCTGTAGGAGCGAGCTTCGCTCGCGATCTTCGCTCGCGATTTTCGTTCGCGAGCTTCGGATACACGGATAGCAAGAATCGCGAGCGAAGCTCGCTCCTACAGCGACGGGGCCAACGCGAACACCCAAACGACGCCGCCTTGCGGCACGATCGTCTCGTTGCCGAAGAAGCCGTCGACGCGCCGTTGCGAGCCCACGGAGTCGACTCCCCAACCGGCTTGCACGGCAATGTACTGCATGCCGTCGATCTCATACGAGACGGGGACGCCGATGACGCCGGAGTTGGCGCGGTGCTGCCACAGGAGCTCGCCCGTCTCTGCGTCGAAGGCGCGGAAGTAACGATCCGCCGTGCCGCCCGAGAACACGAGCCCGCCGGCCGTGGTCAAGACCGGCCCCCAGTTGGCCATCGCACCGTACTCGTGCGTCCAGACGCGCTCGCCCTTCGATAGATCCCACGCCTGCAGCTCGCCGACGTGGTCGGCGCCTTCGACGAGAGTGCTCTCGACGGCCGTGATTCCCGTGAAGCCCCGCCCCGGAATGTACTCGGCTGCTTCACCCATCATCGACGTGCACAAGTTGTCGTTCGCGGGGATATAAAGAAGCCGCGTTTCGGGGTTGTATGCCGCCGGCGGCCAGTTCTTGCCGCCATGCAAAGACGGGCAGAAGCTGGCCTGCTTGCCGATCGCGGGCTTGCGTTCCATGTCGTACTCGGGTCGCCCGGTTTGCGGATCCAAGCTCGTGAAAACGTCTTGATAGACGTACGGCCTCGCATCGACGAATCCGATGCCGTCGGCGCGACGCTCGAGCAGCCACAGATAGCCGTTGCGGCCCGGATGTACGAGCGCCGGGATCGTGCGCCGGCCGCGCTCGATGTCGATGAGAAGCGGTGCGTCGACCTCGTCCCAGTCCCACGAATCGTTCCAGTGGTACTGGTGATAGCCCTTGATCTCGCCCGTGCCGGCATCGAACGCGACGACCGAGTTCGCAAACAGGTTGTCGCCGGGGCGCGCATCGCCCGTCCACGGGCCGGGATTGCCCGTGCCCCAATACGTCTGGTTGAGCTCGGGATCGTAGGTGCCCGTGACCCAAATCGGCGCGCCGCCCGTCTGCCAAGTATCGCCGGGCCACGTGTCATGCCCGAGCTCGCCGGGACCGGGCACCGTGTACGTTTTCCACGCCTCTTCGCCGGTCTCGGCGTCGTAGGCCGTCACGAAGCCGCGGATGCCGCGCTCGCCGCCCGATGCGCCGACGAGAATTTTGCCGGCAATTGCGAGCGGCGCGAGCGTCATGTAGTAGCCGGCACGATAGTCCGCAACCGTTTGCTCCCAGACGATGCTGCCCGTCGCCGCATCGAACGCGACGAGCTTGGCGTCCGACGTCGCCATGTAGACCTTGTCGCCGTAGAGCGCCGCGCCGCGATTCGTGGGGTGAGCGAGCTGGATGTCGGGCGGCATCTGGCGCTGGTAAAGCCAGAGCACGTCACCGGTACGCGCGTCGATCGCAAGCAATCGATTCATCGGCGTCGTCACGAACATGACGCCGTCGTTGACGATGGGCGGACTTTCGTGACCTTCGGTGATCCCCGTCGAGACAGTCCACACGGGGCGCAAGCGGTCGACGTTCGCGGTATCGATCTGCTCGAGAGGGCTGTATCCCCAGCCGTCGTAGGTGCGTCGATACATGAGCCAGTTGCGCGGCTCCGGATTCACGAGCCGCTGCTCCGTCACCGGGCTATAGTCGCGGACAGCCTGGGAAAACCCGAGCGACGGCAGAAATCCGAGCATCACACACGTCAAAGCCGCTGTTCTTGTTGTCCCCAGGCTCATCGGAATACCTCCCCAAAGCGCCCACGCCCCGTGCCTTTCGGCCTGCCGAATGGTATCAAATCCACTCCTCTGCCCCGCGTCCGAGTTCGGCCGTATACTCTGCTGCGCCACATCCCCACGTATCCTCCACGGAGCATAAAAAAATGAGAATGCGTATTGCTGTGTCGTCTGCGTTGGTGCTGATCTTGAGTGCGCCGGCCGCTTGGGCGCAACAATTCACGCCGCCGACATTCGATGGGCTCAACACGGACGGCAATGATTCGTTATCGAAAGAAGAAGTTGCGACTTGGGTCGCGACGATACCGGCCGGGCCCGGCGGAGAGCCGGCGTCAGCCGACGAAGTCTTCGGACGTTGGGATGCAAACAGCGACGGATCGGTGTCGAAAGGGGAATTCGACAGCCGCCCGCGTCCGCAAGGCCCCGGTGGCCCACCGCCGAACTAGCTTTGCGGGAGCGAGCGTTGCTCGCGAATACAAAAAATCGCGAGCGAAGCTCGCTCCTACAAATCAGAACTCGACCGCGGCGGCGTCGCCGAGGATCATTTCGCGGTAAACCGGCAGCGACCAACCCTCGTCCTCGAGCTCGTCGAGCCGCGCTTCGAACCTGCGCATGAACTCGCGCTTGCTCCTGTAGAGCGCGCGGAGCTCCACGGGCGTGAACGGTTCCTGATACGCGCTCAAGCGGCACATGAGCTCTGCCCCGAACAGGCCGTTCGCGGCCACGTACGCGCTCGGGTTCGCGATGAGCGGCTCCGCGGCCGTGTTGACGGCAACGTATTTGGCGACCGGCACGTCGACGTAAGGGTTACGAATGCCGCCGACGGCGTTGCCGTGCTCGTCGAGCACCATCGTCGAGCCGTCGTTGGCGACGTTGCGATCGAGCAGCACGCGATCCGCGCGCGGCGGCGCGATGCCCTCGTCCACCCAACGCAACAGATGGTAGAGCCCCACCGACATGTAGGCCTGGAGCGGGAACGTGCTCAACGGATGCACGCACGGGTTCGGCTTGAGACGCACATTATCGCGCGAGTCGACATGGCCTACGCCTGCGAACTCGTAGAGGCGGTACTGCTTGCCGGGCTCGTCGCTGTCTTGGCGGCGAGGGACGTTGGTCTCCACCTCGTGCAGCGTCGGCAGCTGGATCAGCGGCACGTCGATTTCAGGGATCGTCGCGCCCGTCGACGTCGGCATGAATCCGTCGTAGATGCGTTTCCGATCCGGCGTGCGGTAGACGCGGTGCGCGGGCAGGTAGTTGATGAGCGTGCCCGAGCTCATCGACGTTCCCGACATGACCATCTTGCGCACGGTGAGCCCCGCGAACGGTCCGGCCGCGCTCTTCATTAGCGCGCCGACTTGCGCGAGGATGTCGTTCGCCTGGCCGTCCTCGACCTCGAGGTCGCCGTACCGCGCGGCGTTCATCGCGACGAATTGGGCCGGCGAAGTCGTGAGGATCTCGACGGCCGCATGCCCCGAATCCATGACATAGACGGCCGTGTACTCGAACGCGTGAGCGGAGCCGCTCGAGTGCATCGATTCCGCGAGCACCAGGCCGCTGAACGCGCCGGCGTCGGCCGGCATGCGCACGACGACGCGTGTCGTGTACGGCCGCCCGTCCGCGGTGCCGGAGACGAAGTACTCCTTCGTTGCGTAACCGAAGTGATCCGGGCCGAGCCCGGGCGCCTGCGACGGAGCCGAATCGAACATCGCTCCCGGACCGGTGATTTCGGCGCTCATGCTCGGCAGCGCGACGGCCGTCGGCGCGGCCGGCAAATTGTCGGGCTGCGCCTGGCGCGGCGGTCCGAATCCCGCGGGCGGCTGCGCGACGCTCGGGCTTGAGAGCGCCAGAGCGGCGAGCGCCGCAAGCACGGTAACGACGAGATCAGGTGTGTGCCGCTCGAACCGCTGCATGCGAGTCTCCTCAATCCATGTAGGCCGGCGCCTTGGGCAGCGCGGCATGCGTTGCTATGTCGTGCTCGATCCAAAGCGTCGCACCGGTCGCTTTGAGGTACTCCTCGACCTTGACGCGCGACGCTCGCGATTGCTCGGCATCGAGCTCGAACGTCGGGGTGCGCCCCGTCGTGCGCTCCTCGGGATAGTGATAGAGGTCGCCGCCGAGCACGACGGTTCCATAGTTCGCGAGCTCGACCGCGACGACTTGATGGCCCGGTGTGTGGCCCGGCGTCGCCATGACTGTGACGCTGCCGTCACCGAAGACGTCGTAGTCCTCGTTGTCGAGAATTACCGCTTCGGCGTCGCGGAGCTTGTCGAAAGTATCGGGAGCGATGATTCCCTGCGGGCTCTCGGCAAACATGAAGTCGCGCTCGGCCTTCTGCACGATCCAAGTCGCTGCGGCGAACTCGTTCGCGTTCGCCGTGTGATCCGAGTGGTAGTGCGAGAGCGCGAAGTGCGTCACGTCGGACGGTGTAAACCCGGCCGCCGCGAGTTGCGGCTTCAACGGCTGCGTCGCCGACATGATGCCCTCGGTGACGGGGCTGCCGTCGGCCGGGAACTCGCTGTCCGGCACCGCGCCCGCATCGAACATGAGCGCACCGCGTGGATGCACGATCAAATACGAGATATTGACGAAATCCACCTCCGCGAGCTCGTCGCGAGTGAAGTTGAAAAGCGCAGGATCGAGGCCGCGGATGGCGCCGTTGTCGAAAATGTAAATTCGCGGCGTTGCGGGCGGGGTATTCGAGCTCTGCGCCGCGGCACCGAACGACACGACTGCCGTGAGCGCGGCCGCCGCGACGAGCCTTTTCTTGACGATCATGAGAGCTCCTCGATGGTTGTATTTATTGGACTGGAGCGCAGTGTAGCGCCTGTCCGCCGCGCGTTCACGCGAGCGGCGGCCGCTGCTTGTGCCATTCCGTCGCCTGCTCGTATGCGTGTGCGAGCGCGAGCATCGGCACTTCGCCGAGACGCGGGCCGCTGATCTGGAGCCCAATGGGCAGACCTGCGCCGCTGAAGCCGCACGGGATCGAGATCGAGGGGATACCATAGAGATTGAACGGGGCGGTATTGCGCACCGACGGCTCCGCTCCCGAAGCTTGCGCGGGATTTTGCGCGCTCTCGATCGGCTCCGGCAGCCGTGCCGTCGTCGGCGTGACGAGTAAATCGACGTCCGCGAACACTTGGGAAATCGCCGCGCGCACGAGCTCGAGCTCGCGGCGCACGTTGATGTAGGTGGCCGCCGGTACGCGCCCCGCGGCCTGCAGACGCTCGAGCGTCACGGGATCGTAGAGCTCGCGGTTGGCGGCATCCGCGAGATACTGTTCGTGATACGCGTAGCCTTCGGCGAGAATCACGGCAAAGTCCGGCACCGGCGGCAATGTCACGTCGCGCGCGCCCGCCGTCAGATCGCCCAACACCTCGAGCGCCGCATCGACAGCCGCAGCGATGTCGGGATCGAGCCGCTCGTAAAAAGGCTGCCGCGGCACGCCGAGGCGCAAGCCTCCCGTGTTTAGGTACAGAGCGCTTGCGTAGTCCGGTAGATCGGCGCGGATGCTCACGGGATCGAGGGCATCGTAGCCCGCCATCACCTGTAGCAGCAGCGCGCAGTCGCCGACGGTTCGGCACATGGGACCGACGTGATCGAGCGACTCCGATACGGGAATGATGCCGCGGATGCTCGCAAGCCCGTGGGTCGCTTTGAGTCCCACGATGCCGCAGTAAGCCGCCGGCATTCTGATCGACGCGAGCGTATCGGTGCCGAGCGCTGCACAGCAAAGCCCCGCCGCAACGGCCGCGGCGGAACCGCCCGACGAGCCGCCGGGGATGTGGTCGAGGTTCCATGGATTGTGGACGGGCCCGAAATGCGTGATTGCCGACGTGCCGCCGTAGGCGAACTCGTGCATGTTGAGCTTGCCGAGCAGCACCGCGCCCGCTTCTCGCAGGCGTCGATAAACTTCCGCGTTTTCGACGGGAACACGACTTGCGAGAACGGCGCTTGCAGCCGTCGTCAGAATACCTGCGGTATCGATGTTGTCCTTGAGCGCGATCGGAATGCCGTGCAACGGACCGCGCCAACGTCCGTCATCGAGCTCGGCTTCGAGACGCTCAGCCTGTTCGAGCGCGAGAGCGGCCGTAACGGTGATGTATGCGTTCACGCGCGGCTCGATTTGCTCGATGCGCGCAAGATATGCACGCACGAGCTCGACCGGCGAAAGCATGCGCGCGCGGATGAGTCTCGACGCTTCGTCGAGAGTGAGCTCGACGGGATCGACGCGTTGCGCTAGCACCGGACCGGCCGCGAGCAGCGCGGCCGTCGACACGCTGCCGCTGATGAACTCTCGACGTGTATCCATGCCTCCCCCCGGCCGCTACGGGCGCGCGTGCAAAGGTACATACTTTGCCAACACCGCGGGGGCCGCTGCAACGCCCCGTTACCGGGCTTCATCCTCTTTCTCCAGTTTCTTCATCAGGCGGCGGATTTCTCGATCTTTCTCGTCCTTGGTATAGCCCTCGAAAAGCGCGTCGATATAGCGGCCGGCAATGTCGCCCGTGAGAGACCGGAGATCCGTGGCGCAGCTCGGCGCAAAGCGGCAGCGACTGAGAATCTGCGACATTCTCATGAGATGCTTGAGGTGCGGTTCCGGGACGTCAAGCGCCGACAGCGATTCGACGATGCGTGCCGCGTATCGATCGAGATAGGTCGTGCCGATGCTATTGGCAATGTTTTGCTCTTTCGGGCTTCCGTCAGCGGCGATTATTTCGAGCAAGGCGAGGCCCTCGTCGAGGTGAAACTCCGCATCGATGGAGCGAAACCCGGATTCGACTTCACGAAGATGTCTGCGCGCCGACGTCAAGTCTTCCGATTCAGCGACCACGGTATCTCAGCCAGTGTACGCAGAGCTCTTCATTGCCGCGTCGTCAAGCTCAGCACGTAGGCTTGGTCGCACCGGCGCGGCAGATGCGCTCGCTCGAGCGGAACGAACCCGTTTTGCCGGTACAGCGCGATGGCGTCCTCGAGCACGGAGGCCGTCTCGACGACGACGCGTCGGAAGCCTCGCTCCCGTGCGGCATCGATAAGATCCAGTAACAATCGCCGACCGAGGCCGCGACCGCGCGCTTCCTTGAGAAAATACATCTTGCGGATCTCCGCTTCGTCTTCGGCAAGCGGATAAAGCCCCCCGCAACCGACGATCTCGTGCCGAGGCGAGACGAGGACGCGGAAACAGCCGCCCCTTGCCGTATAGCTCGAGATCACGTCTTGCAAGTCCGCGTCCGTGTTGCCCGGATCGGGTGATAAGCCGTACTCCTCGAGCACGGTGAAAACGACGCCTCGAATCGCAAGCCCATCACGCGAGGCTGCATCGCGAAAATGAAAGCTGCTCATGACTGCGCGATGACGGCGCCCTCTGCGAATCGAAGCTTCATCACTGCTTGCTCAGAGCCAAGCGCAACCCGAGGAACACGAACAAACCGCCGGCGGCTCGCGAGAAGACGGCGAGGCCGTTTGACCGCCGCACGAACAGGTCGCGAAGCTTTGCCGCCGAAAGCGACGCGCGACGATTGCGCTCTCGCCGTCGACGGCGGCGGTGCGGGAAAGCCGGCCGTCATGAGCATGCGAACGCCGAGATAGACGAGGTAGGCGGCTCCCACGAGCTTGAGCACCGTGAACGCGGAAGCGGAGGTCGCAAGAATCGCCGACAAGCCGACGGCGGCTGCGAACGTGTGCACGAGGCATCCGGCGCAGACTCCGAGCGCCGAGGCGACACCGATTCGCGAGCCCTGGGCAATGCTGCGGCCGAGGATGTAGAACGTGTCCTGCCCCGGCGTGAGGTTCAGGATCACGCCGGCTGTTACGAACAACCAATAGTCGTGAATGCCGAGCATCGGTCACTCGCGGCGGGCGAGCGTCGGCGTGATGACGAATCCATACTCGTCGCCGACTTCGGAAGAGACCTCTATCGCCGCCGTTCCGGCCCCGGGCGCCGCGAGCACGGGCTCGGACAGGAGCACGTAGTCGCTGCCATCGAACTTGTACATTGCCGTCCACAACAGCACTTCGCCGAGCTCATTCAATGTCGGCACGATGACGATCTTGAGCAGATCATCCATGCGGATTTCCGCCGCCATCCCTTCCTGCGTGAGCAGACGCTTGATGCCGAGGCGATCGTGGTCGTTCAATGCGATCCCGACGTCGAGCATGACTTGCTCGGCAACGACGCTTCGTGCCGGCTGCTCGCCGACTTGCCTGAAGTCATCGAGCAACTGGTCGCACGCGCTTTGCGGAACTTGACAGAGCGTGACCAAATCGATGTAGCCGACGCCGTCCTTCTCGACGACGGTCCGCTTGACGACCGAAGGATGCGCCGGATGCTCCTCGGGCGTGAAGAACCACTGCACCGGGTTCTCGTTCTCACGGCTTGCGACGACGGTCCATCCGGATTGCTTCTCGAACGTTGCGCTCGGATCGGCCTGCAAGGCCTCGAGCGTTGCCTCGACGCTCGGATACCCAATGGGAACGGGGCCGTCGGCGTTCGCGGCCGCCGCAGTCAAGACCGACAAACCTAGCGCCGTCAAGGTGTGCCTCATGGTTGCGCTGCCTCGGAGCACATGAAATTGCTCGCATCATTCGGATCTCCGCTGCCCTTGTACCTCGCGAATTGCGGATAGGGGCACAGCGGGCGCGACAGAGTCCCGTCCGCCTTGGCCGCCAGTAGAGAGGCCGGCGGCATGCCCTGCTCGACCCAGGTCTCGATCGCGGTCAGGGCATCGTAGCGATCCGGCCCCCGCCCACCGCTGCAATGAAGCACTCCCGGCGCGAGGAACAGACGCACGCCGTCCGTCGCGGCTGGCACTCGGTCGAGCACAGCCTCGAAGTAAGCAATACTCGAGAGTGCGCTCGGCCCCGGATCGTTGAACCCGTGCCAGAGCAGAAGCTTCCCCCCGCGGTCGACGAATGCGGAGATATCGGCATTCTGCTGATGCACATGCGCCGCGGCGATACCGCCGTCGAGCGCGGCCATGTCGCGTTCCGGATCGAAACTCATGATGTCGTACGACGGATTGTTCTTCACGATGTAGGACATGAAGGGCGCGCCGAGCACGGCATTGAGTCCGAGCGGCCTGTCGGGCGTGCCGATCCTGCGCATTGGCCAATCGCTCTCGCCGCCGCGCATGAGCGGCATCATCGCGAGCTGTCCATCCTTGGTCGTGACACCCCCATAGGCGCGGCGCACGCTTTCGACCTGCGCCGACGTCAGGCACTCCTCCGACGCCGTGCCCTCGCACAACAGTTGGCTCGGATCCCACGCGCATGCGCGCGGATCGTTGAGGATCCCGTCGGCGACGCCGTCGTCGAGATCGCAAGCGGCGAGCACCGCTTCTTGAATAAGCGCGACGTGACCCGGCGCTAGGTTGCTCCCCGGACGCTTGTGAAAGGTTTGCACCCTGAGGATGGCGGAGGAGTAAACGAGAGGCGTGTGAACGGGTGCCTCGGCAATCACGCCGTCGTAGTCGTCGGGGTAACGCTGCACCTCGGCAAGTCCCTGCCGTCCCCCCGTGGAACAGCCCCGCCAATAGGCGCGTTGCGCCGGCCGACCGTAGAAACGTGCCACGACCTCTTTGCCGATGGTGGTCGCGAGATGGGTTGCGCGGTGGCCGAAGTCGATGATCGCCTCGGTGTTGGGCTGCCCCGGCGCCGCAATCGCGAAGGATGCATCGAGCGAGTCGTCGCTCGGATGCCCGAGGTCGTTCTGAATCACCGCGTAACCGCGCGATAGGCCTTGGGCTGCCTCCTCGATCGTAACGTCGCCCGCAAAGCCGCCCCCGCCGACACCGAGAATTCTCCCGTTCCAACTCGTCGGCAGTCGATAGACGGCGCCGATGCGCGAGCCTTCGACGGGTGAGATAGTCGCGCGCACTTCGCAGAATCCGGAAAGGCCGCTTTTTGTGTCGGCCGTAACCGCCGCGGCCGACACAATCGTCGTGCTCGGGAAGGACAGCCCGGCCGCGAGATCTGCACAAGCCTCCTGGCCGGACGCGACGTCGAAAGCACCGACCGCGGCCGATGCACAGGTCAAAACCAGTGAGTACCCCCTCAATTGGGCCCGCGCTCCGGGCATAGCGTCCTCCCGATCGGCGACCATCATCCTGCGCTACGCCGATAGGGGCTGCAACTGCCGACCGACGCGCCGGAGGCCGGCTTCGGGATAGGTGACGACGTCCGCCGTGTCGATTTGTCCGCCGACCAAATACGTCAAGTCCTCGACGGCTTCCATGACGTGCGGCGCACCCGCGGCCGGATGACCGAGGAAATCGTTCGGTCCGATCTCGAACCGGTCGTCACCCACGCGGGCGATACCCCGGCCGGACAACACTAGAATCCATTCGTCCGTGCGATCGTGGGTATGAAACGCCGTCGAACGAGCACCGCGCTCGACTCGCGCCCAGTACACCGCTTGCCGCTTCAATCCCGTGGGACGGTGCAGAGCGCGCATGCGGCGCCGCGCCGTGGGATCTACGTCGTGCCGGAAGTCGGTCACCTCGACGTCATCGACGTGCAGCACTTGCGATTCGTCGCCCTGTTCGGCGGGCGGCTCCTCGTAGGGCTCGACGACCACGCCCGCACGCGACATCTTGCGTGCGTCCGGATACCAGCCTCCGTCCTCCAACGGACGCCGCTCTCCTCCCTCGAGCAAGACCAATGTCTCGCCTCCCTCGGCCAGGAAGTGATGCGGACGCGGGCCCGGAGGAAAGCCGACGAAATGTCCGGCCCTCACGACGATCCTAAGCGGGCCGATGCGAACTGTCGCCCGACCGGCGAGCACATAGCTCCACTCCTCCTCCACCGTGTGAAAGTGACGGTTCGTCCCTGCGAAGCCGGGCTCGACCGTGCGGACGTGAACGCCCATGTGCATGAGACTCGTGGCATCGCCGGGGCTTCGCACGACGGCGGCGACGCCTTCCGTCACCGTATAGCGCGGCCGCTTCTCACCGGGGAGATCCCAAATATTGACGACACACGACGGACGACTCACGACGAGCGACATTCTCTCCCTCTAGCGCCGCTTGAAGTATTGAACGGCGCGCTCGTGCTTCTCTGCTGCCGCACGCGTGTCGAATGTGCCGAGATTGCGGCGTTTGCCGGTGCGCGGATCGGGCTTGCGGGAGTAGAGGCGATACCGGCCGGATTTGAGCTTGCGGATCATGGAATGCTTATGGTAGCAAGAGAAGCCGGCGCAAAACTTGGAGGGAATTGCAAGAATTGCGGTCACGATGGGTCGCATCTGTTGCCCAAAGACATCGGACGGATGGCTGCCGCGCAATCCCGTGCGAAAGTTTTCGAGCTGCCGCACGAGATACTCGCCATCCTGCTCGGGGAGATTGGGCGTGTTGAGCCCGACGCTGCCGCGCCCGTCCGCGCCGTGACAGGCCATGCAGACGGCATAGAGCTCTCGGCCATGCGCTGCATCCCCGCCCATGATCGCCGGGGCCGGGGGCGGGCTCAAGGTCGACAAGTAGGCTGCCAGATCCTCGATGACTCGGCGTTCGACGTTATTTCTCCCGCCGCGAGCGATTCTCGCTCTGGTCGCCGCGCCACATAGTCGTGTGCCGTCTCCTGTAGCGGCGCGGAAGTCGCCTCATCCGGTGTGGCCGCGATCTCTCGTTGCAACGCATCAACAGGGGACGTGTTCGCGGTGCCCGGCATGCCGTTCGGGCGCACCTTTACAGGGAGCAAGTAACGTGCAAGCACAAGCGAGTCGTCGTGGCGGCATCCTGGCACGTGACTTGCAGAGCACAACCCACGGACCAAACTCGACATGAAAAGCACAGGCGGGAGGTGAATTTTGGGTAAATCGCCGGGACATCGGAAGTGGCCGGAACATAAAGTTCGTGAGCAAGCAGTCGATCGAAGAATGGTCGCGAGCGTCGACGGCGAAGTCTTGGCCGATTCGAGCGACGTGGTCAAGGTCGAGGAAGACGAGAATCCAGTGCGTTACTACTTCGCACGATCGGACGTGCGCATGGAAAAATTAGAGCCTTCGGTGACGACGACGGAGTGCCCGTTCAAAGGCACGGCGCACTACTTCAACGTCAAGACGAAAGACAAGACGCTCGAAGACGCGGTCTGGTCGTACGAGGACCCCTACGACGAGCATCGCGGCTTGAAGGGCCGGCTCGCGTTCTACGACGATAAGATTCGCGAGATCGACGTCGCGCCGAAAATCTGACCGCGGCCGCGGATTCCGTGACGTCGGCGCAACTCTCGTCGTGTTTAATTCCGGCTGGGGTCGTCGTCGGGGTTCACGTAGATGATGTCGTACGGACCGATGCCGTGAAACTGCAAAATTGTCTCGCCCCTCATCCGATTGTAGTGCGGCTCTTCCTTCGGTAGCGTGACGTAGGAACCCGCCGGTAGCTCGCGCATCGCGGCCTCGTCCACGCGCTCGCCGAATCCCAACGTGAACATGCCTTCGATCACCGTCACGTTCTCGTCCATCGGATGCCAATGCGGCGGGACACTGTAGCCGTCGGGCAGCTTCGCGCGGAAAACATAGAGCTCGCCGGGGATTGATGGATCGCCGACGAGCACGGCGACTTGTGCGCCGGGCGGCAGTTTCGGCGACGCAGGGCCCCACGTGATGTCGTCCGCCAATACCATGACGTGGCCGGGATCTTGCGAAGCGGTAACGCCGCTCAGTACACAGAGAACGAGCATCAGAACGTACCGCGTGAGCTTGGTCATTGGATCACCTCCGCCGATGTGTATGCATGCTTGAGTCTCCTCATTCAACGGTCGCCGGCTATGTCGGCGGGTTTTCCAGCGACTGTATGTCGTGCTGCAACCGCGCTTGCCAACGCGACACGATCTCGCGCGTCAACTCCAAAGGACCAAAGTCGAAGCTCGCGAGCTCGTCCGATGAAACGATCTTAACCTCGACGATCTCATGGTCCAGGGCCAACGCACCTGTTGTGCGGAGAACGTACGCAATGATGAGCTGGTTGAGCTTCGGCAGCGCAAAGTGTCCGATAAACTCCATGCTCTCCGTCTCAACACCGAGCTCCTCGCGGATCTCACGAACCACGGCGGCTTCGGGAGATTCGCCTTCCTCGAGGAAGCCGGTCAGCACGGAAAACATCTCAGCCGGCCAGCTCGCGTTTCTTGCCAGGAGATAACCGTCTGCCCACTGGACCAACCCTGCGACCACGGGAATCGGATTGTTCCAATGGACGAACTCGCAGCTCGATGACGAGCATACCAGGCGAGTGCGGCCGTGGATCGTTCGACACGAGAGCTCGCATCGGCAAAGGGGGCAGTACTTCACAAACACTGCCGATGTCCCAACTTAAGGCCGATCGGCCGCGCCCACGAGACCTCTATCGGACCATCTCAAGCAAGTCCCCAATGGTCATGGCGATCACGACGTTCTTGGCGATAGTTGGTGACCTCGAGGCGTATGCCGTCGGGGTCCTCGAAGAACGTGGCTGCGTAGTCGGACGCGTACTCCGGATACAGCTTTGCTTTTGTGGCGCTGATGCCGAGATGGCGCAACCGCTCTTCGACCGCCTCGACATCGGCGGTTGACTCTACGCGCAGACAGAAGTGATGTAGTCCTGGCGAGTATGGCTCGTGCCTGGATGGTACGCGTGCTGGCCGCAATACAAAGCCGAACTGACGATTGAAGTACTGGACGTGTGGATCGCCCCCGAGTACGAACTTGTTCTTGCGAAAGCCCAGCGCCTCGACCATCACGCGGTCGTAGAATCGCTCTGATACGCCAAGGTCGGATACCGTGACGTAGACGTGATCGATTCCGATTACTTCGACCATTCTCGACATCACCATTCTCCAGTGACTCCGCGGCCAGGCGGGCCTTCAGACGCTCGTACTCCTTCCTTTCGCGGACTGCTCGTGCATGCGCTGCGCAAGCGTCTCCATCGGCTTCGGTGGGCCTAACTTCCCTCGGCGCCGACGACACGATGTCTCCGCCTTTCAGCAACCAGCCCACCGGTCAGTCCGCCGAGTATTTTCAGAGCATGAGCAACCAGGTACAGAGGAGGCTGGGCGAGCGATCTGTTGCCTGCGAAAATCACAATGTGATTCGATTCGCCGTCCGACCCACAGAGCTTGCTCTCGTCTGGTTTCATCGAACCACCATAAAACCGGGCGTATTCTCCGTCAACGTCCGAATTCTCGCAGTAACACTGGGATAGTTACATAACGAGCCTGTAGGAAAAGTCCCGGCATCACTTTCGAGAGCAGAGTGATGTGCACGGGAGTGCGATGCTTTTGCTTTGAGCGCTGAAAATCTCAAAGTAGCGCACTCTGGAGGGCACTTTTCCGGTCGGAGAAAACCACATTGCAACCTCGCGGACTTTTTCTACAGCCTCAACGCCCGGTTCAGCGGCGGCGCGATGCCGTATGCGGCGCGCCGTGAGCGCATAATGAAATGGCGCTCTCGCGGCGCGCACGTGTCGACGTATCCCGTTGCATCTGATTGTTAGATTTCAACGCGCTTGCCCTGTTCAATTAGCTTTTTCGCCTGCTCCCCCGTGATGTTAGGATTTCCGAACATCTCGTTCAGTGTGTGCGTCATTCCGCGCAAGATCGTATGCGCTAGGGAAAAGGTCTCGTAAAGCTCGGAGAGCTCCTCGGCCATTTTCGCCCTTCCTTCTACGGAGTGGATTCCGAAGTTGTGCGTGCGGAAGAACCGATGAGTCAGATAGTTTCGCTTTCAAGCCCAGAGTCGATCGCGTCTTCTATTGATTGGTCTATGTTCATGTTCTGCTTCATAAGCTTGACTAGGTTTCCAAATGTTCGGCGATCTATGTCGTCAGATGCCGATTTGAGAATGCACTTTTGCTCGATCGTCAGATTGTCCACGTCGAATGCGATCAAGGCATACGCCAAGGCAAGGTTTCCTGCCTCAAGCTCCATCACCTGAGCCATCTCGGCAGTTCGGCCAAACTGAGCGTATAGCTCCTGTAGCTCGTGTTCTGGCGATTTCTGCGACATTGAAATCTAACGCGCACATCAGCGGCACGTTGCATGTGCTTGTTATTCCTCGCCTCCACTATGCCGTACCGCCTCGAGTGGTTTCTTGCCTTGGAGTCGGGCGAGCCATTGAGCCGCCGACTTCCCACGCCCAAACGTTTCGAGCGTAACGGCGCCGTTACGACGTACCGTGATCGCTGTTTTCATCCGCCTGCCTCGAATATAGTCGCCGAAAAAGTGGAGTTCTCCGCGCTCAAAGCGAAGGCGTTCCAGGAAATCGCGCACTCGCAAATCATCGCGCTCCTCATATTCCGGCATAGATGCTCCACGCGGTCGAGCATCTTCGAACGATAGCACGGCGAGTACGAACATGAACCCAAGGGCGCCCCAAGCCGCGACATCCTCTGCTTCGATTTCCGCATCCTCCTCATCTTCCAGCACCAGCTCGATTCGAACAGCGAATTCTCCTTCGTCCGGACCAGGCGTTACTTCCTCATTCACTACCCGAAATGGGACGAGCGTACCCGTCTCCAGAAGATGAATCCCAGCTGCACGATTGTCTGTTGTCATCTATACGGCTCGACATGGAGACGCCGCGGACGTGGCCCGCGCGAGGCATAACGACCCGGTTCAGCGGCGGCGCGATGAGTTATCCACCGCGCCGTGAGCGCATAATGAAATGACGCGCTTGCGGAGCGCACGCGATGCCGCATCACCGTCCGCTGCAACCGGTAGTTAGGCCGCTTGCAGGATTGCGCGACGAAGAGAGCGTGGAAACTCGACGGGCGCGAAACACTCCCTCGGAAACAGATAGTCTTCACCAGATTCATCTATTACTCGAATGTGCCCCAGTCTCTCGGCCTTGGCGTCTGGCAGTGCCACGTATACCTTTCGACGCTCGAGCGCCAACTCGTACCCCGAGTTGTCCAAACAAATCACCAATCGCTTTGGTCTGGCCATGCGTGAATTGTCACAGAAACCGCTTGATCTTCATACCGCGTTTGCCGACACCAGCCGCCTCGTACCAATGGACCTCAGCTCGTACGATCTCGCCGGATTCCAGCATCACTTCGGCAATCCCCTTGCGCTTTCGCCACCGGCCTCGACCGTGCCGCTTTCGGAGCTTAGCGAGGATTCGGATTCCGCGCCCTGTCGCAATAGTCTCGACCTCCGTGATCTCTCCGATGATCTGAAAGCGCATCGCCGGATCGTTCCAGAGCTCCGCTGTGTGGTCAACGTTCGAAAGTCGGCCTAACGCGCACATCAGCGGCGCGGCAAAAGCGGCGCGGCCCTTGCTTTGCGAGGGGCGTGACGCTTTTGCCGTGTCCGTTGATGTGCTTGTTATGCCGCGCTAACCACATCGGTCGCATCGCCTTGCAGCTTCAGCCAACGACGACGCAGCGTGGGAATCGCAACGATGGTGACAAGATACGCCACGGCCACGACAATCGGTATCAGCAGTACGCGCCATTCCGGAAAGGCGAACCAAATCACTGTAACCGCCACGGTACGAAACGCGGCGTGAAGCCCGAAAATTCGGGTGCCGAACGCCCAAGTCATCACGTAGAAGTCGACGCAGTACGCAATAGCCATGACCAGGAGCAGTGCTTCGGGGAAAAAGAAAAAGGCCACCAGCACCAGGGGAAACGTCAAACCGATAACACTCATATGAGTGTATCCCACGAGTTCTCCGAAAGCGTTACCCTTGCTGAATGGGTCCGCCCCAAGAAGGCGCGATGCGCCCACAGCAACCGGAAAAATCAGAAAAGTGCCCACTAGCCACCAGATACGAGCAATAGTCACTGGGAACAGCAGCCCTATGACCGTTACGAACGACCAAAAGATGAAGCCGCTAATGAAATAGCCGATGTTCCACTGGCTTATCTGCGCCAGTTCCATCCGAAGTCGTTGTACCTCAGGGACGCTCATCGAGAGTTGGCACTGCCGCTAGCTGGCGCGGCATAACGCTTGAATTGTGCGGCGCCGATAGGCGTCCGCACCAATGAATAGTTAGATTCGCTCCTCATTCTAGGATTACAAGCTCTGCGATACCACTAGGTAGCACGACGGATCTGGCGCTGCCGCCAGGCCAAAAGATTCGGAACTCCTGTTGCCAAGAGTCGGCAGTCGACTTTAGGAAGTGATTTCTGTTTGGCCCGTCCGTGTATTCACACGCTCGCATCGTGCCGTCTTGCCCCAACTGCTCATCAATGCATCGCCTTAGGCTATCGACGTCGTGGATCTTGACGCAAGCTTCCTTACCCATCCGCGTCGCAAGCTCTCTGCTATTTCGGAGCGAAAAAGACAGGATCAAGCCATCTTCATGAAAGTAGTTGCCGTCGTGTACATCAGGTAACCGACGACCATTGACAAAGTTGCCTTGGAAAGTGGCGTTTCGAAAACCACCGCCTTCCGAAACACTAATTAGGGGTCGTAGTTCCTGAATATCTATGTTCATATCGTTGATCAAGTTCTCGTCGGGCGTATTCGTACCAGAGCGAACCGTACTCAAGTAGGAACTCGCCAAGGAAATTGGGATCTCGCCCCCATTTACCCATAACTCCGCCCATTGCCTCCTCGTCAAGTACAGGAATACATCCATGGCGCAAAGAATCTAACGTTCCCGATGAGCCGCGCGCCATTCACACCAACCCCGCGCAGCGCGCACAGCGGTTGATCGCGTCGGCTCCATCGGGTTGTTAGCCAGCCTCACGGTCATCAAACCCACAAGCTACGAGCAGTGCCCGGCGAACGTCCCCCCATCGTGCTTCCGGCAGCACGCACAAGAGCGAGCCGATACGAGTGCGCTGCGCGAGAGATACGTGATCGAAGTTCAGCGCACACGTCGTGGGCATACCGTCATCCGACGTCAGGATAACTTCGCTCGTCAGACCTCGAATCGTCCGCGTTGCTGGGACGACGATCAGCTCATTGAGTTGACTGATAACTTCGCTTCGCGTGAGAACCAAAACAGGGCGCCGTTTGTCGGGGAGCCGGAACGTGTACCACCGGATCTCGCCTCTCCTCAACCGAGCTCCTCCCAGCCTTCAGCCTCCCACTCAAGGGGTTCCTGATCAGTCGAGAATTCATCGCCACCAGGAGGCACGGCAGCATACGCCATAGCGGCGCTAACGCCTGGCGAGGCCGCGATTAACCGAAGCAGTCGAACGCGCTCACGGGGCGTCAGCCCAGCCACAAGCGGCAGGATGTCCTCGACAGTTATCGGCTTGGCCATGGCCTGATTCTACCAACGTCACCAATTGTCAGCGACCTGCAATTGCTCGTGATCTTGGGGAAAATCGCGATACGGCCGGACAGGTCTGGCTAACGAGCCTGTAGAAAAACCCCGTCGTGCGAACGAGGCGTTGGGTTCGTGATCAGAAAAAACGAGCGTTTGCCGGATCGATCAGCGTCATCGAAGTCGTGACCGCGTTCGATCATCATCCGGCTCTCAATCCCGCGTACCGCTGCACCTTGCCGATGTTGTGTACCAGGCAGAAAAGCTGCCACTGCGTCGTCACCTTGCGCCGTCCGCGATGACTGAAGCGACTGAGCCGATGGGAGCTGCGGATGTTGGCAAACACTGGCTCCACGATCCCGAGCCGTCGACCGTAACGGTGTCGCCCAAGCTCGCTGTCGATTTTACGCTTCATCTTGGCCGAGTAGGTTTCCGGTTTACCTCTGGCTCGACCAATGAAGAGCGCCACCTGCCGCTCCACGGTTCTCTCCGGATGCCGTAAGCATTGCGCTCGCAACGCACAACCCCGGCAGTCGCCTTTGTTTCCGCGGAAGCGGATCGCCTCATAGCCGTTGAGATCGCAGTGCCGGCCATTGCGATAGAGGCGCTTGCCGGCCGGGCAGATCGCGTGCGTTCGATCCGCCGCGATCTGAAAGTCCTTCGGCTGAAAGCGGACCTCTCCCTTTGGCTTCGCAAACGGCTCATCCGGCCGCGTCGGCTTGTGGCGAACGGCGTCGATGAAACGCGGATCGCGCTTGCGGAACATGGGGTCCGCGAGATACCCGTCGATGTGCTGTTCGCTCAAATACCGCGCGTTCGCTTCGCTGCAGTAGCCCGCATCGGCGAGGACCGCGGCATCTTTGAACGGGTCGGCTCCAAAATGCTCGCGAGCCCCTTCGATCATCGGGATCAAAAGACCATGCTCCTGGCCTTCGCCGTGCGCTTCGGCGTGCACCACGATCTGGTGCTTGCCGTCGACCAAGGCGACCGCGGTATACCCTTGGATCACGCCCTTCGAGCTCAACATCTTCGCGCTCTCGTTGTCCGTGATGTTGCTCTGCTTGATCCGGCCTTCGGCCCCTACCTTGTCTTGGTGTCCTTGAAGATACCTCCGGACTTTCGCAATCGCCCTCTCGAGCGTCGCCTGTTGCCTCGCGCGGGCGGCACTGACGCCTTCGTCCTCACCGGCCGTGTCCGCTTCTCGGTGCCGCTCGGTCAAATGCCGCACGGCGCGCTCCATCTTCTCGATCTTCTTGCTGTAGTCCGCCTGGCTCCCGCTCCACTCCTTGCTCGCGTTACTCGGCAGCTTCACCCCGTCCACCGCGAACATCTCCTTGCCGATGAGTCCCGCCTCATCGCACACCAGCAGCACGTCTCGGAAAACCGTCGTGATCTCCCGGTCGAGCGTCGCAATGAAGTGCGCGATCGTCGTGAAGTGCGGTTGGCTGTCCGCCGAGATCGCCATGAACAGCACGTTCTCTCGGCACAGCCGCTCGATCTGGCGGCTCGAGGTAATGCCGCGCGAGTACGCAAGCAGAATGATCTTAAGAAGCACCGCAGGGTCGTAAGCGGGGGCTCCGCCATCGTCGTTGCGGTAGCGCGCCTCGAATACCGACAGATCAATCGACTCATCGATCAGTCGGTTCAGTCTGTACTCGAACGTGCCGGGGAGAATCTGCTCTTCGAATCGTACCGGCAGCATCTTCGTCTGCCGATAGTCGTAGGGCTTGTAGCGTGCCATCGCAACTCCGCTCAGCGGCCTTCACCGCTCGCTGACGCGATCACACCTCACAACGACGCGCAACTCAAGGGTTTTTCTACAGGCTCAACGCTCAGATCAGCGGCGTCTGCATCTGAATGTTAGGCCACCCCGTGCAACTTGCTTTGCTTGCCGTGTTATTCCCAAAGGTCGATCTGTAAAGTTAACGTTACTCCTGGGTCGCACCAATTGACAAAACCGCATTCAACGAAGTTCTGATTCGTACCGGAATACCGCAGATCGATGGAGAGGCTGTTCCACTTCGCAGTAGCGCCGATGTCCCAGAACGACCGATGTCGCCCGGATGCGGACCATCGGCGGCCAACGGCTGCACTGGTGGATAGCCAGTCTTTCCACCGGTAACTCGCATCACCGCCGAGTCGCCAGTGACTCCCCGACCTGTAAGGTCCTTCGGGTACAAACAATAGTTGACCGTCAAAAGTGAATGCATGGACGGACCGAGTTGCACGCAGTTTTGCCGTATAGAAGTTGTACGTTGGCCCGGGGATGTCCTTGTCAGGGAACGCCGAGTACATGAGCTCGGCAGACAGGCGCGTCGCTCGCACGTAGAAGTTGTAGCCGCCGTAAATATCGACCTCATACGATGTCGTGTTGTCGCCGAGGTCACTGAAGTCCACCCCAGACGCCCAGATTCCAGCGTAGAAGTTATCAGGTCTTGCCCAGAAAACCGACAATTGCGCTGTAGGCTTGCCCCCGCTGAGACTGGCACCGTCGTATCGGTAGTCGGTAGTCAAGAAGATCGAAGGGTAAAGCGCGCCCCTATTGTTTTCCGCAAACGCCGATTCTACTGATCCCAGCAGCAGGCCAGCGGTCAGCGTCATCAAGACCCACGACATGTTCATGAGGCTCTCCCGCGATTCTGTCCAAGATCGGACTTTGACAAGGTAACTTGACACAAGAGGGTAAGTCAAGGACCCTTGACGTTTGGACAGGTTTCCTTGATTATTGCGCCATCGCCGGCTCGTCATATCGCTGACAGGGGGTGTCCATGGGACAGCAGAAGACCGCCAGCCATAGGCGCTATCTGCGCCGAGTTTGGCCAACGTGGGTGATCTACCTATTCGTCTTGCTCGGCTCGAAGTGGCTGCTGACCGAACTGGAGCTCGCCGGCGTGCTCAGGTATCTCGTTGCGCTCGCTCCGGCGCTACCCCTCGTTGTGGTGATTGTGCTCGTCGGACAACTCATGTACGGGAAGGAAGACGAGTTTCAACGCGCGCTTTGGGCGGAAGCGATGCTATGGGGTCTCGCGATTACGCTGGCAGCAACGACGGTATGGGGCTTCCTCGAAATCGCGGGTGCGCCATCGATACGACTCTACTGGGTGTTCCCGTTCTTCACGGGTGCAGCGCTAATCTGCGTGCCGTTCCTGGCTAGGAAGTACACGTGAAGAACAAGCTCAAAGTGTTGCGCGCGGAGCGCGACTGGACCCAGGCTGAACTCGCGCAGCGTCTACAAGTTTCGCGTCAAAGTGTCAACGCCATCGAATCGGGCAAGTACGATCCGTCCCTCCCACTGGCGTTTCGCATCGCGCGATTGTTTGAAGAGCCGATAGAGGCGATTTTCCAGG
>Ga0209320_10000382_pt1 | contig 22810 bp, 18 predicted proteins | sample Rifsed13ft4_FD_184008 | JGI IMG/M metagenome (GOLD analysis project Ga0209320, IMG submission 184008) | Soil microbial communities from Rifle, Colorado, USA - sediment 13ft 4 (version 2) | ecosystem: Environmental > Terrestrial > Deep subsurface > Rock core/Sediment | place: Rifle, Colorado... | reverse complement strand
GCCTGCGACGGCCGCCTGTAACTCTGCCGGCGTCGGATTGAACCGCTGCACGTTGCACATGATGACACCGGTGCCGCGGTCGGCCTCGGCCACGAGCGTCGTCGTTCCGGGGTAGACCTCGACGGCATCCATCGCGAGGTACTCGCGGTCGACGCGGACCTCGTTGAATACGGTCGTGAACCGGTCCGTCGCGCCGCGTTGGATCCGCGCCTGCATGTTCCAGTTGTCGCCGAAGTCCTTGTCGATGCCCAACTGGAGCGTCCAGCTATCGAACTGATTGTGCCGGGTCTCGTCGTCGTTCCAGTTGCCGGCCTGACCGAACACCGTGCCCTGTTTTTGCAGAATGAACGAGTCGACGCCCTGGGCAATCATCGCGTCACGTACGTTTTGGGGCAGGAACGGATTGTCGACGTAGAGCCTTCCGTTCCAGGGGGACGTCAGATGCGGGATGCCGCGTTGGTTATAGTCGTTCGATTCGGTTTCCCCGGTGAACGCGTTCAAGAAGAATTGCGTGCTTTCGTTGGCGTCGAACGTCAATCCCAGGAATACGCTACTCCGCTCGACTTCGGCTCCGTAGACCGGACTGAAGAATGCCTCGTCCGCGATGCCCGCTTCGGGCCCGCCGGACTGACTGCTCGTGCTGCCCGGGCGAGCGACGACGTCGCCGGCGCGAAACGGCGTGATGCCCTCGCCGTCATAGGTGAAGTTGAATCCCACGAGCGAGAACGGGACCGTAGCCCCGGCAGCGTTGGCGCCCGTCGAGATTCTGCCCGTCGGCGAGTGCACGGTCGAATGCACGTCGGGAAGGATTAGGTTCTGTGGAACCGATGTATTGCCCGGAGTCCACGCGGGATTGCCGACGACGCCCCAGCGCTGAAACCAGTCGCCGAGCTCGTGCGGCTCCGGGTCGATCGGGTCGATGTGCTGCCGCTCGACGGAGCCGATCAAATGCAAGCGGTCGCCGATCTCGGTGCCGTAGGCGATCGAGAGATCGCTCGTGTCGCCGAAGCCCGCATCGGTTCGCCCGGCGCCGACGTTTATATCGAGGCCCGTATAGTTCCTGTTCAATCTGAAGTTCGTGACGCCGGCCAGCGCATCGGCGCCGTAAGCAGCGGATGCCCCGCCCGTCACGACTTCGATTTGCGAGAGCAATGCCGTCGGGAAGTTGTCGATGTGCACGGAGCCGTCGCGATCGGCAGGTGCGACGCGCGCGCCGTCGAGCAAGACGAGCGTGCGCGCGGGTCCCATCGAGCGCATATCGAGCGCGCTGCGGCCGGCGCCGCCGAACAACGCCCCGCCGCCGCGCTGAGCGCTCTGCGTGTTATAGAACTGCGGCAATTGATCGAGCTGGTCTGCGATCGTTCGGCCCGGCTGGAAGGACGTCAAGTCTTGCGTAGTGACGGCCGTGACGGGCACGGCGGTCGTGAAGCCTGACGTGCGCTGAATGCGCGAGCCCGTGACGGTTACCTCTTCGACGGGCCCCACGTCCTGTTGCGCGTTTGCGGCCGTACCGAGCGCAAGAAGGATGGAGCCCGCGAGGGACGAGAGTACGAGCGTAGACTGTTCTTTGTTTCCGAAACGCGCTTGAAGCCCAGAACGAGCGTTGATTGCCACGATAAATCCCCCCTAAGGCATCTACTGTTGTAAAAAGGCAACAGCCACGCATGGCCACAGCCTTGCTTTGATACCGTGTTTATCATGACATTCTGTTGGCGTCAAACCACGTTTCGAAAATCCCGTGAATCAATCCAGGTCCGTCACTTCCGCGGTTCTCGATTTCGCGACTCGCGCGCGGCTTGCCGACTTTCCCACTGAGGCTGCGGCGACCGCCAAGCGCTGCATTGCCGACGGTCTCGCGGTCATGCTCGCAGGCTCCACGCAGGCTGCCGGCCGCATCGTGCGCGACTATGTGCGCGACGCAGACCGCCGCGAGGAGTCGACCGTGCTCGGCCCGCCGTCGTTCAAGAGCGGGGCCGCGTCGGCCGCGCTCGCCAACGGCACGAGCGGCCACGCACTCGACTGGGACGACACGCAGCTCGCGACGAGCGCGGAGCGCATTTTCGGCCTGCTCACGCACCCCACGATTCCCGCGCTCGCGGCCGCGCTCGCGGTCGGCGAATTGCACCATGTCTCGGGACGCGAGTTTCTCGAGGCGTTTCTGACGGGCTTCGAGGTCGAGTGCAAGATCGCCGAGGCCATTCACCCGAATCACTACCGGATGGGCTTTCATTCGTCGGGCACGGTCGGCACCTTCGGCGCCGCCGTCGCCGCTGCAAAGCTGCTCGGACTCGATCGCGCGCGTATGGCGCACGCGCTCGCGATTGCCGCGAGCTCCGCCGCCGGGATTCGCGTCGGCTTCGGCAGCATGACGAAGCCCTTGCACGTCGGGCGCGCCGCCGAGAACGGTGTCGTCGCGGCCGAGCTCGCGGCACGAGGGCTCACGGGCGGCGCCGATGCACTCGATCCGCCGTGGGGGTTCTTCGGCGCATTCAGCCACGGCGGCGGATTCGACGCCGACCGCATCGTCGGCAAACTGGGACAGCCCCACACGATCGTCTGGCCCGGCGTGTCCATCAAACCCTATCCTTGCGGCGTGCTCGGTCATCCGACCATGGACGCGATGCGCCGGCTCGTCATCGACAACGACGTGCAAGCCGAGCGCATCAAAGCGATTCGCGTGCGCGCCGGCTCGAACATATTGAATCCTCTGCGCTTCGACGTAGCGCGAAACGAGCTCGAGGCGAAATTTTGTCCGGCGTTCATGGTCAGCGCCATCGCATTGCGCCGTAAGGCGGGGATCCGCGAGTTCGACGACGCCTTCGTGCAGAGCGCGCCCGTGCAGGAGCTCATGCGCAAAGTGAAGCGCGTGCTCGATCCGAAAATCGAGGCGCAAGGGTACGCTAAGATCTTGAGCACCATAGAGGTCGATCTCGACGACGGCCGCACGCTCGTCGCGCATGCCGACGAGCGCTATCGCGGCGGCCCGGAGCTGCCGTTCACGCGTGCCGAGCTTCATGAGAAGTTCAGCGAATGTGCGTCGCTGGTGCATTCACCCGAGCGAGCCGACGAGATTTTTGCGAGCGTAGAGGCGCTCGAGCAGCTCGACGACATCGCTGAGCTCGCGCGGTGCTTGGGCGCACCGCAAGCCGCCGCGCCCGGCGCGCATCGATGAGCCTCGCCTGGATTTCGGTCGGCGCCCTCGTGCTGGCCGTGGCGCTCTCGTGCACGACCGCGATCAACGTGGGCGTGCTCGCTCTGGTGCTCGCGATGCTCGTCGGTGTGTTTCTCGCGGGAATGACGCCGGGCGCCGTGCTCGAAGGCTTTCCCACGGAGCTCTTGGTCACATTGATCGGCGTGACGCTGCTGTTCGCGATCGCGGAGTGCAACGGCACGCTCGCGCGCCTGACGGCCCGCGCCGTGCGTCTGTGCCGTGGCCATGCGGGCGTGCTCCCCATCATGTTCTTCGTCATCGGATTCGCGCTCGCGACGATCGGAGCGGGTGCGACGCCCGCAAGCGCGCTGCTCGCGCCGCCCGCGATGGCCGTCGCGGCAAGAGCCGGCATTCCGCCGCTGCTCATGGCGATCATGACGGGCAACGGCGCGCTCGCGGGCACCTTGTCGCCGTTCGCGCCGACCGGGATCGTCGCGCACGGCGTCATGGAGCGAATCGGCCTCGGCGGCGTCGAGTGGCAGACGTTCGCCTACAACGCGCTTGCGCACGCGCTCGTCGGTTTCGGCGGCTTCCTGGCGCTCGGCGGGTGGAAGTTGTGGCGCAGGGGCACGGCGGCGGCGGAAGGCGAGAGCTCGGCGCCCGCCGCGATGGAGACGCGGCACTGGCTCACGGCAAGCGGCATCGGCGTGCTCATTGTCGCCGTCGCCGGTTTCGGACTCGACGTCGGAATGATCGCGTTGACCGTCGCCGCATTGCTGATTCTCTTCCGCACGGTCGAAGAAACCCAAGCTATCCAGCGCATGCCGTGGGGCGTGATTCTCATGGTCACGGGAGTCACGGTGCTCGTCGCGTTGTTGCAAAAGACCGAGGGAATGGCGCTCATCACAACCGGCATCGCGAGCGTGTCGACAGCGACGACGATCGAGCCCATCGTCGCTTTCGGCACGGGGCTCGTCTCCGTTTACAGCAGCACCTCCGGCGTCGTCCTGCCGGCGTTTTTGCCGATGGCGCCCGCGCTCGCCGAACGCCTCGGCGGACTCGATCCGCTCGGCATCGCCTGGTCGATGAACGTGAGCGCGAGTCTCGTCGACTTGTCATCGCTCTCGACTGTCGGCGCGCTATACATCGCGGGTGCTGCGCCCGGCAGCGACGTCCGCAGGCTTTTCAATGCGCTGCTCGCGTGGGGGTTGTCGATGACCCTCGTCGGCGCGGCGCTCTGCTGGGTGCTGTTCGGCTAGGTGAGTGTCCCGGGAGCCCCGGTCCTGCTGGTGGCCAAAACGAGGGCACCTTTAGAATAGCCTTGAAGCTTTATCTCGTCCTTCTGTTGCCGCCGTACTCCGCGAGTCTTTCACGCAGCATACGCAAAGACCGTCGAGTCTATTTCTTCGACTGTGCCGCGGCGTACGATGAAACAGGTGCAGGCCAGCTCGAGAACCTTGCGGCTTGCAGTCTGTTGAAACTGACGCAGTTCAGGAAGGACACGGCGGGCGAGAATTGGAATCTGTGTATCTCCGTGACAAGGAAGGCGGCGAGGTGGACTTCGTCGTCACGCTCAACCGGCGCGTGCATTGGCTCATCGAGGTCAAAACGTCCGACGCCGACATCGGCACGAGCCTCAAGTATTACACGCAGAAGTTGCGGCCGAAGGAGTCGCTGCAGCTCGTGCTCCGCCTCGATCGCAGCCGGGAAAAGTCGGGGATCAAGGTCCTGCCGTTTGGGGAGTGGCTCGAATCCCTGCCGTTCGGTTGACGACCGGCGCCGGTCGGGTGCCGTGCATTTACTGGCTGCGCTTGCGGGTCTAGCATCTGCCTCGGCCGCATGGTGCAAATAGAGGTTCGCGTGAAAACAACGACAACAATTGCGTTCACATTCGTGCTCTTGTCATCGACTGTTCCGACCGAACGAGCTGCCGCACAGCTACTGCCTGGCGAGCGCGAGGCGGAGATTACGGCGATCCCGGGCGTCGTCTCGGCCGATGCGAAGTGGCAACTCCTATGGGCCGACTTCGAGACTGCGGACGGCATCGTCGGCACGCCCGACGGCGGCGTCCTGTTTGCGCAGGAGCAGACGGACACCGTGCGCAAGCTCGATGCGAGCGGCATGGAGCGCGTCTTCATGCGCGCCTACGGTGTGGGCTCGGTGTCGCTCGATGCACTGGGCCGTTTGTTCGCAGTCGAGCGCACGTGCACGGAGCCGTTGAACTCGGAGCTCGCCGGCTGCTTGGAGCTCACGCGGGTCGTGCAGCTCGCGCCGGAACGCCGGGTGCTCGCGACGAGCTTCGCAAACGGTGCGCCACTCGGCCGCCTCAACGATCTCATCGCCGACGGCGGCGGCGGCGCGTACTTCACGGTCGGTGGCGCCTATCACGTCGACGCCGAGGGCGTCGTGAGCGCGGTTGTCGACCAAGATATCCGCTCGAACGGCATTATGATGAGCCCCGACGGGCGCACTCTCTATGTGACCAACGTGACCGAAGTGCTCGCGTTCGACGCGCATGAGGATGGCACGGCGTCGAACCGGCGCGTTTTCGGCACGCTCGACGGCGACGACGGTGGCGACGGCATGGCCATCGACGCCGAGGGACGCTTGTACGTGACGGCGAACTTGGGCGTGCACGTGCTGTCGCCGCGCGGTGAGCACCTAGGAATGATCCCCACGCCGCGGCGTCCGATCACGATCGCGTTCTCGGGCCCCGACAAGCGAACGCTCTACGTGCCGCAGATGGGTGCCGTCGGTCCGGACGGCAGGGCGTGGATGACGCCCGAAGGCATTCGCAATACGGCCATGACGATCTACACGCTCGAGATGCTGGCCGCGGGATTCGCAGGCCGCCCGAAATAGTTTCGTAGGAGCGGCGTCCCTCGTGGGAGCGGCGTGCCGCCGCGATTCCGTCTTTCGTAGGAGCGAGCTCCGCTCGCGATTCTTTAGTCGCGAGCGAAGCTCGCTCCTACATGGCTATCGCTCGCGCGCTACCGCGTGCCGACAGGCGCGCAGCGGCGCTCGATCGTCGTGGTCGTGTTGTTCTCTTGATAGCGCCGCTGCATCCTTCGGCCGGCGAATGCGCCTGCCGCGGCACCGGCCGCTGTGGCGAGATCGTTGTCGTCACCGATCTCTTTCGCGAGCGCGCCGCCCAACACGGCACCGATCGCGGTGCCGGCGATCGCGTTATCGTCGCGCGGCTCTGCTTGCACGGTGACTTCCTCGTCCCAGCATTCCTCTTCGACAGGCGCCGGTGCCGGCGCCGGGGCGACGGCCGGTTGAGGGCGAGGGGCCGGTCTTGCCACAGGCTGTTGGGCCGCAGCGGGCACTGCGGCCGCGCGCACCGGCTCAGGCGCTGTTGCTGCGTCGCTCGCGGGTTCCTCCATGACGATGGCGCTGCCTTGCTCGAGGTTTTCTCCTTGGCCCAGAAACGCGTAGCCGGCGACACCGCCTGCAGTTGCAACCGCAATGCCCGCGACGACGCCGGTCAACATCGACTTGTTCATTGTTAGCCCTCCTTGGATTGCAGCCACTCTGCGTGGTGCGGCGTGGGGAGTCCGTGACCGGGGTCACAAGTGGGCCTTCCGGCGAGGGTGTAGGAGCGAGCTTCGCTCGCGATATAAGAAGAATCGCGAGCGAAGCTCGCTCCTACGACGCCGCGATATGGAAAATCCGCTCGGCCGTGCCGTGACAGATTTGCTCGCGCTCGTCATCGGTGAGCGGCGCCTCGTCGATCCACGCGACGGCCGGCGCCGTCGGCTGATAGGGATAGTCGATCGCCCACATGATGTGGTCAGCCCCGATCTTGTCGATGCAGTAGCGCAGCGCCAGCGGATCCTCCACGCCGCTCGTCGTGATCGCGAAGTTGCGCTGAAAGTATTCGCTCGCCTTGAGCTTTTGTGTACGTCCTTGACGTCCGGGCGCGCCCATGTAATCGAGGCGCCAGAGCCAAAATGGCACGGCTTCGCCCATGTGACCGATCACGATCTTCAAGTTTTCGAAACGGTCGAGCACGCCGCTCAACATGAGCCTGACGGCGTGTGTGCCGACTTCGAGACCGTATCCCCACACGGCGGCCTCGAGCCGGTAGGCGTCGAAGGGTGCCGCCATGCCGTCCGACGGTGCTCGCGGGTGTATATAAATGGCCGCGTTGAGCGCCTCGGCCGCCTCGAGAATCGGCCAGTACTTCTGCTCGTCTAGGTACTCGTTGTTCGTGTGCGAGTTGATGACGAAACCGTTCAGGCCGAGTGTGTTGATCGCACGCTCCATCTCTTTCGCCGCGCGCGCCGGGTCCTGCGGCGCGCAGCTCGCGAGCGCGGCGAAACGCGTCGGGTGGCGCTTGACGACATCGGCCAGCCGGTCGTTGGCAAGTTCTGCCAGCGCAGTGGCCGTATCCGCATCGAACATCTGCACGCCGGGCGCCGTCAACGAGAGCAGGTGCATGTCGACGTCGTTCTCGTCCATGACGCGAAGCCGCTCAGATTCGAGGTCGAGCAACTGCGCGAGCAGCGCGTTTGGGGAGTCCGCGGGTGCGTTGTAAATGCTGTTCACGAGCTTGAGGTCGAGGTTATCCCAAGCGCTTCGCGCGACCTCGCCGAGCCGTTCCGCGACTTCCGGTATCGAGCACGCTTCTTCGGTCGCGATTTTCTTGACGCGGCCGCGTCCGCGGGTTTGCGCCTGGGCGCTGTTGCCGGCACCGCTTGCGAGGCCGGCGGCCGTAATCGCGGCGAGCCCGCCGAGCACGTCTCGTCTGCCTAATTTCATGAATTTCATGGGGACAGTTTACCTATTTCGTCACTGCCTCGTACGGCTTCCGACCGAAATAGGTAAACTGTCCCCGGGGTGAACGCCGGGCACGTTCAAACCAATTCGGTAAACGTGCTCACAAGCCGTGATATAGAGCGTGCGGCTGTCGTTGTCGCCGAAGGCGACGTTCGTCGCGCAGACTTGCGTTTGCGGCTCGCCGGCGGGAACCGGCAGCTCGAGCACACCGAGGCGTTTCCCTTCCGGCGACGTGATACGCACTTCGCCGGGACCCGCGCCGCTCGTCGTGTAAAGATTGCCGAGACGGTCGACCTTCATGCCGTCGCTGCCCTCGCCGGCAATGAAGATTTTTCCGTTGCTGATCGTACCGTCGGCCGCGACGTCGTAACGCAGGATGTTTTGAAAGCCCGCATTCATATATAGATGCCGCTCGTCGGGCGAGAGCGTGATGCCGTTCGGCCAGCCCGCGGCGTTGTCGGCGTTGCTGTAGAGCAGCGTCGTCGCGCCGTCCTTGAGGAGATAGACGCCGCTGAACTTAAGCTCCGCCATGGGATTCGCGAGGCCGTCGCGAATTCCGAAGACGCTGTCCGTGACATAGATCGCGCCGTCGGAACGAATCGTGAGATCGTTCGGGCCGTTGAAGCGCTTGCCGTCGTAGCGATCGGCGAGCACCGTGCGCGTGCCGTCGGTCTCGAGCCGCACGACGGTGCGGTCCGGGGTCGCAAGATAAATTAGGCGGCCCTGCGCATCGAGCGACAAGCCGTTCGGGCCGATCAGAAGCACAGCCATTCGTCCGCGGCGCGTTTGATAACCGGCGTGCGTGATGTCATCGCCGCTGTAGCCGCTCCGCTCGAGAAACACGGAGATCTCCTCGCCCGGCGCCCATTTGTAAATGACGTTGGAAATCAAGTCGCTGAAAAGCAGGTAGCCGTCGCGATCGTCCGGTACCCAGACGGGCCCTTCGGTCAGCCCGAAGCGGTCGCCGAGCAGCTCGAGCTCGGCGTCAGGCGCGACGATGGCGTCGAGCGCGGCATCGAGCTTGACGATGCGAAATGGCCGCGGGACGGGGGCGGGCGCCTGCGCCTGGACCACCGCCGTGACCAAAGTTGCGGCGACGACGCCGAGTGTCGCCAGTCTGTTCACCGCTCGCCCCCGAACTGCACGGATTCCGCGATGTTGGGGAACACGTGGACGCGCGATTGGAAGCGCCAGCCGTCCACGGTTTTGACGTACACGTCTTCGTAGCCGCCCTGCAGCTCGATCTGCGTCGGCTTGCCGCCGACGCCGATGGCGAGCAGATAGGATTTTCCGGTCGCACCGTCGGCCGTCGCAGTGATCACATGATTGACCACGATGTGGCTGATGCCGTACCCCATCAACGTGGCCGGATCGCGGCAACCGTCGGGGCCGCCGCCGGCGGCAACCGCGAGCGCGTCGCGGCCCATCGTTCTGAACCTGCGTTGGCCGGGCGCGGCTCCCCACTCGTCGGCGACCGCGAATTCGCCGTCATCGACGAAGAGATCCGCATAGTCGTAGCCGCCGTTCGTGCAATGATCGATCGCATGCGCATAGCGCGCGGAGAGTTGCTCGATCTCGGCGAAATCGAGCGCCGCAAGGCGCGGGCCGGCGGGCGGCTCCTGCTTCTCGGGTGTCTGCGCGTGCGCGAGCTCAAGAGAGACTATTGCGGCCGTTGCTATCAGTATCTTGCCATGCATGTTGTAGCCTCTATCGACTGCGATGAGCGCCGTTAGTCGGGCAGCGCGAACACGTAGAGATTGTTCGCCGTTCCGGCGGTGCGCTGATCGGGCGTGAGAGCGGCGAGCCCGAGCGTGTTCAGCGACCCACCCGTGCTCACGGCGATGTATTGCTTGCCGTTCACGGCAAAAGTCGCGGGATACCCCGTCACGTGCGAGCCCAAATTGACTTCCCAAAGAATTTCGCCGGTACGCTGATCGTAAGCGCGGAACCGTCCGTTGACGTCGCCGCCGAACAAGAGCCCGCCGCCGGTCGTCATGACGGACGTCACGCCCGAGCGTTGCTCGTGCTTCCACGCGGTGGCGCCCGTTGCAACGGAGATGGCTTCGATCGTGCCTACGTTGTCTTCACCCGGAGCGATCTGATCGCGGTTCGCGAGCGCGTAGAGGTCGTCGAGACTCGGCTCTTCGGACGTGGATCGCGACATCATGCACGCATTCTGCAACGGGTAGTACATGAGGCCCGTGAGCGGGCTGTAGGCGCCGGCATGAAAGTTCTTGCCGCCGAGGAGGCTCGGGCAGACGAGAATTTCCTGGCCCGCGCGCGTGAACAGTTTCTCCGCGGCGACGGTCGCAGCACCCGATTCGGTGTTGATGGTCTCGATGACGTTTTGCGGCACCGTCGGGCGTGCCCAAAGGAATTGCCCCGTCTCGCGATCGAGCGTATAGACGAGGCCCGTCTTGCCCGGTATGCCCGTGACGACCTTGCGCGTCTCGCCGGGTCGCACGCGCGGGTTGATCCAGGCCACCGCGTCCGGGTCGGGCGCGACCTCCGTATCGATGAGCAGCCGCTCGAACGGATGATCGAGATCCCAGTGATCGACGACATGCTGAAAATACCAAACGGTCTCGCCCGTTTCCACGTCGAGCGCAAGTGTCGAGTTATGGTAGAGGTACTGCTCGTCGTTTCCCGCGAGCATGAACTTCGGCGCCGGCGAAGTGACGGATGTGCCGACATATAGGCGTTTGAGCTCGGGGTCGTAGCTCGGCACCATCCACAGGCCGACGTGGCGGCGCTCCTCGTAAGGAATGTCGCCCCAGGTTTCGTCGCCGGGCTCGCCCGGCTTCGGAATCGTTCGAGTGCGCCAGATTTCTTCGCCGGTCAGGGCGTCGAACGCCGTGATCACGCACGCCTCGGGTCCGCCTTCGGGCTCACAGCTTCGACCCGAGACGACTTTGCCGTCGGCGATGATCGGCCCCGAGCTATGCTGCGCGCCGCGACGATAATCGAGGATGCGTGTTTCCCACGCGAGCTCGCCCGTGCGTGCATCGAGGGCATAGGCGAAATTGTCGGCGCCGTTATCGAGTATGTAGTTCCCATAGATCGCGAGATTGCGGTTGATCGACGGAAACGGGATGTACTCGTTGTTGTCGTCCTGTACGGGCCGGCGGTACTCCCAGATCAGATCGCCGGTCGCGGCGTCGATGGCTTGCGTCAAGTCGTTCGGATTCGGGAAATACATGATGCCGTCGTACACGAGCGGCGTGCCTTCCTGCACGCCGGTTGCCAGCGGGCGCGTCCACACGAGCGCGAGCCCACGGACGTTGCCGCGGTCGATCTCGTCGAGCGGGCTGTAACCCCAGTGATTTTGCGTGCGCCGCCACATGGGCCAGTCGGCGGGATCGGGATTTTCGAGCATGGCATCGGTGACGGGCACGAAAGGCCGCAGCTCCGCGACCGAACGGCCGCAGAGCAGGATGCCGCACAGCAAAAACAGCCAGAATCCGGAACGCAACATCGTGAACCCCCTGAAGGCGACGCAGGCAAGTGTAGCAGCAGACGGTCCGGACGGCCGCGCGGCCGTTGGCGAATGCGGCGTGATTGGCCTATTCTCTGGCTTACTACTCGGGGAGGAACGAACATGCGCGGCACAGTCGGGTTCGTGAGCTCATCGGCGATCGTGGCTTCGGGTTTTCTCGCGGCGCCGTTGTCGGCCCAGGATGGTTCGCGCTCGGCGCCCGCCGAATCGCAGGCGGCCGCTGTCGCCGACGCGAGCTGGCAACCGCCTCGCACCTCTTGGGGGCATCCGAGCCTCGAAGGCATATGGAGCACCGACGACATGCGCAGCGTGCCGCGGGATCGGCCCGAGAAATTCGGCGCGCGCGCGTCACTGACTCCCGAAGAATTCGCAGAGCGCGCCAAGCGCGACAGCGAGCAACGCGACAACGTCGTCAACGAGCAGACATTCTCGGCGCGTGGCGAAGTCGGTGTACGGACCTTCGGGTATTCATCTCTCATCATCGATCCGCCGAACGGCCGTATGCCGGCGATGACCGAGGCGGGGCTTGCGCGCCGCGAGCCGCGCGATCAAGGGACGTTCGGCCCCGGCCCGTTTGACGATTTCGGCGATTTCACTCTCTACGACCGTTGCATTACGCGCGGCATCTTGGGCTCACTGTTTCCGGTGATCTACGGCAACGGGCTGCGCATCGTGCAGAACCCGACGACCGTCGCCTTGAGCTACGAGATGATCCACGATACGCGCGTCATCAGGCTCGACGGCCGACCGCAGCTCGAGGACGGTATCCGCCAGTACTTGGGAAGCTCGCGAGGCCGCTGGGACGGCGACACGCTCGTCGTCGAGACAGAGAATCTGACGGATCAGACGAGCATCGGGCCGAACGGCAACGGCACGCGGCATAGCGATGGGATGAAGATCACGGAGCGGTTCACACGCGTCGATCCCGAGATGATCGAGTACGTCGCGACCCTCGAGGATCCCGTCACGTACACGGCGCCGTTCACGATCCGCATGATGCTGACGACCCAGCCCAACTATCATGTTTACGAGTACTCGTGTCATGAGGGCAACGGCGCCGTCGCGCACTCGTTGAGCGGCGAGCGTGCCTACGAGCGGGCGGTCGCAGAGGCGCGAGCCAAAGGCCAGCCGCTTCCGGAGCGCATTCCGAGCGCATTCAATCTCGCGCCGCTGCCCGAGGACGAGGACGCGTTCTTCGACATCAACGCCGGCGAGTAGGAGCGGCGTCCTTTGCGGGAGCGGCGTCCCGCCGCGATCTTTGATCTTGTAGGAGCGAGCTTCGCTCGCGATTCTTCGTCTTAAGATCGCGAGCAAAGCTCGCTCCTACACGAGAGAGGAGACGCGGAAATAGGGGGACAGTTTACCGATTAAAGGTTCGCGAAATCGTGCATTCCGGACAGTTTGCTGCACTCGGATCCCGCTGGCGGTGAGGCAAACTGTGAGGGCAAAGCAGCAGCGCATACATCTGTAGGAAGCGTGCTAATGGCACGGATGCCGAGGCTCGTTGTGCCTGGTTACCCTCACCACGTGACACAGAGAGGCAACCGGCGCCAGACGACGTTCTTCTCCCCCAACGACTATCGGATGTACCTGGGCCTGCTTGCGGAGGCCCGCGAAGCGGCCGGCATTGCTGTTTGGGCGTATTGCCTGATGCCTAACCACGTGCACCTCGTCGTCGTTCCTCATCGGCACGACAGTTTGGCAACGTTTTTCGGCGAGACGCATCGGACGTATACGCGTCGAGTCAACTTCCGGGAAGGTTGGCGCGGCCATTTGTGGCAAGAGCGGTTTCACTCCTGTGTCATGGATGAGCGGCACCTGCTTGCCGCCGTTCGTTACACGGAACTCAATCCAGTGCGGGCGGGACTGTGCCGGAGCGCTGAGGAGTGGAGATGGTCCAGTGTCCACGCTCACCTTGACGGGACGGACGACATGCTTGTTGCGGTTCGCCCGATGCTGGACCGCATCGACGACTGGCCGAAGTACCTGGAGTTGGATTCGGCGCAATCAGAGCATAACGCCCTCCGACAGCATGGGAGAACGGGTAGACCCTTGGGTGACGACGCCTTTATCGAGTGCCTCGAGAAACTCACGGGGCGCCGGCTCATATGCGGCGAGCCCGGTCGCCCGAAGGATAATCGGTAAACTGTCCCCCTATTCGCCCGCGGCGGGGACGCGCGGGGAAGATCGCGGCGGGACGCCGCTGCTACTCGCTCGGCGCGCCGATACCGGTGGAGCCGACGAACAGGCTCGAGCCGTCGGGTAGCGTCACTTCACGGCCGGCCGCGCGGAATGCGCCGTCGCGGGCTTGGAACCCCTGCACGTTGACCTCGGTACCGGCCGGCAGCGAGTTCTTGTTCCAACCGCGGCGCAGCAACGCATTCGGGGCAGCTCCCTCGACGGCCCATTCTTGGACTTCGCCATTCACGGTAACGTCGATAAAGAGCCACGAATGCGGGTTGCTGAACTCCATGCGCTTGACGACGCCGCTCAACTTGATGGGCCGCGAGATGTCGAACTCCGCGGCGAACGAATGATGCGCTCCGGCGGGCAGCGCGGCGCCCATCATCGACAGAGCGGCGGCGCTCATGCAGAGAGACTTGATTCGCATACGAACGAGCTCCTCTATTGGATCGGCTCCTTGAGCAACCCCCCGTAAATCAGGGGTTCCGAGAATTCGACGCATTTGTACTCGAGAATCGTTGCATTGGGCTCGATGCGGCGATAGAGCGGCATGGCGATGGTCCAAGGACGCGAAAACGTGTTCGGGTCCTCGATCGTCGCTTCATATTGCAAGTGATTCTCGTCGATCAACGAGAATCGCTCGGTAACGGTCATGGCGACGCTGTGGTGATTGCCGGCGCGATCGAGCCACGTGCGCGCATCCTGGGCCACGACTTGGATGACGAGCGTATCGCCCTCCCAGCGTCCGTTCGACCACCCCATCCATTGATCGACGGGGACTTCCTCGTACGTCAGGTGATCGCTCTCGCTCATGTACACGGGCCGGTTGGCGCTTGCGAACTCGTAGACGAAAAGCAAATCGCCGTCGCCTTGGACGATCTCGAACGGGAACGGCTGATAATTCGCGCGCGGAATCCCCGGCATATAGCAACTGGCCTCGGGGTCCGATTTCGGCCACTCGGCACGGTTCCGGTCGCGCTGCTCGAGGGCTTCCGGCAAGTACGGGATCGTGCCGCCCACGACGACGCTTTGGCCGGCGGAAATCGCGCCGACGGCGCCGAGCTCCCAAAATCCGTCGAGCGCTTCGGCCGAGTGCGCCTCGAGATTCCAATGCGCCGTATTGGCGGCTTGCCAAACGCCGTTCAGATTGGGGTGGCCGCCGATTCGCTCGACGCGCGCCGCTTGGGCAGCCGCAGGCAAAGGCAGTAGACCGAGCGCGGCGGCTCCGGCCGCGACAACGGCGCATGCAATCCGATGGCGCATCAGCGTCCCCTCCGATGCCGGCCTGGCGAGCTCTGCCCGCATCATAGGCGAACGGCCCGCATCGCGTCGAGCAGCGAGGCCGGCGTGTCCGGCCATGTGGATCTCTTGAGCATCACATGCCGCTCACGGACACTTGCGGGCTATGCGTGCGCAGAGGACGGTCGGCGCTTCGGTGTTGCGTGTTCCCGGCGGCGTCTGGGCGCTCGGCTTCGTCTCACTGTTCATGGACACGTCGTCCGAGCTCATCCACGCGCTATTGCCGGTCTATCTCGTCGGCGTGCTCGGCGCTTCGATGACGACCGTCGGCGTCATCGAAGGCATTGCCGAAGGCACTGCCGCGTGCACGAAGCTCCTCTCCGGCGTGCTCAGCGATCGCCTCGGCAAACGCAAGATTCTCGTCGTGGCCGGCTACGGCATCGCGGCATTGACGAAGCCGATATTCGCGTTGGCACCGTCCGTCGCATGGATTCTCGGTGCACGCTTCCTCGATCGCGTCGGTAAGGGTATCCGCGGCGCGCCGCGCGACGCATTGATCGCGGACCTCACGCCGCCGCATCTGTTCGGCGCGAGCTACGGGTTGCGGCAGGCACTCGATACGATCGGTGCTTTCCTCGGGCCGTTGCTCGCGATCGCGCTCATGTGGGTCATGGCCGAGAACATCCGCGGCGTTTTCCAGTTCGCGATCATTCCTGCCGCGCTCGCGGTTCTGATTCTCGTCGTTTTTGTCAGGGAGCCGCACGAGCCGGATCCGGCGGCCGTGCCGCGGGCGCGTTTGCAGGCCGCCCACATCCGTTTGCTCGGCCGTCCGTATTGGCGCGTCGTCGCGATCGCAGCCATGTTGTCGCTCGCGCGTTTCAGCGACGCATTCTTGATCCTCGAGGCGCAGTCTTCGGGGCTCCCCGTCGCGCTCGTGCCGCTCGTGCTCGTGCTCATGAATCTCACGTACGCGGTGTCGGCGTATCCCGTGGGCGTCTTGTCGGACGCGATTGGACGCACACAGATTCTCGCCGCTGGGCTCGGATTGCTGGTGCTCGCCGACCTCTTCTTGGCGCTCGGCTCGGGCTTGATCGGCACTGCGATCGGCGTCGCCCTGTGGGGCTTGCACATGGGATTCACGCAAGGGCTGCTCGCGACGCTCGTCGCCGATACCGCACCGGCGGAGCTGCGCGGCACGGCTTTCGGTATCTTGAACTTGGTCACAGGGATAGCATTGCTCGCCGCGAGCGTCGCAGCCGGCGCGTTGTGGGATTTCGTCGGACCGGCAGGCACGTTCTTCGCGGGAGCGGCGTTTGCGGCCTTGGCGCTGGGGACAGTTTACTCATTTCACTACTCGGCGAAATGAGTAAACTGTCCCCGCCTACCCGAAGATCGCGAGCGAAGCTCGCTCCTACACGGGTCAAAACTTCCAGAGCAGGCCGATCGAAGGAATCGTCGGTAAGTAGTTGCGCTCCTCCAGCATCAACAACCCCTGATCTTCCTCGTCGCCGATCTCATACTCGATGCAACACGGGTTCGATCGCCCGAATAGGTTCGCGATCTCGAGCGAGATCGCGAGCGAGCTTCGCTCGAGCTCGATCTTGCGCGTGAGCCGCAAATCTATCGAGCGGTAGAAACCCAGCCGCTCGTCATTGCGCTCGCCGGCGACCGCAACCGGAATCGCGCCGCTTGCGTCGAGCGAAACGCCCGTCGTGGGCCAGCCGGACCGATAGATCAATCCGGCGCTCAAGTTCCACTTCGTCGTGTCCCAGTTGCCCCCCGCGCTCACTGCATGTGTTTGGTCCCAACTGCGCAGTATGTTCTCGGTTCCGACCCGATCGCGCACTTGCGACCAGCCGTAAGCCGCCCACCACTCGAGCGGCGATGGCGCCGCGCCTTCGATCATGACCTCGAGTCCTCGCGCTTGCGCCGTCGTCGGCGCAATGCCGATCCGATCGGGCTTTAGCTCGGGCAGGAGAATCAGGCTGTTGAGCAGATTCTCGAAGCGGGGCCGGAGATTGCCCATGGATTTCTCATAGACTTCGACACGCAGGCCCACGTCGTTCACGAAAGTATGCTCGAGGCCGAGGACGGCGTGATCCGACCGCTGCGGTGCGCGATAGCCATCCACTCCGTCGCTGACTTGGAGCTCGTTGATCGCCTGCGACTGGTAGAAGCGGCCCCAGCTCGCGCGCAACGCCGTGCGGCCGGACAACGCGTACCTCATGCCGATGCGCGGCCCAAGCGTATCGCTGTGATCGACATCGAGGGTTTGCTTGTCCCAGCGGGCACCGAGCTCGGCCGTGAGGCGTTCCGTCCAGTCATAGCGCAGCGTCGCGAACAGCGCGTACTGACTGCCGTTCGGCGCGATGGTGATCGCGCGGCTGCGGCTCGGTTCCGTCGCGGCTCCATCGATGCCGAAGAGCAGGTCGAAGTCGACTTGATCCGCGTAGTCGTAACGGCCGTCGAGCCGGCTCGCGCTGCCGCCGACGAGCAGCAATAGATCGTCGCCGAGGTGCCGCGTCCAATCGCTCTGCAGGGTTCTAACGTCGAAGGACCGAACGTCCGTGAGCGCTCCGGAGCTCACCCCCGCTTTCGCACTGGTTCCCAGACGGCGACTGTCGAGCTGCGAGTGCGCGACGAGCGTACGGCCGCTGGTCCGGGTCCCAAACGTGTGCTCGAGATTCATCCAAACATACAAATCCCGGTGATCTGCTTGCGCGCGCTCCTCGCCATCGATGTCGTCGCTCAGCGATATGTCATCTTCGGATCGCAACACATTGGCCGTAATTTCGAGCCGATCGCCGACCCGATGGGCGATCTTTGCGAACGCGTCGGTATAACGCGGCCGCTCCGGTTGGTCGCTGAACTGGTCATAGAGAATGTCGAGATTGCTCCGCCGCACCGAAGCGATCCATTCGCCGCGTCCGTCGTCGTAGTGCCCCGAGCTCAAGAACGACGAGTTGAAGAAGGTTAAGCCGATCTCGTGATACAAGGACTCCGGCGCCGGCATCGTCTCGACATCGATAACACCCGACATGCGGTCGCCGAAGGTCGCGGGGAAACCGCCCGTGTACACGTCGATCGAGCTCACGATCCGCGGATCGATCATCGAGAAAATGCTTTGAAAGTCCTTCAGATGGAAGGGGTCGTATAGGCGCAGGCCGTCCAAGCGGACCAGCGTCTCGCTGATTTCGCCGCCGCGGACGTTGGCGAGGCCGCTGATACCGTTTGTTGCCGTTCCCGGCAGTCGCGAGACCGCGCGGAGCGCGTCGTCGCCGATGTCCGGAAGGTTTTCCAGGTCGCGACCGCTCAACAGTTGCATGGATGCGGCGATCGCGCGGCGGAGCTCGTACTGACTTGCGGAGACGACGATCTCTTCGCGCACAGGCATGGGCGGCAGTGCCTGCGTGCGCGCGCGCACTCTCTCGACGGACGTCCCGGCGGAACCGTCGGCGCGGCCGGTTCGGTCGCGGATGATGAGAACCGTGCCGTTCGGTCCCGACTGTGTGGTGAGCCCCAACGGCTCCAGAATCTCGTCTAAGGCGGCGGCCGGATCCTGGGATTGAGGCTCCGTCTGCACGCGCATCCAGGGTCTTACGAGGTCTGTGCTATAGAAAACCCGTAGTCCGTCTCGCTCGAGCACGGCAATCGCGTCCTCGATCGATAGGCCAAAAAGCGGCGCGGACGCGGCGTAGCTGCATTGCGCGAAGGTACAGGTCGCAACCGCGAGGAGCGCGGACGTTACTCGCTTCAGCGATTCAAGCTGCACGGCAGCTGCCTTTGAGGGAATCTACTTATTCGTTTCCTACGGGTCGTTTCTGCGAACCAATATAGCGCCGTCCTCAGTCAATTCGCACGTGAAGTCGGAGGTTTTCGTGATCGATTCCAGAATCTCCAGGGGCGTGAACCCGCGCGCATCCGCCCTGAAGCTCACGAGCTGGGCGCGCAGTTCCGTATTCGGTGAATCGAAGCGCAGCGACCTGCCGCTTTCGTGGGCGATCCACTTGAGATAGCCGAGTATCGACTGATTATCGGAGTCCGGGGCCACTGCGAGCGTCGCCGTCCAATCCCAGCGATCGTCGTCCGGCGCAATCTCGCGTAATTGCACGTCGCCGGAAGCCAAGAGCTCGAATTCCTCGCCGGCCGGGCTACGAAAGTCCGCCGCGTACGGCGACTGCACGAGCTCGACGGCGCCGGTTCGGACCCGCACGCGCAATGAATCCGCCGAGCTTCGAACCTCGAATTGCGTGCCGATGTCGCGCACCCTGCCGAACGGGGTTGCGACCTCGATGACGTTCGCGGCTGCCGTGCGCCCCGAATCGACATATAACGTTCCTGCGACGAGCTCGACCGAGCTCGCACCGTTGAGCGCGATCTCCGTTGCGGAGTCGAGGCGCAGCGAGCCGCCGTCCTCTGTGGTGAGCGCCGCGCGGCCGACTGCACCGGCCCGCAGCCTGTCGCCGGGGAATACCTTCGTAGCCGTGCCGGACAAAGGTTGCCACCGTCCCGTGGCTGCCGAGAACAGCGCGATTTCCCCGTTCGCGACGGCCAATGCCGCGACCGGCGCCGCAGTCCGCTCGAGCGACTGAAACATGAGGGCCGTGCCGAGCGCGATGACGACTGCCGCGGCCAATGCGTACCACCGGCGCCGCCTGCGTCCCCGCACTTTGCGTTGCCAGGCCGAACGGCTCACCGCGAGCACGCTTTCGTAATGCTCGCGCGGCGGCTGAGGGCGCCGCCCGGCGGCGCGGATGAGCTCCCCCAACGGATCCCGCCCGGAGGCCGTCTGCGTCTGACGATGATCGCTGTCGTTCATCCTTTCATCCTTTCGTGGCCGGTCTCAAGTCGCGTGGCAGCAGATCGGCCGATTCGTTGATGGCCACGATCGCCTCCTTGAATGCATTGCGCGCGCGCGTGAGCAGTGATTCGGCCGCCTTCGGCGCAATCGCGAGCTGCGCGGCGATCTCGTTGACGGAGAGGTCCTCGATGTATTTCCACTCGAGGACGTTCCCATAGTGAGTCGGCAAGTAATCGAGCGTCGTTTGAATCAATTGCACCAGGCTCATGCGCGTGAGCTCCTGCTCGGGCTGCTCGCTTTCCGGGGCTCGAATCGCTTCCAGGATCGCCTGAATGGCGTCGTCCGTGCCGACCAGCACGATGCGCTCGTGCTGCACGCTCTGCTTGCGCGCGCGATCAATCAGGTTGTTCCTGCATATTTGGCACATCCAACCGAACAGTGACGCCTCGCCTCGATAGGAATCGAGGTGCTCAAACGCCTTGCAGAACGTTTGCTGGACGATATCGCGCGCATCCTCTCGATTGCCGCCGACTCGCGCGAGCGCATAGCGGTACAGGCGCGGGAAGTAGCTGTCGAAGACTTCGCGAAACGCCCGTTCGTCTCCATCGAGGAGACGTTTGGCGATCAGGCGATCGTCGCTCGTCAATTCGCTGCCTCCGGTTGCTCTTACGCTCCACTGTAGACGTTGCCGGAATCGAAATCCTTCGCGCCGGCATGGCCGCTCGCGTCAACGGGGCCTCTACGAAGGATTCGTATGTCGCGTGCGTCTCCCTCGCTGAAAGACAACAACCTCCGGAGACAGCTTATGTCCGATAGAAGCCTCCACGTATGCGCCGCGCTCGTCGTGCTCGCGGCACCGATCTATGCGACCTGTAAGCTGGCTCATGCGGAGCATCCGGGCCGCATGCACGAGCCGAGTTGCACCGCTACGGCGCGGTGGCTCCGCTACGCCTGTCCCTTCGATGCGCGCGACGACTTGTACTCGGCGATTGCCAAGTGCCAGGACGCTTCCCCGGTCGACGGCGACTGCATCGCGGAAGCGAAGAGCGACTCCCGCGAAGCGCGCGCCGAATGCGGCGAGGTGTTCCATGCTCGCCTCGACGTTTGCGCAGCGCTCGACGACGAGGTGCACGACCCGATGTTCGGGTCGGAGTTCGCCTCGTCCTTCGTCGATCCGACGGAGATTGGGGGCTCCGTCGCCCCGAACCCGTACTTTCCGCTCGTGCCCGGCAATCGATGGGTCTATGAAGGCCCCGGCGAGACCATCACGGTCGTCGTGACGGACAAGACCAAGCTCATCGACGGCATCCGCTGCATCGTCGTCAACGACATCGTCATCGACGAGGACGGCTTCGTCGTCGAGGATACCGACGACTGGTTCGCGCAGGATGTCGACGGCAACGTGTGGTACTGCGGCGAAATCGCCGAGAATTACGAAGTCTTCGCAGGCGACGATCCGGAAGTCCCGGAGCTCGTCGATATCGAAGGTTCCTGGAAGCACGATCGCGATTATGCGCAAGCCGGCATGCTGTTGCCGTTTGCGCCCGAAGTCGGCGCCGTCATTCGCCAGGAAGTCATGTACACGGACGCCGAGGACGTCGTCGAGATCTTGAGCACGACGGCGAGCGAGGCGGCGCCGGGCGGCGCATGCGTCGCGACTTGCTTGCAGACGCTCGACTTCACGGCGCTCGAACCCGGCGTCGAAGAGCATAAGTTCTACGCACCGGGAATCGGCCTCATCGTGGAGATCAACATTGAAGACGGCGAGCGCCTCGAGCTCGTCGAGTTTGTGGGAGTGGGATCATGAGTAGCTATGCATCCATCGGCAATCTGTGCGTGGCAACGATGGCCGCCCTCGTGTTGGCGGCGTGCGGAGGCGGCGACAACGACTCGAGCCGCGCACCGAGCCCTGAGCCGCCGGCGCCCGTCGCGGTCAGCGGCATCGTGTCGGATGGCCCCGTGGCGGGCGGGTCGCTGTTCGTGTTTACGGCGCGGGAAGTCATTGCGGCAATGGCGGCCGCGGCAGGCGCGGACGATCGTCGCGCGGCGCTCGCCGGCGGCGCGCCCGTCGTGACCGTCGCGCGAGACCCGAACGACGGCGATGCATTTGCGTTCGAGGTCTCCGGCGCGCTCAGCGGGCAAGCGCTGTTTCTCGTCTTCGACAACACGGATGCGGAGGACGCCGAGTTTCGCGACACTCCGCCGAATATGGAGTCCATCGCCATCTTGCGCGGCTTCGGTGCGCAGACCGTCAACGTTTCGCCGCACACGACGGCAATCGCCCAAATCGTGCGCGCTGAGCTCGATCCGGATGGCGACGGCACGCCGATCGCGGCCGCGGCCATTGAAAGCGCGTTGCGCGCCGCGGAGCTCAACGTGCTCGAGGCGCTCGGCAAGGATGAGGACGGCGAAGACTTGTTCGCGAGTGGCGAAAGCCCGCTCGATACCGACGACGCCGAGTTGTTGCACACGGCCTCCGGCGTGCTGGGGTTGCACATCCGCGCGCTGGCCGGCCTCGACGATCTCGATCTCGACGACGTGCTGGCCGCGCTTTCCGCCGATGCAAGCGACGGCCAGGTCGACGGCGAGATTCCCGTCGATTTCGATCTCGACGCGGACGCGGCAGAGCGGGTCGGCGATTTCGCGGCCTTTCTTAAACGCGACGACGATGATGATTATCGCGGGCATGGAATCGGCGCGTGCTCGCGGAGCGCCGTAACGCTGCGGAAGGCCTGTGCCGTCGACGTCATCGACGACTTGCTCGAAGGACGCGGCATTTGTGCGGGAATTGCCGATGACGAGGAACGCGAGGCATGCCGCGAGGATTTGGCGGGCGCGCACCAGGATGCGCACGAAGAATGTCACGAAGTTTTCGAGGCGCGGCTCGACGTTTGCGATGCATTGGACGATGCGCCGCACGAGCCCGCCTTCGGACCCGCGTTTGCGGCGAGCTTCGTCGATCCTCGCGAGATCGGCGATACGGTCGAGCCGAACGCGTTTTTCCCCCTGATCCCGGGCTCAGAGCGGGTCTACGAGAAGACCTTCGTCGAGGACGGCGAGACGATTACGGAAACCCTGACAACGACGGTAACCGACGAGATCAAGCTCATCGAAGGCATCCCCTGCCTCGTAGTGCGCGACGTCGAAGAGAGCAGCG
>Ga0209320_10000378_pt1 | contig 22915 bp, 21 predicted proteins | sample Rifsed13ft4_FD_184008 | JGI IMG/M metagenome (GOLD analysis project Ga0209320, IMG submission 184008) | Soil microbial communities from Rifle, Colorado, USA - sediment 13ft 4 (version 2) | ecosystem: Environmental > Terrestrial > Deep subsurface > Rock core/Sediment | place: Rifle, Colorado... | reverse complement strand
ATTTAACCTGAGTGCAAACGTGTTTGGTGCAGTAAACGGCGACACGGGCACGGACACCTTCAATTTCAGCAATACACTGACGACGGTGACGGTGAGTGGCGGGGTGTCTGGCGATGCGGGCGATGACACGTTCAATATTTCCAGTCCCATATCGGCGGATCTCTTCGGAGGGACCGATAACGATACCTTCGAGTTCAATTCATCCGTGGTAATTGGTTCGGTCAGCGGCGGCTTCGGCAGTGACACCTTCAATTTCAATACATCAACCTTCGTTTCCGGCGGAGTGTCCGGCGATTCAGCTACTGATGTGTTCAATGTGGATTTCGATGTCACGGCCAACCTGTTTGGCGGCAGTGGTGACGACACGTTCAATCTGAATGCGAACCTCTCCGGCGATATCGACGCCGGTTCCGGGGACGATACCGTCAACTTCAATGCGAGCTTGGTGTCCGGCAACGTGTTCGGCAACGTCGGCGATGACACCTTCAATTTCAGTACGACGGTCAATATCACGGATGATGTCACCGGCGGCACGGGGGATGATACGTTTAACATCTTTAGTAATGTCACGGCCAGCCTGTTCGGCGAAGATGGCAACGATACGTTCAATTTCAATGCTAACGTATCCGGCGTGGTAGATGGTAATACCGGCAATGATACCTTCAATTTCAATACATCAGTGGCCGTCACCGGAGATGTCTTCGGCAGTGACGGCAATGATGTTTTCAATGTGTCCTTCGATGTCACTGCGGACCTGATCGGTGGTAGTGCTGATGACACGTTCAATCTGAACGCAAATGTATTTGGCGATGTATTTGGCAATGCCGGCATCGATACGTTTATATTGGATGGGTCTGGCAACGTCACTGGCACGACCGGGATCGATGGCGGGTTGGGCAATGACTTTTTATTCGGGAATAACTCCACCAATACCTGGAACATCACGGCGCTGAATAAAGGCAATCTGGTGGACGGGAACGGGACAAATCAATTTGTGAACATCGAGAACCTGACCGGTGGGACAACCAATGATACGTTTATCTTTACCGGCGCAGCCGGCGGTGTAGCAGGGACTGTGAATGGTGGGGTCGGGGGCGGCACCAATACACTGGATTATTCGGCTATAGCCGGTCCCGTGTCAGTGGTATTGAATGCAACGGACACGGTCGGTTTCCAGGGCACGGCGACGAGGACCGGCGGTATCAGAAATATCAACAACCTGCTGGGTAGTCCGGGCAATGATAGCCTGAGTGGCACCACAGCAGCAGGCACATGGAATCTAACGGCAACCGGCGGTACCTATACCAGTGGTAATTCCTTTACTTTTTCTACTATCGAAAATGTCAATTCACGCGGAACAGATACACTCTCCGGCGGCACGTTTGCCGGTAACATTGGTATCAGTGGGGATGCCACATGGACTTTTGTAAACGGTACACCAATCAGTAATTCAATTACGGGTGATGGCACGTTAACCATACCCAACGGCGGTGCGGTCGTTGTCGGCCCGGGAGGCCTGATATTGCCTGACATGGCTGCCCCTGTTCCGGGAGGGTTCACCGGTCATCTGATTATCGGTGGGGCGATTACGGATCCGACACCTACTCCCGACTCTATGGCTGATGCAGACGTGATTGTTGTTAACGCTACGAGTTTGACCGTGAATAGCGCCATTATCACAGGCGGGAATCTGACGATACTCGCAGGTGATATCTTCCTGAATAATAATATTACTGCGGGTGCTGCCGGACCGGCGGGTAAGGAACTGGTTTTGTTTGCCGTGCCGGATACCCCTGATACTACGGATGGTAATATCACTGGCGTAGTCCCCGTTACACTTGCGGCAAAAAACGCCGTGTTTATTGCGGAAGGCAATGTAGTCAATCCGAATAATATATTACTGAATTTTGCCGGTGGTTCGATTGAGGTCGCCACCGGAGCGGGAACACCGTTGTCTTTCGCTCCAGGATCAACTGCTTCGAGCCCAGGCGGCCAGACACCAACATTTAATAATATTATTGGAAACCTGCTGGCTGCAGGTGCAGGCGGTATCAATTTTCAAACAGCCATAATTGTAATTCCCAATCCGGCAGCTGACCTGGCAGGTCTGGAAGAACTGGGCTTTATCGATACCGGTCTGTTCGAACAGGAACTGACGCTGTTTGGTATTATCGGCTATGGTATTGCGCTGGCACTGGCACAGTGCGAAGAAGTTGAAGGTTGCGCCCCGAACGTTACGGAAGAAGAATTAAATGAACTGATAGTCCAACTGGAAGCACGGATTGCAGAACTGGAGAAACGTTGTGATGGTGGTGATGCTGAGGCCTGTGCCTTGGTTGAAGGATACAACGAAGAACTTGGCAAGTTCATGGCCTATCGTGAAGAGCTCCAGCAATATCTTACTGCCGGTGCAGAAGAAGAACTGGGTGATGAATTCACTGACGAGTTTGGTGGGGAAGAGCCGGCAACAGGTGCACAGGCAAGTATTAATGTTCTCGTCAGGATGCTGGAGTCGGTCAAGGCAAGGATCCAGTGGCTTGAGGGCCTCCTGACCAATCCGGAAGAGCGTGCACGCCTCGGCGCCATTACCGGTATAGAGCTGACCCTGGAAGCCTTGAACGAGATAATCGAAGGCGCCAAGGTCCAATCGCAATTCATTGAACGGCAGATTAAACTGTTACAGGAAGGTACGCAGGCACAACAGGTAGTCCCGCCGGTATTTACCGCTGAAGCCGCAGATTACAGCAGAATACAGACTGTGGTTTATGGTCCGTCACTTCTCGATCTGAACCAGAAATTAACGATGAATGGGAACTGGAACTGATGTCCCGTATTAAGCAACTTCTGAACAAGTCTCTATTCCGTCATGCTGGCGAATGCCAGCATCCAGTAAACAATGGTTTTTACTGGGTTACGTTCATCACTTTAATTGCGTGGCTACTGGTGATAAACACACCATTCGTTTTTGCCGCTACCGGCAGGATACTCGAAGGCATAGAGGCCGAACAGGCCGATAAAAAAGCGTTGGTTGCAGAAGCGAATATTTTCAAATCCATTGGCATGGGCATTGCGCTTTCACTGGCACAATGTGAAGGCCAGGATCAATGCCAGGTAATAGATGCCGATGAAATAGAACAATTACTAGGTGCATTGGATATACGGATTAATAATCTTATATTACGCCAGGGTGGAGGTGAAGGAGAGTATACGGAAGTGCTCACTGTATATATTGATCAGCGTGAAAAATATTTGAAGTATCAGGACAAACTGGAAGAAATAATCGGAACAGAAGCAGCAGTAGATGAAACAGCGCAAGACGCTCCTGAAACACAGGCATTTGGCACGGATGAACAGGAAGGAGGGGTTGATTTAAGTATCTTCGAGGATGTTGAGGTTGAGGAAGACCTCGGTGGTGATGCAGGCCCCGGTGCTGATGAAATTCCCAGTGGTGAAACGTTTGAAGATGAATATAGTCCGGAAGATATTCAGTAAACAAATGGTATAACTGGATTCCCGCTCATCAATTACCCGCCGCTCCTGCGCATCCATGCGCTCGCGGCATACCGTACATCCTGTACATAATCACCAATCACCAATCACGGGCTATTAATCATGTCTACCCAACCGTTATTTTACAAAAAAGTCGTCCCGCTGAATAAAACCCGGCATGGTGATCTCTATGTAGAACCCGTCACCCACTACAAACACACCAGGGAAACCAACAGCATATATATCGCAGCTATTGAATTTTTGAAGGCATCGAAAGAATACCCGATTGTGTTCGGCAAAAGTGCGGATGATTCAGTCTTTCCCGTTGTGCTGCTTGGCCTGAAAAATAACCAGAACCTTTATCTGGGGAAAAAGGGTGAATGGCTGGCTGACTATATTCCCGCGTATGTCAGACGCTATCCGTTTATTCTGGCAACCAATGCCGGTGATGGGAATACTTTTGCAGTGTGCATAGATGAAAGTTATTCCGGTTTCAACAAGGACAAAAAAGGCCAACGATTATTTGATGATAAGGGTGAAGAAACCGCGCTTATGAAACAGTCAGTGGAATTTCTGAAAGAATACCAGAACCATATTCAGTTGACAGCATTATTCTGTAGTAAAATCAAAGAGTTAGAACTGATTGAGCCCATGCAGGCGAACATAGAGAAATCCGGTAAAAAGCAAACATTGAGTGGATTTATGTGCGTGAATCGCAGCAAGTTACAATCACTTGCTCCGGATAAACTGGCTGAACTGATGAAATCTGATCAACTGGAATTAATCTTTGCACATTTGAATTCACTCGCCAATCTCGAAAAACTGATCAGGTAGTATGATGAGTAATAGTGCTGAGTAACGAGTACTGAGTACTAAGTACTGAGTACTGAGTGCTGAGATCTCGTTACTGATTCTTCAAAACCGATTTTCTTAACCCTCCGATAATCCGGCTAACTTCATTTGTCATTTCATGCAATTTTTCAAATGTCTTGTGCTCAATATATTCGGCATCAAATGCAACATAAAGTTGCGAACGGACTTCTGCACATGAACCTTTAGCTATAACCAGAAATCTATGAAATTCACGTCTGCCTGCACGTTCGAAACCTTCCGCAATATTAGACATAATTGAAACACTTGCCCGTCTCATTTGATCCCGCAATGCAAAGTCCGAATGAAATTCCTTTCGAGCTGTAATGCTATAAATTATCCTGGTCAATTCTCTGGCTTTTTGCCAAGCAATCAAATCCGTAAAATTCTCCACTCCCATTCTATTATCTCCTTATAAATAAACAATATTCCCCTCAACTCAGTGCTGAGTCCTCAGCACTCAGCACTCAGCACTCAGTCCTCAGCACTCAGCACTCAATCCTCAGCACTCAGTCCTCAGCACTTTCTACTGAACTTTCTCATCAGGGAGTTGCGTGGTTTTTGCCGGTTCTTCCGGTTGCGGCCCATACTTCTCTATAAATTCCGTCAAGAGTTTTTGCGCCTCTTTCAGCTCACTCCCGGAGAGCCTGGCCTTGGCATTCTCTACTGCTTTTTTGGACAACGCGTGGTTATGTGCAGCCCCGGTGCTGTACCAGAGAAAGGCAAATTCATAATCTTTCGGCACCCCTTTGCCTTCAGTATATAGATTGGCCAGTTTGTATTGGGCCTGTGGTAAACGGTTTTCAGATGACTTGCGAAACCATTCCCCGGCCTCTTCATAATCCTGTGCTACACCCTGGCCTTTCAGGTACATCATCCCGAGATAATATTGCGCCAAACCATCCTTTTCATCGGTCTTGGCCAGTGAGACCATGGTGTTGTAGGCTTTTTCATAGTCGCCCATCAGGTAAGCGACCACCCCATCATTAAAATCAGCTCTGGCGGTGTTAATACCCAGCAGCATAAAAAGAAATACAAGATAAACTTTTTTCATTCAGGCACCTGTTATTTGGACTATATTTTATTCTTTCGTAGAATGTGCGGCTACTTGTACTGAGGAGCCGCTGATGAAGTTATTATTGTCAATTCGGCCACCTGGAGAAATCACGCAGTTATATATTTTCATTTGATATTGTTAACTACAGATATTCCATATTGATCGAAATAATACCTTATAACAGCGTTCAACTAACGCATAATGTGACCAGCAAGTAGTGTTATAGTTGCATCAGTGTCATAACGACAGGGGATTGTTTCATGCACTTGATAAAATGTAAAGATATGAGGTAGTTAGATGGACCATTTCAGAGTATATCGGGTCTACAATGAGCAGGGTAAAATCCAGGGCAAGCTGGAGGAAAGTGCAATTGAAGATCTGTCACCGGGAGAGGTGATACTGAAGGCGGAATATTCAAGTGTTAATTACAAGGATGCACTTGCTGCAACCGGCGCTGGCAAGATCATCCGTAACTTCCCGCTCATTGCCGGAATTGATGTCGCTGGACGGGTACTCTCCTCGGAAGTACCGCGTTTTAAAGCAGGTGATCAAGTATTGGTTACCGGCTACGATTTTGGTGTGGCAAAAGATGGCGGTTATTCGGAGATCGTGCGTACGCCGGCAGAATGGGTCGTGCCTTTACCGAAAGGAATGACAACTTATCAGGCCATGGCCATCGGCACGGCGGGTTTTACCGTCGCCCTGTGTATCAACCGGCTGGAAGATAACGGGCAATTCCCCGGCCAGGGGCCATTCATCGTTACGGGGGCCACAGGCGGTGTCGGTATGATAGCCGTCGATATACTTAGCCGTCTGGGTTACGAGGTGGTTGCCCTGACCGGCAAACTGGCGCAGGAAGCAGAATTGAAGCTGTTGGGCGCTGCCAGGGTTCTGGACCGGAATGCCATCAAGCTGGATGGGCCGCCACTGGAAAAGGCCCAGTGGGGTGGAGCCATAGATAATGTCGGGGGTGACATTCTTGCATGGCTGACCCGTACCGTTGTGCCCTGGGGCAATATTGCTTCTGTAGGACTGGCCGGCGGTTCGCAATTGAATACCACCGTGATGCCGTTTATCCTGCGTGGCGTAAGTTTACTTGGTATCACCTCATCCGGTTGCCCGACTGAACTGCGGCATAAACTCTGGCACAGACTGGCAACTGATCTGGCACCAAAACATCTGGACAGGATCGTTTCACGAAACGCATCGATGGAAGACTTGCCCGAAATTTTTGAAAACATGCTGGCAGGAAAAACGGTTGGAAGAACGGTGATTAAAATTGGTGTGTAGTGAATGGTGATTTATGTACAGGATGTACGGTATGCCGCGAGCGCAGGATGCGCAGGAGCGGCTGGTGATTAGTGAGATCCCTCACTACATTCGGGACGCCTACGGCGGATTCCTCACATTTGTTCGGAATGACATTAAATTGTCATTTCGAGTGCAGCGAGAAATCTGATTTGGTTTAGTGGTGAGTGGAATTCTGGTGTGGAAGTTTGTGGAATAAAGTTATAATACTTAAGGAACCTCTGATTAAGTAGTCATTGCGAGGAACGAAGTCTTTAGCCGCGAGCACCTGCGTGGCGGGACGAAGCAATCTTCTAACACGTTGATAATACTTGATTCGAGATTGCTTCCCGCCACGGCTGCGCCTCGCGGTCGCAATGACGGCTGTGACACTTAATCAGAGGTTCCTTAACTAATTGGCTTCAGGAGACATAATGGAACAAAGATTAACAGCAATTATAGAGCGAGAGGGTGATGGTTACGTCGCCTTATGTCCGGAACTGGACATCGCCAGTCAAGGAGAAACAATCGAGTCCGCAGGACAAAATCTGCGAGAAGCTCTGGAATTATTCTTTGAAACCGCTTCCACCCAGGAGATAGCACAGCGTTTGCATTCTGAAGTTTATGTGACTCAGCTTGAGGTAGCGATTGGGTAGACTAAAGGTTTTATCCGGCAAAGCGGTTTGTCAGATATCTGAATCTATCTCATAGTTTATTTAATCGCTATAAGCGATCATGAATATAAATTTGAATTATCCGTCATACTGGCGAATGCAAGTATCCAGTCAATTATCAAGGATAATGTCAAAAGATATTGTTCACTGGATTCTGGCATTCGCCAGAATGACGGTAGTTTCCTTTGAAGCCTGTCATACTGACGCAAACCAGCATGACGAAAAAGACATTTACATCAAAACTTTCTTAATATACTGACTTCTGTCTCCTGAATTCTTATTAATTATGCAAAAAACATTGTACGACAAACTCTGGGATGCACATGTAGTAAAGGACTACGGCGATGGATCAGCGTTGATCTATATTGATCGGCATTTGATCCACGAGGTCACTTCGCCCCAGGCATTTGAAGGATTACGGATTGCAGGGCGCAAACCCTGGCGTCTGGATGCCAATCTTGCTGTGCCGGACCATAATGTGCCGACAATTCATCGCGATCACATTGAAGATCCGGTCTCGAAATTACAGTTGGAGACTTTGGATGAGAATTGTGCCATTACCGGTATTACCAAGTTTGAAATCAATGATCCGCGACAGGGTATCGTGCATGTGATTGGCCCGGAACAGGGTGCCTCATTGCCCGGCATGACCATCGTGTGTGGTGATTCCCATACCTCAACCAATGGCGCTCTTGGTGCGCTGGCATTCGGGATAGGCACATCCGAAGTTGAACATGCCCTGGCCACGCAGTGCCTGGTATTGCGCAAGGCACGCAACATGCGTGTCAGTGTCAATGGCCAGGCAGGTCAAGGGATCACGGCAAAAGATATTATTCTCGCCATCATCGGCAAGATCGGTACGGCTGGCGGTACGGGTTGCACCATTGAATTTGCCGGTGACGCCATTCGCGCATTAAGCATGGAAGGCAGAATGACGGTGTGCAATATGAGTATTGAAGCCGGTGCACGCGCCGGACTGATTGCCGTCGATCAGACCACCATAGACTATGTCAAGGGCAGGCCATTTGCACCCACCGGAAAATTATGGGAACAGGCAGTTGCTGCATGGCAGGATATAAAGAGTGATTCTGATGCGAAGTTCGACAAGGAAGTCGTATTGGATGCAGCCACTATCCAACCGCAAGTTACCTGGGGGACCTCTCCGGAAATGGTAGGTACTGTTGGCAGTGTTGTTCCTGATCCAAAGGATGAGACCGACGATGTAAAACGTATCGGTATGGAGCGTGCCCTGGAGTATATGGCGCTTAAACCGGGTACTGCCATTACTGATATCAGGCTCGACAAGGTATTTCTCGGTTCATGCACCAACTCGAGGATTGAAGATTTGCGGGCAGCTGCACAGGTGGTCAAAGGTCGCAAGGTCGCCGCCAATATCAAGCAGGCCATGGTCGTGCCTGGGTCTGGTCTGGTAAAACGGCAGGCTGAAGCGGAGGGTATTGATCAAATTTTTATCGAAGCCGGTTTCGAATGGCGTGAACCGGGTTGTTCCATGTGTCTCGGCATGAATCCGGATCGTCTCAGCCCTGGTGAGCGTTGCGCTTCAACGTCAAATCGTAATTTTGAAGGACGCCAGGGGCAGGGTGGCCGTACACACCTGGTCAGTCCTGCCATGGCAGCTGCTGCGGCCATTGCGGGCCATTTTGTGGATGTGAGGGAATTTTAAAAAAATATTGATTCGTAATTCGTGGATCGTGATTGGTAACATACTTATTTTCCCCTCCCTTGAGGGGAGGGGATTGAGGGGAGGGTGTGAAATTATCACCCCCATCCCATCCTTCCCCCGTCAAGGGGGAAGGTGTTAATCACCAATTACGAATAACGAATTTACTTTAAACTTATAACTTGTAAGTACTTTTCACATGAAACCCTTTAACACATTCACGGGTCTTGTATTACCATTGGATCGCTCCAATGTGGATACCGATGCCATTATCCCCAAACAATATCTGAAATCGATCAAACGCAGCGGCTTCGGGATAAACCTTTTTGATGACTGGCGCTATCTCGATCCCGGTAATCCGGGTGACGATCATGAAAAGCGCCGCATTAACCCGGATTTCGTCCTCAATCAAAAACGGTATAAGGGCGCCAGCATATTGATAACAAAGGAGAATTTTGGTTGTGGCTCATCCCGGGAACACGCCGTCTGGTCGCTTATGGATTATGGATTTCGTGCTGTAATTGCCCCCAGTTATGCTGACATTTTTTACAGCAATTCACTCAAAAATGGTTTTTTGCCCATAGTTTTTGCAGAAAACAGGATTGATGATTTATTCGCCCAGGCAGCGGCGCTCGAGGGTTTTGCTTTAACTATCAACCTCGAGGATCAGACTGTCAGAACACCAGCGGAAGAAAATATGATTTTTGAAATTGACAGCGGTCATAAAGAGAGGTTGTTAAAAGGACTTGACGAGATTGCTGTTACCTTGACCTGTTCAGATAATATTCGCACTTATGAAAAGAAGCGTGCATCAGAGGCCCCATGGCTTTTCCCGGATGTATAGTAGAATGGATTTATAATCTGATAGTAATTGGCTGTAATTAATTTTTGTTGTCCAGATTAAGTGTTTCAATTAATGGGCCAAGGTAGGCCTCGTAGCTTTTCCATCTATCGATTGAGCTGGAATACATCGGTTTTCTCACCTGGTCGCTCGATGCCGTACGCACCGGGCGTTTGTTTTTATGAAATTCAATACAGTTATCATCCCAATCCAGACCGATATATTCGATAAGCTCTCTACTTATCTTTTCCTGGTTATTGACGAGATTTTCATACTGGACTTCGTACATTTTTATGTATTTTGAATTGCGCCAGTGGGCCATAATACGTCTATATTCATTATAATATTGTCCCAATGTTTTCAGATCGTAGGCATACCCATTAGCCTGAACAAAAAACTGGAAATAAATCGACAGGCAGGTATCAAGAGGATTTCTCTTACAATGTATTATGTGAGCCTTGGGGAAGAGTAAATGAATAAAGCCGAGACTCAGAAAATTATCCGGCATTTTGTCGGTAATGCGTTCAGCGTCTGCCGAAAAGGATCTCAGATACCGGATGTATTCATTTGCAAAATTAATGGTTGCCCGTTCATCAAGCAGTTTCGCATTCTCCGGATAAGGAGTGGTGAGGCGCAGTTGCCGGCCCAGGAGGACTTCCATCTGGTGGATAGCGACGAGTTCACCCGCTGCTGCTGCCTTTGGGTGGCTGGAGATGATTTGTTCAACGAGTGTTGTCCCTGAACGTGGCATTCCAACAATCAGGACTGGAATAGTTGAGTCATGGCCAAATAATAAACGTTGTTTGAAAAGCTTGTCTGAATAGACGGCAATGAGTTGATCAATATATCTGGCATGTTTTTCAATATCAAAGCCCATCTCCTTATATCTTAAATCATTTGCTATCTGATAATGGTGAAATGCATCACCGGCCATTTGACAATCATCATATATTTTCCCCAGGGCAAAGTGCAGATGCATCATTTCCCGGTCAGACAGATTTTCCTTTTTTAAAGCGGACTTGATTTGTTCAGCATGTTTTAAATTATTTGGTTTGTATTTTGTGGTAAGGGCCAGGTGCCTGTGTGCTTCCGGATAATCAGGGGTAATTGACAACGCCTTGTTATAACACTCAATAGCCTCTTTGCTTTTGCCTCTCTGCTTGTAGATGTTACCCAGGTTATTATAGGCCGCGTCATATTCGGGCCTGAGCTCCAGTGCTTTCCGGAGAGCGGATTCACCATCGTCGATCTTTCCCATTTCTGTGTAAACGTTGCCCAGGTTGTTGTATGCCTCGCTGAACTGTGGTTTTAATTCAATCGCTTTTTGAAATGCAGTAACCGCATCCTGGTAACGGCGCACGCCGTAATATGCATTTCCCTGGTTATAATAAGCGTCGGCAAAATCCGGTTTCAAACGTATGGCTTTATTGTATGAATCAATGGCCTCGTTATGACGATTCAAATCATATAATACCTGGCCTGTCTGATGGTAGATTGCGGGACTCTGTGGTCTTAGTGTTTGGGCCTTGAGCAGCAATTCGAGTGCTTCCTCGAGATTTCCATACCGGTGTAATATTCTGCCCAGATTAAAAAGAGCATCAAAGAAGTCTTGCTTGATATTCAAGGAATTTCGATAATATGTTTCTGCATCTTTGAAATTTCCCCGGGAAGCATACAAATTGCCCAGGTTGAAATGCGCTTGCAGATAATTAGGACTAAGCTTTAATGCGGTCTGAAAACATTCGGTAGCTTCCTCAGGTTTTCCCGTCGCCATTAAAACATTGCCAAGATTGTTGTGGGCCTCTACATACTCAGGTTCGGCATTCAGGGCTTTTCTATAATATTTCTCGGCATCATCAAGGTGATTGTCAGATTGAAATGTCAACCCGATATTATTCAATGCCCTGCTGAATCCTGGCTTAATTGATATGGCCTTTTCGAAAGCTTCTTTGGCTAATTCCATTCTTCCCTGTTCCTTGTAAATATTTCCCAGGTTGTTATATGTCTCAGCGTTATCCGGTTGAAGTTGCAGCGCCGTCTGATAACACTCCAGCGCATCTCTTAACCGGCCAAGTTGTTTGTAGATTGTGCCCAGGTTGACATAGTAATCTATGGAGAAAGGGTTGATGGATATGGCCTTGCGAAATAAATTAATGGCCGTTTGTGAATCATTTTTATTATGTGCTATTAACCCCAGAAACTGGAGTGCATCAGGTTGATCCGGATATTTTTTCAGAATTTCCTGATACATTGCCTCGGCTTCAGCTAATCTTCCAGCCTTATGATGGCGTGTTGCCGTTGCCAATAATGGCGCTATATCAATATGTTGTGAAGGCTCTTTGTTCATGTAAGCAATTTATATTTACTGAAAAGAATTTATTGGCAAATATACAGGTTTTTAAAGAAATATCTTCTGAAGAATGAGTTAAGTAACATAAATATATTCTTTGGAAATTCTTCAATTCCAATAATGGTCAAAATAATTGGTGGGCGATGCTGGGTTTGAACCAGCGACCCCTGTCGTGTGAGGACAGTGCTCTACCGCTGAGCTAATCGCCCGTAACTACAGTGACAAGTAACAAGTTATAAGTTATAAGTTACAAGTACTGGGTTTAAAATGTAGAAAGAATAATACACCAGACTTCATAAAGTATGTAAACTTCAATCTGTTGTCATTTCGAGTGAAACGAGAAATCTGTTACCAAAAACTTACAAAAATCATATTACTATGAGATTTCTCCCTACGGTCGAAATGACAGAAAAAGTATATTCATACAAACATTATAACTTGTGACTTGTAACTTATGACTGAAGTCGTCCGAACCCGTTTTGCTCCAAGCCCGACCGGATATCTCCACATTGGCGGTGTGCGCACTGCATTGTTTTCATGGCTGTATGCCAGGAAACGCGGTGGTCAATTTATTTTGCGGATCGAAGATACGGATCGTGAGCGTTCCACGGATGAAGCCATACAGATCATACTTGAGGGAATGCAATGGCTGGGTCTGGATTATGATGAAGGCCCGTTTTACCAGTCCAGACGATATGATCGTTATAAGGAAATAATCCAGCAATTGATCGATGAGGACCATGCTTATTATTGTTATTGCAGCAAGGCGGAACTTGAAATAATGCGTGAGACCGCCATGGCACGGGGTGAAAAGCCGCGCTATAACGGTCGATGCAGGCATGGTGTCGAAAATCCACCAGACGATATAAATCCGGTTGTCAGGTTCAAAAATCCCCTTGAAGGTGAGGTCATTATTAATGACTGCATACAGGGCCGGGTGGTCTATCAAAATCATGAGCTTGATGATTTGATCATTGCCCGATCGGATGGCACTCCTACATACAATCTGACCGTGGTTGTTGATGATGTCGATATGCGGATTACACACGTTATACGCGGGGACGATCATCTGAATAATACGCCCCGGCAAATGAATATATTCAGTACCCTTGGGCAAACAGCACCGGTATATGCGCATGTACCGTTGATTTTGGGAGAGGATGGCAAACGCCTTTCAAAACGTCATGGTGCTGTCAGTGTGCTTGAGTACAGGGAACAAGGCTATCTGCCGCAGGCATTGCTCAATTATCTGGTCCGGCTGGGTTGGTCACACGGTGATCAGGAAATCTTCAGTGTGGACGAGATGATCCAGAATTTTGATATCGAGAATGTCAATAAATCTGCCGCTGCAGTGAATCCGGATAAATTACTTTGGCTGAACCAGCATTATCTGAAGTCCAGCCCAATCGAGTCTCTTGTGGAACCATTGAGTGCTCAACTCAGGGCCATCGATATTGATCCGGATGCCGGGCCCGATCTGGCACGTTTGATAGAGGTGCAACGTGAACGCTGTACCACGCTCAAACTTATGGCTGCAGACAGTCAGATATTTTTCAGGAAATTTGATCACTACGACCCGCAGGCAGCAGCCAAACATCTTACAAACGAAGCAGCCGCTGTTTTGGAAGCATTAAAAAATCATCTGGAGAGTGTGGTGGGATGGTCAGCACCGGTATTGCACGAAGCAGTCAAAGCTGTTGCAGACTCTCTGGAATTAAAACTCGGTAAAGTCGCCCAGCCATTACGTGTAGCGCTCTGCGGTAATGCCATCTCACCTTCCATTGATGTCACTCTGGAACTCCTGGGACGGGACAAGACACTGGCCAGAATTATCCGTGCAATCAAATACATCCATGATCATAACCCGGCTTGACAGGACGAGGGGGCTAGCGTAAATTTCCCGCCTTTGCTGGTGACTGGTGATTTATGTACAGGATGTACGGTATGCCGCGAGCGCAGGATGCGCAGGAGCGGCTGGTGACTGGTGATTGGTGATTTATGTACAGGATGTACGGTATGCCGCGAGCGCAGGATGCGCAGGAGCGGCTGGTGATTGGTGGATACTGATATGTAGTGAATTCGATTATTTTGTATTCAGGGTTTTCCCTTTTAACTTTATACTGGTAACTTGTCACGGTGTTTGGAAGCATATTCCCGGACACCATAAATTAGTGAATTAGCTGATTAGTGGTTATTTCACTTATAACTTTACACTTGTAACTTGTAACTGAAGTGTAGGGGCCATAGCTCAAAAGTGGTGCAGGGATGCACCGTTTACGAATCAAAGGATGGAACTGGGAGAGCACTGCCCAGTGGGGCCTCGATGGCTGAGCTGGGCAGTAAGAATTTGCATTAATATTTTTGATATTGAGATTCCCGGTAAATTATTGGGGCCATAGCTCAGCTGGGAGAGCGCTTGCATGGCATGCAAGAGGTCGGCGGTTCGATCCCGCCTGGCTCCACCAAAATAAAGTGACTGGTAATTCGTGATTCGTGATTAGAATCAGATAGGTAAATTGGGTTATAACCAGTTACCAATCACTGTTTTCCTGTCCCCATCGTCTAGAGGCCTAGGACACTGCCCTTTCACGGCGGCAACAGGGGTTCGAATCCCCTTGGGGACGCCACTTTCGGCGGTTGTACCTGCTCACATTTAGCCATATTTAGCCATATTTGGCCACGGTGACCGGACAAAAACCGGACAGTAAATTCGTAAATTAGCGACAATTCAAGTACATACATTTATTATGTCGCCCTAGTATGGCGGTAACTATGTATTATATTATGCAACTAAAATATAGTTGCAATTGTATTAAACTATGGATTAAAGTGAATTGTCTAAGAAAGATAAATTAATTAACAGGTTATTAAATCGTCCTAAAGATTTTACATGGAATGAGGTTAAAACTTTGTTAAGTCGTTGTGGCTATAGAGAGCTTCAAGGCAGTGGAGCCAGGGTAAAGTTTCACAATGAAAATAATAATGACATTATATCTCTCCATAAACCACATCCTCATAACATAGTACAATTATACGTTATAGATATATTAATAGAAAAACTTGTTGAACAAGGTTGTATCAATGAAAACTAATCGTACAATTCAATATAAAAATTATCACGGATCTGTTGAAGTCTCTCTGGAGGAAAATATTGTTCACGGAAAAATATTATTTATTGATGATTTGGTTTCTTATCAATCAGACACACCTAATGGAATTTATAATGCTTTTAAGGAAGCAGTGGATGATTATATTGAAACATGTAAGAGCGTCGGGAAAGAACCACAAAAATCTTTCAATGGTTCTTTTAATATACGTATAGGATGTGAACAACATAAATTAGCTGTGATAAAAGCTAATGAACTCGGAATGACATTAAATGAACTAATAAAAAATTGTATTAATAATTTTTTAGCAGGCAGTTCAAACCAAACCGTTACACATTTACATATTCATAAAGATTCAACAAAAGAACCTGGTTATTTAGAACTAGAAGATGATCAAGGTACTTGGGCTAGCACTAAGGAGAATGGATGGAAAATTACGTCCTTGCAGAAACATTAGAGGAAATTTTCTTAAAAAAATTATCCTTAGATACTTATATAGATGATTTTAATAGATCTAAAGGTGGTATTGCATCCACAATAAAAATAAATACTGATGAAAAAAATTCAAAAGCAGATTTTATTGTTATATTTGATATTAAACTAGAAGGTTTTGAAAGTGATAAAAATGGAAAAATAATATTAAAGAAAAGAGCCTTTATAATTAATATTGTTGCCAAAGCAATTTATGGAAAAGGGAACAATAAAAAAGAAGCATCATTGGCTTTTGAAAAACAAGGTAGTGCGGTCATAAATCAGATTTTTATGTGGGTAAGTGAAAGGGTGGATAAGTGCATACATGATATTGGTATCAGAACTTATAAAACACAGAACACAATGCCATTTTCACAAATAACAGATAAGAATCAAATAAAGAAAAAAACATCAATTAAGAAAAAACGAAAGTCTAAAAAGAAAATCACTCATAAAGCTATTAAATAAGAGAAAAAACAATTTAATACCGGACAGAAACCGGACAATCCTTTGTAACTTACTGATTCATAAAGTGGTAAAAAACCCTTTCACGGCGGCAACAGGGGTTCGAATCCCCTTGGGGACGCCATACAAATAAAAAAGGGACCTTGTGCCCCTTTTTTATTTGTATGATGTTTGCACGGATTTGGATTAGAACCCGCGTTTGACAAAATCGCCAGGACAATTCCTTCGGGAAAGGAATTGGACACACGCAGTGTGCCCTTAGGGCATATACCAGGGAAGGTATATGTCAACGATTTTGAACAGGGGAGCGCAGCGACACTGGCCCTGAAGGGGCGAGGCTCAGGGATGAGCCGAGTAATCCCCTTGGGGACGCCATATAAATAAAAAATGAGGCATAAAGCCTCTTTATTATTGTATGTTTTCCGCACGGATTTGGATCAGGTGCTCGTATACAACAGAGTAAACCCTGTTGTTAAAAATTGTACGGTTGCAATTCATGTCATCCTGTATGGGATTAAAGTATACTTTGTCAGGGGAAATCCAGGTCTGGAAATCACTTAAACAGAATTTCATCAGATGAAAATACTGGTTACCGGTGCCGCCGGTTTTATTGGATTTTACGTTGCAAAATTATTGCTCCATCGGGGCGATGAAATTATAGGGCTGGATAATCTCAATGATTATTATGATGTTGCGCTGAAACAGGCCCGCCTTGCGCAACTTCAATCCCATTCTGGTTTTACCTTTAAAAAAATTGATATTGTTGACAAGGATGCACTCAATGATTTGTTCCGTGTTTACAAACCTTCCCGTGTTGTCCATCTCGCTGCCCAGGCAGGAGTCCGTTATTCATTAATTAATCCTGAGGCGGTTGCACAATCCAATATTCTCGGTTTTGTTAATATACTTGAAGTTTGCCGGCACCATAACTCAGGACATCTGGTCTATGCTTCCACAAGTTCGGTATATGGCGATAATACTGAAATCCCGTTTTCTGTAGATGATCGTGTTGATAAACCTGTCTCGTTATACGGTGCCTGTAAACGGGCGAATGAATTAATGGCCTATACTTACAGCCGCTTGTTTGATATTCCGGCAACCGGGCTGAGATTTTTTACTGTTTATGGACCATGGGGAAGGCCTGATATGTCTTATTTCAAATTTACCAAAAATATCATTAATCAATTACCGATCGATGTATACAATAACGGCCATCACAGCCGTGATTTTACCTATATCGATGACATTGCAGACGGTGTAATAAAGGCATTGGATAAACTCCCTTCTGAAAATTATCGTCTTTATAATCTCGGCAATAATACATCAACAAAATTGATGTATTATATTTCCATTTTAGAAAAATTAATTGGCAAGAAAGCGGTCATCAATATGTTGCCTATGCAGCCAGGTGACATGCCAGACACCTGTGCAAACATAGAGAATGCAGTTTCCGATCTGGGGTATGCCCCGCATACCAATGTTGAAACAGGATTGGAGAAATTTGTGAAATGGTACAAGGAATATTATGGAACCGGCCAATGAATAAATTGAGATCTATATCGGTTATTGGCCTCGGTTATGTGGGCTTGCCACTGGCAGTAGCATTTGCGAAACATACCAGGGTTGTCGGCTTTGACACGAACGGTCAGCATATTATTAATTTGAATAATGGTTTCGACAAGCATGGTGTCGTCATGCAAGCCGAAGAGTTGAAACAGAAAAAACTGTTATTTACGGCTAATCCATCTGATCTGGGAAAGGCCAGCTTCCATATCATAGCAGTGCCCACGCCAATCAATGCCAGCAGGGAACCTGATCTGGAAATGGTATTCTCGGCTACACGCGCAGTTGCCGAAAATCTGAAGAACGATGACATCATCGTATATGAATCCACGGTTTACCCGGGTCTTACTGAAGAAGAATGTGTCCCGATTCTGGAACAGGTATCCGGACTGAAATGTGGCAGGGATTTTTTTGTTGGATACTCTCCGGAAAGAATTAATCCCGGTGATCAACAGCATACCCTGGAAAATACGGTAAAAATCGTATCTGCACAGGACGAAGAAACCTTAGATCTGATTGCAGAAACCTATGGGGCGATTGTAAAGGCAGGCACACACCGGGTGCAGAGCATTAAAATAGCTGAAGCCGCAAAGGTGATTGAAAATACACAAAGGGACATCAACATCGCCTTGATGAATGAATTGTCACTGATCTTTGAAAGATTGCAAATTGATACATCGGATGTGCTTGAAGCGGCAGGTACAAAATGGAATTTTCTTAAATTTCAACCGGGTCTGGTAGGGGGGCACTGTATTGGTGTTGATCCCTATTATCTCACGCATAAGGCAATACAGGCCGGATATTCGCCCAGGGTCATTCTCTCCGGCCGTAGTATTAATGATGCAATGGGTTTGTATGTTGCGAGAATGGTAGTGAAGCAGATGATAAAAACAGGAATGGTAGTAAAAAATTCTTGTGTGACAATCCTTGGATTTACTTTCAAGGAAAATATACCCGATATCAGAAACACCAGGGTAATTGATATAGTGAAGGAGCTTCAATCATTTGATGTTAATGTACAGGTCTATGATCCGCTTGCAGACAATGCTGAAGTATACAAAGAACACCAGTTGAATCTCTGTACCAGGGACGAACTGGTCAAATCAGATGCTGTGATCCTGGCAGTTCCGCATATGGAATTTGTTGATGGCGGTTGGGATTTAATCTCGGGATTGTTACGTGGTAAACAAGGTATTGTTTTTGATGTTAAGTCGTTACTACCCAGGAACTCCAAACCGGACAATATAATTCTTCAAAGACTCTAGTGTATCCATCTGCGATCTTCAGAAATCATGTATCAAATCTCCCTTTTGAAGGGAGAAGTAAAATAAAGAACACCTCCCTCTTGATGGGGGACGACTCCATGGATGGAGGAGATAGAGTGACGCAGGAGCCAAAGCCGAGGCAGGGAGGGGGTGAAAAGATCAAATCACCCTCACCCTAACCCTCTCCCGCAAGGGGAGAGGGGATATAATTAATCCTATGCAATTAAGGGCGAGGATAAAATGCATATTACAGTAATACAGTCAGAATTTGTTTTGTTAGAGAATATAATCAAATGAATGTAATCATGATTGGAAGCGGTTATGTAGGCCTGGTATCCGGCGCATGTTTTTCGGAATTTGGTAATAGTGTAACTTGCATCGATACAGACAGGACAAAAAGTGATGCATTAAATAAAGGAATTATTCCCATTTATGAACCCGGCCTCGATGCACTGGTAGAAAAAAACAGGCAACAGGGATACCTGACATTTACTTCCGAATATTCAGCAATCATTGGTGATGCGGATTTAATATTCATCGCAGTTGGCACCCCAACACGGCATGGTGACGGGCATGCAGATTTGACCTATGTTTACCAGGCGGCCAAAGATATTGCGCCGTATTTATCCGGCTATACCGTTATAGTTGATAAATCTACCGTACCTGTCGGTACAGCAAGGAACGTCAAAAGAATAATTGCAGAGACGAATCCACAGGCAGATTTTGATGTGGCTTCCAATCCCGAGTTTTTAAGGGAAGGGGCCGCCATATCAGATTTCATGCGGCCTGATCGGGTTGTTATTGGAGTAGAAAATGAACGTGCGGGTAATTTATTGAAACAACTTTACCGCCCGCTTAACCTGATCGAGACACCAATTCTTTTAACCACGCTGGAAACAGCCGAGTTAATCAAATATGCATCGAATGCATTTCTTGCCACCAAGATCAGTTTTATCAATGAAATCTCCGCGCTGTGTGAGGCTGCCGGGGCGGATGTACATGCTGTCTCAAAAGGCATGGGGCTGGATGGTAGAATAAGCCGTAAATTCCTGCATCCGGGTCCGGGGTTTGGCGGATCGTGCTTTCCAAAGGATACCAGGGCATTGGTGAGGATCGCACATGAACATGGTGTGTCCAGCCAGATTGTTGAAGCTGTGATTGAAGTCAATGAAGCACAGAAGCTGCGTATGGTGACCAAAATACGTGATGCATTTGGTGGCAGTGAAGCAGGAAAAAAACTGGCAATATTGGGATTGACGTTCAAACCCGAGACAGATGATATGCGTGAAGCCCCGGCGCTGACAATTCTGCCGAAACTGCTGGAGAATGGCGCACTTGTCCGGGCACATGATCCACAGGGCATGAGGGAAGCGAAATCCCTGCTGCCGGATTCGATTGAATATTTTGATGATATTTATGACACAATAAAGGGTGTTGATGCGGTTATTCTGTTGACGGAATGGAATGCATATCGGGGGCTTGACCTTGAACATATCAGGGGAATTATGAAGGGAAATGTGTTCCTGGATTTGCGTAATGTGTATGAGCGTGAACAAATGACCAAGGCGGGGTTTGATTATTATTGCGTGGGGCGATAAGTACAATCAGGGAGTATTAGAGCGGGGTGAAAGTTGTCATTGCGAGCATCTGAAAGACAGTGGCAATATCATTGTTTCCTTAACACCATGTTTCAATAAAAAACGCATTATGAAGCAAATCCCCTTATTTTTAATGAATTACTGATTTGCAGAAATTCGGAAAATCTTCTATTCTTAGCCTTACTTTCGACACAAATGAAATATACTCATGTCCGACACACTTATTGTATCTGAACGCGGTCAGATAACGCTTCCAGCCACTATACGTAAAAAATATGGAATAAAAGGCGGTAGTGCCTTGATTATAGAAGAGCGGAATAACGAGTTATTACTCAAACCGGCAGCGATAATGGAGCTGGATATCTACAGTGATGACCAAATAGCAGAATGGGACAAAGCTGACCAATTAACCGAACGTGAACGTGCACGCATAATTCAAAACCTGGAAAAATAAGTTTGAAACGGATATTTCTGGATGCCAACGTGCTATTCACGGCAGCACATAATCCCGAGGGCAAGGCAGCTCTACTTATAGATCTTGGTATGAAGGGATACTGGGATCTGTATACCAGTGTCTATGCGGTTGAAGAAGCAGTACGCAATATCGAAATAAAATATCCCGAGTCCAGGACCGGGCTTGTTCGGATCATCAAGCATATTAACCTGGTCAGACACTATTCCGATCATACTTGTCCGGATGGACTCAATATGAAAGACAGGCCAATATTCCAGGCAGCAGTTGAGTGTTCTGCAACCCATTTGCTTACAGGAGATATCAAGGGCTTTGGCCGCTATATGAATCAAGCAGAGAAAACTTTTAACATATGTATACAAACCGTAGCTGATTTTTACAAAGATATGTTTAAGGTATGAAAATGATAAAAGACGAGATTGCCACCCGCCACACTTCGTTCGCGGTTGCAATGACTCAAAGCAGGGTTGTCATTGCGAGGGAGCCGTCAGGCGACTGTGGTAATCTCATAATCCGAAAAAACGAGATTTCTCGCTACGCTCGAAATGACAGAGAGTTGATCTCACAATGACGTCAAGGTGTCATTGCGAAAGAGCCATCAGGCGATTGCGGCAATCTGACACGGAATGTGTCATTGCGAGGAGGGCGGTCAGCCCGACGTGGCAATCTTACATGTTAAAAACGGGATTGCTTCGCTACACTCGCAATGACAATGAACCATGCTTTATAATAATTACTTGTTCACAATCACTTTGATGTCATAATTTTCCACAAATCCGAAACCCGAAAATATGAACGATAAAATCATCAATCAAAACACCGTTTGGCATGAACCCACTATTTTTCGTGAAGACAGGGAAAAACTGAACGAACACAGGAGTGCCATATTATGGTTTACCGGACTATCCGGTGCAGGTAAATCAACACTGGCGCATGCAGTGGAAGAGGAACTGCACAGGCTCGGCATAAGAACCTTTGTTCTGGATGGTGACAATATCAGGCAGGGATTATGCAAGGACCTGGGATTTTCAGATGCAGACAGAACAGAAAATATCCGGCGCATTGGTGAGGTCAGCAAACTCATGCTCGATGCCGGTGTAGTTGTGATGACCGCTTTTATTTCGCCTTTCAGAAAAGACAGGCAACTGGTCAGGGACCTGGTAAAGAAAGGTGATTTTATCGAAATCTATTGCCAGGCACCGCTTTCGGTTTGTGAAGAACGTGATCCGAAAGGGCTTTATAAAAAGGTCCGCGCAGGCCAGATCCCGGAATTTACCGGTATATCCTCACCCTATGAAGAACCCGAAAATCCTGAACTGATTGTTGAAACTGATAAATACACAGTTGATGAATGTGTTGAGCAGATTATCAATTATCTTAAAGATAAAAAGGTAGTTTGAAGGATAAACTGAAAATCCCCTCTCCCCTTGTGGGAGAGGGTTAGGGTGGGGGGAATTATTTCAAACACCCTCCCCTCAATCCCCTCGGCAACCTGTTCCAGACGTTGTTCTACCACCCGCATCCTTGCAGGCGTCCCGTCAAGTGAGGCGAAGTACCCACAAAGCTATTCCTGCATTTTATATCAATAGTTGATTTTTAATATTCCTTACGATAAAGTAAGGAAGTATATGTAGTGTAAGGATATATTCATGACAACTGCAACTGTAACCAGCAAGGGCCAGATTACAATACCAAAAGAAATCCGGGAAAGCCTGAATCTGCATG
>Ga0209320_10000375_pt1 | contig 23180 bp, 19 predicted proteins | sample Rifsed13ft4_FD_184008 | JGI IMG/M metagenome (GOLD analysis project Ga0209320, IMG submission 184008) | Soil microbial communities from Rifle, Colorado, USA - sediment 13ft 4 (version 2) | ecosystem: Environmental > Terrestrial > Deep subsurface > Rock core/Sediment | place: Rifle, Colorado... | reverse complement strand
TAAATAGGCTCGCGGACCTGCACGGCGCTCGCCGTCGCCACCGGCGCCTTCCCTGTGTGGAACTCGAGCACCCTTGGATCCCACGGCAGAGCGCAGAATTCGAGGAGTTTCCGCGCTTCGCGCTCGACGTCGTCGACGACGTCCTCGTAGTGCACGACGAGAAAGTTGCTCGGCAAGACGCGCTCCCAGTGCTTGATGAGGGCGTCGAACAGGAGGTAGTAGCGCCCCGTATCGAGGAGATCGGAGGCGTAGTCGTAGTAAGGCGCGTCGATCGCGAAGAGCTGCCGATAGTTGCTCAAACAGGTGTCGAGCGGGTTGCGCCGCAGACAGATGATCCTCGCGGCCGGCAGCGCGCGTCGAATGAAGCCTGCGTAGAGAGCGTTTTGCGGCAGCTTGTCGATGAAATGCTTGGTATGGCCCGTGCGCGGCCGCGTGCTCGCGATGTAGTCCTCGCCGACTCGCGCGAAGCTCCCTGAGGCCGCGCGCTTAGTCGTCTCCACGTCCAAGATCTGCTGCGTCTCCGTACCCGCGGCCCTCTTCAAGCAGAGCCCAAACTCGCCGAGCTCACCGGCTGCGAACACGTCATCGTGTCCGGCGAGGATCCGCTCGACCAAGGTCGTGCCGGAACGCGGCATGCCGACGACGAAGATCGGTTCGCTCGATTCACAACCGGGCTCGTTCGACGCGCAGAATTCCGCCGAGCACACGGCCGTGATCGTCTCAAATAGTGCTTCGTGGTCAGCGACGGAAAAGCGCACGGTGTCGCGCTTCGCCTGCTTGCCGCGTTGCAAATACGCAAAAGCCTTCGCGTGCTGCCCGAGCTCTTCGTGTTCCTTCGCAAGCGCGTGGCAAAGGTAGAGAGTGCCGTCGGCGTCGGGATTGGAAGTATCGAGCAGCTTTACTAAGCGTTCTACGTGATTTTTCTCTCGCGTCGCGCACGCGACCTCACTCAGCGCCCAATGAGCTCTGTAGAAATCGGGGCGAAGCCGTATCGCCCGCTTGTAGCTTTCCTCGGCAGCCGCGAAGTCGCCGAGAAACTCCTGCGAGGATGCGAGATTGAAAAGAAACTGAGGATTCGCGGGTTGCCGGTCGACGGCTCGCATGAAAGCCCCGATCGCGGTCTCGTGATCCCCGGCCTTCGTGAGGGCGACGCCGACCGTATCCAACGTCAGCGCGTCGTCGGGGGCGAGCGCGAGCGCCTCACGGGCGGACTGAAGCGCTGCCGAAAAGTCTTTGAGCAAGACCAGGCACTTCGCACGATGCGCAAGGTACTCGGCGTTGTCAGGCTTCTGAGAGAGCGCTCGATCAATGAGCTCGCGCGCCTTGCCGGCCCGGCCATGCTCGAGCGCGATCATGCCGAGCAGAAAATACGCGTCGGCGAACTTGGGCTCGCGCTTCAAAATCTCGATGCAGCACCGATGCGCGTCCTCGTAGGCGCGCCGATTCAGCGCCCGCTGGGCTTCGCGATGCAGCTGAACGACGTCTTGTGCCGACATCACATCCCTATTCGTTCCTGATTCTCCGACAACGGGCGGCAGCGCAACCTTACGATACTTTGACTTACAGGTGGTTGACTCTTCTGCGCCGTGTCTGCTCGCGCTCGCGGGTTGCTCCAAGCGTCAATCGTTGAAATCACCTTTCTCGCAATGGGTTCCGGACATCGCGAGTCTCTCCAATAGCCGCCGTGCCGGAGAGCGGATCGAGCTCGCGGATGCTCGTGCACAAGAATCTGCGCGGTCGGGACGAATCCGCCAGTGCGTCCCCACATCCGCACCCTACGGTTAGACGGTTTCCCGCACGAAGTTCTGTACTGACTCGCGGTGGGCGTCCACGGCGAACCGGGAGGAGAGAGATTGGGAGATGCGCCCGACGGTGCCCGCCTGCGGCGACGTCAGATATGAGATCCACTCTTCGGGAGTGTCACGTATCGCCAGACAGGGGTCGTCCGCGAGCGGCAGGCCACGCGTGGCGAGAGTCGTCGCGAGCACTGGCATCCCGTGGTAGACGGCTTCCGCGAGCTTGATGGACACCCCACCACCGGCGCGCGCCGGACAGATCATGATGTCACAACTCGTCCAGACCTCGGTGAGATCGTCCACCGGGCCATGAGGGGATATCCGGGTGTCCCGCGTGACACCGGCCTGCATACCAGCGCCATAGAGATGCAGGTGAACCGCGTCTCCCAGATGCGGGAATACTCTCTTGAGAAACCAGGATAGTCCCAGGCGATTGGGCCACCAGACCATGTTACCCATGAATCCGACTTGAAGGACACCTGACTCATGGCGCACCCTCTTTCGCCCCACAGGCCGATCCACGAAGAGGGGGGGTACGACGACGCACCTTGACGCGAGCCCCCCCGCGCGCGGGTGTGCCGCGTCAAAACTGGAAAGAAAGATCACATTGCCGACTGATCGAATGCCGGATGTCTCGAAGCTCTCCATCCGGCGGCACTCTCGCCTCAAAACGGGCCCGGGGATTCGATACGAGTCTCCGGCAAGCGCAGCCTGCTCCGCAAACACGAGGTGCTCAATATTGTGCGCTACCAGTATGCGCGGAACGGCACTGGGTATGACCTGGTCAAGCCAGAGCAGATCGGAGCCGTTCAGGATCACGAGATCAAAGTGATCCTCTCTCAGAAGCCTCACCACGCGGTCGCGGAAACTGCGGGAGTATGTGAAGGCCACCTTGGCCGGAAGTGGGGTCACGAGCGATCGCGCGACGGCGGTGCCCTGTCGCAACGCGTGGTTCAGCCCTGCTGACGGTGGCCGAATTGCCGCGCACTCCACTGTCGCACTGAGCTCGGGACTCTCGAGCACATGAAGAAGACTTCGCGTCACCGTCGCGGCACCGATCCGGGAGACTGTCGGATCTACGATGGATGGCATCAGAATACGCATTGCCATCCGGAGACATCATCGATACGACGTCGCGGTAATCTCGCGATTTCCGAAGGCACCCCACATGCCCGGGATTTCCAGACAGATCACGATCGGCGCAACGACTAGCGCGATGGGGAGTTCATGCCAGCGCACGCCGTAGCCGCGCCAGCATCTCACGCAGTCACGCCAACTGTTCCATGTTTTTCCAAGAGCGATGAGAGGGATGGAAATACGGCCCAGTCTGACCAGCCATGCCATGGGCATACGGCGGTCGCGGATTCTCGTGATCACGGTGCCGTAGCCGGCGTTGCGCCTGATGTCCGCCTCCATCCGCCAGCCTTCAAATTCGTGGATTGTGCGGGCCCGTGGATCGAACCATAACCGGCCGCCGTCACGCAAGACGGCCTCGGACTGCATGCGCGCCGCGAACGGTCCGGCGTCCTCTGGAAGCGGGTGCGCCAGAAATGCCGCACGCCTCCAACCCGCGTTGTTGTTCGAGATGAATCTCGTGGCGCCGCCGCCCGGGCCACCGTGATCAATGTATGATCGCGAGAGGAGCGCCAGAATGCGTTCGGTCGCACTGCCACCCTCATACGTCGTTCGGCCGCTGACGGCAGCAGCTTCAGGATTTTCCCGGAATGCGGCAACCAGTCTTCTGAGCCAATCGGGGTCCGGACGGCAGTCGGCGTCCAGTATCGCAATGATGTCAGCCGCTGCCATCACGACGCCATGATTCTTGAGGGAGTACGACCCGCGGGATTCTGACAGCACCACTCTCAACGACGGCAGCAGCGCGACCAGATCCGGCGGGATTGCGTCGGCGTGTTCAGCGCTCTCCGAGAGGATGACCTCTACGGGGCCATCGTAATCCTGGCGCGCGAGCGAGGCGAGGGTGGCGCGAAGGTCGTCCCACCCCCTGGAAGCGCCCGCGGCGTAGTCTGAGACGAGTATTACGCTGACGTCAGGTGCATTTACCATCAGCTATCGGTTGCCGGGCGATTTTTCGAGCGGATAAAGCACAACGTACTGTACACCCATATCATCGGTTTCGCGGCCGAGCAGGTACGACGGTGATCACCTGTTGCCCTTCGGGGATCGCTTGCTTGCAGTTCCCCTGAGTGCCTTGTGGGCGCGCCACCGCTGAGTTCGAACCGTTTGCGGACCAGCGGGCATTCCTCGCGTCCGTGCCGGGTATCGAACCCGGCGCGGCGGAGATGATCGCAACGGAGGCGACCGGAACCGAGGACGATGACGAGGCGCTTCGATACTTCGAGGAAGACTTGTGATGGCGCGAACGACGAACACGAAGCGGAGGCGACGGCCGCCGGGGAAGGCCAGACTTGAAGCGCTGATCGAGGAAGCGATCGTCGACGCCTACAACGAATCGGAGCAGCGTACGGGCTGACAATTCAGTAGGCTGACAGGCCGCGTGCGAGAAGGAGCCGAACGCGACGTCGGGCATGCGCCCGCGCAAGTCGATACACGGAATCGCCGAAAAAATCGAACTGCATTTCGTGGATCTGGCGGAGAGGGAGGGATTCGAACCCTCGAAGGGCGTTTTATCAGCCCTTACTCCCTTAGCAGGGGAGCGCTTTCGACCACTCAGCCACCTCTCCGATCGAGAAATTGAGCTCCGCTCCGGACGGGCGGACGTGATTCTAACGACTGACCGCGAGAATCGCGAACGTCAGCTTAGGACTTATTGGCGAGCGCCGTTTACGAGTTGAGGTTGACGGGCTTCGTCGGCGGCGCGCTCACGCTTGATACGTTCGAATATCTCTTCGCGATGGACGGCCACCTCGCGTGGCGCGTTGACACCCAAACGAACCTGATTGCCTTTTACGCCGAGGACGGTGACGGTCACATCGTTACCGATCACTACCGTCTCCCCCACCCTGCGGGTCAAGATCAGCATAGCCAAACTCCTTCTCGGTCTTTGCCGCCCGCTACCGCGTTGCCGTGATCCGCGCGAGCGCGATCACGTGGTATCAGGCGACCACCGTTTCGGCCCGGAAGCATTCGATGCGCCTCAGGACGTCCGTGGCTAGGCCGGCCGCTGTTTATGTTTATGCAGTTTTGGCCGGTCCCCCCGACCGGGCATGCTCCGCGTGCGGCGCAACCCGGCCGAGCTATGGTAATCCATTTCTCCGCCGAGTGGCCGACTTTGAGGATGTATTCGCGATTAGACCCGTTCTAAGCTGCGGAGGCCGCGGCGATGGCGGGCTCTATGAGGGCCAGCGCCTCGTCGAGCTTCTCGGGCAGCGTGCCGCCGCCTTGTGCGAAATCGGGCCGGCCGCCGCCGCTGCCCCCGACGCGCTTCGCGACGAGTTGTATCAATTGTCCCGCCTTGAACGTGCCGGTGAGGTCCTTCGTGACCCCGGCCACGAGACGGACTTTGTCGTCATCGACGCCCCCGAGCACGACGACACCGGAGCCCAGCCGGTCTTTGCAGCGGTCGGCCGCTTCCTGCAGCGCCTTGGCGTCGGTGCCGTCGAGCCGCGCGACGAGCACTTTGATGCCGTTGATCTCCCGCGCCTCTTGGAGCAGATCGCGGCTCGAGCCGGTCGCGAGCTTGGTCTTGAGATTCTGAACCTCGCGCTCGAGCTCACGCGTGCGTTCGACGAGCTGCGCAGCTTTCGAGCTCACGTCCTCGCGGCCGCCCTTGAGGAGCGCCGCGACGTTCTTGAGCGCCTGTTCACCGGAGCGAACCCACTCGAGCGCGCCCCGGCCCGTGACCGCTTCGATACGGCGGACGCCGGCCGCGATCCCCGTTTCCGCGGTGATCTTGAAGAGACCGATATCGCCGGCGCGCTTGACGTGCGTGCCGCCGCAAAGCTCGGTCGAGAAATCTCCGAGTTGCAGCACGCGCACACGATCGCCGTACTTGTCGCCGAAGAACGCGAGCGCGCCCGCAGCGATCGCTTCGTCGTACGGCAGGACGCGAATGTTCGCCGCGGCGTTGCGTCTGATCTCATCGTTGACGAGCGCTTCGACGGCCGCGAGCTCTCCTGCGTCGAGCGCCTCGTAATGCGAGAAATCGAATCGCAGGCGGTCGGGCGCGACGAGCGATCCTTTCTGCTCCACGTGGTCGCCGAGCGTTCGGCGTAAGGCCGCGTGCAACAAATGCGTCGCGGAATGATTGAGCACGATCGCGGCACGGCGCTCCGCGTCCACGGCCGCCGTGGCTTGGGCCCCGACTTCGAGCCTACCGGTAACGACGCGACCGACGTGCCCGAATGCCGATCCGAGCTTGATCGTATCGGACACGTCGAAGCGCAAACCATCACGCGACAAGGTGCCCGTGTCGCCGACCTGGCCGCCGCTTTCGGCATAAAACGGCGTGCGGTCGAGCACGACCGTGCCCGACTGCTCGGCGCCCAAGGAGGTCGCCGGCGCACCGTCGGCGTCGAACAACGCAACGACTCGCCCCTTGGCGGTCAAGCTTTCGTAGCCCAAGAACTCCGTCGCGGCATCGAGCCGCGGCCGGTCGCTCGCGGCCGCATCGAAACGGCTCGCCTCGCGCGCACGCTTGCGCTGCGCGGCCATGAGCTTCGCGAAGCCTTCGGCGTCGACGTGCAAGCCGCGCTCGCGCGCGACGTCGGCCGTCAAGTCCTCGGGAAACCCGTAAGTATCGTAGAGCTTGAATACCGTCTCGCCCGCGATCACGCCGCCGCCCGGCAACCGCGCGATCGCGTCCTCGAGGAGCCGCATCCCTTGGCTCAACGTCTCGGCGAACCTCGTTTCCTCTTGCTTGAGCACGCGCTCGACATGGCTGCGCCGTGCGACGAGCTCGGGGTAAGCGGCGCCCATCTCGGCCTCGAGGCTGCCGACGAGCTTGTAGAAGAACGCATCCTCGACCCCGAGCTTGTACCCGTGCCGGAGCGCCCGGCGAATGATTCTGCGCAGCACGTAGCCGCGTCCTTCGTTGCCGGGAAGGACGCCGTCGACGATCAAAAACGAGCAAGCCCGAATGTGGTCGGCGATCACGCGCAAGGATTTGCTCTGCAAATCGCCCGTGCGGGTCACGTCCGCGGCCGCTTCGATGAGATTCCGGAAGAGATCGATCTCGTAATTCGAGTGCACGCCTTGCATGACGGCGGCCAGGCGCTCGAGCCCCATGCCGGTGTCGACCGAGGGCTTCGGCAGCGGCGTGAGCACGCCTGCGGCGTTGCGGTCGAACTGCATGAACACGAGATTCCAGATCTCGATGAAGCGATCACCGTCCGCATCCGCGCTTCCCGGCGGGCCGCCCGGGACGTCGCTGCCGTGATCGTAGAAAATCTCGCTGCACGGGCCGCACGGACCCGTGTCGCCCATGGCCCAGAAATTGTCCTTCTCGCCCATGCGCCCGAAACGCCGAGGATTGACGCCGAGCTCGTCGAGCCAGATCGAGGCCGCCTCGTCATCGTCCTTGAACACCGTGCAGTAGAGGCGCTCGGGCGCCAGCCCAAGAACCTCCGTCACGAGCTCCCACGCGTAATGAATGGCCTCGCGCTTGAAGTAATCGCCGAAGCTGAAATTGCCGAGCATCTCGAAAAACGTGTGATGCCGCGCCGTATAACCGACGTTCTCGAGATCGTTGTGCTTGCCGCCCGCGCGCACGCACCGCTGGGCGCTCGCCGCGCGCGGGACGGCGCGCGATTCCCCGCCGAGGAAGACGTCCTTGAATTGCACCATGCCGGCATTCGTGAACAAGAGCGTCGGATCGTTGGCGGGAACGAGCGACGAGCTCGGCACGACCTCGTGCCCGCGCTCGGCAAAATAGTCGAGAAACGCTCGACGCAATTCGGTGGTCGTGTTCGCCATCAGGTTTCGCCGACTCTCAATGCGCTCTCGATCTGCCCGCCTTCAAAACCGCGATACTGTAAAAACCGTGCCTGCCGCGCGCGCTCCTTGTAGTCCTTAGGAGCCGCCGCCCCGAACCGCTTGAGGCGCGCGCGACCTGCGAGCTCATGCCAATCGAATCCGGCGGCGAGAAGCGCCGCCGCCGCTTCCGCTGCGTCGACGCCGCGCTCGACAAGCTCCATGCGAATGCGCTTGGGCCCCTGGCCGCGCGCGGCACGCGCGCGCACGAAGCTCTCGGTGAACCTCGCCTCGGCGAGCGCACCGGACTGCTCGAGCCCGTCCAGCGCGGCCGCGGCGATGTCCTTAGGGTATCCGCGCGCACGGAGTTTCTGTTCGAGCTCGAAGCGCGTGTGCTCGCGCCGCGCGAGAAGATCGAGAGCTTGCCGCGTGCAAGCGGCCTGGTCGGTAGGCGCCTCAGGCTTGTTTGACGGCCTCGAGCTCATCTTCGTCTTTGGGCGCTTCCGCAATGACTTTCTTCGGCAGCAGCCGCTCGCGTATCTTCGTCTCTATTGTGGCGGCGACATCGGGATGCTGAATCAGATAGTCGCGCGCATTCTCCTTGCCCTGGCCGATGCGCTCCCCTTCGTAGCTGAACCAGGCACCGGATTTCTCGATGATGTTCTCTTTGACGCCGAGATCGATGATCTCGCCTTCACGCGAGATGCCGTGGCCATAGAGAATCTCGAACTCCGCGGTCCTGAACGGCGGCGCCACTTTGTTCTTGACGACCTTGACGCGCGTCTCGTTGCCCAAGACTTCCTCGCCTTTCTTGATGGATCCCGTGCGGCGTATGTCGAGCCGCACCGAGGCATAGAACTTGAGCGCGTTGCCGCCCGTCGTCGTCTCCGGATTGCCGAACATGACGCCGATCTTCATGCGGATCTGGTTGATGAAGATGACGAGGCAATTCGAGCGCTTAATGTTGCCGGTGAGCTTGCGCAGCGCCTGCGACATCAGACGCGCTTGGAGACCGACGTGCGTATCGCCCATCTCGCCTTCGATTTCGGCTTTCGGCGTCAAGGCGGCGACCGAATCGACGACCACGACGTCGACGGCGCCCGACCGCACGAGCATGTCGGTGATCTCGAGCGCCTGCTCGCCCGTGTCGGGCTGCGAGATCAAGAGATCGTCGAGCTTGACGCCGACTTTCTCGGCGTATACGGGGTCGAGCGCATGCTCAGCGTCGACGAACGCCGCCGTCCCGCCGTTCTTCTGCACCTCGGCCACGACCTGCAAAGTCAACGTCGTCTTACCCGAGGCTTCGGGCCCGTAGATTTCGACGACGCGGCCGCGCGGCAGGCCGCCCACGCCGAGCGCGACATCGAGACCCAAGGAGCCCGTCGAGACGACTTCGACGTCGCGGGCCGTGATCGAGTCGCCGAGACGCATGACGGAGCCCTTACCGAACTGCTTTTCGATCTGGCTCAATGCGGCTGCGAGGGCTTTCTTGCGGTTGTCATCCATGGATTTTGGGCTCGACGTGGTGAAGGAGGGCTGAGGCGGATTATTCCACAGATTCCGCGGCCGATCAGCCCAAGTTTCTGGCGCGCTTTGCTCAAATATCGTGCGGCGCCGCGCAGGCTCTCAAGCCTTCGAGCGCCTGCGCGACGGCAAACCGCCGCACGGCGTCCCGGCCGCCCGAGAAACGGCGCTGCTCGCTCGAGAGCCCGTCAGGATACGCCCAAGCAAACCACACGGTTCCGACGGGCTTCTCGGCGCTGCCGCCGCCCGGTCCCGCGATGCCGCTGACCGCGACTGCGACGTCGGCCGCCGCCCGCTGCCGGGCACCCGTCGCGAGCGCACACGCAACAGCTTCGCTGACGGCGCCGTGCTCGGCCAGCAAGTCCTCGGCCACGCCGAGCTCGCGAGCTTTGGCAGCGTCCGCATACGTCACGAAGCCGGTGCCGAACCACCGGCTGCTCCCGGGCACGTCGGTCAACGCCTTGGCGATCCAGCCCCCCGTGCACGACTCGGCCGTCGCCGCCTGCCAGCCGCGCGCGAGCAACGCGTCGCCCACGCGTTTCGCGAGCGCCGCGAGCGTCTCGTCGGAGGGAGGCTTGCCGGTGTCAGCAGACATCGCGATAGAGTTGCAGGTAGCGCTCCGTCATGCGCGCGATCGAGAAATCCCGTTCGGCGCGAATTCTACCCGCAGCGCCCATGCGTTTTCGGGCCGCGGCGTCGTCGATCATGCGCGCGACGGCACCTGCGAGACGGGCGGCGTCGCCCCAGGGAACGAGAAGGCCTTCGTGTCCATCGGTCACGGCATCGACGATGCCGCCGACGGCGGTCGCGACGACCGGGACTTCAGCGGCCATCGCCTCGAGCACGGCGACACCGAGACCTTCACGTCTCGCGGGATGCACGAGCAAGTCGAGGCCCGGCAGCAATGCCGCAATATCGTCGCGAAACCCCGGGAATTGCACGTGCGGAGCGAGGTCGAGCTCTGCGGCCAGCCGTTGCAAGCGCGTGCGCAGCGGTCCGCGCCCGAAACAAAGCACGCGCACGTTGCGTCGAGAGCGAACGATCTCCGGCAGGCAGCGCAGAAAGAGCTCGTGTCCTTTGCGGGCGATGAGTTGCGCGCAGATGCCGATGATGAACGCATCGTCGCCGAGCCCGAACGCGCGCAAGACTCGCTCGCGGGCGCTCAAGTCGGGGCGAAACGCAGCCGTATCGACGGCGCTCGCGACCGTCGGCACGCGCGCCGGATCGATCCCGCCAGGTCCGCAAAGCTCGTCGCGCACGGCGCGTGAGATCGCGACGACGAGTCGATAAGGCCGGTACTTGAAGCGCGCATAGGCACGCGGCTCGGGATTGTCGACACGCCGCGTCAAGAGCGCCGCGCGACCCATGCTTCGGCACGCGAGACCGGCGAACAAGTCCGCGCCGCGGCGCGAGTGGACGTGCACGACGTCGGGCTCAAGCTCCGTGAACGCCCGGCGCAGCCGCTGCACCATGCCGAGATCGAAATCACCGTGCATCGGAACTTCGTGCCGCTCGACGCGGGGGCGATCTTCCGCGAGCGCGTGCTGGGGCGGGCACACGAGCACGTTCTCGACCCCACGGCGATCGAGCCCCGCGATCAAGTAGCCGACCTGGCGCGCGCCGCCATAGAGGTGCCGGCCCGACTCCACATGCACGATTCTCATGGGTCAATAATATGCGCGTGCGGCCCCATTTCCATTTGTAGGAGCGAGCTTCGCGCGCGATCTTAGGAATCGCGGCGGGACGCCGCTCCTACAGAAGAATCGCGAGCGAAGCTCGCTCCTACAGTAAAATGGCCCCGCCCACGCAAGCCGCAGCGGACACCCCGGTGAATCAGACGCATACGCCTGTCATGCAGCAATACCTGGCGATCAAAGCCGAGCATCCCGCGGAGTTGCTGTTCTACCGCATGGGCGACTTCTACGAACTCTTCTACGACGATGCGCGCCGCGCCGCGAAGCTTGTCGACATCGCGCTGACGCGGCGCGGCCAGTCCGCGGGCACTCCGATCCCGATGGCCGGCGTGCCGGCGCATGCCGTCGACGCGTATCTCGCAAGGCTCGTGCGCCTCGGCGAGTCGGTCGCGATCTGCGAGCAGATCGGCGATCCGGCCACGAGCAAAGGTCCCGTGGAGCGCAAAGTCGTGCGTGTCGTCACGCCGGGAACCGTCACCGACGAGGCATTGCTCGAGGAAAAAGAGACGCGCCTGCTCGCGGCGCTCATGCCCGGCACGCCGATGGGGCTCGCGTGGCTCGATCTCGCGGGGGGCAAGCTCGCGCTCACGGAGCTCGACGGCGTCGAAGCGCTTGCAGCCGAGATGGAGCGGCTCGCGCCCGCGGAATTGCTGCTGCCGGAAGATGCAGCTTTCCCCAAATGGATCGAAGCGCTGCCCGGAGTGCGCCGGCGCCCGCCGTGGCATTTCGAGAGCGGCATCGCTAAGCGCTTGCTGTGCGAGCAGCTCGCGACGCACGATCTCGCGGGCTTCGATGCCGAGGACGCGCCCTTGGGCGTCGCGGCCGCGGGCTCGCTGCTGCAATACGTCAAGGACACGCAGCGCGCTCAGGTCCCGCACATCCGGACGCTCACGCGCGAGCGTCACGAGGACGCCGTCATCATGGACGCCGCAACGCGGCGCAATCTCGAGATCGAACAGAGCTTAGGCGGTCGCCGCGAGCTCACGCTCTTGAGGATCATGGATCGGTGCGTCACGGCCATGGGCAGCCGAATGCTGCGCGCGTGGCTCAACCGGCCGATCCGCGACCGCGCGACGTTGGTTCTGCGTCAGCAGAGCATCGGCATGCTCCACGAGCAGGCACTCGCGGCCGCGGTCGGAGCTTCCCTCAAGGACATCGGCGACCTCGAGCGCATTCTCGCGCGCATCGCGCTGAAGAGCGCCCGGCCTCGGGACCTCGCGCAGCTCCGCGACGGTCTCGCCAAGCTTCCGGCACTCAAGCGCACGCTTGCGGTTCTGGATACCGGCCGCATGGCTTCGCTCGCGCGCCAGTGCTCCGAGCACGCGGCGGAGCGCGCGCTGCTCGACTCGGCGCTCGTCGAGGCTCCGCCCATCTGGCTTCGCGACGGCGGCGTCATCGCCCAAGGTTACGATGCCGAGCTCGACGAGCTGCGCGCGGCGAGTGCGAGCGCCGACCAATTCTTGGACCGGCTCGAGGCTGATGAGAAGCGCCGCACCGGCCTCACGAATCTCAAGGTCGGATATAACAAGGTGCACGGCTTCTACATCGAGATCAGCAAGGCGCAAGCGAAGTCCGCCCCTGGGGAATACATCCGCCGGCAAACGCTCAAAGGCGCGGAGCGATTCGTCACGCCCGAGCTGAAAGCATTCGAAGACAAAATCTTGAGCGCGCGCGAGCGTGCCCTGGCCCGCGAGCGGCAACTGTATGAGGAGTTGCTCGACCGGCTCGGAGCCGCGCTCGAGAGCTTGCAATCCACAGTGGCAGCGATCGCCGAGATCGACGTGCTCACGAACCTCGAGGAGCGCGCCGTCACGCTCAATCTCGTGCGGCCGGAGCTCGCAGAGCGCCCGCAAATACGCTACCGCGCCGGCCGGCACTTGGGCGTCGAGCAGGCCAACACGGGTCCGTTCGTGCCGAACGATCTCGATCTCGACGGTGAACGCCGCATGCTGATCGTCACGGGACCCAACATGGGCGGCAAATCGACGTACATGCGTCAGACGGCGCTCATCGTGATCCTCGCGCACATCGGCAGCTACGTTCCGGCGGATGACGCGGTCGTCGGGCCCGTGGACCGAATCTTCACGCGCATCGGCGCGGCCGACGATCTCACGGGCGGCCGGTCGACGTTCATGGTCGAAATGACGGAAACCGCGAACATCCTCAACAATGCAACGCCCTTAAGCCTCGTGCTCATGGACGAGATCGGGCGCGGCACGAGCACGTTCGACGGGCTGTCGCTCGCGTGGGCCGCGGCACGCCACATCGCGCGCTCGATCGGCGCCTTCACGTTGTTCGCGACGCATTATTTCGAGCTCACGAGCCTTCCCGACGAGCTGCCCGCGTGCGCCAACGTCCATCTCGACGCCACCGAGCACGGCCGCGAGCTGATTTTTCTGCATAGCGTGCGCCCGGGCCCCGCGAACCAAAGCTACGGCCTGCATGTGGCCGAGCTCGCAGGCGTGCCGCGTGCCGTCGTCGACGAAGCGCGGACTTTCTTGCGCACGCTGGAACGGCAGCAACGGGACTTGGCGCCGCACGGGCCGCAACGAGAGCTCGCCTTGGAGGCGACCGATGACCGCCTCGTCGAGCTCAAGAAGCGCCTCGCTGCGCTCGAGGCCGATGCGCTGTCGCCGCGCGAGGCGCTCGATCTGCTCTACGCGCTCGTGCGGCAAGCGAGAGAGATGTAGGAGCGAGCTTCGCTCGCGATCTTCGGAATCGCGAGCGAAGCTCGCTCCTACCAAGAAACCAAGAAATCAAGAGACGCGTTAGGGACGCGCGTGGTCGAAGCGGCCGTGTCTCAAGAAGTGGCAGGCCTGCGCGGCGACGACGGGCGAAAAGAGCAGTGTGGTGTGCGACACGGGCAGCACGATGTGATCCTTTGCCCCGGCAAGCTGCGTCTCGTCGACGGCGACCGTGCCGTCGTTCGGCGGCACCAAGGCCCCGAGCATGCGCCCGAGACCGAAGGCCAACCGACCCGCGATGATGCCGAGCTCCCGCTCGCCCAACCACGGCCGCAGGCCTCCCCCCGCATTGAGCTCGAGCATGCTCTTGCCGACCATGCGCGTACCCCCCGGCCAGCGCGCGAGAGCGAGTGCCGAACGGCTGCCGTTGAGCGGCGAGCCGAGACAGACGACTCGGCCCGGACGCTCGAAGGATTGCATCTCGACCATACGCACCGTGACGACGCCGCCCAAGCTGTAGCCGACGAAATGCACGGTCTCACCGGGCGCGTGCAGAGCGAACTGTCGCAAGCGCTCGGCGTTGGCTTGCAGTCCCTCGCCGACCGTCGCGAAGCGGAACAAAAGCGGCGTAAATCCCGCGGCGCCGAGCCGCCACCGCAACAAGGCGGTTTCCCAGCCCGGCATCCATAGTCCGTGCGCGACGATTACCGATTCCATGGCGTCCCTGCGAGCGAGTCACCGCGGACGCAAGCGCTCGAGCGCGTCACGATTGGTCCAAGACGACACTTTGGCGATGGCCTCCTCGAGCGGAAGCCAGGCGTACTCGCTGTGCTCGGCCGCGTTCAGTGTGATCGCGGCGCGCTCCGCAATTTGCAGATGCCAGACGTGCTCGAGGTTCTCGGTGACATCCGGGGCGAAGCGGTGCCGCCATGCGGGCAGAATGGGGAAGAACTGGCTGTGGCCGGAATCCTTCAGACCGGCAGGATCGAGCCCCGTCTCCTCGAGCACTTCGCGCGCCGCGGCGGCGGCCGGCGTTTCGCCCCAGTCGAGCGTGCCGGTCACCGATTGCCAGAAGTCCGCGGGCACCACGCGCTCGAGCAACAGGCAATCGAGCGCGCGCGTGTAGATGACGACGAGCACCGATTCCGGCCGACGAAACGGGGACAGTTTACCTATTTCGTCCCCCTCTCAAGAGGTGCTCGGCGGCAGCACTCGAATCCCGAGCTCCTCGAGCTGGGCGGGATCCGCGGGGCTCGGCGCGCCGGTCAAGAGACAACTTGCCGTCTGCGTCTTCGGGAAGGCGATGACCTCGCGCAAGCTGTGCGCACCGGCCATGAGCATGGTGAGCCGGTCGAGCCCGAAAGCGATGCCGCCGTGCGGCGGGCAGCCGTATTCGAGCGCGGTGAGCAGAAAGCCGAATTTCGTCTCGGCCTCGGCGGCGGAAATGCCGAGGAGCTCGAAGGCGGCCGTTTGCATTTCCGGCGTGTGGATACGAATCGAGCCGCCGCCGACTTCGTTGCCGTTCAGCGTGATGTCGTACGCGCACGAGATCGCGGCGCCGGGTGCAGCTTTCAGCTCCGCGGGCGAAATTCCCCGCGGCGCCGTGAACGGGTGGTGCACGGCTTCCCAACCGCCGCTGCCGTCGGGGCTGAACAGCGGAAAGTCCACGACCCACAACGGCGCCCAGCCGTCCGCCGTGAGGCCGCGGTCGTGGCCCAAGTGATCGCGCAGCACGCTCATCGATTCGTCGACGACGCCGCGTTTGTCGGCGCCGAAAAATATCAAGTCGCCGGCAGCCGCAGCCGTGCGCTCGAGCACGCCGGCGATCGCGACGTCGGGCAAGAACTTGAGAATCGGCGACTGCAGCCCGTCGCGACCTTTGGCGGGGTCGTTGACTTTGATGTACGCGAGACCCTTTGCTTTGTGCCGCGCGACGAGCGCCGTGTAGTCGTCGATTTCCTTACGCGAGAGCTCGCCGCCGCGCGGTACCTTGAGCGCCGCAATCCGGCTCGCCGGATCCGCCGCGGGCGCGGCGAACACTTTGAACTCGACGCCGCGAAAAACGTCCGCGACCTCGACGAGCTCGAGAGGATTACGCATATCGGGTTTGTCGCTGCCAAAACGCCGCATCGCTTCCGCGTGCGCCATGCGCGGAAACGGTTGCGGCAATTCGACTCCGATCACGGTCTTGAAGCAGTGTCGCAGCAACTCTTCGATGAGAACCGCGATCTCGCTCTCGCTCATGAACGACGTCTCGATATCGAGCTGCGTGAACTCCGGCTGACGATCAGCGCGCAGATCCTCGTCACGAAAACACTTGACGATCTGATAGTAGCGATCGAAGCCCGACATCATGAGCAGCTGCTTCATGAGCTGCGGCGATTGCGGTAACGCGAAGAAGCTGCCCGGCTGCGTGCGGCTCGGAACGAGGTAATCGCGCGCGCCTTCGGGCGTGGTTTTCGTGAGCAGCGGCGTTTCGATGTCGATGAATCCCGCCGCATCGAGAAAGCCGCGCATGGCCCGCGTGAGCTCGTGACGCAGACGCATGTTGCGCTGCATTTCCGGGCGGCGCAGATCGAGATAGCGATAGCGCAAGCGCAGCTCTTCGCTGGCAGACTCGTCGTGATGAAACGGCGGTGTCTTGGCTTTGTTGAGCGTCGTCAGACCCGTGGCGAGAATCTCGACTTCGCCCGTCGGCATCGCGGGATTCACGGTGCCTTCGGGCCGCGCGCGGACGCGCCCCTCGACGCGGAGCACGTACTCGCCGCGCAGCCGCTCGGCCTCGGCGAACATTTGGGCTTCGCTCGGATCGAAGACGACCTGCACGAGCCCTTCACGATCGCGCAAATCTATGAAGATGACTCCGCCATGGTCTCGGCGGCGGTGCACCCACCCGGCGACGGCGATTTCACGGCCGATCAACGCCCGGTCCACGTGCCCGCAGTAGTGGCTGCGCATGACCTCTAACCTCTTGAATAAAAAGGCGCTCGCGAAAAGAGGCGGATGTTAGCATGCGCCGCGCCGCGACTACCCTGTAGTAGGAGCGAGCTTCGCTCGCGATCTTCTCCTAATCGCGAGCGAAGCTCGCTCCTACAGGGAATCGCGAGGGGAGGCGATTCCCACGGCGGAGACGGTGCCCGCCGGATGCACCGCGTGCCACGGCGGCACGACCACACCGAGCGAGATGATCATCTTGAGAGCGTCCTCGACCGACATGTCGAGCTCAATGACTTCATCACGCGGTACGAACAGGATCAATCCAGACGTCGGATTCGGCGTGGTCGGCACGAACACGGTCATCACGACTTCGCCGGTTTTTGCCTGCACCTCTTCGAGGTCGTCGGAAGTCTTGAAGCAGAGGCTGTATACGCCGCGTCGCGGATACTCGATCAACAGAACCTTTTTGAACGAGGTTCCGGTATCGCTGAAAACGAGCTCGGCGAATTTTTTGGAGGCACCGTATACGCTGCGCACCAGAGGTATCCGGCCCATGAGGTCTTCGTACGCATGGACGAGCCGTCGGCCGAGCAAGTTGGCCACGAGCATGCCGGTGGCCAAGAGCACGATTGCCGCGAGAATAGCGCCGAGCCCCGGGATTGGGAATCCCAACAGCGCGTCGGGACGATACTCGCGCGGCAGCCAAAACAAGAGCTGGTCCATGAGGCCCAGCAACAATCTGAAGACGACGACGGTTGCGCCGAGCGGCAGCCAGATCAGCAAGCCGGCGACGAGGTAACGTCGCAACCGTACGCCGATTCGAGCACGCACTAGGCCGCCTCGCTGCCGGTACCCTTACCGGTAGGTTTCGACGCGGGCTTCGTTTCCTTGGCAGTGCGTTTGGTTTCCTTGGCCCCGCCCTTGTCGGGCGGCGTGGCCGCCTTCCCGTCAACCTTGGCTTTCGGCGCATCGTCCTTGCTCAGAGCCGTCTCCTTGTGCGTGTCCGCCGCGCTCTCGGCGAGGTTGCGCTTCTTCTCGTCGCCGGATTTGAAATCCGTCTCGTACCATCCGCTGCCCTTGAGCCGGAACGCGGGCGCCGACATGAGCCGCTTGAGCGCGGGCTTACCGCATTCCGGGCACTTTTTGAGGAGGCGGTCGCTGAGCTTTTGCAAGGCCTCGAGAGTGTGCCCGCACGAGCCACATCCATATTCGTAAATCGGCATGCGCATCCTCACGCAAATCGTCGTGGCCCGTATGGTTTAGGTAACTCCGTGCGAATTCAAGGGGCAGCGTCCGCAGTCCGACCGCCCGACTATGCCGCCTCGGCCGCGTCCGCGCGCGTGAACGTGAGCTGGCCCACTTCGGGTGCGCCCGCGCGAATCGTGTCCCCGGGCCCGAAATCGCCTTGCAGAATGCGTTGCGCGAGGGGATTCTCGACTTGCTGCTGAATGGCGCGTTTCAGCGGCCGCGCACCGTAGACAGGATCGAAGCCCGCCTCGGCGAGACGGTCGCGCGCGCTATCGTCCAAGACGAGCCCGATCTCGCGCTCACCGAGCCTAAGCCGCAGATGCTCGAGCTGGATGTCGACGATGCGCCGAATCTGCTCGCGCTGCAGCGGATGGAACACGACGACGTCGTCGATGCGGTTCAAGAACTCGGGCCGGAAGTGTTGACTCACGATCTCCAGGACGCCCGCTTTCATGCGCGCGTAGTGCTCCTCGCCGGCGAGCTCCTGAATGCGCTGGCTGCCGAGATTCGACGTCATGACGATGACGGTGTTGCGAAAATCGACGGTGCGTCCATGTCCGTCCGTCAAGCGGCCGTCGTCGAGCACTTGGAGCAGCACGTTGAAGACTTCCGCATGCGCTTTCTCGATTTCGTCGAGCAGCACCACGGAATAAGGCTTGCGCCGCACGGCTTCGGTCAGATAACCGCCCTCTTCATAGCCGACATAGCCCGGAGGCGCGCCGATGAGCCGGGCGACCGAGTGCTTCTCCATGAATTCCGACATGTCGATGCGCACCATGGCCTCTTCGGTGTCGAACAGGAACGCGGCAAGCGCTTTGGTGAGCTCGGTCTTGCCGACTCCGGTCGGCCCGAGAAACAGGAACGAGCCGTTCGGGCGATTGGGATCGGATAGCCCCGCGCGCGCACGCCGAATCGCGTTCGAGACGGCCTCGAGCGCCTCGCGCTGACCGACGACACGCTGCTCGAGAAAGCTCTCCATGCGCAAGAGCTTGTCCTTCTCGCTTTCGAGCATTTTCGCAACGGGGATGCCGGTCCATTTGGACACCACCTCGGCGACCTCTTCCTCGGTCACCTTGTTGCGCACGAGCTTGTTGCTCCCTTCGCGCTCGCCTTTGAGCGTCTGCTCGAGTTGGCGTTTGAGCTCGGGAATCCGCGAGTTCTGCAGCTCGCCGGCGCGGGCGTAGTCGAAGGCGCGCTTCGCCTGCTCGAGCTCGAACTCGGCTCGTTCGAGCTCTTGCTTGATCCGTGCTTCGCCCTGAAGCTCCGCTTTCTCCGCCTTCCAAATCTCATCGAGATCCGCAAGCTCGCCGTCGAGCTTGGTGATCTGCTCTTCGAGATCGGCGAGCCGTCGTTTCGAGGCTTCGTCCGCCTCCTTCTTGAGCGTTTCCTGTTCGATCCGCAGCTGTATCAAGCGCCGCTCGAGCCGGTCCATCTCCTCAGGCTTGGAGGTGGTCTCGATGCTGATCCGCGACGCGGCTTCGTCGATCAAGTCGATGGCTTTGTCCGGAAGCTGCCGATCGCTGATGTAGCGATGGGACAGCGTCGCGGCGGCGACGATCGCGGGATCCGTGATCGCGACCTTGTGATGTACTTCGTACCGCTGCTTCAGTCCGCGCAGTATCGCAATCGTATCTTCGACCGACGGCTCATCCACGAGCACCCTTTGGAAACGCCGCTCGAGCGCCGCGTCCTTCTCGACGTACTTGCGATACTCGTCGAGCGTGGTCGCACCGACGCAGTGGAGCTCGCCGCGCGCGAGTGCGGGCTTCAACATGTTGCCCGCATCCAGCGCGCCTTCGGCCTTGCCGGCGCCGACCATCGTATGCAGCTCGTCGATGAACAAAATGATCTGTCCTTCCTGCTTGGCGAGATCATTGAGCACGGCTTTGAGCCGTTCTTCGAATTCGCCGCGGAATTTTGCACCGGCGATCAAAGCGCCGAGGTCGAGCGCGAGCAACCGTTTGCCCTTGAGCCCTTCGGGCACTTCACCCTTGACTATGCGCTGCGCGAGACCCTCGACGATCGCCGTCTTGCCGACACCGGGCTCGCCGATGAGCACGGGGTTGTTCTTCGTGCGCCGCTGAAGGACCTGGATCGTGCGCCGGATCTCGTCGTCTCGGCCGATGACGGGATCGAGCTTGCCTTGCTCGGCGCGCTCGGTGAGATCGATCGTGTATTTCTGTAATGCCTGGCGCAAGTCCTCGGCATTCGGATCGTCGACTTTGGCTCCGCCGCTCACTTCCTTGATGGCTTTTTCGATCGCACCCTTGACGCCGCCGCACTGCTCGAGGATGCGACCCAATTCGCCGCGAACCTGCAAGGCTGCGAGCGGGAAGAGCTCGCTCGCGATGTAGCCGTCGCCGCGCTCGCGCGCGAGCTTGTCCATGACGTTGAGCACCTTGTTGAGCTCGTTGGACCCGTGCACCTCGCCGGGAGCGCCTTGCACGGACGGCAGGCGATCGAGCGCTTGGCCGAGCTCTGAGCGCAGACGATTCATATCGACGCCGGCGTTGCCGAGCACGGCGCCGACCGTGCCGCCGTCCTGCTCGAGCAGCGCGGCCATCACGTGAATCGGCTCGATGAATTGGTGGTCCCGGCCGAGGGCGTCCGACTGCCCGTCCTGCAAGGCCTGCTGAAACTTCGTTGTGAGCTTGTCCATGCGCATGCAAAGACACTCCGGCTGCTAATCCGCTTGGCTCACGAGATGGGGATGGCACCGCGGGATATCAACACGATTCGAGCCAGATCATGCTGGCGATGCGCCCGCAGGGCGCCTCGCGGCGGTGGGAAAAATAGCTCGCGGGCTCCATGAACGTGCAGGATCCGCCGCCATAGACGGCCGTGACGCCGGCCGACGCGAGGCTCGAGCGTGCGAGCACGTAAAGGTCCGCCTGCCAGCCCCCGCGGACGTTTTGCGTAAACGCGGCGCGCGCGGCCGCGTCGCGGGCGAGAAAGGCCGCGCGCACCTCGTCGCCGACCTCGTAGGCCTCGGGCCCGATCGCGGGTCCGAGCCAGGCGAGGAGATCCGTCGCCGGCAGGCCCATCGCCGCCACGACTGCCGGTAGTACCCCGGCCGCGAGGCCGCGCCAGCCCGCGTGTGCGGCGCCGACGCGTGTCCCCCGCCGGTCGGTGATTAGCACAGGCAAGCAATCGGCTGTCATGATCGTGCAAATCACGCCCGCGCGGCTCGTCACGGCGCCGTCCGCCTGCCGTGCCCCGTGGGCGTCGAGATCGGCAACCGTCGTGCCGTGGATCTGATCGAGCCAGCAGGGTTCGGCGGGAAGTTGCCAGTTGAGAGCAAGCCGGCGCCGGTTCTCGCGCACGGCTTCGGGATCGTCGCCGACGTGCGCGGCAAGGTTGAGACTCGCATAGCGGCCGGCGCTGACGCCGCCGCTGCGGCGGCTCACATGAGCACGGACGTGGCGAGGCGCGGGCCACTCCGCGGCAATACCGAGCATGCTCATCGCGCGTCTTGAGCGCCGCGGTCGCTGCGCAACGCGTCGAGCAGGGTCACCATGTCGTCGGGCACCGCGCTCTCGAACGTAAGCGTCGCGCCGGTCTCCGGGTGAGTCAACGTAAGATGCGAGGCATGCAGCGCCTGGCGGCGGAATGCCTGGAGCGTTTGACGCAAGCGGTCTGTCGGCTGCCGCGGCAGCTTCGGGCGCCCGCCGTAAACGGGATCGCCGACAATGGGCGCGCCGACATGCGCCATGTGCACGCGGATCTGATGCGTGCGCCCGGTCTCGAGCTCGACCTCGATGTACGTATGCGCGCGGAACCGCTCGATGACGCGGTAACGTGTGCGGGCGGGGCGGCCGAGCTCGCGCACGGCCATCTTGGTCCGCTCACGTGGATGCCGCCCGATGGAAGCTTCCACGGTTCCCCCGCCCGTGAGCGCGCCCTGGCAAACGGCGCGATAAATGCGTCGAATTTCGCGGCGCTCGATCTGCGCTGCGAGCCGTTGCTGTGCGGACAACGTCCTCGCGACGACGAGCAAGCCGCTCGTGTCCTTGTCGAGCCGGTGGACGAGGCCCGCGCGCGGCACGGTTGCGAGGGCCGGGTCGAGATTGAGCAAAGCATTCTGCAGCGTGCCCGACGGATTGCCGGCACCCGGATGCACGACGAGACCGGCGGGCTTGTCGATGACGTAGAGCGCGGCATCCGCGTGCACGACCTGCAACGCGATCGGCTCTGGCCTAATGGCGACGATGGGCTCGAGGTCCGCGCCGAGCACGAGCACCTCGCCGCCCTTGAGCCGCGCCTTCGGCGCCACCGATTCGCCCGCGATCGTGAGCTGGCCCCCCTCGATCCACTGCTTGAGCCGGTTGCGCGAGAAATCCCCGAACAGCACGGCCGCCGCCTGGTCGAGACGCTTGCCCGCGAGCGCCGCGGGCACGATCACGCGCCGCGAGACGTGCTGCATGGATCGGAAACCCCGGCTCCGCAGAAACTTTCGTTATACTTCATCGTCCAATTGTCGAGGGTTTCGGGACGCGTGCCAAATTTCATGAAGAACTTGGGCTTAGTGGCGCTGGCGGCCGGCTTTCTCAGTGCCTGCGGCAACCGGCGCGACGAGGTCGTGCAGGATTTCGGCGCGGAGGGCTTCTATGAGCGGGGCTTCGAAGCCATGGAGGCGGGCAACTACGTCGGCGCCGTTCAGTATTTCTTGCAGCTCGAAGCGCGCTATCCGTTCGCCAATGATACGCGCCAGGCGCAATTGGATCTCATCTATCTCTACTGGCGGAGTCAGCAACCGGAAGCCGCGATCGACGCCGCCGAGGAGTTCGAGCGCGAGAATCCCACGCATGCCCGTGTCGACTATTGCCTCTACATGAAGGGCCTCGTGTATTTCGACGAAGCCCCCAACATCCTCGAGCGTTTGTTCAACGTGGATCTCACCGTGCGTCCACCGAAGGATACGCTGCGCGCCTTCTCGACGTTCCAGGAGCTCATCCGGCGCTTCCCCGACAGCCGTTACGTCGAGGACGCCGGGAAACGCATGGTGTTCTTGCGCAACCGGCTCGCGGCCTACGAAAACCACGTGGCGCAGTACTACATCGATCGCGGTGCCTACGTCGCGGCCGTGAATCGCGCCAAGTACGCGCTCGAGCATTATCCCGGAGCCCCCGAGCTCGGGACGACTCTCGAGCTCATGGCGACCGCTTACGAGCAGCTCGGCATGATGGATCTTTCCGCAGACGCGCGGCGCGTGCGCAGCGAGTCGTTCGGCGAGGCCACGGCGACCGCGCAGCGGTAGGAGCGGCCTTCGGCCGCGACTGGGAATCGTGATCTCATTTTGTAGGAGCGAGCTTCGCTCGCGATTCTTACATTCGCGAGCGAAGCTCGCTCCCACAAAAAAATCAAATCTCAATAGCCGGAGGTGATCGGATAGCGCCAGTCGCGGCCGA
>Ga0209320_10000374_pt1 | contig 23280 bp, 17 predicted proteins | sample Rifsed13ft4_FD_184008 | JGI IMG/M metagenome (GOLD analysis project Ga0209320, IMG submission 184008) | Soil microbial communities from Rifle, Colorado, USA - sediment 13ft 4 (version 2) | ecosystem: Environmental > Terrestrial > Deep subsurface > Rock core/Sediment | place: Rifle, Colorado... | reverse complement strand
CGGCGAGTTGTGGCATGCCACCCGGTGGGTCGCGCCGGGCCCCGTCGTGACGACGGCCTCGGCGGCGCGCACCGGCACGAGAGGCGGGTTCGTGGTCCAGCAGTCCGGCAGCCGCCAGGCGCAGCGCGGCGCGAAGGGGCAGCCGACCGGCGCCCGGCGTTGGTCCGGGGGCGCGCCCTCGATGGGAATGAGCTCCTCACCCTGCACCGCGTCGAGGCGGGGGATCGAATGCAGCAGGCCCACGGTGTAGGGATGCGACGGCTTCGCGAACAGCTCGGCGGTGGGCGCTGCCTCGACGATGTAGCCGGCGTACATGACGTTGATGCGCTGCGTCATGCCGGCGACCACGCCCAGATCGTGGGTGATGAGGATGGCGGCCGTGCCGGTCTCGGTGGTGAGCCGCTGCAGCAGCTCCAGCACCTGCGCCTGGATGGTCACGTCCAGGGCCGTCGTCGGCTCGTCGGCGATGAGCAGCTTCGGCGCGAGGGCGAGGGCCATGGCGATCATCACGCGCTGGCGCATGCCGCCGCTGAACTGGTGGGGGAACGCGCGCAGGCGGTTCTCCGGCTCGGGGATGCCGACGATGGTCAGCAGCTCGATGGCGCGCGCCCGGGCTTCCTCGTTCCCCACCTTGCGATGCGCCTGGATGGTCTCCACCATCTGCTCCTCGATGGTCAGCACGGGGTTGAGGCTGGTCATGGGGTCCTGGAAGATCATGGCCATGTCGCGGCCGCGCATCTCACGCATCTCGGCCTCGCTGCACGCGAGCAGGTCCTGGCCGTCGAAGCGGACGCTGCCGCCCTCGATGCGCCCGGCCGGCTTGGGCAACAGGCGCATGATGGCCAGGCTGGTCACGCTCTTGCCGCAACCCGACTCGCCCACGATGCCCAGCGTCTCGCCCTCATCGAGGTCGAACGAGACGCCGTTCACGGCGTGGATCGTGCCCTCGTGGGTGCGGAAGCGGACGACGAGGCCGTCGACCGAGAGGAGTGCCATCGCGCCCTACTTCTTCAGCCGCGGGTCGAGCGACTCGCGCAGCCCGTCGCCCAGCAGGTTGAAGCCGACCGCGCTGATGACGATGGCGAGACCCGGGAAGAAGATCAGGTAGGGCGCCGCGCGCAGGAACTTCGTCGAGTCGGTCAGCATCGTGCCCCACTCGGGCGTGCGCGGATCGGGCGGGCCGAGGCCGAGGAAGCCCAGGCCGGCTACGTCGATGATGGCCGTGGCCAGGGCCAGGGTGGCGGCCACGATGATCGGCGTCAGGGAGTTGGGCAACATATGCCGCAGCAGGAGCCGGCGGGTCGGGACGCCCACCGAGCGGGCTGCGAGGACGTAATCGGACTCCCGGATGGCGAGCAGGCCGCCCCGCAGAAGGCGCGCGAAGATCGGGGCATTGGTGACCGCGACGGCGATCGTGATCTGGGGCAGCCCGCGGTCCAGCCAGGCGACGATGCCGATGGCCAGCAGGATGCCCGGGATGGCCAGCAGGACGTCTACCACCCGCATCAGGACGTTGTCCGCGCGCCCGCCGGCCGCGCCGGCGATGGCGCCCACGAAGCCGCCGAGGATGACGCCGAAGATGACCGAACCGAGCCCGACGAGGAGGCTGATCCGCGCGCCGTACACGACGCGGGTGAACTCGTCGCGGCCCTGCAGGTCCTGGCCCATGAGGTGCTCCGGACGGGGCGGATACGGCCCCGTCGCGCCCGAGCTCGCATCGGGCGGCGGCGGGTACAGGGCGCCCGGGTCGTGCGGCGCGAGGAGGGGCGCGAGGACCGCGGTGCCGACGAAGACACCGATGAAGACGAAGCCCAGCAGCGCCGGCCTGTTGCGCAGGAGACGCCGCCAGGCGTCGCCCCACAGGCCGCGGCTGGCGCGGGGCGCGACGCGGACTACGGCGACGGTTCCGCTGGCCATCTCAGGCGTACCGGATGCGCGGGTTGAGGAAGGCGTAGGCGATGTCCACGATAAGGTTCACCATCAGGAAGATGAGGGCGAAGATGAGGATCGTCGACTGCACCACGAAGTAGTCGCGGTTGCCGATGGCGTCGACGATCCAGCGCCCCACGCCGTTCCAGGCGAAGACGGTCTCGGTGATGACCGCGCCGGCGAGCAGGCCGCCGACCTGGAGGCCGATGACCGTCACCACCGGCAGCCAGGCGTTGCGCATGATGTGCCGGCCGTCAATACGCCGCTCGGTGAGGCCCTTGGCGCGCGCCGTGCGCACGTAGTCCTCGTTGGCGACCTCGATGACCGAAGCGCGCGTGATGCGCGTGATGATGGCCAGCGGGATGGAGCCCAGCGCGATCGCCGGCAGGACCAGGTGGCGGACGCCGTCGACGAACGCATCGACCTTCTCGTCGAACGTCCAGCCCCCGTGCAGCCAGGCGTCGATGAGCACGAAGTTCGTCTGCAGGTCGAGCTGCAGTCGGGCATCGATGCGGCTCGACGCGGGCAGCACCTTGAGCTGCACCGCGAAGATGTACTGGAGCGTCAGGCCCAGCACGAAGACCGGGATACTGATGCCGAGCAGCGAGAGGACGGTCACGGCGCCGTCCGGCCAGCGCTGGGCGTAGCGAGCCGCGAAGCGGCCGAGAGGGATGCCCACCCCGACCGCGAAGATCATGGCCGCGATGGTCAGCTCGACGGTGGCCGGGAAGCGGCGCAGGAACTCCCCCAGGACCGGTTGGTTGTTGATGAAGCTTCTGCCGAAGTCGCCCTGCAGCAGCCCAGCCAGATAGTCGACGTACTGCACGGGGAGCGGATCGTCGAGTCCGAGGTACTCGCGCATCTCCGCGATGCGCTGGGCCGTGGCGTGCTGGCCCAGGATGGCCGTCGCCGGGTCGCCCGGGATGAGGTGGATGAAGGCGAAGAGGACGATGGACAGACCGAAGAGGACCGGGATCGCGCCGAGCAGACGTCGAACGATGTACTTGGTCACGGACGGTCCTGCGTGCCTCGATGGGACGATCCCCCGGGGCCGCGAGGGCCCCGGGGGATCGAGCTACGGATCGGAGTCGTCTGCGGCCCGTCCGCCGAGGCGGGGCGAGCCGGCCCTGGGAGCCTAGTGCTCGGCGATCCAGACCGTGTTGAAGAGCTCGGTGAGGCTCGCGTTGGGCACGAAGCCCTTCACGTAGAGCTGGGCCGCGGCGGGCGGCTTCGAGCTCAGGATGGGGATGGTCGGGATATCGGCGCGGATGAGGTCCTGCGCCTCCTTCCAGTACTCCTCGGCCTTGGCCAGGTCGTTCGTCTTGAGCGCGTTGTCCATGGCCTGCCACATCGCGTCGTTCTTGTAGGCGTACTCCTCGTTCGGACCGAACGTGTTGTCGCTCCGAGCTCGGTAGCCGAAGAACGCCGCGCTGAGGAAGTTGTCCGGGCCGGCCCAGTCGCAGGTCCAGCCGATGAGCCACATCGGGTACTCGCCGCCGGCTTCGGCGCCGAGGTAGTCGGGGCGCCACGTGGCCGTCTTGGGGTTCGGCTTGAAGCCGACCGCTTCGAGGTCACGCAGCATCGCCTCGAACTCGCCCTTCGGGTCCGGCATGTATGGCCGGGCCACGTCGGACGGGTACCAGAAGTCGAAGGCAAGGTTCGTCACGCCCGATTCGGCGATGAGGGCCTTGGCCTTCTCGGGGTCGTAGGTGGGCAGGTTCAGCGCCTTGTAGCTGAACGTGCCGGGCGGCATCCAGTTGTCGGCCACGACGGCCTGGCCGGCGTAGAACGTATCGATGATCGACTGCTTGTTGATCGCGTAGCCGACGGCCTCGCGGATCTTCACGTTGTCGAACGGCTTGTGCGTCTGGTTCATCGCGAGATGGAACAGGTTGCACGAGCCGCCACGGTCGAACGCCTGGAGGGTCGCGTCGCCCTGGACGGTCTTGCCGTCGATGGGCGCCAGCGTCTGGGTGAAGTCGATCTCACCCGCCTGCAGGGCGTTCAGGGTCGAGGTCGAGTCGGGGAAGACCCGGAAGACGATGCCGTCGAGGTAGGCGGCGTGCATGGCGTCCCAGTAGTCGGCGTTCTTCTCGATCGTGACGTGGTCGCCGGGGACCCATTCCTTGAACTTGAAGGGGCCGGTGCCGGTCAGGGCGCCCGCCCCGCCCTGGGCGTAGGTGTTGTTGGCGAAGTCGGGGTCGCTCGCCTTGCCCAGCTCGAGCGCGGCCGGGCTGGCGATGAAGAACGGCACAAGGGTCTGCGTCAGCAGGAAGGCCGAGTTCGGCGCCGTCAGCTTGATGGCCACCTCCGTCGGGCTGTTGACGGTGACCGAGTCGACCACGGGCCGCAGCGCCACGTCGATGTAGTACGTGTACTCGAGCTTCGAATAGGCGTCGGGGAGGTTGAGCCAGCGGTCGTAGTTGACCTTCACGGCGTCGGCGTTGAAGTCCGTACCGTCGTGGAACTTGATGCCCGTGCGCAGCTTGAACGTGTACGTCAGTGCGTCATCGGAGATGGCCCAACTCTCGGCAAGGACCGGGACCACCTCACCGGTCGTGCCCGGCTTGAGGCCGACGAGGCCCTCCATGACCTGGTTCATGACGTACGACGAGTTGCTGTCGTCGATGAGCGCTGAGTCCGTGCGCGAGATGTCGCCGGGCAGCGCTGCGATGAGCGTACCCCCGGCTATGGGGGTCTCCGGGGGCACCTCTGTCGGCGCGGGTGTGGCGGCGCCCGTCGGCGCGGGTGTGGCGGCTGGTGTCGGGGATGCTCCGGTCGTGCAGGCTCCCACCAGGAGGCCCGCCGCCATGAGCAGTGCACCGAATCGAGTTCGTCTCATCCTTCTCCTCCTCTAGGTCCGGTCAGACCGCCCGGGGGCGGCGCCGCGACCGTGCCGAATGATGCCATGCCGATACGCGTCCGTCACCTCCAGGGACGCACGATGTGGGGTTCGAGGCCGGTCCTCAGGCGCCGATGACTGGTAGTTGGCGCTCCGCAGCGCTGGCGATGGCCTGCGGCGTGACCTCCTCGCTGAAGTGGCATGCGACGAGGTGTCCCGCACCGACGTCGCGGAAGACCGGCTCCTCCGTCTCGCAGCGCTCCGGGTTGCCCAGCTGCTCGCGCAGCCAGCAGCGCGTGTTGAAGCGGCAGCCCTCCGGCGGCGCGGCCGGCGAGGGCACGTCGCCCTTGAGCACGAGCCGCTTCTTGCGCCGCCGGGGGTCCGGCTCCGGGACGGCCGAAAGCAGCGCCACCGTGTAGGGGTGCTTGGGACCGGCGTAGAGCGGATCCACGTCGGCCAGCTCCACGAGCTTGCCCAGGTACATCACGCCGACGCGGTCGCTGATGTGCTCGACGACGGCGAGGTTGTGGGCGATGAACAGGTAGGTCAGGCCCAGTTCCTGCTGCAGGTCGTCGAGCAGGTTCAGCACCTGGCTCTGGATGGAGACGTCGAGCGCGCTGACCGGCTCGTCGCAGACGATGAACTCGGGATTCAGGGCCAGCGCCCGGGCGATGCCGATGCGCTGCCGCTGGCCGCCCGAGAACTCGTGCGGGTAGCGGTGGATGTGGCTCTGGTTGAGGCCCACCTTGGCCAGCAGCTCGCGCACGAGCTCCTCGCGCTTGGCCTTGTCGGTGAGGCCGTGCACGAGCGGGCCCTCGCCGACGATCTCACCCACCGTCATGCGCGGGTTCAGGCTGGCGTAGGGATCCTGGAAGACGACCTGGAGGTCGCGACGCGCCTCCTTGAGCTGGGTGGCGTTGAGGTCGAAGAGCGGCCGGTCGTCCACGTACACCTGGCCGCTGGTGGCCGGGATGAGGCGCAGGATGACCTTGCCCAGCGTCGTCTTGCCGCAGCCGGACTCGCCCACGAGGCCCAGCGTCTCCCCGCGACGGACCTCGAAGCTCACGTCGTCCACGGCGCGCACGGCGCCGATGGTGGTCACGCCGAGCAGCCCTCCCCGGATGGGGAAGTGCTTGACGACGTGCTCGGCCCGCAGGAGCACCCTGCCGGCCCCGCCGTTCGCGCGCACCAGCGACGCGCTCGCCTCGATCGGCTCGATGGCCGCGCCGTCCGCCCAGGTCTGGCCGCTCACGCCGGCGCCTGCAGAGCCGAGGCAGCCGCCTCGGCCAGCTCGCCGGTCGCCTCCGGCCCGACGGCCGGGGGCTCGCCGGCCGGGGTCAGCCAGCAACGCGAGAGGTGGCCGCGGGCGATCTCCTGGAGCGGCGGCGGGGTGTCGCACACGGGCATCGCGTGCGGGCAGCGGCGCTTGAAGAGGCAGCCCTTGGGCAGATTCAGCGGGTTGGGCACGACGCCCTGGATGACCTCCAGGCGCTGGCGCTTCTCGCCCAGCCGCGGGATCGAGGCCAGCAGGCCGGTCGTGTAGGGATGGTGGGGCTTCGCGAAGACCGTGTCGGCGTCGGACTGCTCGACCACCTGGCCGGCATACATGACGACGACGTCGTCGGCCATCTCGGCGATCACCCCGAGGTCGTGGGTGATGAGCATGATGGCCATCCGGTTGCGCTCCCGCAGGCTCTTCATGAGCTCGAGGATCTGGGCCTGGATGGTCACGTCGAGCGCCGTCGTCGGCTCGTCGGCGATGAGCAGCTCGGGGTTCGTGCTGAGGGCCATGGCGATCATGACCCGCTGGCGCATGCCGCCCGACAGCTCGTGGGGATACTGCTTCGCCCGGCGGGCGGGATCGGGGATACCGACCAGCTGGAGCATCTCGACGGCGCGCTCCCATGCCTGGCGGCGGCCGACGGCTTCATGCAGCGAGACGGCCTCGGAGATCTGATCGCCGCAGGTGTAGACGGGGTTGAGGCTGGTCATCGGCTCCTGGAAGATCATGCTGATCTGGTTGCCGCGGATGTCGCGCATCTCGGCGTCGTCGACCCTCAGCAGGTCCCTGCCACGCAACAGGACGGAGCCGCCCACGATGCGGCCGGGCTGCTCGATGAGCCGCATCACCGACAGGGCGGTGATGCTCTTGCCGCAGCCCGACTCGCCGACGACGCCGACGGTCTTGCCGTCGCCGATCTCATACGAGACGCCGTCGACGGCCTTGACGGTGCCGTCCTGGGTGAAGAAGTGGGTGCGCAGGTCCTGGATCTCGAGGAGGGGTCGATCCGATCTGTGGACGGTCATGCCCCTACTTCCTCACCCGCTGGCGCGGGTCGAGGGCATCCCGCAGGCCGTCGCCCATGAAACTCGCCGCGAGGACGACGAGGATCAGCGTGAGCCCGGGGTAGAGGATCAGGATGGGCTGCCGGTAGAAGAACTCCTGGGCGTTGGTGAGCATGTTGCCCAGGCTTGCCTCCGGTGGCGAGATCCCGAAGCTGAGGAACGAGAGCGTGGCTTCCACGACCACGGAGTCGGCGATGCCCAGGGTGGCGGCGACGACCACCGGCGCCATGGCCGCCGGCAGCATGTGGCGCACGATGATGCGCCGGTCGCCGGCGCCCAGTGCCCGGGCCGCCTGCACGAAGTCCGTTTCGCGCAGCGAGAGGAACTCGGCGCGCACGAGTCGCGCGGCGGTCGTCCAGCCCACGATGCCGATGGCCACGATGACCACGATGGCGTTGCCCGTGCCGAAGAGGGCCACCATCATCACGATGAGGAAGAAGCTCGGCAACGACAGGACGACGTCCACGAGGCGCATCAGGAGGTTGTCCACGGCCCCGCCGACGTAGCCGGCGATGGCGCCGACCGTGATGCCCACGACGACGATGATGCTCACTGCCGAGAAGCCCACGAAGAGGGACGTCTGCAGCGCCTTGACCAGCCGGATGAAGACGTTCATACCGATGCTGTCATAGCCCAGCGGCGCGAAGGGGTTCAGGAGGGACGGAGGATGGTTGGCCAGCGACAGGCTCGTCTTCGCGTAGAGGCTCCCGGTGATGGTCGGGACGACCAGCGCGAGCGTCACCAGGATGGCCATCACGATGAGGCCGACCACCGCGAGGGAGTGCTGCATGAAGCGCTGGCGGGCGAGCTGCCAGTACGTGCGGACCGGCGTCAGGTCGACCTCGTCGACGGCCCCTTGACCCGCGCCGGTGGTGGCCTTGGCCGGGATCTGACCGAGCTGCGTGCTCTCCACCGATCCCCCTCCTAGTACTTGATGCGCGGGTCGACGAACGCGTAGAGGACGTCCGCCAGGAGGTTGCCCAGGATGACCATGGCGCCGCCGACCATGACGAAGGCGAGCACGGCCGGGTAGTCGCGCTCGATGACCGCGGTCACGCCCATGCCGCCCAGGCCGGGCCAGGCGAAGACCGCTTCGGTGACGGCCGCGCCGACCAGCAGCGAGGGGATGGTGAGTCCCAACAGGGTCACGATGGGGATGAGGGCGTTGCGCAGGGCATGCTTGAAGAGGACGCGTGAGCCGGGCAGGCCCTTGGCTCGGGCCGTGCGCACGTAGTCCTGGTGCAGGACCTCGAGCATCGAGGAGCGCATGTAGCGGCTCCAGCCCGCCACCGACACGATGGTCAGCGTCATGACCGGCAGCACGAGGTGCCAGACCAGGTCGCCGATGCTGTCGTCGCCGTAGGTGTGCCGTCCGAAGAGCGGGAAGAGGTCGAGCTTGATGGCGAAGACGAACTTCAGCACGAGGCCCAGCCAGAAGGTGGGCATGGCGTAGCCGATGGTGGCCAGGACCATGATGATCTTGTCCGCCCAGCTGTACTGCCGGACCGCCCCCAGCACCCCCACGGGGATGGCGATGATGACGGTCAGGAAGAGCGAGGTGCCCATCAGCTCGAGCGTGTAGGGCACCCGCGCGGCGATCTTCGTGATCACCGGCTGGCCGTCGGTGAAGGAGTAACCCCAGGCGTCCACGCGCCAGACCTGGAAGAAGGCGACCATCCAGCTCAGGAGCTGCTGCGGCAGCGGCTGGTCCAGTCCGTACAGGCGGCGCAGGTTCTCGATCGTCTGGGGCGAGACGCGACCCGACCGGAAGCGGTCGATGGGCTCGCCCGGCGCGAGGTAGATGATCATGAACGAGATGACCGCGATCCCCAGCAGGATGGGGACCGCTTGGATGAGGCGTCTGAGGACGTACGTCGCCATGGCTCACCTTGCGGGAGTGGCGCGGCCCGGCCGGCGCGTCACCCGGAGTGGAACGGCTCGCAGAGGATAAACGAGGACGGTGGCGGCCGCATGGCCGCCACCGTCCTCCGCCCGGCTAGGCCGGGGGCTTGTGCGCTACTTGGCTTCGATGACCCAGGTGTCGTTGTTCCAGTAGTCGAGCGGGCTGGTCAGGTTGATCGTGCCGGTGCTCGACGAGACGCTCTTCGTGTACCCGCGGTGGGCGAGGTCGCCCCACAGGAAGTAATAGGGCACATCGTTGTGGATGAGCACCTGGAACTTCCCGTAGATCTCCTTGCGCTTCGCCTGATCGAGCTCCTGGCGACCCTCCTCGAGGAGCTTGTCGCCCTCGGGGTTGTTCCAGCAGATGAAGTTGTTGTCGTCCGGATTCTCCTTGGTGGTGCACTTCGACGAGTGGAAGATCGAGTAGTCGTCCGGATCGATCGCGGTGCCCCAGCCGCCGAGATAGGTGACGAAGTTGTTGGGGTACGAGAGGAGCGGCAGGAGGACCGTCGCGAAGTCGGCCTCCTTGACCGTGATCTCGATGCCGCACTCCGCCAGCTGGTCCTTGGCCAGCGAGGCGAAGCGGACGCGCTGCGGCCGGCCCTGCCGGACGTAGAGATCCGAGGCGAGACGGACACCATCCTTGGCGTAGACGCCGTCGGCACCCAAGGTCCAACCGGCCCCTTCGATCTTGGCCTTGGCGGCCGGCACGTCGTAGGTGTACGCCGGAAGGTCCGTGCTGAAGGCCCACGAGGCCGGCGGCACGTTGGCGTAGATCGGGATGCCGTTGCCCTCGGTGGCGACCGAGACGGTCTGATCGTGGTCGATGCACATCGCGAACGCCTCGCGGAGGGCCTTGTCCGCGTAGAGCTTGCCCTCCTTGAGGTTGAACCCGATGTAGTAGTAGCCAAAGTCCGGGAACTCCGACAGGGCCAGGGTGGCGTCACCCTTGAGGGTCGCCAGCGCGTCCGAGGTGACCTCGGTCTGCCAGTTGATCTCACCCTGCTGGAGGGCCGCCGAGGCCGTCGCCGCATCCTTGATGATGGGGATGAAGACGTTGGCCGGGCCGACGTCGACCGAGTGGTAGTTCTCGTTCTTGGCCAGCTCGACGCTCTGGCCCGCAAGGTACTTCCCGAACTTGTACGGGCCGGTGCCGATCGGATTCCGCTGGAAGTCGAGGAGGCGGAAGGCCGCTGCGATCTTGTCGGTCGCGCCGGCGGCGAGCGTCGTGTTCAAGTCGTTGAGCTGGTCGATGAGCGCCTGGCCGTAGGCGCTCGGATCGAGCTGACCGTCGGCCAGGTAGGCATTCTTGTCGGGCAGCGTGACGCCGGCCTGGCCTAGGATCGCCTCGGCCTCGGCGACGTAGGTCGCCGGGTCGCAGGTCGCGGGCGGTGCCTCGCTGCCGCACTCCTCGGCGGCGGTCGCCGTGGAGATCTTGTCCGCCAGGGCCGCGACGGCGGCCGTGTCGGCGCCGCCCGCAGCGGCGGCGAACTTCGCATAGGACGCCTCGACGGCGGCCTTGGGCATGATGGGCGAGGCGAGCTGGATGAGGAACGGCGCGTACTTCAGCTTGAGCTTCAGCACGATCGTCGTGGCATCCGGCGCCGCGATGCTCTCGACGTTGTCACCGATCGAGGAGCAGAAGTCGGGGATGTAGGTGCAGTTCGGCGAGAGCGCCAGGTCGAACGTGAACTTGACGTCCGCCGAGGTGACCGCGCTGCCGTCGTGGAACTTGACGTCGTCACGCAGCTTGACCGTCCAGGTGAGGCCGTCCGCGCTCGTCTCGGGCATGCCCGTGGCGATGTCTGGGACCACCGAGAGGCTATCGTTGATGCGGTACATGCCGTTGTAGAGGAGGCCGACGATCCAGCTCGTGGGCAGGTCCGTGTAGGCCAGCGAGAAGTAGGTGGGCTCACCGTCGACGGCGAACTTGAAGTCCGCCGACGTGGCGGCCGGCGGGGCAGTCGCGCCGGGGGCCGTGGCGGTCGGCTGCGGGGTGGGTGACGCGCCTGTCGTGCAGGCTGCAGCCACGAAGAGAAATGTGGCGAGCAAGGCTAGGCCTCGTCGAGTCCGAAGACTCATGGGCTTCCATCCTCCTGTGTCCGAACGTCGGGCGGCCGTGGCGGCGCCGGATCGTCCCCTCTCGTCCTCGAGACCCTCGCCACGGCTGCACAGGCGCGCAGACGTCTCCCACGACGGGTCCCGGAACGGCTGCCAGCATTATAGGGTTGCCCTGTGACGGGGTGTCAAGGAACACTCGGGTTCGGCCCCGGCCTCAGGGCGGCGCGATGCGCCACTCGCGCAGGCCCGACTCGTAGGTCATGAGAGAGGGATCGACCTGCCCGTCGCCGATGCGCAGGCGGACCGAGACCGCCGCGTGGGCCATCTCGTGCGCGATCGGCCAGACGGGCACGAGGTCCGCCAGCCGGTCCTGGAGCTCCCCGTACGCGGTGCGGCGGCGGCGCGCGTCGAGCGTGGCGGCGCCCTGCGCGAGCAGCCCGTCGGTGATCTCATCCCGCCAACCGCCGAAGTTCGCGTCGCCCGGGTCGTCGGGCCCCGTGGCACGGTCGGAGGCCAGCCAGCCCAGGTCCTCGCCGGGGTCGGAGCCGGTGCGGAGGGTGGCCAGGAACGTCTCGAACGCGTTGGGCCACTCGAGCTGGGGCAGCACCACGTCGGGCGAGAAGCCGACCTCGCGCACGCCGAGCTCGATGCCGCACCCCCGCAGCTGTGCGGCCGCGGCGGCGGCCATGGCGGCCAGGTCGGCGCGGCCGGGGCGCACCAGCAGCTCGCCCGCGAGGCGCCGCCCATCGCGGGCGTATACGCCGTCCGCACCGAGGCGGTAACCGGCCGTTTCCAGCAGTGCCCCGGCGGCGACCGCGTCGGCGCCGCGTTCGGCGCGCTCGCGGAACGCCCACGAGGCAGGGGCGACGAGGCCGCGCGCGGGCTGGCCGCGGCCGGCCGTGGCGTCGGCGACGAGCGCCTCCCGATCGAGGCAGCGCACGAAGGCCTCGCGCGCGAGGGGATCAGCGAAGGGATGACCGTCGCGGACGTTGAAGACGATGGCCCGATACGTGCCGCTGGGACGGGCGGCGACGCGCACGGTGGGGTCCGTCTCGAGGACGGGGACGAGTTCGGGGGCGGCGTCGGGTAGCCAGTCGATCTCGCCCGAGAGAAGCGCCGTGACAGCCTCGGTCGGGTCGCGCATGACGACGGCCCGGACGAGCTGCGGGACGCCCTCGCCGCCGGGGTCCCGGCGCTCCAGCTCGACCGACGAGCCGGGCCGGTAGCGGGCCAGGCGGTACGGTCCGCTGCCCACCGGAGCGCGCCCGAGGTCGAGCAGCGGCAGTGCCGACGCCAGCCGGTCGAGGTCCGCCGCCTCGAGCACGTCGGAGAGCGACCGGACGGCTCCCAGGAGCGCCGAGCCGTACGAGGAGCGGTCGACGGTGCCCGTGTCGTCCAGGAAGCGGCGCGGCTCGGGCAGCGCGACGCCGGCCGCCCCGAGGAGCGACTCCAGCTCCCGCACGTGGTCGGCCGGATCGCAGCCGAGCGGAGGCGACGCCACCAGGCAGGCCTCGGCGTTCGTCGTCTCGGCGATGCGTTCCACGGTGGCCGCGAGCGCCGCCCGGTCGATGTCCGCCGCGCCGGCCAGGAGCCGCGCCAGGCTCGCCTCGAGCGCATCCGAGGGCAGGATCGGCAGCGCCGCAAGCAGCCCGGCCAGGAGCGGTGCCGAAGGCGCGCGGAGCTTGAGGATGACCCGCCCCTCGTCGTCCGCGGTGACCGAGACCACGGCCGCCGCCGTCCGGCAGAGGTCGCCGAACGGGCAGGCCGGCGAGAGCGCCAGGCGCAGCGTCGTCACCACGTCGGCGGCGTCGAGTCCACTGCCGTCGGAGAAGGTGACGCCGTCGCGGAGTCCGATCGTCCACGTCTTGCCGTCGCGCGACGCCGCCGGCAGCGCGGCGGCGAGCTCGGGCACCGGCGCGAGTCGGTCGTCGAGGCGATAGAGCGCGTCGTAGAGCAGCGCTTGGATGCGCGCCGCCCCGGGATCGGTGGCCGGCGGCAGGAATCCTCCGGGCTCGCCGGCGAGGGCGAAGCGCAGGACGACGACGCCGTCGTCGGTGGGGCTGGGCCGGGGCGAGGGCGTCGAAGCCGGCGTCGGCGTGGGCGCCACGGTCGAGGTGCAGCCCCCCAGGACGAACGCCACGGCGAGGGCGACCCCCGCCGCGCGCTTCACTGCGGGCAGGGCGTCTCGGCGCCGGTCATGGCCCGCCAGCGGAGATCCGGCTGTCGCGCCGCGGTGGCCTCGTCGAGGCGACGGACGGGCGCCGAGTGGGGCGCGCCGATCACGAGGTCGGGGTCTTCATGCGCCTCGCGGGCGATCTCGATGAGCGCCTCGGCGAAGGCATCCAGCGTCTCCACGGACTCGGTCTCCGTGGGCTCGATGAGCAGGCACTCCTCGACGATGAGCGGGAAGTAGATCGTGGGTGGGTGGTAGCCCTTGTCGATGAGGCGCTTGGCCACGTCGAGCGTGCGCACGCCGGTGGCCTCCTTGAGCGGCCGGGCCGTGGCCACGAACTCGTGCTTGCAGGGTCGGTCGAAGGGGATCTCGTAGGCACCTCCGAGGCGCGACTTCAGGTAGTTCGCGGCGAGCACGGCATCCTCGCTGACCTGGGCCAGTCCCGTGCCGCCGTGGGCCCGGATGTAGGCGTAGGCTCGCACCAGGACGCCCGTGCTGCCCTGGTAGGCGCGCACGCGGCCGATGGACTCCGGCCGCTCGCCGGGGCGCTCGAGGCGGAAGCTGCCGTCCGGCTCGCGCAGCACCAGCGGCGACGGCAGGTAGGGCAGCAGCGCCTCACCCACGCCGACCGGCCCGGCGCCCGGACCGCCGCCGCCGTGAGGGGTGCTGAACGTCTTGTGCACGTTGAAGTGCATGACGTCGAAGCCGGCGGCGCCGGGTCGGAACTTGCCCAGCACGGCGTTGAGATTCGCGCCGTCCATGTAGGCCAGGGCGCCCGCGGCGTGGACGGCGTCGAGCAGCTCGACGATGCGGTCCTCGAAGAGGCCGAGCGTGGACGGGTTCGTGAGCATCACCGCGGCGGTGCGCGGCGAGAGCGCCGCGCGCAGCGCGTCGAGGTCCACGCCGCCGCGCTCGTCGGAGGGCACGGTGACCGTCGTGAAGCCGGCCATCGAGGCGGTCGCGGGGTTCGTGCCGTGGGACGAGTCGGGCACGATCACCTCGCGCCGGTCGTGGTCGCCGCGCGCCTCGTGGTAGGCGCGGACCATGAGGATGCCCGTCAGCTCGCCGTGCGCCCCGGCCGCCGGCTGCAGCGTGACCGCGGCCATGCCGCTGATCTCCTTGAGCGCCTCCTCCAGCTCCCAGAGCAGCTGGAGCGTGCCCTGGGCCAGTGCGTCGGGCGCGAGCGGGTGCAGTTTGGCGAAGCCGAACAGCCGCGCCGCCCACTCGTTGATCTTGGGGTTGAACTTCATGGTGCACGAGCCGAGCGGGTAGAAGCCCGAATCGATGCTGTAGTTCAGGTGCGAGAGGTTGACGAAGTGGCGCACCACCTCCGCCTCGTTCAGCTCCGGCAGTGCCGGTGGCATGGCGCGGCGATGCTCGACGGGGATGTCCTCGAGCGCATCGGCGGGCGGGTGCGGGACCTTGCCCTCGCCGCGGCCCGGCCGCGAAAGCTCCATGAGCGTGGGCTGCAGCATCGGTCCCAGCGCGGTGCGCGGGCCGAGCTCGGGACCGATCGTCATCTCGATGCGCGGAGCGGTCATCGGGCCACCTCTGCCGGGACGCGCCCGGCGGCGCCCAGCTCTGCCGCCAGCGCGGCTGCGAAACGCGCGATATCGTCGCTGGTGGTCACCTCGGTGGCGCACACCAGGAGCGCGTCTCGCAGGAGCAGATCGTCGGGGTACCAGCGCGCGAGCGGCAGGCCGGCCAGCACGCCGCGATCGAGCAGCGCGGCGTGGACGCGCTGCGCGCCGGGGACGTGCACCGCGAACTCGTTGAGGTACGCGGCGCGGTGGACGCGCGGCGCCCCGGCGACGCGCAGCGCCCGTTCCAGCTCGCGGGCCTTGGCGGCCCCGCCGGCGGCCACGTCGCGCAGGCCGTGCGGGCCGATCGTCGCCAGGTAGACCGTGGCGGCCAGGGCGCACAGCGCCTGGTTGGTGCAGATGTTGCTGGCCGCCTTCTCGCGCCGGATGTCCTGCTCGCGCGCGCGCATGGTCATGACGAAGGCGCGCCGGCCGTCGAGGTCGGTCGTCCTGCCCACCAGCCGGCCGGGGATCTGGCGGATCAGTGCGTCGGTGGTGGCCAGCACGCCGAGGTACGGGCCGCCGTACATCGGCGCGATGCCCAGCGGTTGGCCCTCCCCGGCGGCGATGTCGGCGCCGTATGCCCCGGGGGGCGCCAGCACGGCCAGCGAGACGGGCTCGACGACGGCCACGAAGAGGGCGCCGGCGGCGTGGGCGAGGCGCGCCGCCTCGGCCATCGGTTCCAGGAGGCCGAAGACGTTCGGCTGGCCGAGGACGACGCCGGCCACGGGCGCCCCGGCGGCCAGCGACCGTTCCAGCTCGGCCAGGTCCGTGGTGCCGTCGGCGAGCGTGGGCAGCTCGTCGAGGACCAGCCCGGCCGGCGTGAAGTAGGTGCGCGTCGTGTCGAGGTAGTGGCGGTGGACGGCGTGGGAGACGAGGACGCGCCCGCGGCGCGTGGCGCGCACGGTCATCAGGGCGGCCTCGGCCGTGGCCGCCGCTCCGTCGTAGTGCGAGGCCGAAACCACGTCGAGCCCGGTCAGCTCGGCGAGGAGCGACTGGTACTCGTAGATCGTCTGCAGCGTGCCCTGGCTGATCTCCGGCTGGTAGGGCGTGTACGCGGTGTAGAACTCGCCGCGCGAGAGGATCTGGTCCACTGCGGCGGGGATGTAATGGCGGTAGACGCCGGCGCCCAGGAAGCTGGCCAGGTCCACCCGGTTGCGGGCCGCCAGGCGCTCCAGGCGAGCCGCCAGCTCGAGCTCGGGCTCCGGGCCCGGCAGGTCGAGCCCGTGCGCCCGGACGGAGGCCGGGATGTCGGCGAAGAGCGGCTCGACCGAGTCCAGGCCCAGCGCGGCCAGCATCCTCGCGCGGTCGTCGCCCGTGTGCGGTCCGTAGGGCATCGCGTCAGCCGGCCCTGATGAGCTCGCGATAGGCGTCGGCATCCTTCAACGCATCCACCTGGGCCGCATCGGCGACGCGCAACTTCACCATCCAGCCGTCGCCGTAGGGGTCGCTGTTGACGAGCTCCGGGCGGCCGGCAAGTGCCTCGTTCACCCCGACCACCTCGCCGCCCACGGGTGCGTAGAGGTCGGAGACGGCCTTGACCGATTCGACCACCCCGAACGCCTGGTGGAGCGTCAGCGTCGCACCCACGGCGGGCATCTCGACGAAGACGACGTCACCGAGCTGGTCGGCTGCGTAGGCCGTGATGCCGATCACGCCGACGTCGCCCTCGAGGCGCAGCCATTCGTGGTCGTCGGAGTAGCGCAGACCGTCGCGGACCTCCACGGGCGATGCTCCTTCGCGCTAAGTGGGGCGCTGGTAGAACGGGAGCGGGACGATCTCCGCGGCGACGCGCGCGTCGCGGACGCCGCACTCGAAGATGGTACCCGGCCCGACCTCATCGGGTGGCAGGAAGGCCAGGGCGATGGGCACGCCGAGCGTCGGCGAGACCGTCCCGCTCGTGATGACGCCACACGGTTCATCGTCGCCGGGCCGGTAGACCGGGTAGCCGTGACGGGCGATCCCCCGGCCGCGGACGATCAGGCCCGCCAGGCGCCGACCGGGACCCCGGGCCGCGACCCGCTCGAGAGCCGCGCGGCCGACGAAGTCAGCCGGCTTGTCGAACTTCACGACCCGCCCCAGGCCGGCCTCGAAGGGGTTCGTGGCGCGATCGAGGTCGTTGCCGTAGAGCGGCATGCCGGCCTCGAGGCGCAAGGTGTCCCGCGCACCGAGGCCGACCGGCACGAGGCCCGCCGCGGCGCCGCCTTCGATGAGCGCGTCCCACACGGCAGGCGCGGCGTCCCACGCCACGAAGAGCTCGAAGCCATCCTCGCCGGTGTAGCCGGTGCGGGCCACCCAGGTCGGCACGCCGGCCGCGCTGCCGCGCGCGATGGCGTAGTAGCGCAGCGACCCGATGTCGACGTCTGTGAGCGGCGCGAGGATGCCCGCCGCGCGTGGCCCCTGCACGGCCACCAGGGCCGTCACGAGCGAGGCGTCGTCGAGCGTCGCGTCAAAGCCTTCCACGCGCTCGCCGAGCGCGACCGTGACGGCCTCGCGGTTGCCGGCGTTGGGTACGACGAGGAAGCGGGTCTCGGCCGTGCGGTAGACGATCAGGTCGTCGATGATGCCGCCGTCCTCGCCGGTGATCATGGCGTAGTGCGCACGACCGACGCCCAGCCGCGGCGGGTCGGTGACGAGCGCATAGGCCAGCGCCGCGCCGGCCTCCGGGCCATGCACCCAGAGCTCGCCCATGTGGGAGAGGTCGAACAGGCCGGCGCGCTCCCGCACCGCACGATGCTCGTCGAGGATGCCGGTGTACTGGACCGGCATCTCCCAGCCGCCGAACTCGATGAGCCGGGCTCCGGCGGCGACGTGCCGCCCGTACAGCGAGGTGCGGCGCATCACGCGTCGCTCGCGCGTCGGGCGACGCCCTCGCCGGTCACCCGGAGCCGACGCTCGATGGCCGAGCGCGCCGCGGCCACGATGCGCCGTTCGGTCTCGTGGCTCATGAGCGCCTCGGCGTCGTCGAGGTCGACCCAGCGGACCTCGTCGAACTCGTGGTCGTGGCGGGCGATGTCGCCGCCCGTGGTCACCATCAGGTAGTAGTGGACCGTCTTGTGGATGCGCCTGCCCGCCTGGACGAACCAGTACTCGATGGGGCCGACGGGTTCGAGGATGGCGACCTCGAGGCCGGTCTCCTCGGTCACCTCGCGCAGGGCCGTCGCCGCCGTCCGCTCGCCCGCGTCGGGCGTGCCCTTGGGCAGCGTCCAGGTGACGCCGTCCCGTTCGCGGCGACGCCGGCCGAGGACGATCTGGTGGCGTCCGTCCACCAGACGGACGACGATGCCTCCCGCCGATCTGGCGCGCGCGGTGCGAGGTCTGGGGCGAGGCGCCTCGTTCAGCCGCGCCACGGCGCCGCTGGGTCGACGACGCGGCCACGACGGAGCGTGGCGAAAGGGTGCATCCAGGTCATCCGCACGGCCCGGCGCAGGGGCGCGGTGCGCACGGGACGGGCCGCGGCGGAAGAGTGGCCGGTGCGGGAGCCGAGCCCGAGGGCGGCCGGCCGGTCTGCGTCGTACGGCCGGGGCGCCGTCACCATCCGCCCCAGCGCCATGTGCGAGAGCCCCAGCCGGCGGACACGATCGTGTCTGGACGGGCGGACGAAACGGGGGCGGATGCGGCCTCCACGGATGGCGGCCACGCTGCTCTGCATGGGTCGAATGGTAGCGCTTCGGGCCGGCTTTGCAACGCGGGCCGTTGTCCCGGAGGTCCGGGTCGCTACTCCTCGGCGTCGAGGATCTCGCCCAGTGTCGCGGCACGCTCCGGCCGCAGCGCACCGCGCGCCACGGCGAGGTCGATCTCGCGCCGCGCGGCGGCCACGTAGAGGGCGATGGCGCCCGGTGCCAGGGCGTGCATGGCCACGAGGTGGGCGCGCAGCGTGCCCGCGTCGCCGCGCACGATGGGACCGGTGAGGGCGGCCCGGATGCCCAGCCGCTCGGCGTTGGCGAGATTCTGGCGGACCAGCGGAGCGTAGATCGTGAGCGCGCCCGTCTCGTCCAGGCCGGCGCCGCGGCCGAGCTCGGCGATGGCGTCGAGCAGGGCCACGAAGCCCCCGGCGGCGAGCACGGCCGCGGCATGGTAGGCGGCCTTGCCCTCGGGCGGGATGCGCACCGGCTGGGCGCCGATCGCCTCGGCCAGCTCGGCCAGGACGGCCACCAGGGGCTCGTCCCCCTCGATGGCCACGGTCGCCCCGCGCAGTGCCAGCAGCGCGGCATCGGTGTCGGCGAAGGCGACCATGGGGTGGAAGCTGGCCGCCAGCGTGCCCGCCGCCATGGCCGGATGGAGCACCGTCGAGGCCAGCAGGCCGCTGGTGTGCACGAGTGCCTGGCCGCTATAGAGACGCAGACCGGCCGCCACGGCCGCCACGGCATCGTCGGGCACGGTCAGGAAGACGATCGAGACCTCGTCGAGGAGGCCCGCCGGCTCCATGAAGGCCCGCGCGCCGGGCACGGCCGAACGGAAGGCCTCCCGACGCGCGGGGTCGCGGCTGGCCACGGCGACAACGGGCCAACCGGCCGCCGCGAAGGCACGACCGAGTGTCAGGCCGACCGGACCGGCGCCTACGATGCCGATGCTCGGGAACGCATCGGGGTCGACCTCGGCCGCGGGCCGCCCATGGGGATGGCGATGCCCGGGTGGCATCCCCCGGTGGGCGTGATCGGGCGTATCGTGGTCCACGCCAGCATGGTAGCCGCGGGTACGGTCGATGGTCGGGGGTATACTGCGACGAGCACCAGAGCACGCTCGACCCGAGGCGGGCACACCCGTCAGGCGCCGACCCGGCCCGGTCCGTACGTGACCGGGGACCTGGAGGCCCGACCTCGATGACCCGACTCCTGAGCACCGGCAACGACCCCTTCGGCGCTCGCTCGCGCTTCGCCGCCGGCGACCGTTCGCTTACCCTGTACCGGCTCGACCGCGCCGGTGTCGCGGACCTCGGCCGCCTCCCGCTGACGGTCAAGGTGCTGCTCGAGAACCTGCTGCGCAACGCCGGCGACGGCGTGGTCGCCGAGGCCGACGCGCGGGCGCTGGCCGGTTGGCGCCCCGGCGCCGGCATCGACGCCGAGCTGCCCTTCCTGCCATCGCGCGTGATCCTCCAGGACTTCACCGGCGTGCCCGCCGTGGTCGACCTGGCCGCCATGCGCGACGCGATGGCCGCCCTCGGCGGGGACCCGGCGCGGATCAATCCCCTCGTCCCGGCCGACCTCGTCATCGACCACTCCGTCCAGGTCGACCGCTATGGGACCGGCGACGCCTTCGCCTTCAACGTGGCCCGCGAGTACGAGCGCAACGGCGAGCGCTACCAGCTCCTGCGCTGGGCGCAGACCGCCTTCACCGACCTGCGCGTCGTGCCACCCGGGACGGGCATCGTCCACCAGGTCAACCTCGAGTACCTCGCCACGGTGGTGATGGCCCGCGCGGATGCGGCCGGGGAGACCGTCGCGTACCCCGACACGCTGGTGGGGACGGACTCGCACACGACGATGGTCAACGGGCTGGGCGTGCTGGGCTACGGCGTCGGCGGCATCGAGGCCGAGGCGGTCCTGCTCGGACAGCCGCTCTACCAGCCGATGCCGAAGGTCGTCGGCGTGCGCCTCCACGGCGAGCTGCCGCTGGGCTCGACGGCCACGGACCTCGTGCTGGTGGTCACCGAGATGTTGCGCGCCCACGGCGTGGTGGGCGCCTTCGTCGAGTTCGCCGGCGACGGCCTGGCCGGCCTGGCGCTGGCCGACCGCGCCACCATCGCCAACATGTCACCCGAGTTCGGGGCCACCGCGGCGCTCTTCCCCATCGACGACGAGACGCTCACCTACCTGCGCCTGACCGGGCGCGAGGGGGCGCATCTCGCGCTGGTCGAGGCCTACGCGAAGGAGCAGGGGCTGTGGCGAGAGCCGGGCCCGGGCCCCGAGTTCGATGAGACACTCGAGCTCGACCTGGCGACCGTCCGGCCCAGCCTGGCCGGACCCCGCCGCCCGCAGGATCGCGTGCCGCTGGAGGACGTGAGGGCGAGCTTCAGCGCCGCCTTCCCCGGCGCTCTGTCCTCCCCCGACGACGCCGACGCCGCCCGGATGGAGGATGAAGGCGGGCCGGCATCGGTGCGCAGCGGGTCGGTCGCCATCGCCGCCATCACCAGCTGCACGAACACCTCCAACCCCACGGTGATGGTCGGCGCCGGGCTGCTGGCCCGCAACGCCGTTGCCCGCGGCCTGCGCGTGGCACCGACCGTGAAGACGAGTCTCGCCCCCGGCTCGAAGGTGGTGACCCGCTACCTCGAGCGCGCCGGGCTGATGGCGCCCCTCGAGGAGCTCGGCTTCGGGCTGGTCGGCTACGGCTGCACGACCTGCATCGGCAACTCCGGCCCCCTCGACGAGCCGATCGCGCGGGCCATCGAGGCGCACGACCTCGTCGTGGCTGCCGTGCTCTCGGGCAACCGCAACTTCGAGGGCCGCATCCATCCCTTCGTCCGCGCCAGCTACCTGGCCAGCCCGCCGCTCGTGGTCGCCTTCGCCCTCGCCGGGCGGATCGACATCGACCTGACCCGCGAGCCGCTGGGCATCGCGGGCGACGGCCGGCCGGTGATGCTGGCCGACATCTGGCCGTCGCCCGAAGAGGTCCGGGCCACGATCGCCGAGGCCGTCACGCCCGCGTTGTTCCGCGAGATCTACGCCGCCGTCTTCGAGGGCGACGAGCGCTGGCGCGCCCTGCCCGTGCCGACCGGCGACCGCTATGCCTGGGATCCCGCGTCGACCTACATCGCAAGCCCGCCGTTCTTCGGCGATCTGGGCCCTGAGCCCGCTCCGGCAGCGGACATCGTCGGCGCCCGGGCCCTGGCCCTGCTGGGCGATTCGGTGACCACCGACCACATCTCCCCGGCGGGCTCGATCCCCGCCTGGAGCCCGGCCGGCCAGTGGCTCCAAGCGCGCGGCGTCACGCCCGTGGAGTTCAACTCCTATGGCGCCCGCCGCGGTCACCACGAGGTGATGATGCGCGGCACCTTCGGCAACATCCGCCTGCGCAACGCCCTGGCCACGCAGGAGGGGCCGTACACGACGCACCAGCCTTCGGGCGCGGCGATGTTCCTGTACGACGCGGCCATGCGCTACGCGGCGGAGGGCGTCCCGCTCCTGGTGATCGCAGGCCGGGAGTACGGCAGCGGGTCGTCACGCGACTGGGCGGCCAAGGGCACCATGCTGCTGGGGATCCGGGCGATCCTCGCCCAGAGCTACGAGCGCATCCACCGCTCGAACCTCGTGGGCATGGGCGTCCTGCCCCTGCAGTTCCTGCCCGGCGAGAGCGCCGCCTCACACGGCCTCACCGGCCGCGAGCGCTACGACGTGCTGGGCCTGGCGGACGCGCTGCGGCCGCGCCAGGAGGTGACCATCCGCGTCACCGACGCGGCCGGCGTCGAGCGGACCATGCGCGCCGTCGCGCGCCTCGATGGACCCATCGAGGTCGAGTATTACCGCCAGGGCGGCATCCTGCCCGCCGTCCTGCGACGGCTCGCCGCGGAGACCTAGCCGCTGGTCGTCAATCCCGTGAGCCCCGTGAGCGTTGAGCACTTGCCGAGCGGGACAGTCGGCGACCGGGGGCTCTGCTGCGACGGACCGTCGCAGGACCTCGCGCCGCGGGGTCGCTTCACGGCTGGTCGGCGACGTGGATCGACGTAACGACGAACTGGCTGCGGCATCCAAGCACGACGACTTCGGGCCTCGGAGGTTGCTCGCCGTCCGCTTCAGCCTTCACGCGACAGGTGCGAGCCGCCGGGTGGTCGTATTGCCCGGTTACCTCGACCGTGGTCCAGTTCTCGAGGTTGCCCCCAAATGCGGAGAGGGTCTCTCCTTCGATCGCGGGATCGAGCCTCACGCGGAAGTAGCCGGGGTCAGGGTCGCCGTCCAGGGGGGTCAGAGAAGGGAGCATGGAGCAGGGGTCGAACCAGGAGGGCTCGATACTCCACGGCAACAAGGGAGGGGTGTCTGGGCACACCAAGCCGTCAACCGCGCCCAGGCGCGCCGTGAGCGTGATCTCCTGATGGCCATAGCAGGCGAGCGCGAGGTGTGGGTCCATCGATGCCAGCGCCGCGAGGTCAGGCACTGGGGGGCAGGTGATGGACGCGGCGCCGAGCCACTTCTCTCCGCTTCGACTGGCCGCAGCGACCCAGCCGGCCGGAGCATTGCTCCCTAACGGCTGGACCAGATACCAGTCGTAGCCCGAGGCAGACACCGGTCCGTCGAGGACGAACACCTGTTGGCCGGTATCCAGCAGCGGCCGGAGCTTGGCCGAGGCGCTGCCCGTCCCGGGGGCTGACCGGACGAGCAGATCATCGGTGAGAACGCGCGCGATCATATCCGGCTTGATCCTAGTGACCGCGCTCGCGAGGCCTGAGACGTCGACCGGGGTGCGGCTGCTGGTCGTCGTGCCGTTGCCGAGCTGGCCGGAGCCGTTGAAGC
>Ga0209320_10000372_pt1 | contig 23327 bp, 26 predicted proteins | sample Rifsed13ft4_FD_184008 | JGI IMG/M metagenome (GOLD analysis project Ga0209320, IMG submission 184008) | Soil microbial communities from Rifle, Colorado, USA - sediment 13ft 4 (version 2) | ecosystem: Environmental > Terrestrial > Deep subsurface > Rock core/Sediment | place: Rifle, Colorado... | reverse complement strand
AACGAATCGGCACGCCGAGCTTGCGCGCGATCGCGAGCACGATACCTCCTTTGGCCGTGCCGTCGAGCTTCGTGATGACGAGGCCGGTAACACCGAGACGCCGATCGAACTCGAGTGCTTGCGCGAGCGCGTTTTGTCCTTGGCTCGCATCGATCACGAGCAGCACCTCGTGCGGCGCCGCCGCGTCGAACCGCTGGGCGACGCGCTTGATCTTCCCGAGCTCGTCCATGAGGCCTGCGGCGGTATGCAGCCGTCCGGCGGTGTCGGCGAGCACGACGTCGATTCCGCGGGCGCGCGCCGACTGGAGCGCATCGTGGACGACGGCAGCGGGGTCGGCTCCGGGCGCCTGGCTAACGACGGTCGCCTGCGCACGCCGTCCCCACTCCTCGAGCTGCTCGACGGCGGCCGCGCGAAATGTATCGGCGGCGGCTAACAGCACCGAGTGGCCTTGCGCAATGAGCCGGTGCGCGAGCTTGCCGAGCGTCGTCGTCTTGCCCGTGCCGTTGACGCCCACCGCGAGGATCACGAAAGGCTTGCGCTCGGCACGGATTTCGAGCGGCACCTCGAGCGGAGCGAGAAGCTCGAGGATCGACGTTTCGAGCTGCGTGAACAACGTTTCGCGAGCCCCGCCGGCGCGCGCGCGCTTCTGCATGTCCGCGAGTAGCCAGCGCGTAGCATCGACGCCGACGTCCGCCATGAGTAACCGTTCTTCGAGCTGCTCGAGCGTGGCCGTGTCGAGGCGCCGACCGAACAGGTCGCGCACGTCCATCGTGAGCCAGGTCTTACCTTGGCTCAAGCCTTGCTTGAGCTTGTCGAAAAGACCGCTGCCGGTCCGCGTGTGCGAGTCGGGGGACATTGAGCTGACCTTGATGGGATCCCGAGGCCTTCCGGCAATCGGTTAGCCGGACGCCAAAATTATACGCGCGAGCGGGTCTGCCTAGAATCGCGCAGTCTGCTAGGGTTGACCCATGTCTTCGCGCGAGCAGCAACGCAAGCACCCGCGCAGCTTGCGCATCATCGCGGGTTCTTGGCGCGGGCGACGCTTGACCTTCCCGCCGAGCACGAGCGTGCGGCCGACGCCGGATCGGGTTCGGGAAACGTTGTTCAATTGGTTGCGTGATCGCATCGAGGGGGCGCGTTGTCTCGATCTTTACGCCGGCAGCGGCGTCTTGGGCTTCGAGGCGCTTTCGCGCGGCGCGCGCGAAACTTGGTTCGTCGAGCGCGACCGCTCGCTTGCCGATGCAATCGCGGCGCATGCGCGGCTGCTTGCCGCCGCTGTGCGCGTCGTCAACGAGGACGTCGAGCGTTTTCTCGAGCGGAACGACGTAGGGAGCTTCGATATCGTCTTCGTCGACCCACCCTATACAGTGCCCGTCGAGCCGATTGCGGCGCGCCTGCCCTCGATCTTGAACACCGGCGCGCTCGTCTATTTCGAGCGATCCGCGCGCGAGGGGTTACCGCAAGGCGAGATGTTCCGCTGGCACAAAACGAGCCGCGCGGGCGCGGTCACGTACGGTCTCGCGGCGATCGCGCCGGCGCCCCGCGCATGACGCTCCCCGCGGCGCGAGGCTACAATGGCCTCGTGAAGATCGGCGCCATGTATCCCGGGACTTTCGATCCCATCACGCGCGGACACGAGGACGTGATTCGGCGCTGTGCACGGCTGTTCGATCGAGTCGTCGTCGCGATCGCGGCGAGCCCCAAGAAGACGCCGTTCTTGTCTCTGGACGAGAGAGTCTCGCTGGCGCGCGAAGTATTGCACGACATGCCCGAGGTTTCGGTCACGGGCTACCAAGGGCTCACGGTCGATTTCGCTCGCGAGCATGGCTTGACGGTGATCGTGCGCGGCTTGCGGTCCGCGTCGGACTTCGAGTACGAGTTTCAGCTCGCGACGATGAACAGCCATCTCGACGACCGCGTCGAGACCGTGCTTTTGACGCCCACCGAGCAGTTCACGTTCATTTCCGCGACGCTCGTGCGGGAAATCGCGGAGCATGGGGGGGACGTGTCGCCGTTCGTGCATCCCGTCGTCGAGCGGTGCCTGCGCGCCAAATTCCGCGACGACCGTTGAGCGAAGCGCGCAGAATGCAAGCGTATCGTTCATTCGTCTTCGCGCTTGTCCTCGTCGCGATGCTGGGCTGCGGCGGCGCGAGCGGCGCCGAAGGCGACACTCTGCCGGCACGCGCGACGACGCACATGGTGGTGGCGGCGAATCCCCACGCGGCGGAAGCCGGGAGGCGGATCTTGCGCGCCGGCGGCGGCGCCGTGGATGCCGCCATCGCCGTGCAGCTCGTGTTGTCGCTCGTCGAGCCGCAGTCCTCGGGAATCGGCGGCGGCGCGTTCATGCTGTACTTCGATCACGCCGATGTCGACGACGGCACGGACGTCGTTACCGCCTATGAAGGCCGGGAAACGGCGCCCGCGACGGCGTCGCCGGACATGTTCCTCGGTGCCGACGGCGAGGAGCTGCCGGGCTTCGCGGCGAACTTCGGCGGCCTTCCGGTGGGCGTCCCGGGCGTCATGCGCATGCTCGAGGCGGCCCACGCGGAACACGGGCGGCTGCCGTGGGCCGACTTGTTCGGCCCGGCGATCGAGCTCGCCGAGAGCGGCTTCGAGGTGACACCGCGGCTCTATTTCCTGCTCGACCGCTTCGCGGAATTTGCGCGTGACGAGGCCTTCAAGAAGCTCTACTTCGACGCGAACGGTCGCGCCCGTCCGACGGGCTTCAAGCTCGTCAACCCGGAGTACGCAGAGACGTTGCGCTTGCTCGCGTCGCGTGGCGCGCAGACCATGTATTCGGGCCCGCTGGCTGAAGCCATCGTTGCAACGGTACGCGACAATCCCCTGGGCGCGGGGCGCCTCTCGCTCGAGGACATGCAGAACTACCGCGCGCATAAGAGCGAACCGCTGTGCACTGCATATCGGCAGTGGCGCCTCTGCGGGCCGCAGCTGCCGTCGTCGGGCGGAGTCACCGTGCAACAAATCCTCGGCATGTTGGCAGCGTTCGACTCGACGGCGGTCGCGGACGCGCAGGCTCGGTCGATTCATCTCATCGCCGAAGCAAGCCGGCTCGCATTCGCCGATCGCAACTTCTATCTCGCCGATCCGGCCTTCGTCGATGCGCCGGTCGCGGGCTTGTTGAGCAAGGCCTATCTCGAGCAGCGCGCCGCGCTCATCGACCGCAACGCCGCGATGCAGGACGTCGCGCCGGGGCGCCCGGCCGAGCTTGTCGCCTGGAACTATGCGCCGAGCGGTTTCAGCGACATCGCTTCGACGAGCCATTTCTCGATCGTCGATCGATGGGGCGACGGCGTGGCCATGACGACGAGCGTGCAAAGCGGTTTCGGCAGCCAGCTCGTCGTCGGCGGCTTCATTCTCAACAACCAGCTCACGGATTTTTCGTTCGAGCCCGAGCGCGGCGGCCTGCCGGTCGCCAATCGCCCCGAAGGCGGCAAAAGGCCGTTGAGCAGCATGACGCCGACTCTCGTTTTCGACGCGGAGGGCCGGCTCACTCTGCTGATGGGCTCGCCGGGCGGCACACGCATCATCAACTTCGTTGCGCAGGCGCTGATCGGCGTTCTCGATGGCGGCCAGAACGTCCAGGAGGCCGTCGCGGCGCCTCACTTCGTCGCGCAAGGCGGCTTCATCGAGCTCGAGGAGCGGACCTTGCTGCTCGAGGAAACCGAGGCGCTCGAGGCGCTCGGCCACCGCGTCGGTGCGCGCAATTTGAACAGCGGCCTGCACGCGATCGAGATCGAATACACGGAGTCGGGCCGCGTGCTTTGGGGCGGCGTCGATCCGCGCCGCGAAGGCGCCGCGCTCGGCGATTAGTAGGAACGGCCTCCGGCCGCGATCTTCGGAATCGCGGCGAGACGCCGCTCCCACCAAGAACCCGCTCCCACGAAGGTTACCGCTGACAGCGCGGACAATAGTAGCTCGCGCGCTGCCCCTGCACCGTCCGGCGGATCGGCGTGCCGCACTGCTCGCACGCCGCGCCCTCGCGGTCGTAGACGCGGAGCTCGAGCTTGAAATACCCGGGACGGCCGTCGCCGCCGACGAAATCCCGCAACGTCGTGCCGCCGAGCCCGATCGCCTCTTCGAGCACCGCGCGCACGCCGGCGACGACGCGCTCGAGCCGCGTGCGCGAGATTCTGCCGGCCGCGTGCGCCGGATGGACGCCGGCGCGGAACAAAGCCTCGCTCGCATAGATGTTGCCGACGCCGACGACGACGCGGCTGTTCATGAGATGCTGCTTGATTGCGACGCGGCGGCCGCGCGAGGTTTCCGCGAGATAGTCGACCGTGAAATCTTCTCCGAGGGGCTCGGGGCCCAAATCCTTGAGCAAGCGGTGGCGCTCCGGGTGGGCGGCGAAATGCAGGCTGCCGAAGCGGCGCGGGTCGTTGAAGCGCACGCAGCCGCCGCCCACGAGCCGGACGTCGACGTGATCGTGCACGCGCAACGCCTCGGGCGCGGCGAGGAAGCGTAAGTGCCCCGACATTCCGAGGTGCACGAGCAGCGAGCCTTCCGTCACGTTGATCAGCAGATATTTGCCGCGGCGCCCGAGCGAGCTGATACGCTTGCCTTCGAGCCGCGCCGGGAGGCTCTGCGGAACCCGCCAGCGCAGACGCGGCTCACGCACGACCAGCGTCTCGATCGTGCGACCGACGATCAGGCGCTCGAGACCGCGGCGCGTGGTCTCGACCTCCGGCAGCTCAGGCATGGAGGCAAGCTTACGCGCGGCCCAGGGCCGCTGCCAGCAAGCGCCGAGGCCACCGCAAGGCGCGGTGTGAAACGGCGCTTGGAGTCGCTTTCGCCGATCGGCTATATTCATACGCTCCTCTTGCGATCTTGGGACACAAATGCTCGATTTCCTCAATACCCATCTTTACGGCGTTGCGAACTTGAGCGCCTCTAGCTACGTGCTCGTAACGCTCCTCTGGATGCACGTGACGATGATGGCGATCACGCTTTACTTTCATCGTGATCAAGCCCACCGCTCGGTCGATCTGCATCCAGCCGTGCGCCATTTCTTTCGCTTCTGGCTGTGGCTCAATACGGGCGCGCCGACGAAAGAGTGGGTTGCCGTGCATCGCAAGCACCACGCGCACTGCGAGCAGGAGGGCGATCCTCACAGCCCCGTGATTTACGGCCTCAAGCGTGTCGTGCTCGAAGGCGCTGAGCTCTACATCAACGAAGCCCGCAACGCGGAGACGCTCGAGAAGTACGGCAAGGGAACGCCCGACGATTGGCTCGAGCGCAACGTGTACTCGCGCTTCTCGTACACCGGAATAGGCGTGCTAGTCGCATTCGACATCGTGATGTTCGGCGCGCCGGGCATCATCATGATCGCGTGTCAGTTGGCGACGATGCCGGCGCTTGCGGCCGGCATCATCAACGGCGTGTGTCATGCGAAAGGCTATCGCAACTTCGAGACCGACGACGCGTCGACGAACCTATGGCGTATCGGGTTGTTCGTGGCCGGCGAGGAGCTGCACAACAATCACCATGCCTTCCCGACCTCGGCGCGCTTTTCCGTGCGCCCCGACGAGCTCGATATGGGATGGTTGCATCTCAAAGTGCTGTCATGGCTCGGCCTCGCGGATATCAAGCGCGTCGCTACACACCCCGAGCTTGCGACCGAGGCGCGTGCTCCGGATCTCGACTCGTTGCGCGCCGTCATCATCAATCGCATGCACGTGCTGCGCCACTTTACCAACAACGTCACGCTGCCGGTGCTGCGCCGTGAGCTCGAGCACCTCGGCGGGAATGCGAATTCGGTCGTAAAAGCGGCGCGGCGGCTGCTGGCATGGCAACCGGACATGCTCGACGAATCGTCCCAGCAGCGGCTCACCGAGCTCGTCGAGCGGCATCCGGCATTGCAGACGGTTCTCGAGTATCGCAACGAGCTCAAGAGTCTCTGGGACGGCGCCTATCGAAGCAACGAGCGCTTGCTCGCTGATTTTCGCGAGTGGTGCGTCAAGGCGGAGGCGAGCGGCATCCACTATCTGGAAGATTTTGTCGCGTACTTGAAGTCGTATCGCGCCGTGCCGGAGCCCGTGCAGGGCTGAGCTCAATCCCTAATGGAAGAACCCGCCGGCGGCGGGTTCTTTCGTTACTTGATCTTCGTCTCTTTGTAGATCACGTGCTTGCGCACGCGCGGATCGTATTTCTTGACTTCCATTTTGTCCGGATGCAGCCGGCGATTTTTCGTCGTCGTGTAGTAGTGACCGGTTCCGGCCGACGACATGAGACGGATTTTCTCGCGCATGGTCGATCCTCCTAGACGTGCTCACCGCGCGCGCGAAGATCGGCGATGACCTTGTCGATTCCGAGCTTGTCGATGATGCGTAAGCCCTGACGCGAGACCTTGAGCTTGACGAACCGCTTCTCGTTCTCGAGCCAGAAGCGCACCATGTGCAAATTAGGCATGAAGCGCCGGCGCGTCTTATTGTTCGCGTGCGAGACGTTGTTCCCGTACATCGGGCCCTTACCGGTGACCTGGCAGACTCTCGACATCGCGCATACTCGGCGGAAGTGTGAGGGGCGGGGACTATACAGCGCCCGCCCATACTCGGGCAAGAACTCATATCCACCCGCGTTCCGCCAATGATACATGCCCGCCGTGAGATACCACGAGATGGTCGAGCAATCGCACGTCCACGAGCGCCAGCGCGCTCGCGAGCTTGACCGTGATGCTGCGATCCGCCTCGCTCGGCTCGCAATTTCCGGACGGGTGGTTGTGGCCCAACACCACTGCTGCGGCATTGTGATAGAGGGCGCGTTTCACGACCTCGCGGGGGTAGACGGTGGCTCCGTCGACCGTCCCCCGGAACAGGAGCTCGAAGCAAATGATCCGGTGCCGCGTATCTAGAAACAGGCACGTGAATGCTTCGTAGCTCAAATCGGCGATACGCGCGCGGAAGCACTGAGCGGCGTCGGCGGGCTTCTTGAGCACACGGCGCCGATCGACGGGTCCCTCGAGGTAGCGCCGGCCGAGCTCCAGCGCCGCATGCAAGCGCGCAATGCGAGCTCTACCCAACCCGCGCGCCCCCCGAAGCTCGCGGGGGCCACGGCGCAACAAGGCGTGTAGGCCGCCGCAGTCGCGGAGTAATTCGCCGGCGAGCGTCTCCGCGTCACCGCGGGCGCCGGCCGCGAGCAAGAGCGCCAAAAGCTCGGAATCCGTCAGACGGCTCGCGCCGAGCTCGAGCAAGCGCTCGGCGGTTCGTCGCGGCGGGTGGGCAGTTTCCGGCATGCGCTGGCTTCCTCGAGAGACGAGCAGCATGGGCGAGGGGCAGAGCCTTCGCACGGGACATTAATCGAGAAGGGGCCGAGAAACGCACGGCTTTGGTGGCGTGTAGTCCCAACCGAGAGTAAGCTCGAACCACAACGCCGATCACTGCCATGGCAATTACAGACTCCTCTTCCGGGCGCCGAATTCTGCTCGGCGTCACGGGCGGTATAGCGGCCTACAAAAGCCCCGAGCTCGTGCGGCGCCTCGCCGACCGCGGCGCCGACGTGCAGGTCGTCATGAGCCGCGCCGCGCTGCAATTCGTATCGCCGATCACGTTCCAGGCAGTGTCATCGCGGCGCGTCCGCACCGATCTTTGGGACGAGACGGCCGAAGCCGCGATGAGCCACATCGAGCTCGCGCGCTGGGCGGACGTGGTGATCGTAGCCCCGGCCACGGCGAACTTCATGGGCGCGTTCGCGAATGGCTTGGCGTCCGATCTCTTGACGACGCTGTGTCTCGCGACGACGGCTCCTGTCATGCTGGCGCCGGCCATGAACCAAGCGATGTGGGCGCACGCGGCCGTGCAGGCGAACCGCAAGCTCCTCGAGAACCGCGGCGTGCGGATCCTGGGGCCCGCCGCGGGCGACCAGGCGTGCGGCGAGCAAGGTCTCGGGCGCATGCTCGAGCCCGCTGATATCGCCGCGGCGATTTTCGCCGAGCCCGTAATGCTGACGCCGCAGTTGCTCGCGGGCGTCAAGGCCGTCATTACCGCGGGGCCGACACGCGAGGCCATCGATCCCGTGCGCTACATCACGAATCGCAGCTCCGGCAAGATGGGATACGCGGTCGCCGCCGCGGCGCGCGAAGCCGGCGCGGACGTCGTGCTCGTGAGCGGCCCGGTCGCGCTATCGACGCCGGCCGGCGTGCGCCGCATCGACGTCGAGACGGCGGAGCAGATGTACCGCGCCGTGCATGGCGAGATCGGCGAGGCCGGCCTCTTCATCGCCTGCGCGGCCGTGTCCGACTACCGGCCGCAATCCGTGTCGCCGGAGAAAATCAAGCGTACGAGCGACGAGCTGCAGCTCGACCTCGTGCGCTGTCCCGATACGCTCGCGAGCGTCGCGGCGTTGCCGCGGGCGCCGTTCACGGTAGGATTCGCAGCCGAAACTCAGGACGTTGCGCGCCACGCGCGCGACAAGCTCGTGAAGAAAGGCATCGATATGATCGCCGCCAATCGAGTCGGCCCGAGCTGCGGATTCGACAAGGAGACCAACGCCCTCGACGTATTTTGGCATGGCGGCGGCGTCGAATTCGCCGAAAGCTCGAAGCCCGTGCTCGCGCGGCAACTCGTCGCGTTGATCGCGGAGCGTTTCAGCGCGACGCGCACCGCGGCTGCGGCATCGTAACCGCAGGCCGTTCGATGAGAACAACGCCCGCGCGGCCGATCGAGCTCAAAATTCTCGATGCCCGGATAGGACGTGAGTTTCCCGTGCCACAGCGCGCGACGCCGGGCTCGGCCGGTGTCGATCTGCGGGCCTGCCTCGACGGTCCCCTCGATCTTGCGCCCGGCGGTTGCACGCTCATCGCCACGGGCGTTGCCGTGCACCTCAAGGACCCGGGGCTCGCCGCGATGATCTTGCCGCGCTCCGGACTCGGGCATAAGCACGGCATCGTGCTCGGCAATCTCGTGGGGCTCATCGATTCCGACTATCAGGGCGAGCTCATGGTGTCGTGCTGGAACCGCGGCACGTCCACGTTCCGCATCGAGCCCGGCGAACGCATTGCCCAGCTCGTGGTCGTGCCGGTCGTGCCGGTCGAGTTTGCGATCGTCGAGAGTTTCGAGGAGAGCGCCCGGGGGGCGGGCGGCTTCGGCCACACAGGAACGCGTTAGCCGCCCTTGAGCTCTCGAAAGCGGACGATGTCGAGATCGAAAGCCGCGCGCAGCTCCTCTTGCTCTCTGCGCGTGCGCTCGAGCGTCTGCTCGTAGAGCGTGATCGAAGCGATCACGCGCGACGTCTCGAGCGCGAGATTTCCGGGCAGCGCCGGGGCCCCCTCGGCGTCGTTGCGAGGTGCGTAGGCTTTGGCCTCGTCTTCGAGCGCGACGAGGCGCTTGCGCAGGTTCGTGAGGTAGAGCTCCGTGACCTTGATCTGCGAGCCCAAGAGCTCGAGGCGCCGGTCGCGCAGGTCCTCGATGTCGGCCACGCTGAGATACGTCTCGAGCAGCATACGGTCGCGACGCGCCGCGGTGTCGCGCGCGAGTTGCTCCGCGTCCGCTTCCGCCTGCCGACGCCCGAGCTCCGACCGCTCCTCCTCGGTGACTTCGCCTTCCTCGAAACCGACGGTAACGGCTTGGTCATTGAGCACGTCGCGATCCCGGTCCGCGAATTCGGGCGGGATGTGGTCGCCGTAGTGCACAACTCCATCGTTGTCGACCCAGCGGTACAAGCGTTGCTGAGCAGACGCGCCAGTGACGGCGAGCACGAGGCCCGCTGTCGCGATCAAACTGGCGACTGAGCGTGCGTTCACGGTTATGTCAAATATGGCCGAACGATACATTGCCACATATACCAGATTTCCGCAGCGGAAAAATCTCGACTACGCCCGCTTTTCATGCACATTGTCGCGCGCGTGCGCTTTTCAGGAGTCGAGTGAGACGCCGTAACGGTTGCGATAGGCGCGCACGGCCGGAAGCTCGGCGGCGAACTGCTCGTTTTCTTCCATGTGATCGACGAGATCCGTCAACGACACGATGCTGCGTATCGGTATGCCTATCTCCGCCTCCATTTGCTTGACCGCAGGCACGCGCGCTTTGCTACCGATCTCCTCGCGATCGAGAGCGACGAGCACGCCGACCGGCGTCGCGCCTGCCGCCCGAATGATTTCGATGACTTCGCGAATCGCGGTGCCGGCGGTGATCACGTCGTCGAGGATCAGTACGCGTCCCGCAATCGGCGCACCGATCGAGCTGCCCCCTTCGCCGTGATCTTTGGCCTCTTTGCGGTTGTAGGCGAACGGGTAATCGAGATCATGGTGCTCCGCGAGCGCGGCGGCGGTCAGCACGACGAGCGGAATCCCTTTGTAGGCGGGGCCGAACAGCATGTCGAACTCGATGTCGAGCGCGGCGACGGCCGACGCGTAACAACGCCCGAGCTTCGCGGCCGCATAGCCCGTGTTGAAACGTCCGGCATTGAAAAAATACGGGCTGACGCGCCCGGATTTCAAAGTGAATTGCCCGAACTGCAGAACGTCGAGCTCGAGCGCGAGCTCCAAAAACTGTGTCTTGTATGCCTTCATCGCTTCGGCTGCGAGCACGTCCTGTATCATACAGCCCTCGTAGTGAGAGTCATCAGCTTCAACGCCAACGGTTTGCGTGCAGCGACACGCAAGGGCTTCTTCCAGTGGTTCCGGCGCCAGCGAGCGGATGTGTTGTGCATCCAAGAGCTTCGCGCGCGGGACGCGGAGATCGAGGAAGCGGCTTTTCACGCGCGCGGTTACCGGCGTTACGTGTGCTGCGCCGAGCGACCGGGCTATAGCGGCGTCGCGATCTACTCGCGCCATGAGCCGACGCAGGTCATCCGCGGTTACGGCGACGCCGAGTTCGACAGCGAAGGGCGCTACCTCGAAGCCGTATTCGATCGCTTTGCGATCGCAAGCGTGTATTTTCCTTCGGGCTCGTCGGGCCCGGCTCGCCAAGCGGCGAAGTTTCGCTTTCTCGCGACCTTCGGAGCGCATATGCTGGCCCTGCGCCGCAAGGGAATCCCCTACATCTTCTGTGGAGACGTCAACATCGCCCACAAGCCCATCGATCTCAAGAACTGGCGCGCGAATCAGAGGAATCCCGGCTTCACGCCCGAGGAGCGTGCGTGGATGGAGAAGCTCATCGGCGAGATCGGCTACGTCGATGCATTCCGCGTAATCAATCAAGAGGCCGGGCAGTACACATGGTGGTCGAACCGCGGGCGCGCCTGGGAGAAGAACGTCGGCTGGCGCATCGACTACCAACTCGTAAGCCCCGCGCTGCGCGCGGCCGTGAAAAGCGCGGCGATCTATAAGAGTCGCCGGTTCTCGGATCACGCGCCGCTCACGATCGACTACGACGGGGAGCTCTAGATCGTCGCCGGGACGCGCCGACGGTTGTTACGTGTGTCGTGGTTTCGGCATTATCGCCCCGTCGCCGTCGTGCTTCGGAGTCAGCCCGATTGAGGTCAGCGCAGCCTTCGACGCAGCTCGCCGGGTGGCGCGCCTACGTTCCTTCGTCCGTTCGGCAATACGCGGAGACCGCCCCGCTTGCCGCGCTGTTCCTCGGCGTCTCGTCCGGCGCGCCGTACGCGATGATCGCGGCGACACTGACGACGCGGCTCGCGCAGGACGGAATCGACAAGAGCGCGATCACGGCATTCTCGCTGGCTTTTCTCGCTTACAACTTGAAGTGGCTCTGGGCGTGGATCGTCGACGGCGTGCGGCTGCCGATCATTGGTCGACTGGGACAACGCGTATCGTGGTTGCTGCTCGCTGGAACGCTCGTCATCGTGGCGATACTGAACCTCGCGCTCGTGGACCCGACTACGAGCCTCGTGGCTACGGCGGTCGCGGCGATCCTCGTCGCGGTCGCGGGCGCGACGTTCGATATTGTGATCGACGCATATCGCATCGAGTCGCTCGAGCCGCGCCAGCTCGGCGTGGGATCAGGCATGTCGCAGTACGGCTGGCGTATCGGGTCGGTCGCCGCGGCATCGCTTGCGCTCGTCCTTGCGGCACGAGCGGGCTGGGAGATCGCGTATGCTGCGTGTGCCGCATTTGCGTTGCCTGCGATGGCGGTCGGGCTGGTCCTCGGCGAGCCGTCGAGACATCGCGATCCGACGGCGCGTCGGGGCTTCGGCGCGGTTGCGCAGTCGATCGTCGGGCCCCTCGCCGAGTTCTTGCAGCGCCGCGGAGCTTCGCTCGTGCTGTTGTTCGTGCTGGTGCACAAGGTCGGCGACACGCTCGCCAATCTCACGTTCCGCCTGCTGTTCGACGATCTCGCGTACACGAACGACGAGATAGCGCTCTACGACGTCGGGTTCGGGTTCTGGGCCTATCTCGCCGGTATTTTCGTCGGCGGGGTGCTATATGCGAGGTTCGGGTTGAAGCGCTCCGTGTTGCTGAGCTTATGGCTCATGGCCGTATCCAACTTGAGCTTCGCGGGGCTCGCTGCGGCCGGACACTCGAACTGGGCGATGGCCGGCGCGATCGGCTTCGAGAACCTCGCGAGCGGCGTCGGCGGCGTCGCCGTCGTCGCGTATTTATCCGCGCTCTGCGACTTGCGCTACACGGCGGCCCAGTACGCGCTGATGTCCGCAGCGGCCAGCGTCATCGGCCGCGTTGTGACCGGGGCCAGCGCCGGCGCGCTGATCGAGCGCTTCGGCTACGTGGACTTCTACGTGTTGACGACCGTGGTTGCGCTGCCGGGGATCGTGCTGTTCTGGCTGATGATGCGAGCGGGCTACGTCGATGGCGCGATGGGCACGGTAGGGACGTCGTCCGCGCGCAGCGGGCGAGGCACGTCGCCCTGATCGCACGCGGCGTCCTCATGGCGGTCGCTTAGGAGGTGGCAGACCGCTTGCGATAGCAAAGGTCCACCACGTCGTTCCCGAGGCTGCGGCCGCGCCGCTCGAACTTCGTCGGCGGACGAAAAGCTAAAACGTCGCCCGACAGGTTCTCGACCGGCTCCGGCGCGAGCTCGACGCTTTCTGCGAGCACGATACGCATGTGCGCCGCGTAGTCGGCCCAATCGGTCGCGAGGTGCAGAAGGCCTCGCGGCTTCAAGATCGCCGCAAGCGCCGCGACGAACTGAGGTTGAATCAGGCGCCGCTTGTGATGGCGCTTCTTCGGCCAAGGATCGGGAAAGAACAAATTCACGGCGTCGAAGCTCTCCGCTTCGAGCATGTGCGCCACGACTTCGACGGCGTCGCGCTTCACGATGCGGACGTTGCCGAGCGCGGCGCGTTCGAGGAGGACCAGCAAATGGCCGACACCGGGGTCGTAAACTTCGACGCCCAAATAATCGACTCCGGGGTTGTTGACGGCGGTCGTCAGGAGCGCTTCGCCGTCGCCGAAGCCGATGTCGAGCACGCGCGGCGCATGGCGGCCAAACACCTCAGCGAGGTCGAGACGGCGCTCGCGGAAATCGATTCCGAAGCGCGGCCACAGCGTCTCGAGCGCACGCCGCTGCGCCGCAGTGATGCGGCCCGGCCGCCTCACGAAGCTGCGGATCTTTCTAAGCGGCGGCCCGTTCATCGCTGCATTCTAGGCGGGCGCGATCGAGCCGAGTCAAACTGCGGGGCGGCCCGGCAATTCATCGGGCGGACTTGAACAGTATCGGCGCCGCGGGCAGTATCTCGCCTCCGCGTTCAGGTATCGAGAACGACCACGGGCTTTAGCGATGACGATCACGCGACGAACACTCCTTGAAATGGGCGCCGGAGCGGGTGCAGCCGCCACCTTGGGGCTCGATCCCTTGCTCGCACAGGAGGCCCCGCTCGTGATGAAGACGATCCCGAAGACCGGCGAAGCGCTGGCGCCGATCGGCATCGGCACGAACCGCTATGGTGTCGGAACCTCCGAGGACGAGCGGGCGCCGCTGCGCGCGACATTGAAGCTTTTTGCGGAGCTCGGCGGGAAAGTCATCGACACGGCGGCCGTTTACGGAACGGCGGAGACCGTGATTGGCGATTTGGTTCGCGAGCTCGGCATTCGCAGCGAGCTATTCTTCGCGACGAAAACGGATCTGCGCGGCCAGGTCTCCGGTGCCGCCGGCTTGCAGCAGCGCCTGGATCGCATGGAGACGCAGACCATGGACCTCATGCAGGTGCACAACCTCGTCGACGTCGGCAACGAGCTCGCGATCATGCGCGAATGGAAGCAGGACGGCCGGATTCGGTACATCGGCGCGACGATCTCCACGGCGAATCAAAGCGACGAAATGGCGCGTGTCATGGAAACCGAGGACATGGACTTCGTGCAGTTCAATTACTCGCTCGACGACCGCAATGCCGAAGCGCGATTGCTGCCGCTCGCCGCGGACCGCGGGCTTGCCGTGCTCATCAACTTGCCTTTCGGCCGCGGCGACCTGTTCGACAAGGTCGAAGGCCGGCCGCTGCCGGATTGGGCGGGCGAATTCGATTGCGCGAGCTGGGGGCAGTTCTTCTTGAAGTACATCATCTCGCATCCGACCGTGACGGCGGCGATTCCCGGCACGCGTCAGGAACGCCACGTCATCGACAACCTGGGAGCCGCGCGCGGCAGGTTGCCGGATGCGAGCTTGCGCAGGCGCCAGCAAGAGTTCTTCGACTCCTTGTCCTAGTTTCCCGCGCGTGCAAAGAGCGATACGCCGCAAACTAGATAGCCGACGCCGATCACCGTAAGACCGAGGCTGCCTATGGCTTCGGGGACGGGGAGGAGCAGTCCTGCGCCCGAATACAACCAGCCGGCTGTCACCAAGAGGCCGGACCACCGCGGTACGACGGCGGCGCGCGCTATTGCGATACCGAGCAAGATCGAGCCCAACAGGAACGTGAGCCACGAGACGCCGACCCAGGTGGCAAGCACATCGAAATTCCAATTCGCGCACGCGGTGTCGATGAAGCCTTGGGCGGCTTGTGTCGCGGCCATATAGAACGGCGTGCAAATCAACATTCCCTGTGCGTCGGGGTTGGCCGCGAATACCGGCAGTATCGTGGTTTGAATCATGCCGACACCGCCGACGAGCGCATTGCCGAGCGACGCTAGCACGAACGCGATGAGCCCGAGCATTCCGGCTTGCACGCGCTGCGCGACGAAAAGGCCGAACAGCCCGAACAAGAGAACGAAATGATGAATCGTCGCCATGTAGTACGCGATCCACCAGTTCGTCGTGCCGATGTCCTCGAGGGCCGACCATCCGGGAATGAACGGCAGCGGCACATAGAGAATCCCGGCCGCGGCGAGCGCGAGGCCGCTCGCGCGTACGAGGCTGCGCGCATCGGTCATGTCGATTCCTCCCCCAGTGCATTAAGTCTAACGCGTTCTCGCACCGCCGTACCGCGGACCGGCGTCGCCTGGATACGTTTTCCCGGGGATGGTAGCATCCGCCGAAAAGCGGAGGACGCCCATGAGCCTCAGCATGCGTTGTTCACCGGGTCTGGTCGCGGCTCTCTGGATCGGCCAAGCCGCGCTCGCGGATGAGCCGCCGGACGCTCGCGCACCGGATCGCGAGAAGCTCGCTTACCTATTCGAGAGCTGGCGCGGCCACTCCGAGGAGAGCCTCAAGGCGGTTTGGGGACGCGAGGAAACCCGCGAAGACCGCGGTGACACGACGACGTATCTTTTCGAGCGCACCAAACGCGGCCCGGCGATCGGTTTTGGCGGCGTCACTGTCATCGGCCGCGAGGTGATTACGTGCCGCGCGTACTTTCAGATCGGCCTGGAGCGCATCGTGACGCGGGCCACGTGGCGCGGCGCGAGCGCCGACGCTTGCTGGAGCCTGTTCCGCGAAAGCGTTCCGCCCGCACCTCCAGCGGCATCCGACAGGTAGGAGCGAGCTTCGCTCGCGATTTTTCGATTCGCGAGCGAAGCTCGCTCCTACCAAGGAATCAGCGCGCCGCGAAGGTATCGCAAGCGCTCGGGTCTCACGTCGCGAGCCCGGTTTCGAGCCATTGTTGACGCTTCGCCAACCGGGACTACACCCGATTGTGACGCACTTCGGCGAGGATTGACCTCTTGCGGAGTACGGTGTCGGTCCTTAAAGATTCGCACTCGAGGGCAACGCGGCCATGGCGAACGGCGAGGAGCCTCCCATCGAACGTGACAAGGCGATCGAGCGTCTCGAGCGGGAGCTCCGCGACGCGCATGACCGTAACTCGCAAGCCGAGGCGAAGCTCGCCGACTTGAGCGCGCGCGTGCATGCGCTCGGCACCGGCCGCGAGGAAACGATGCTGCAGCTCAACGAGACACGCGCCGAGCTCAAGCGCGTCGCGGCCGAACGGGACCGGTTGCAGAAACAACTGCACGGGATCGATGCGATGCAAACCGAAACGATCGCGTTGCCCGAAGACGAGGAAGAAGAGCCCGGCATGCATGAGGCTCCGTCCATCAACGAGCTCATGTTGAGTCTCAATGCGATGATGGAAGAGGGCGGCAGAGGCCGCGCTCGCTTGAGCGGGGCCGCCGCCGAGCAGCCCGAGGCCGAATGGCGCGAGATGATCCCGGCCGAAGTCATTGCGCCGGAAGAATTCGGCCGTACGCGCGACGGCCAAACGGCCGGCGCCAAGATGCAGCGCCTACTCGTGTACTTGGATGGAGCGCACCCGATCAAGTATCCGATCTATAAAGAGGTCATGACGATCGGCCGCGCGGACGACGCGGATATCCAGATCGACGGCGACTTCATCAGTCGCATTCACGCGCGCATCGTCAGCGCCCCGGGCCAGGCCGTCATCGAGGATGCCGGCAGCAAGAACGGCCTCAAGATCAATTCGAAGACCGTGGCGCGCCATGATTTGCAACACGGCGACGTCATCGCCATCGGCAAGCTGCGCTTTACGTTCGTCGAGATCCGTGCGGATGCCTGAGCGCGCCGGTTAAGGTCCTCGCACGTCGAGCAGCTCGACCTCGAAGTAGAGCGTCGCATTCGGCGGTATGGCGCCGCCGGCAGCGCCTCTCTCGCCATAACCGTACTCCGACGGGATGAACAGCAACCGCTTGCCCCCGACGCGCATGCCGGCGACGCCTTCGTCCCAGCCACGGATCACGCGCCCGGCGCCGAGCGGAAACTCGAACGGCTGGCCGCGGTCCACGGAGCTGTCGAATTTGCTGCCGCGCCGGTTCTCGGCCATGGGCTCGTAGAGCCATCCCGTGTAATGCACGACTGCGACTGCGCCGGGCTCCGCGACGGCCCCGCTGCCCGCCACGGTATCGATGATCGTGAGCGCGTCGATCTCACCGCCCGGCAGGGCTGCCGTGGCCGGCGCTCCCGCCCCCGGTGCCGCGGTCTCGGCCGGCGCTTCGGACGTATCGGAGCCGCACGCCCCCAACAATACACAAGCACACAACGTGAACAGCGCTCTCATGGCTACCTCCGACTCGTTGAACCGCGCGACACAAACAACTGGGGATTTCGGGCAATGAACTTCTCTATCCACCGCTCGATGAACGACTGAGCCGGATCCACGATGTACCACCAGCCGTAAACGCTGATCGTAAGCGCACTGACGGCGTCCACGGCCAAATCCCACATCGTGTCCGTGAGGCCCGAGGGGTCGCCGCGCGTGGGCTTCTGCATGTTCAAGCCGAAGGCCTGATCCATCGCGAACTCGAAGATCTCCCAGAGCGTCCCGACAGTGACCGAAAATAGGAACGCAAATAGTGCAACGAAATGCGGTCGCATGTGCTGCTCGATGCGCCGGCTTTCGTTGAGAACGTAGACGAGCAGGAAGCCGAGAACGCCGAGCAGCAAGCTCGACGTCGCATGCAGCGCCAGATCCCACCACCAAAAAAGCTCGTAGTACCTCTGAATCTCGCCGAGAAATAGCGATGCAAAGACGAACAACAACGCGAGCACTTGAAACTCGGCGGGAATGTTGACGGGCAATCGCTCGCGGAGCAGGGTGGGCGCAAGGATCACGCCCATGATCGTGACGATCAGGAACGCCGTCATCCACTCCCCGGCGTAAAACACGAAGCCCAAGTCGATCGTCATGATGACCGCAACCACGATGGCGATCCAGTGATGAACGCGCATCGCGACGTCGGGTGCGGCGTCGGGCGCGCCCACGGAAATCGAGGCAGTCTCGTCGCGCTGATTCATTGCGTAGCTCATGCTCCTCCCGGGGCACGGCGCAGAGTATAAGCGCGCAGCGTCGCTCCGGCGGCCGCGTGGTGGTGTGGCCAGTCGCGAATCCCGGCGTTAGAATCTTCGTCGCTGCCGGCCCAAGGCGGGTGTAGTTCAATGGTAGAACATCAGCTTCCCAAGCTGATTACGTGGGTTCGATTCCCATCACCCGCTCCACTCTGCTGGACGGCGGGCGCGGAAGGGAAGAAAATCCTCGTAGAAACATTAGGTAAGCCCGCATGCAGGAAGGCACGACGCAGCCACGCAGGGTGTTCATCGTCGACGACCACCCGATCGTAAGGCAGGGCTTGACCCAGCTCATCAACCACGAGCCGGATCTTAGAGTTTGCGGTGAAGCGGCCGGTGTAAAGGAGGCGCGCTCGACGCTGAGCGACGCGCATCCCGACGTCGTGATCGTCGATCTGTCGCTGCGCGACAGCGACGGTCTCGAGCTCCTCAAGGATATCCGCGCCACGTACCGCACGTTGCCTGTGCTCGTGCTGTCGATGCACGACGAGGCCATCTACGCGGAGAGGCTGCTCTCCGCCGGTGCGAACGGCTACATCATGAAACAGGCGGCCGCCGACCAATTGCTCACCGCATTGCGCCGCGTTCTCGCGGGCGGCATTTACGTGAGCGAAAGCATCGGCGCCGGCATGATCGAGCGGTTCGCGGTCGCAGGCGTCAAGCAGCGCAGCGACCCGCTCGAACGCTTGAGCAATCGCGAGCTCCAGGTGCTCAATCTCATCGGTACCGGAAAAACGACGCGCCAGATCGCCGCCGATTTGAGTCTCAGCGTGAAGACGGTCGAGTCGCATCGCCAGCGCATCAAGAAGAAGCTCAATCTCGTGAGCTCGCCGCAGCTCGTGCAGTTCGCCGTGAATTGGTGCTCGACTCACCACTAGGGAGGTACGTTCATGAGCCGCATCCTGAAATTGGTCGGAATCGTGGCCGGCGCCCTCGTGGTGCTGGTCATCGTCGCGCTCGTCGCCGTCTCGCTCATGGTCGATCCCAACGATTACAAGACTGAGATCACGGAGGCCGTCGCCGACGCGACGGGCCGAACGCTCACGCTCGAGGGAGATCTAGAGCTCGAGGTGTTTCCGCGCGTGCGCATCGCGGTCGGCAACGCTACTTTAAGCAACGCGCCGGGTTTCGGCGATGCGCCGTTCGCGCGCATCGAAGGGGCGCGCCTGCAGCTCGCGATTCTGCCGCTGCTCATGCGGCGCGTGGAGATCGGCGACGCGAGCTTGGGAGGGTTGCGGCTCAACTTGGCGCGCAACGCCTCGGGCGCGAACAACTGGCAGGATCTCGGCGGCGGCTCCGCGGAGCCGGCCGCTGCCGATGCGCCCGCCGCCGCCGAAGGCGGCGCGCCCGACATCGATTTCGGTGTCGAGTCGCTGCGAATCACGGATGCCGAGGTCAGTTGGTCGGACGCGGGCACGGGCAGCGACTGGGTGCTTACGAGCTTCGACCTTACGGCTTCCGACTTCGGGCTCGGCGAGAGCTTCCCCTTGAGCATCGACTTCAACCTCGCAGGCGCGGAAGTCGAGGTGACCGTGGCGTCGACGATGCAGGCGACGCTTGCGCTCGCAGAGAACGCATACCGTCTCGATGACCTCGAGGTCGAGATCGACGGCAGCGGCGCGGGGTGGCCGGGCGGCGAAGGAAGCGCGACTTTGAGATTCGACTCGTTCGCAGCCGACCTCGACGCCGAGACGGTCGAGCTCGAGAACCTGGAGCTCGAAATGCTCGGGCTCATGATCAACGGCACGTTGAGCGGCCGGGAGCTCCTGAGCGACCTCGCGCTCTCGGGCGCCATCGAGATCGCCGAGTTCGATCCACAGGCGCTCATCGAAGTATTCGACATGCAAATCGAGACGGCCGACCCGGATGTCTTTCGCCGCGCGAGTGCGAGCGCCGAGTTCGTCTACGATTCGACGCAAATCGGACTGCGCAACATGCGCTTCGCGCTCGACGATTCCGCGTTGCTGGGCTCGATCGGCATGCAAGGCGAGACGTTGCGCTTCGATCTCGACATCGATTCGATCAACATCGATCGCTACTTGCCCCCCGCCGCCGAGGGGGACGCTGCGAGCGAGGAGTCCGAGGGATCCGTCGACGAGATCGATTTACCGCTCGAGCCGCTGCGCACGTTCTCCGCGAACGGCAATCTCTCGCTCGGCGAGACGAAATTCATGAACTTGACGCTGACGGGCGCCGAGTTCGGCCTGAGGGCCGGCAACGGACGGCTAAGGCTCACGCCGACGGGGAACCTCTACGGCGGTACGATCGGCGGCACGATCGGCATCGACGTGCAAGGCGACTCGGCGCGCTTCAGTCTCGTGCAAGACCTGCGTGACGTCGATCTCAACGGTCTCGCGCGCGATTATCTCGCGACCGAGGATCTCTCGGGCACAGGCAACGTGAGCCTGAACCTCACGGCCGACGGCTCGAACCTCGGCGTGATGCGGCGCGCCCTCGACGGACAGGCTTCGTTTGAGCTCCGCGAAGGCGCTTGGGAAGGCATCGATGCGTGGTACGAGCTCAGGCGTGCGCGCGCCGTCGTCGACCGGAGCCCGACGCCCGAGCGCGAGGGCGAGGCCCGCACCACGTTCTCGAACGTATCGGCGTCGGGCGTCGTCGAGGACGCCGTACTCACGACCAACGACTTCAATGCAACCTTGCCGTTCATGGCTGTGAGCGGCACGGGCACCGTCAACTTGCTGAACGACGAGATCGATTTCGAGATGACGGCGAGCTTGGTCGACGGACCGGTGCTCCAATCCGATCCCGCGATGGCGCGCATGGCCGGATCGACGTTGCCGTTGAACGTCGGCGGCACGCTCGGGGAGCCTTCGATCCTGCCCGACTTCGGCGCGATCGTGAGCCGGCGCGCACAGGAAGCCGTCGACGAGGCCGTCGAGGAGGAGCGCAGCGAGGTTCAGGAGCGTGTAGAGGAAGAGCGCGAGGAGGTTCGCGATCGTCTGCGCGAGCGCCTGCGCGGGCTCCGCGACGACGACTGATGAAACGCGCGCAGCTTGTTTGCAGCATGCTCGCGGGAGCCGCGTTCTGCTCGGCTGCGTTTGCCGCTTCGATCCGATCGCTCGACGTGTCGAAGGAGCACGGCCGCTACGCACTCGTCGCCGATACGTTCCTCGCGGCGCCGGCCGACGCGATCTTTGCGGTGCTCATGGACTACGACCGCATGAACCGTATCTCGAGCGTCTACAAGGAGTACGGTTTCCTCGAGCCCGCGGCTGACGGCACCCCGATCGTCCACACGCGCATGGAGGGCTGTCTCTTGTTCTATTGCAGGAGCATGCGACGCGTCGAGCGTTTGGAAGCCGAAGCGCCGTATTACATCCGCACGGAAGTGCTGCCGGAGCAGAGCGATTTCCGTTACGCAATGAGCGAATGGATTCTCGAGCCGCAAGGCGGTGGCACGAAAGTCACGTACAAGCTCGAGATGGAGCCCGATTTTTGGGTGCCGCCCGTGATCGGCCCATGGTTTCTCAAACACACGCTCATGAGCGGCGGCGCGCGCGCCGTCAACCGCATCGAGCGCCTGGCCAACGAAAGCGATCCGGCGGCGATCGTCTCGAACGATGTCGCGCGCGACGGCCGCTGACCCGGGGCCGCTCGCATCACGCTTGCTCGCGTGGTTCCGCACGCACGGACGCCACGATTTGCCGTGGCAGCGCGACATCGACCCGTATCGCGTCTGGGTGTCTGAGATCATGTTGCAGCAAACGCAAGTGGCGACGGTGATCCCGTACTTCGAGCGGTTCCTGGCGCGGTTTCCGAATGTGCGTGAGCTCGCTTCGGCCGCGCAGGACGACGTGCTCGCGCTTTGGTCGGGGCTCGGCTACTACGCGCGCGCGCGGAATCTGCATCGTGCCGCGCAGATCGTCGTCGAACGCTACGGCGGTGAATTGCCCACCGATCTCGACGCGCTCGTCGAGCTCCCCGGCATCGGCCGCTCGACGGGCGCGGCGATTCTCGCGCTCGCGACGGGCCGGCGGCTTGCGATCCTCGACGGCAACGTGAAGCGCGTGCTCGCGCGCTATCACGCGGTCCACGGTTGGCCGGGCGAGCCGGCCGTCGAGCGCGCGCTCTGGGCACTGGCCGAACGGCACACGCCGCACGAGCACGTGGCGGACTACACGCAGGCGATCATGGATCTCGGCGCGACGCTCTGCACGCGCGCGCGGCCAGCCTGCACCGTCTGCCCGCTTGTCGACGATTGCCGCGCCGCTCGCGAGGGCACTCAGGCGAAGTTTCCCGCGCCGCGGCCCAAGCGCGTGCGTCGCCGCCGGCGCGTCGCCGTGCTCGTGGTGCGCGATGCTTCCGGCCGCGTGTTGCTCGAGCGGCGGCCGGCAAGCGGCGTGTGGGGTGGATTGCATAGCTTGCCGGAGCTCGAGCTCGTCGAAAGCTCCGACAGAGCCGCGAGCTGCGAGGCTGCGCTGACAAGTGCCGCCACGGCGTGGTGCGTGCGGCAGCTAGGCGCCCGTCCGGTCGCGTCGGCTCGCGAGCTTGCGACGATCGAGCACGCGTTCACGCACTTCGACCTCGATCTCACGCCGTGGCTGCTCGAGATCGGCGATTCGCCAGCGGTCGTCAAAGACCGCGACGATTGGCACTGGTACGAGGCGGGCAAGGAACCGCGCGTCGGGATCCCGGCGCCGGTCGCCGCGCTCTTGAGCTCGCTCGACGATCGGATAGGATGACTGGGAATATGGCAAGGATGGTTCACTGCGTCGTGCTCGGTGCCGAGGCCGAAGGTCTCGAGCGCGTGCCGTATCCGGGCGAGATCGGCAAGCGCATCTACGACAACGTCTCGAAGCTCGCGTGGCAACGCTGGCTCAAGCACCAGACGATGCTCATCAACGAGTACCGTCTCTCGCCGATGGAGCCCAAGGCGCGCGCGTTCCTCGAGAAAGAAATGGAGAAATTCTTCTTCGGCGAAGGCTCCGAGCGCCCCCCCGACTACAAACCCGACGACGCCCCGTAAACGCGAGCTGTCTTGTGGGGCCGACCTGTCTTGTGGGAGCGAGCTTCGCTCGCGATTCTTAGTTCTTTACCTATTCATCCGATTGCCGATGAGATCCGCAACCACCCCCGGATCCGCAAGCGTCGATATATCCCCAAGCTCCTCGAAGTCATTCGCCGCAATCTTGCGCAAGATGCGCCGCATGATCTTGCCCGAGCGCGTCTTCGGCAGGCCCGGCGCCCACTGGATGAAATCCG
>Ga0209320_10000368_pt1 | contig 23354 bp, 22 predicted proteins | sample Rifsed13ft4_FD_184008 | JGI IMG/M metagenome (GOLD analysis project Ga0209320, IMG submission 184008) | Soil microbial communities from Rifle, Colorado, USA - sediment 13ft 4 (version 2) | ecosystem: Environmental > Terrestrial > Deep subsurface > Rock core/Sediment | place: Rifle, Colorado... | reverse complement strand
TAGATTTTGAAAAACTAAATAATTACAAATATGTCGCTTAATTTTTCTCTACACTCTTTTCCCAATTCTTCTCTTGTTTTTGAGGTAGCATTACAAAATTATTTCCCCTTAACTACTTATAATTTGAAAAATGGACGAAAACACTATACAGCTTGAAGAACATAAAGTAAAGGATTTGTACGAGGGTGTGAGAGGGCTCGCTGTAAAAATTCTCAATAGAGTTGAAAGAACCGACGCGTACCTCGATAAACTGCTTGATAATGAAATGAAAAATGCTGAGCTGAGTGGAGTGGACAAAGCACTTCTGTATGAAATTGTTCATGGTGTTGTGAGATGGATGGGACGGCTGGATTGGGTGCTGAATGGTTTTTACAAAGGACAATTTTCGAAAGCAATTTCTAATCTTAAAAACTGTCTTCGGGTTGCACTTTATCAAATACTGTTTCTTGATAGAGTTCCGGATTATGCCGCAGTTAATGAAGCTGTTGAGTTTATCAAAAAGCTGCAAGGGCAAAAACCGGCAGATCTGACAAATGCAATTCTTAGAAATATCATTCGAAGTAAAAACGGAATTCGTTATCCCGATCCCGAAGAGGATTTAATCGGGTACATCAGCGCATTTCATTCTCATCCATCCTGGCTTGCTAAACGGTATGTAAACCGGTTTGGGCGTGAAGCAACAGAAAAACTTTTCGCTGCCAATAATGAAAAACCTTTTTTAACTCTAAAGATAAATTCTCTTAAGGTTCAGCATGAAGAGTTTAAATCGCTTCTAAACTCGGTTAATCTAAAATTTGTGCAAGGAAAATACCTGCCCGATTTTTTTAAGCTTCAAAATCTTACAAACATCACCGCATGGGAACATTTTAATAACGGATACTTTGATGTGCAAGATGAAAGTGCGGGGCTTGCGTGCAAACTTTTAGATGTGAAACCAGGATTGAGAGTTTTGGATATGTGTGCTGCTCCCGGAGGGAAAACTTCTTACATTGCCGGATTGATGCAAGACCATGGCGAAATTGTTGCTCTTGACCGCTATGAAAGCCGGCTTCATGTTCTAAGCAAAAATATTAAACGGCTTGGATTAAAAAGCATCAGACCATTGGTGATGAATGCAATGGAATACAGCAGAAAAGATTTCGATAGAATTCTTGTTGATGCTCCATGTTCAGGCACAGGTACATTCTCAAAAAAACCCGATATAAAGTGGAAAGTTAATTTGCTCGATATTAAAAAATTGTCGGAGCTGCAATTAACTTTATTGACTAAAGCTTCAACCCTAGTTAAAAATGACGGGATATTGGTTTACAGTACGTGCTCAATCGAACCGGAAGAAAATTTTGAGGTGGTAAAAAAATTTTTAGAAAATAATTCTAACTTTAAGCTGTTGAATCCTGCTGATAATGTGCCGGCGGAACTTGTTGACAGTAATGGCTGTATTTCAACTTTTCCGCATATTCATCAAATGGACGGTGCGTTTGCCGCCAAGTTAATGCGTGTTGACTAAAAAACTAATTATCTACTTAATCTGCTCATAAATATGTTTGACGAACTTGCTAATGAACTGAAAACTGCAAGAGAGAAAAACTCGATGACTCTTGCACAAGTATCCAATAAATCAAAAATAGATATAAAATTCCTGGAAGCGATGGAGCAGGGAGATTTTGCGTTTCTTCCAGAGTTGTATGTTCGTGCGTTTGTTAAAAATTTTGCCAAGACAGTCGGGCTTGATGAAAATAAAATCTTTAAAAAGTATGAGGCAGCAAAACAGGGGATTCCTTATGTTGAAGAAGAAACCGATTATGAAGAAATTGTACGCGGCTCTTCAAGAACACCTAAACAAGAAATTACACCGCAAGCAGTTACTACTGACAAGCCGCTAAGCCAGAAAGATAAAGTTGGAAAAAAGAGAAAGGCATCAATTACTTTTGATGCGGTCGGAGGAAGTAATGCAACAGCCGATACCTCGGCAGCAGCTAAAAAACGAAATATGATAATTGGAGGTTCGCTTCTTGGTGTGATTGTGTTTTTCTCGCTAATTTATTTTTTATTTATAGATAAAAGTGAGCAAATAATTGTAGCTGAAAAACCAATTGAAGATGTTATACAGCAAAATCAAAGATATATAGAAGATGATCAGACCACTACCAGCGCCAATTTAGGTATTGGAGTTACTGACAGCTTGCTTCTTACAATAAGCTCGAATGATACATCGTGGATAAAAGTTTCTGTTGATGAGCAAGCATTTGACGAGTTTATTCTTCTGCCGGGTTCTCAAAAAGCAATTAAGGCAAAAACCAATTACAATATCACGCTTGGAAATTCCGGGGCAATAAAGCTGCAGTTGAACAACAAGCCGCTTACATTTGCAGGCAAAAGCAAATCTGTGTTAAGTGTTTTAATTGATAGAGAAGGAATAAAGTATCCTGATAATTTTTCCTCTCAAAGGTAATGTACATGCCAGGCAAAATTGAAAAGGAAATAGAAGAACTCCGCGAGCTTATCAGAGAGCATGATTACAAGTATTACATTCTTGCAGAACCCGCAATAAGCGATGAAGAATATGATAAGCTGATTAAAAAGCTTGAGGAACTTGAAGCAGAAAATCCGCACTTAATTACACCGGATTCTCCAACGCAGCGAGTTGGAAAAGATCTCACAAAAGATTTTAAGCCCGTCACCCATAAAGTCCCGATGCTTAGTCTTGCAAACACTTACAGCGAAGATGAGCTGGTTGATTTTGATAGAAGAGTTCGTGATGCATTACCACAAAATCAAAACGTTGAGTATGTTGTTGAGCTTAAAATTGATGGGGCATCAGTCAGCTTGAATTATCTTGAGGGCTATCTTAAAACAGCAGCAACGCGTGGTGATGGATTTGTCGGTGAAGAAATTACTGCAAATGTAAAAACAATTAAACCAGTTCCTTTAAAATTGAAGAAATTGAAATCCATTCCGTATACATTAAAAAATTTTGAAGCCAGAGGTGAAATTTACATGAACATTGCTGACTTCTATAATTTGAATAAGGAAAGAGAAAAAAAAGGAGAAAAACTTTTTGCCAATCCAAGAAATTCATCAGCAGGAACTTTGAAGCTTCAAGATCCCAAAGTTGTTGCACAAAGACCGCTTAACATTTTTTTATACTCTTTGATAAGTACAGAGGAAGAATTTGAATCTCAATTTAAAAATTTAGAGATATTACGGAAGTTGGGATTTCGTGTAAACCCGGAAGCCAAGCTGTGTAAAAATATTGATGAGGTGATTGCAGTATGCCGCGGGTTCGAGAAGAAACGTGATATGCTCGAATACGAAGTCGATGGAGCGGTAATAAAAGTAAACTCAATTGCTCAGCAAAATACATTGGGAAGCATTGCAAAATCACCTCGTTGGGCAGTCGCATTTAAGTTCAAAGCTAAGCAGGCATTCACAAAGTTATATAAAATTACTTGGCAGGTTGGAAGAACGGGAGCTATTACTCCTGTTGCAGAATTGGAGCCTGTTTTGCTTGCTGGTTCAACAATCAGCCGGGCAACACTTCATAACTTTGATGAAATTACTCGAAAAGATATCAGAGAAGGTGATAAAGTTATAATTGAAAAAGGTGGAGATGTTATTCCCAAAATAGTTTCTGTGGTTTTAAGTGAAAGGCCATCAAATAGTAAAGAAACAAAACCGCCCACCAAATGTCCGGTTTGCGGATCAAAAATATTTAAACCGGAAGGAGAGGTCGCATATTACTGTGAGAACAGTGAATGTTCAGCACAAGTAAAAGGCCGAATAGAGCATTTTGCATCAAGAGGGGCAATGGATATCGAAGGGCTTGGTGAAGCCCTAATAAATCTTTTTGTTGATCTCGGTTATCTTAAAACATACGATCAAATCTATGACTTAAAAGATAAACGAAGGGAGTTGGTTCAGATAGATCGGCTTGGTGAAAAGAGCATTGATAATCTCCTCAAGGCAATTGAAGAAAGTAAGAACCAACCATTCGCTAAAGTTCTTTTTGCTATGGGAATAAGGTATGTCGGTTCCGGTGCCGCAAAGAAATTGGCAGATCATTTTTCATCAATTCATGAATTGGCCAATGCTTCCGAAGAAACAATTTCGTCTATCCATGAAATTGGTCCAAGCATTAGCAGCAGCGTAAAGAATTTTTTCAACGATAAGCATAATTTGAAAGTGGTTCAACGGCTTAAAGAACACGGGCTTAACTTTAAATCTGAAAAGAAAGCCGCCAAGCAAACATCATTAATGGGGAAAACATTCGTGCTAACCGGCACGTTGTCAAAATTTTCTCGTGAAGAAGCTGAGGAAAAAATTAGTAATTTTGGTGGGAGAGCAGCTTCGAGTGTTAGTAAAAAAACGGATTTTGTCTTAGCGGGTGAAAATCCGGGATCTAAGCTTTCGAAAGCTCAAGCGCTTGGGGTTAAAATTATCAATGAAAAAGAGTTTGTAAAAATGTTAGAAGAGGCAGAAGCAAAGTGATAGATTTTGTAAAAGAAAAGTTAGCCGGTTTAATTGTTGGTAAGAAATTTAAATCGGAACATTATACTACAAGATCTTTCAGAGATTTTTTTAAGAAGTCATTTACATTTCTTGTTCTTATGCCTGATAACGATACTGATTTTCATTATGCAATTGAAGTTTTAAAAGGTTTGAGCTTAAATAAAAAGCACGCAACCGTTTTCACACAGGAATTTCGTGCGAACCTTGTCCCTGTAAAATACAGACCGCAAGTTGTTGAGTACACCGATAAAGACATCAGCAGACTTTACATACCGACTAAAAAATTAATGGAAAAATTAACCTCGCTGCGGTTCAATGCCATTCTTGATCTAAACAGAAAAGAAAACATTTTTTGCAGTATTGTTTCAAGTATGGTTAATGCGCCAATTAAAGTCGGGTTTAAAAAAAGTAATGCCGATAAGTATTATAACCTTCAGATAAGTAACAAAGAAGAAAATGTGGAATTATCTTATAAAAATTATTTAAATTGCTTAGAGATGTTCTAACACTTGAACATAATTACAAATCCTTGGATTAAAAAATTAATTTGCAGGAAATTAAATGAACTTTGAAACTAAACGAATTGGAGATATAACTATCTTCAAGCTAAACGAAAAACGGCTTGATACAAACATATCGGGCTTACTAAAAGGCGAGTTTACACTTCTGCTTAAAGTTGAAGGTATAAATAAATTGATTATTGATTTGAGCGAAGTTGAAACTTGTGACAGTTCGGGATTGAGCGCTCTGCTTGTAGCCAATAGGACCCTGAACACATCAAATGGAAGCATTCGTTTAGTTGCACCCTCCGAAAAAGTCTTAACGCTTATAAAAATTACACAGCTTGATCGTGTTCTTCGTGTTTGCGATACTGTTGAAAAAGCAATTGAAGAATTGAAGAACGATTAAGGAAATAAATTGGAAGGAAAGACACTCGACTATGTAATTATTGTTGTCTTTCTGATTGGTACTGCAGCATTCGGAATTATTTCTGGCGGTAAACAGAAAACAGTTAAAGATTATTTCCTCGGATCAAAAGAAATTCCATGGTGGGCAGTCTGTTTTTCTATCGTTGCCGCTGAAACCAGCACACTAACCTTCATATCAATTCCCGGTTTAGCATATCTAACCAATCTTAATTTTCTACAGGTCACTTTCGGATATCTTATTGGCCGAATTATCGTAGCCGCAATTTTATTACCAGCTTACAGCAAAGGTGAATTGAAAACAGCATACACCTTTCTTGAAAACAGATTTGGCGGAAAGACAAGATCATTTGCGTCAATAATATTTTTATTTACACGAACTGCAGCCGATGGTGTGCGGCTTTTTGCTACAGCAATTCCGCTAAAGCTTATGCTTAATATTGATTATCCGTTGGCGATTGCCATTATTGCCGTCATGACGCTGGTTTATACTTACACCGGCGGAATGAAAGGTGTAATTTGGGTTGATGTAATGTTGATGTTCATTTATCTCGGCGGGGCAATTCTTTCAGCAGTTTATTTACTTAATTTAATTCCTGGTGGATGGGGCGCAGTTACAACAGCATCACTTGCTGGAAATAAATTTTCTGTTTTTAATTTGGGATTTGAAAATGGAATCTCGGGATTCTTTAGCCAGCCATATACTTTATTAGGCGGGCTAATCGGCGGGGCATTTCTTTCGATGGCTTCTCATGGAACAGATCAGCTAATTGTTCAACGTTTATTATCAACAAAAAGTCTGAGAGACGGACAAAAAGCAATCGTCGGAAGCGGACTAATTGTAATAATTCAATTTGCAATTTTCCTTTTGGTTGGAGTAATGCTCTACGCTTTTTATGGTAAGCTTGATTTTAAGTCGGATGAAATTTTTCCTTTGTTCATTATTAATGTTCTTCCTGCCGGAATATCAGGAATAATTGTAGCCGGATTATTTGCAGCGGCAATGTCAACCCTTGCCGGATCAATGACGTCGCTTGCATCATCTACAATGCATGATTTATACATTCCATTCTTCGGTAAAAATTTGGATGATCAAAAGCAGTTAAGAATTTCCCGCATGTTTACCATTTTCTGGGCAGGCATGCTGGTTATATCTGCAATTCTATTCATGGAATCTTCTCGTGCTGTCGTTGAAATAGCTTTGAGTATCGCCTCATTCACTTACGGTGGATTACTCGGAACATTTTTACTTGGCATTCTGAATAAAAAAGCAAAACAGGAAGATGCTCTCGCCGGTTTTGTTGCCGGAATATTTATCATGATAAGCGTTATCTCTCTTAAGCTTGTTGCGTGGACATGGTACACAATTATCGGAGTAATTGCTACGCTTCTTATAGGGAGTTTGTTGAATAAGTTGTCGGATAGAAGAAATACGTAAGCGAAAGATTGAAGTATATTAATGTTACAACTGTTCCACATTTTGATTAAATTTTGAAAAACAGAAAGAGCTAATTATGACAATCAGAAATATAAATATTCAAGAGGAGCAGTTAGGAGAAATTTGTAAAAAGTATAAAATCCGCGAGCTTGCCATATTTGGCTCGGTACTTAGAGAAGATTTTAATGAGAAAAGCGATGTTGATCTTTTAGTTGAATTCAAACCCGATTCTGGAATTAGTTTATTTGATATAGTTGATTTAAAAGAAGCTTTTGAAAGTTTTTTGGGGAGAGAAGTAGACATTGTTTCGAAGAAAGCTATTCAGATGAGCCGTAACTATTTAAAAAAGAAAGCAATTCTGGATAATTACAGAGTTATTTATGCTTCGTGACAAATCATCTCTAATTGATATTCTTAATTCTTGTGAGAGCATCGAGCGCTTTATCAGAAATAAAACAAAAAATGATTTTTACAATGATGAAATGATGCAGGAAGCTGTAATCAGAAAAATTGAAATTATAGGTGAAGCATCAAATCGTATTTCTGAAGATTTGAAAAACCGTTTCCCGGATTTACCATGGAAGAAGATGAAAGCTATGCGAAATATTATGATTCACATGTATGACGAATTAGAACTTGAAATTGTTTGGGATACCGCAAACAATGATATATCCCGTTTGAGAAATCGACTCAAAGAGATAATTCCACTAATAGAAGAATAAGTATTGTTGTCGCTCCATTCTTGATTTGCCCTTTTACCTTCATTAAGTTAACAATCATAATTATTATTGTGTGGGGTAAACTTGCATTTTTACGATTACTTAATAATTGCGGCTTACTTTGTCTTCTCAATTGGAATTGCGCTTTATTATTCCCGCAGAGCAAGCAAAAGTACTGATGAGTTTTTTCTTTCCGGCAGAAACCTTCCATGGTATTTGGCAGGACTCTCAATGGTTGCCACAACTTTTGCTGCAGATACACCGCTTGCTGTTACGGAGCTTGTAGCAAAAAATGGAATAGCGGGCAATTGGATTTGGTGGAGCTATGCTTTCGGCGGATTGCTTACTGTATTTTTCTTTGCAAAGCTTTGGAGAAGAGCGGGAATCATGACGGAAGCGGAGTTTGCTGAGATAAGATATTCGGGCAAACCCGCAAGATTTCTCCGCGGATTTAGAGCATTGTATCTCGGTTTATTTATGAACATAATAATCATGGGATGGGTAAACAAAGCGATGATCTCAATTCTTGTTGGTATGTTCAACATTCCCGAATCAGAAGTTTTCTTTTATGTTTTTGGTGCAATGCTTTTGGTTGCCGTCTATTCTGCTTTATCGGGTTTGTGGGGAGTTGTTGTAACAGATGCATTCCAATTCATCATGGCAATGACCGGCACAATTATACTTGCAATAATCGTCGTGAATACTCCGCAAGTCGGTGGAATTTCCGGAATGCAGGAAAAGCTTCCCAAATTTGTTTTCGATTTTTTTCCATCGATTTCTGATGTGTCATCAGCAGGTAGCGTATTTGTTTTATCTGCTGCGGCATTTCTTGCTTATGTTGGGATAAACTGGTGGGCTTCATGGTATCCCGGTGCAGAACCCGGCGGTGGCGGATATATTGCTCAAAGGATGATGTCTGCCAAAAACGAAAAGCACTCGCTTTTCGCCACACTCTTTTTTCAGATTGCACATTATGCAATTCGTCCCTGGCCATGGATTTTAGTTGGCTTATCAACATTAATTCTATACCCGGATTTAGCAGCAGATCAAAAGAAGATGGGATATATTTATGCAATGAACGATTATCTTCCGATTGGATTGAAAGGTTTGCTGGTTGCAGCTTTTTTTGCCGCTTACATGAGCACAATTGCAACTCAGTTGAATTGGGGTTCATCATATATCTTAAATGATTTTTACCGCCGTTTTATTAAAAGAAATGAGAGCGAGAAACACTATGTCGGAATTTCAAGAGCAACAACCATAATTCTTATGATCATTTCTGTAATTGTCACTCTTTTCATTGAAAGAATTTCCGGTGCCTGGGAATTTATTATGGAAGCAGGTGCAGGAGTTGGATTAGTATTAATATTAAGATGGTTTTGGTGGCGAATAAATGCCTGGTCGGAGATTTCTGCAATGATTACTCCATTTATTGTAATTCCATTTTTAAAAATGCTAAAGATAGAATTCCCTATTACGCTTTACTACATAGTTCCGGCAACAACTATTGTTTGGCTCATCGTGACTTATCTTACCGAACCGACTGAAGAAAAAACGTTGATTGAATTTTACAGAAAAATTCATCCGGGCGGAGTACTTTGGAAGAAAATTTCAGCGAAACTTCTGGATGTCGAAAGCGACAAAGGATTTTTAAGGATGTTTATGAATTGGATTTTCGGAGTCGTACTTGTTTATTCAATTTTATTTGGAACCGGCAGCTTAATATTTGGAAACATCACATCAACCATACTTTGCTTTGTATCTGCTATTGTTTCCATTGTAATCATTTATAAAAATCTTCAGCATATTGGGTGGACTAAGCTCATTAACTAGTAAAGTATGTTAAGAAAAGAAGCATTAAAAGCAGTTCAATTAATTATTTTTGATCTTGATGGAACACTTCTGACAAATGATGGAACTATCGGTGAAGAAACTAGACGACTGATTAAAGAACTTGAAGAGCATGGAGTAATATTTTCATTTGCAACCGGGCGGCTTCACTCGGCAATTACTAAATACGCAGAAATTTTAGAGTTAAAAACTCCCTTAATATCTTTGGATGGATGCTTAATTAAAAATCACCCCGAAGGGAAAATTATTTTTGAATCTTTTGTTCCTGTCAAATATGTTTCTCAAGTTATCAGTTACTCTGAAAAATATACAGTTTATTTTGCTTTGTGCCATGACGATGCGATTTTCTATACTAAAAATAATTCTTTTATACCGGAAATAATGGATAAGCTTGGAGCAAAGTATGAAGAAGTTGATTCTTATGAAAATTATATCGGAAAAACATTAGAGATTGTTTTGGCGGCAGATAGTTTTACCGCAATTAACAATATTCGTGAGGCAGTGACTTCTCCATTTTTATCAAGATTAAACACATCGTTTTTTCAATCTCACTCACACCCCGGCATTTATTATCTTGAGATTAGAAAAAAAGGAAGCTCGAAAGGTAAAGGATTGGAAAGGTTAACGAAGTATTTGAATATTCACAAAAGAAACACCGCAGTAGTATGCGATTGGTACAACGATATTAGCTTGCTGCAAAAGCCCGTGGTTAAAATTGCAATGCGAAACGCTGTTGATGAAGTTAAAGAGCTTTCGGATTACGTTACTTCAAAAAGTAATAATGAGGAAGGTATAACCGAATTTTTAGAACAAGTTTTTGATTCAAAGGTTAAATAAAGATGCCCGAAATATTTAAAGCACGCTTTAAGGAAAGCTTAAGAATAAAACTATTGATTGGCCTTATCACGGTCGTACTTATTGTTTTAATGTTTCCCAAAGCTGAATCGCTTGAATTTGAAGTGCTGGAAGGTTCGGTTTGGATCAATGATGATCTGATAGCACCTTTCAGTTACCCGATTCTAAAAGCTACAGATGTTTATCGTGCAGAAATTCAAAATGCTAAGAAAAGCGTTTACCCTGTCTTTTCCAAAGATCCACTTCAGGTGGTTATCATAATTGATTCTTTCAAAGTTTACAAAGATTACTTGTTTGAATCATTTGATAAAAACTTGACTAATCCGGTCAATCAAATAGTTAATCCAACTTTTTTAATTGATAATTCTTATAATTTACTCTTGAACATTTACAAACAGCAGAAGAACAAACAGTCAAATATTTTAAATCTCGATAAACTTCTTTTAAAAGCTTCTGAGAGCTTAATAAAAATATACAAAACCGGTATCATCGAAACACTTCCTACTGAAAATTTGCGCGATAGTATTGCTGTCAGAATCGGCAATATTGATGTGATAGAACCAGTCAGCAAATATTTTAACATAAATAAAGCAAAAAGCGAAGTTAAAAATAATTTCCAAAGCTTTGGCTATTCTTCTGAGGTGGTAAACGCCATTGTTGAATTTGCGGAACATTTCATTTTTCCAAACATTACCTATAATGCCAAGTTTACTAATGATGAAATATTGCAAGCACAAAATGACGTATCAAAGTACACGGGAATAGTGAATGAGAGCGAGAGAATTATTGCCAAGCATGAACGTGTGACAAAAGACGTTAAACTGAAGATAGATTCGTTTCGTTCTGCAAAAGGCGAAAAGTATCAGGAGCAGGGAATTTCGTTTCAGCTATTTGGAAAATTTCTGCATATCGCTTCTTTAATAACACTGCTGACTATCTACTTCTACAATTTCAGAAAAAGAATATTTTATGATAATGTAAAGCTTATGGTTTTTGGTCTGACAATTATATTTATTTCTTTTGTCACGTTCCTAATAAATCAAATTACTGTACCTGCGCCGCTTCAATTTTTAATTTTTGTTCCTGCTGCTTCAATGATCTTGACTATTATTTTTGATTCGAGAGTGGGATTTTATTCGACCGTGATTATATCGCTTATTACGGCGGCACTTCGAGGCAACGATTATTCATTTGCGCTGATGAATTTATTTGCCGGCGCACTTGCAGTTTATACAGTTCGCGATATAAAGAATCGCTCACAAATTTTTAGATCATTCTTTTTTATTCTTGTTGGATATTCAATTGGAGTTTTTGCTTTCGGGTTAGAAAGATTTGCCCCGATAAACACCATCATGATTGAGCTTGCCTTTGTATCAACTAATGCAGTTATAAGTCCCGTTCTCACATATGGGCTGCTAATATTTTTTGAAAAACTTTTTAACATCACAACCGACCTGACGTTACTTGAATTATCAAATTTTGATCGTCCGTTGCTAAGAGATTTGGCAAGAAAAGCACCCGGGACTTTTAATCATTCGATGACAATGGGAACAATAGCCGAAGCTGCAGCAGAAAAGATAGGCGCAAATACTTTGCTTGCAAGAGTCGGGGCATATTATCATGATATTGGGAAATTAATTTCGCCTCAAAATTTTGTTGAGAATCAATTGAGCGAAGATAATATTCATGAAGATGTTGCTCCTGAGGAAAGTGTGGAGTTAATTAAGAAACATATTAATGAAGGCATAAAGCTTGGGCAGCAGTATAATCTTCCCGACGAGGTAATTGATTTTATTCCAATGCACCATGGGACTATGTCAATGAAATACTTTTATGAAAAAGCAAAGGGGAAATATGAAAATGAAAATATTGATATTGAGGAGTACAAATATGCCGGGCCAATACCCAATACCAAAGAAACTGCAATTGTAATGCTTGCAGATGGGTGTGAGTCGGCGGTTAGATCTATTGAAGATCCGGATCAAGAGAAAATTGAGAATGTTGTTGATAACATTGTTAATGATAGAATAGAAAACGGACAGCTAAATAATTCACCGCTAACTTTGAGTGATATTGATAAGATCAAAGAATCTTTTAAAAATATTCTTATCGGTCAGCATCATAAAAGAATCCGATATCCCAATCAAGATAAAATTGAAAAAGGAATTGACGAAGAGACAGATGAGTGATGAATATCTTTTTGAAGGAATATCTTGCTTACTTGAAGTTAGAAAAAAATCTATCCGAGAATACAGTTTCGTCTTATAAAAATGATCTCACTTCCTTCTTGCGTTTTATTGAAGAGCGCGAAATAAACGATCCATCGCAAATAGAATCACGCTTAATAATTAGCTTTTTCACTAATCTTGAGAAGGTCGGACTAACAAGTTCATCGGCGGCAAGATATTTTTCATCGCTCAAAGGGTTTTTAAATTATCTTTTGACAAATAATTACATAAAAAGTAATCCGATTGAGAAAGTAAGTCCTCCCAAATTAGCAAAGAATCTTCCTGGAGTCTTATCCTTTGCTGAGATAGACAAAATTCTCTCATTGCCGAATACCGCTGAAACATTGGGAATACGGGACAAAACAATCCTGGAAGTGTTTTATGCGTGCGGATTAAGAATATCTGAGCTTATATCGTTAAAACTTTCCGACCTTTATCTAAATGAAGAAATGATTCGTGTATTTGGAAAAGGATCAAAAGAAAGAATTGTACCGATTGGTAGCAGTGCGATAAACTGGATAAATACTTATTTGATTAAAAGCAGACCATTGCTTCAAAAAAAAATGAAAAGTGAAAATTATCTTTTCCTAAACAGCAGAGGATCCAAATTATCACGAATGGGTGTTTGGAAAATTGTCAGCAGGTATATTAAAGAATCTGGCATTGAAAAAGCTGCTCATCCGCATACTTTCAGGCATTCGTTCGCGACACATCTTATTGAGGGCGGAGCCGATCTACGCTCAGTTCAGGAAATGCTGGGACATGCAGATATTTCTACAACTCAAATTTATACTCACATTGATAGAGAATTCATTAAACAAGTTCACAAGCAGTTTCATCCTCGCGGTTGAGTGCCAAGGATATATTTCTCCCATTCCCTAAAGAAATGACTTAACTGGAAATGCGGAATTTTTGAGACAATTCAATGCTTTCATTAAGTTTTGAATAACTGTATTTTTGAAAAAAGAAAAATTTTATGAGCAAATTGGTTATAATTTCGTTTTTTTCCTTGGCAATAATAATTTCTGGTTGCATAAGAAAAAACGAACCGATCAAAAAAACGATCACAAAAAATTCTATTGCGTTAAAGGATTTGAATAATACCCGCGCAATGGATGATGTCTTATTTATCGGTTTGATTGGAAAGAAAGCGAGGATATATAAGTACAATTTCTCCACAAAAAGCTATTCGGAATTCTGGCATAATGAAAAAGAGGAAGTCGTTGAACTATCTTACTCACCGAATAAAAAGTCTGCATTTCTACTAACCGCACATCAATCAGGGAAAAAAGGAGTGTTCCCGTATATTAATAGCGTTAAGCTGTATTCTATCAGTTTAGATTCCAACACAGTTAAGCTTGTAGAAACTATCGGCAGCGGACTTCAGGTTTTTTCATTTTGGGAGAAAGATAATTTATTTAGAATTATTCTCAATATTTTTGATGTCGCTGTTGGAAAGTACGTTGAACAAAAGATAAAAACCTTTGATGCTTCGGGGAAAAAACTTACGGATGAGAAAAAAACCTATGATGTGGTCAAAGATGGCTTTCCTCAGAATCCTGTAATTCAAATAAACATTTCTTCTCCTGATAAGAAATATTCTATTCTTTCTGTTGATTCAACGCAAACACAAATTTATTTAATTAACAATAACGGAAATGAGGAGAAAAGGTTGATTGCAAAGTTGAATCAAAAGCTTAACGTTGTTGACTGGTCAGAGGATGGAGAATATTTGATTTTCAGCACGATTGATATTTCTCCCGGCAACGAAACTTTATATAATAAAGAACCAGCAACATCTAAACTTTTTATTTTTTCCGTTGAGAATAAAAAAATTGTAAAAATGTTTGAAGGCGGTGGAATAAAGAATTTTATGCTTAATGGAAACATTATGATATTCGATGACGGATTTAAAGAGAGATCTAAGTTAGTAATTTATAATTTCCGCTCGGGTCAGATGATTGATAGCGTAAAGATTTCAGGCGGCTGCGGGTTAAAAAATATTCCGAGGATCCCGGATTATGGTGCATAATAATTTGCTGTTCTAATGGATAATATTTCGGCAGTAATAATAGCAAAGAACGAGGAAGCCAATATCTCCGAATGTCTAAAGAGTATTAGCTGGGTAAATGAAATTATTTTGGTTGATGCTGAAAGCACGGATAAAACCGTCGAGTTGACTAAAAATTTCACATCAAAGATATTTATACGTAAGTGGGAAGGGTTTGCAAAGCAAAAAGAATTTGCTTTAAGCAAAGCTTCAAATGAATGGATTCTTAATATTGATGCAGATGAAAGAATTTCTCCTTTACTTAAAGATGAAATAGTAAATTTAATTGATAGAAATATTGATGGTTATTACCTGAGACGTGAAAATTATTTTTTAGGCAAACATATTAAATCTTGCGGATGGGATAATGATTATCAGCTAAGACTTGTGAGAAAATCCAAAACGCGGTTAACCGATAGACTTGTGCACGAAGGATTTTCTGTAGATGGAAAGACAGAACGACTGACAAATCGTTTGATTCATTATACGTTTACCTCGATTGAGAAAACAATTAGTAAAATTAACCACTATTCTTCATTGCAAGCAGAGGAATTGTTCAGAAAAAAGAAAAATGTCGGCGGCCTCACAATTATTTTCCACGGGATTGCTGCATTTTTCAGATTCTTCATCGCATTGGGAGGTTACAAAGATGGAGTTTATGGTTTGATCATTTCTTTATTCAATTCAATTACTACGTTTCTCATTTACATGAAAGTTTGGGAATTGCAGACCAAAGCAAAAAAATAAACGAAGAGCAAGCATAAGTGAAAACCTATTTCAGAATATTAAAATTTGTTAAACCTTACTGGAGACACCTAACGTTATCCTTAATCTTTACTGTTCTTTTTGCTTTATTAAATGGAGTTTCTGTTTACTTAACCATACCACTTCTTGACACTTTATTTCAAGAATCAATTAAAAAAGAAGCGGTTGAGCAAACATCAACAGTTGAAAAAGCCAGCAGCATTCTTCCGGATTGGATTGTTAACATTGGTGATGATATTTCGAAAACTTTTAATGCGTTTGTTTTTTCGGGGAATAAAACCGAGGCATTGATGAAAATTTGTTTTATGGTTCTGTTCGCTTTCTTCTTTAAAAATATATTCAGCTATCTTCAAGCATACTTTATGAGTTATGTTGAATATGGTGCAATGAAAGATTTGCGCGATTTAGCTCATCAGCACTTACATCAACTGCCAATGAGCTTTTTCAAGCAAGAAAGAGTTGGGAACTTAATTTCAAGGTTCACAAATGATGTTACAATTGTGCAATCAAGCATCACTGCTGCATTTCTAAATCTTATTCGTGAACCGTTAACAATAATAGTATTTTTATTTATTGCGGTAAGCATTAGCTGGCAGCTAACGCTCATGGCATTAGTTGTGCTGCCATTTACTATGTTAATAATTTGGTGGGTTGGTTTGAAGCTGAGAAAGCAAAGCGGCCGAATACAATCTAAGATGGCTGATATTACAAGTATTCTTCAAGAAACAATTTCAGGGGTGAAGATTGTTAAAGCGTTTGGCATGGAAGAGTATGAGAACAGAAAATTTTTACGCGAAACAAGAAATTATTTTAAGCTTATTTTAAGAATAGTTAGGGTTAGGAATCTTTCTTCACCGCTGACAGAATTTTTAAGTGTGATTATTGGTGTTTTTATCATCTATTATGGCGGTGTTCTTGTTTTGCAGGAAAACACCTTGAAGGCAAGTGAGTTTCTGGGATTTCTATTTGCAATTTTCCAATTGATGCCGCCGATAAAAGAATTAAGCAGTGTTAATAATCGTATTCAAGAATCAAGTGCAGCAGGAGATAGGATTTTTGAAATATTGGACACTAAACCGAAAATCAGTGATTCTGAAAATTCGATATTGCTTGATAAGTTTCAAAAATCAATTGTATTTAAAAATGTTAATTTCGTTTACGAAGATTCAGTTGAACCTGTTCTAAATGATATTAGCGTTAGCGTTAACAAAGGGGAGATAATTGCTTTAGTAGGGCCAAGCGGGGGAGGAAAATCAACGTTGGTTGATCTTATTCCAAGATTTTATGACCCGACCTCAGGCGAAATTATTATTGATGATATCAATGTGAAGGATATTAAAATTCAGAGCTTGAGAAAATTAATGGGAATTGTTACCCAAGAGACTTTTCTTTTCAACGAGTCGGTAAAAAACAATATTGCTTACGGGCTTGAAAATTATCCTATCGAAAAAATTATTGAAGCTGCAAAAGCAGCAAATGCTCACAATTTTATTCTTGAAATGCCAGATGGATACAACACAATTATTGGTGAACGGGGAGTAAAAATTTCCGGTGGACAACGGCAGCGGCTCTCAATTGCTCGAGCAATTCTTAAAAATCCAGACATAATGATTTTTGATGAGGCAACCTCTTCGCTTGATAATGAATCCGAAATTTTAGTTCAAGAAGCAATTGAAAGAATGATGGTTAACAGAACGACTTTTGTGATTGCCCACCGCTTGAGCACAATTAGAAATGCAACTAGAATTTTGGTTTTGGATCGAGGCAAAATCATTCAGATTGGTAAGCACGAAGACCTAATTGCTGATGAAAAAGGACTGTACCGCAAATTTTATGAAATGCAGTTTAGAGATTAAAATATTTATTTGGAGTAAAAATATTTATGGAAAAAATAATTAAAAACAATAATCATGAGGATATTCTAAGAGCAGTCAAAAGTTTATCTTCAGAAATAAATAAAAACGTAAAGGAAATAGCTATAATCCTGGCGGCTGGACACGGAAAGAGAATAAAATCACACCGCTCAAAAATGCTGCATAAAATTTGGGAAGTTTCGACCGTCGAGCGAGTTTATAACGCTTGTGCTAATTCAATTAAAGGTATAAATATCATTGTTGTGGTTGGAATAAAAGCAAAAGATGTGATGGATGTAATCGGAAAAAGAAAATCAACACTCTTTGCTTATCAAGAATCACAGAACGGAACCGGGCATGCTGTTCAGGTCGCGTTAGATAGAATTGATAAGAAATTTTCTGATGGGATAGTTTATATTCTGCCTGGTGATATGGGTTTAATTGATGAGGAATCAATACTTGCAATCAAAAATAAATTTGTTGAATCTGGTTCGGATATGCTCGTGCTTACCGGTCTGTATGAAGGCGATATAAAAAACAACTCTTACGGCAGAATAATTCGTGTAAAAGAAAAAGACATTAATGGTAAGTTGGCAGGTGATGATGCAGGCAAAGTTATCGGAATATTAGAACATAAAGATATACAGGCACTTTCGGAGTCCAATCCTTATAAAGTAGTGTTTAATAAAAGGACGTACGTTTACACACAAAAAGAGTTGATTGAAAATTGCGAGTTTAATTCGGGCGTATATGCGTTTAAGTATAAAAAACTTAAAGGGCTAATTAATTTATTGTCTAGCGATAACGCACAAAATGAAATCTACATTACCGACTTAATTTACCTCTTTAATAAAAAAAATTATTCCGTTATGGCAACAAGCCCCCACGCACCATATGTGATAATGGGTTTTAACAATAAGTCCGTGCTTAAGGAAATGGAAGATGTTGCAAGAAGAAAAATCTATGAGCAGCTTAAAGATATAATTGAAATTGATGACCCAGAAGATTTTTTCATTCACGAAGAAATAGTAAAAGAAATTATTGAAACAGATAAGAAAAATATTCCTCTTGATGTAAAAATTGGAAAAGGTGTTTACATTGGGAAAGGTGTTAAACTTAATTACAATATTGAGTTCAAGAAAAATGTTTTTGTAGATGGCAATGTTCAATTCGGTCAGAATGTTGTTGTTTGGCGAAACGTTCACCTTTCCACACTCCCGAATCAAACTCTTAAGATAGGAAATAACGTTGAAATACTTTGGGGAGATATCATAAAAGGAAATATTGAAATTGGTGATGGTTCAAGAATCGAATCAAGCGTTAATATGACAGGCAGCGATGAATATCCGCTTCGGATTGGTAAAAAAGTTCTCATCAAAGGAACAAGCTATGTTTTCGGCTCGATAATAGAAGATGAGGTTTACATCGAGCACAGTGTTCTAATTAAAAAGCGTGTTGAGAGATTAATGAAAAAAGATGGAACGGTTTTGCCCATTAGATTTTATCTGCCTATGCCTGAAGGAATTGATGCCGTAGAAGATTTAGAAAATGTTCAAGCTTTAAAATAAAAAAGCTCTTCGGGTTAAAGAGCTTTGTTTAAATTTTATACAAAATTATTTACCTGCAGTAACCTTATTTAAGTGTCTGCTCAAAGTAGATTTTTTTCTTGAGGCAGTATTTCTGTGGAGATTTCCTTTTGTTGTGTTTTTATCTATGAAAGAAACAGCTTCTTTGTAAAGTTTTTCGATTTCATTTTTATCTTTAGAAGCTAATGTTTTCTTTACCAGAGTTTTAATCTTTGAATCGTTTATTTTATTAGTAATTCTTCTTCTCTCAGATGTACGAATTCTTTTCTTAGCTGATTTATGAGATGCCATTCAGGTGAACCTTCGTTTATTTCAAAAAATTGAGTACAAATATATCTAAAGCCGCCTTTGATGTCAAATTTAGCTTTTAGTAAATTAAGAACAGTTTTATTGCCTATTTAAGCACTTTTTAAAGAGTTTACATAAAAACATTGTTAAGGATTAACGAAATATTTTATTCGATCCAGGGTGAAAGTTCCATGGCTGGTTTACCCTGTATTTTTGTTAGGTTAACCTATTGCAACCTCCGATGTTCTTACTGCGATACCGAATACGCCTTTTATGAAGGAACCGATTACTCTTTTGAGAAAATATTATCCGAGATAAAAAAGTATAACAGCAATTTGGTTGAAATTACAGGCGGCGAACCGCTTGTTCAAAAAGAAGTCTTACCCCTGATGAAAATGTTAGGTGATTTGGGTTATAATGTTATGATTGAAACCGGCGGAAGTTTGCCAATTAAAGAAATAGATCCGAGGGTTAAAGTGATAATGGATTTGAAGTGCCCTTCGAGCAAGATGTCACATAAGAATTTGTATGAAAATATTAATTATCTAAAACAAAATGACGAAGTTAAATTTGTCATTGGTAATCGCGAAGATTATGAATGGTCGAAAGATATTATTGAAAAATATTTTCTGACGGAAAAACGTACTATTCTTTTTTTAAATGTTTTTTCTGAACTTGAACCTGTTCAGCTTGCCGAATGGATTTTAAAAGATAATTTAAAGGTAAGATTCCAGCTTCAAATGCATAAGTATATTTGGAGTCCAACAAAAAGAGGTGTGTAATGAAAATAGCTAAAGAATTTAAATGGGAAATGGGGCATCGTTTACCGGAACATTTTGGTAATTGCAAAAACATTCATGGGCATTCTTACAAAATGATTATTGAGTTCGAAGGTGAATTAAATGAAAGCGAAATGATAATTGACTTTTATGACATTGATAGAATAATCAAACCCTTAATTGAAAAGCTTGATCATGCATTCATGGTCAACAAAAACGATAGTGATGTCCTTGCCTTTCTTGATAAGATAAAATCAAAGAAGCTTATTGTTGATTTCAATTCAACAGTTGAAAACCTTTGCAATTATGCTTTGAAGGAAATCAAAAAATTTGAACTACCGGAAAATATTTTATCGGTTGCTATTAGGATTTATGAAACTAACGAGGATTATGCCGAAGAAAGAATCATGCTTCATCCCCAAACTTAAATTTTATTTCTGCCCTGGCATTAGCTGAGGCAAAATTAATCCCAGCTCGTTTATAGCATCATTTCTTAATGTACTTCCAATTTCTTGGTTTGCCTTCCGAAAGCCACTCGATTGTTGTGGCTATTCTTTTGTTTCTCGTCTCTTCCGTTTTTGCTTCGGTAATCCATTCAACATACTCTCGTTTATGCGAGGGACTAAAGCCCTCAAATATTTTTAAAGCGGGCTTATTTTTCTTGAGAGCTTTTTGAAAATAATTCGGCACCACCAATTCTTTCTTTTCATTTGCAACTGGTCTTGCCGATAGCTTTACTCCATCGTCATTTAATTTTTTTGCTTCTTTAATGTAAGACAACAAGACCTTATCTGACGGAAGATCTTTAAGGGAAGTTATTCTGCCCAGATGTCCCATTGCAGTTTCGGATTTTGCATTAGCTATCAGCTTTTTGTCTTTCATTAATGGTGCTTTCCAAAAGCTGAATGCACTATGGTGCTTGAAAGACGCCATGCCGCACATCATTCCCTTATAATCAAAATGAGGAAAGCTCCATTTAATTTTTTCTTCTGTTTCGGGACAAGCTTTATGAACAAGCTCTCTTAAGTGCCCCAATATTGGCTTTGCGAACTCAGCCGCATTGGCGATGTATTTATCAACTTGCGAATTTTTGGTTGCCATTTTATTCTCCTTTTTAAGTTTGTATGAAATTAAATTAGGTATCATTATTTTAACTACAAAATAAAATTTGTGATGGATATGAGAGAGCACATTGTAAATAAAAACCCAATGATTACCATTCCTCATCATTTGCGGAAGAAATTTAGAATTGAAAAAGGAACCAAAATTTATTTTATTGCAGAGAGAGATGGAATTAAAATATTACCCATAGCACCTCGGCTTGTTAAGCTTACGAAGCCAAATCTAAAACAAAATTATTTTTTCATCCAGTTCCCCAAAATACTTAGCCCCATTGGTGTCATAATTGATTCTGGGTGGAACTGGATTCCCTTAACATCATAATGTTTGTGAGACAAAGCCATTATTACTCCATCCTCAGATACGGCGGTAACTTTAAGCTCATCTGGAAAGTTATTCCTTGAAACAGCCCACGAGTGATAAAGTCCCACGTTAAATTCTTTCGGCAGTCCGTTAAAAGGATAGTCCTCTTCATCTTTGATAATCACTTTTTTTGTAATACCATGCGAAACAGTGTTTTGCTTGAATAACTTACCGCCAAATGCTTGTGCAATTGCTTGATGACCGAGACAAACTCCTAAAATACTTTTGCTTACCGAATATTTCTTTATCACTTTTTCCATAATTGGATGTTCGTCGGGAAGTCCAGGTCCCGGAGTTAGTAATATTTTATCAAAGTTATCTACCTCATCAAGATTCACCCTATCATGTGTGATAACAGAATAATCAGTCAAAGCTAATTGTTCAACTATTTGCACAAGATTGTAAGTGAAGGAATCAAAATTGTCTATGATCAACAGTTTCATACAATGTATTTTTTTAACTTTGCCAATATCTTAAAATTATTTATTAGATTCTAAAGTGCTTACCACCGAATCACATAAGGCAGTTACTGAAATAAACAAGCTGGGAAAGGAACACCTTCCCTTTCTATTCATTATTGATTTCGAAATGAATTCGCCTGTAATCATTAAACTATCCGATGTTGGTGGGAACATTTTGTACAAGGTTGGTAATTTTAATAATATATCGTCTCCAAAAGCAGCTAAATCCTCGCTGCAGTTTGAAAAATTTCCTATTAGTTACGAACTGTATTTTCAAGCTTTCAACAAGGTGATGGAAAACATCAAAAACGGCAACACTTATCTTTTAAATTTGACTTTTCCCACAAAACTAAAAACTAATTGCACACTTGAGGAAATATTTTATTTAGCTGAAGCAAAGTATAAGCTTTATTTTGAAGACAAGTTTGTTGTATTCTCACCAGAAACATTCATTCAAATAAATAACGGTAAAATATTTTCCTTTCCTATGAAAGGCACAATAGATGCATCAATAGATAATGCTGAAACAAAATTATTAGGCGATGAAAAAGAATTAGCCGAACACAACACAATAGTTGATTTAATCAGAAACGATCTTAGCATTGTGGCCAAAAATATTAGGGTTGAGAAGTTTAGATATATTGAAGAGATTAAAACGTCCCACAAAACTTTACTGCAAACAAGCTCAATCATTTGCGGTGAATTGAAAAAGAATTTTAACGAGACCATAGGCGAAATTATTTTTAATCTTCTGCCTGCTGGTTCAATCAGCGGTGCGCCAAAAAAGAAAACTGTTGAGATAATTAAAAAGACCGAGAATTATCCAAGGAATTATTTCACCGGTATATTCGGAATATTTGATGGCGTGAATTTGGATAGCGCAGTGATGATTCGCTTTATAGAAAATATTAACAGTAAAATATATTTCAAAAGCGGCGGCGGAATTACTTTTATGAGTAATCCGGAATTGGAATATCAAGAAATGATTGATAAAGTTTATGTGCCTATTATTTGAAACGATAAAAGTAATCAACAAGAAACTGACCAATGTTTCTTTTCATAACGAAAGGATGAATCGTTCGCGCTTTGAACTATTTGGCAGCAAGAATGAGTTGAATCTTGATGAACTTGTGGAAATTCCAAATGACATAACAAGAGATGTTTATAAGTGCAAGGTGATTTATTCAGATACAATTAAAGATTTTGAATTTAGAAAATACACGCCAAGAATAATTGAACATCTGAAAACAGCTTATTGTGATGAAATAGAATATTCTTACAAGTACTTAGATCGAAAAGTATTCGATGAGCTATTAATAAAAAACAATTGCCAAGAGAACGAAGATATTCTAATCATGAAGAATGGCAGAGTTGCAGACACTTCTTTTAGCAACATTACCATGTTCGATGGAAAAGAATGGCACACACCAAAATATCCACTCTTGAAGGGAACAAAAAGAGCAAAGTTAATTTATGACAAAAGAATTATTGAGCAGGATATTTTACTTGGAGATTTAGAGTATTACGAAAAAATAATTTTAATAAATGCTATGCTGGAATTTGA
>Ga0209320_10000367_pt1 | contig 23370 bp, 18 predicted proteins | sample Rifsed13ft4_FD_184008 | JGI IMG/M metagenome (GOLD analysis project Ga0209320, IMG submission 184008) | Soil microbial communities from Rifle, Colorado, USA - sediment 13ft 4 (version 2) | ecosystem: Environmental > Terrestrial > Deep subsurface > Rock core/Sediment | place: Rifle, Colorado... | reverse complement strand
TATTTGGTTTAATAATTATTTCGTTATCAAAAGTTGCGCGTACTTCTATTCCAGGCAAACTGTTGTAAAGCATTTGTATTGTGCGGGATTGAATTATCATCTGTTGAGAAAGGTTATCAACTCTTTCCTGATAGCTTGAAACTTTGAAAAAAAGATACCCGCTTAAGAAAAGCAAAATCAAGGCAGCAGCATAAGATATGGCTGATATGATCCTGATTTTGGAGAAGAATCCTGCCTCTGCTGATTTTTTCGATCCGACTGATCTTAAAATTCTTTCTTCAAGTTCCGCAGGCAATTCTTCAGTTGAATTATCGACCGTATTTCTGATGATGCTTAACTTTTTAAAGTAATCTCTTCCGCTTTGATCATTTGCAAGTGAAGAAAAGAGATTGGCTTCTTCACCTTTGTTAAGTTCACCATCAAAGTAAAGGTTAATCATTGATATTATTTTATTTTCTTGCATTACTATTCCTCTCACTTAATGAGTTTTGAAATCCTGCATACCAGCTTTTGCCGGGCTTTGTACAATCTGCTTTTTACCAGTTCTTCATTAATTCCCAGTAGTGAAGCCATTTCCTTGTAATTAAGTCCGGAGTACTCTCTCAAAACAAAAACCTCGCGGAAATCTTCATTCATATTGTTCAGTTCGTTTCGTATCAATTTGCATAACTCCTTGTTTTCAAATTCTTCAGTTAAAGAAAATGTAGATTCAATTTCAACGTCTTCCACATCAAGAGAGTTAGAGTATAATTGTTTATTTCCTCGATTTCGAAATAGAGCTAAAATTTCGTTCCTTGACGTTTTGAACAACCAAAATTGTATGCTTTGTTTATTATGAATGCTATCAAGATTTTGATAGAGTTTAATGAACACATTCTGCACAATATCATCCGCCTGCATTTGATCATTCAGCATTTTTCGGGCATAGTTATAAATCCTTTTCTTGTACTTGTTGAAAAGAATTGTGAACTCAACTATTTGGTTCTGTTTTTCGTGCAATTCTTATTCTAGTCTCTTACTTTAAAGATGATAAAAACGACCAAATGTTCCCGGGTTCGTAAAAAATATTTTCCCTAAAGTCAAAAACATATGATTATTAACATACGGCAAATCTAAATTACATTGATAATCTTCTCATACTTTGATACTTTTAGCCGTTAAATTATAAGAAAATGAAGAAAGTTTTAGTTTTAGGTTCTACCGGCTCAATTGGTGTAAATACTCTAAACGTTATAAGAAATTTTCCTGACAAATTTAGTGTAGCCGCACTGACAATAAACACTCGTATAGATTTACTCGAGCCGCAGATTTATGAATTTAAACCACCCGTTGTCGTAGTTAAAGATGATAAATTAGCTGCTGAACTTCGCAAAAAGTTAACTGTTAAGTGTGAAGTTCTTTCTGGAATTGAGGGATTGATCTACGTCGCTGCAAATCTAGATTATGATATTTTGCTTGGAGCTATGGTTGGTTTTGCGGGATTGGCTCCAACTTTAGAAGCAATAAAACGTGGAAAAAGGATCGCATTAGCAAATAAAGAAACGTTGGTTGTCGGCGGTGAACTTGTAACAGAACTTTGTGAAAAATATAATGCTGAATTAATTCCTGTTGACTCGGAACACAGTGCAATTTATCAATGCCTCGTTGGTGAAGATATTCATTCTGTTCAGAAGATAATTTTGACTGCATCCGGCGGACCTTTTTTGCATCTTAACAAAGAAAAGCTGAAGAATGTAACTGTAAAAGAGGCACTTAATCATCCAACATGGAAAATGGGAAATAAAGTTACAATTGATTCGGCATCAATGATGAATAAAGGACTTGAAGTAATTGAAGCACATTGGCTTTTTGGACTTCCAAAAGAAAAAATTGAAGTTGCAATTCACCCGCAATCAATAATTCATTCAATGGTTGAATTCATCGATGGTTCAATTAAAGCCCAAATGGGGCTACCGGATATGAGGCTTCCAATTCAGTATGCACTTGGTTATCCTGAAAGATTGAAATCTAAATTTCAAAAAACTTGTTTACCGGATATAAAGACCTTAACATTCTTTTCACCGGATTTACAAAAGTTTGAATGCTTGAAGTTAGCTTATCAAGTTTTGAATGATGGCGGAACGGCTCCTTGTGTTCTGAATGCAGCAAATGAAGTTGCTGTGGATAGATTTTTAAACGGAGATATTAAATTTTCCTATATTCCAACTTTAATAAACAAGACTTTAGATAAAATAGAAAATCATAAATCGCCGGATGTTGAAACTATATTCGAATGCGATAAACTTGCTCGCGATTTAGCAGTTCAATTATAATTATACGGAGAATATTCTTTAATGGATTACATAATTTATTTTGCGATTACAATCGCAATTTTAGTTTTTGTACATGAATTCGGTCATTTTGCCGCAGCAAAACTTAGCGGAATGCGCGCAGACGTTTTTGCCATCGGGTTTGGAAAAAGATTATTGGGTTGGAATAAAATATCAGGTTTCAGCGTTGGTGATCTTCCAAAAGACTTTGACGGACAAGGACACACTGACTACAGATTATGCCTTTTACCTTTGGGCGGATATGTTAAAATAGCCGGCATGGTTGACGAAAGTTTCGATACTGAGGCATTAAACCAACCTCCCAAACCTTACGAATTTAGATCTAAATCTTTGCCAAGAAAAGTTTTTGTTATCACTGCCGGTGTTTTAATGAATTTAATTCTTGCTTGGTTAATCTTCTGGGGAACAAATTTTTTCCAGGCAAAGGAGTATTGGAAAACAACAACGATAAGCGAAGTGTTGCCTGGTACTCTTGCAGATTCATTGGGATTCAAATCTAATGACAATATTATTTCGATTAATGGCGCAAGTGTGAATGACTGGCAGGAAGTTACAAATGCCATATACATCAACACAATTGGTGAAGACGTCACTCTTGAGTTGAAAAGAAATAAGAACTTGATTGAAGTTAAAATTCCTCGAAGTAGAATTCCTGAACAACCCGACAAAATTTTGCTTTTACCTGCCGGTTTAACCAGACCTGCTATTGATAGTGTTGTAGCTAACTCACCTGCAAGCAAGGCAGGAATTGTCTCAGGTGATATTTTCTTAGAGCTAAATAAAACTCCAATCCACCTGAGGCAACAGGCAATCGAGATAATATCGTCAAATCAGAACAAAACACTTCCTCTTACTTTACTTCGCGGAAAAGATACTGTTAACTTAGGTATCACTCCGGGAACAGACGGAACAATTGGTGTTTACATTATGCAGAGCTATTCGGGTCCTGTTGAATTAAAAACGCACGGATTCTTCGAATCATTCTATCTTGGCGGGCAGGAAATTACCAGAATGACTGAGCTTACTTTCAAAATGCTTGGTAAAGTTATAACAGGAAAAATAGAATTTGGAAAAGCATTTGGGGGACCAATAAAGATTGCGCAGTTCGCTGCAAAATCTGCCGACTCAGGAATATTAAGCTTTCTGTATTTCCTCGCACTTCTCAGTCTTAGCTTAGCAATCCTTAACATCCTGCCGTTTCCAGTGTTGGACGGTGGTCATTTGGTGATAATAATAATTGAATCAATCTTTAAAAGAGAAATACCTGTTAAAGTTAAAGTGGCAATTCAAAATGTGGGATTTGTATTGCTTCTGTTACTCATGGCATTCATTCTTTACAATGATATTTTGAATATTTGATTATTGATTTTCACTATCTTTAGGCGAGGCGATCTAATTGGTCGCCTTTTTTAATTGATAACAAAAAACCGTTACACCATAGGCGTACAGGTAAAACGGTTACTTGGTTTTTGCTATTATAGTTACGTTCGGGATTAATCCCGAACAGAACCTTAAAATAGGATTGCTTGAAACCGTTTCAATTTATGTACTATGGTATACGGTTTATAAACTGATTAGTCAACTTTCAAAGATTTTTATGAATAATAAAATAGTTATTACCGGTGCAACAGGATTAATTGGAACTCAGCTATGTCGCACACTTATTGATAGAGGAGATGAAGTAACTGTCTTCACGCGTAATATTGGATCAGCAAAAAATATTTTTGGTGATAAATTCACGTATGTTGAATGGAATTATAAAAATCCCAATGAATGGGCAAGACAGTTAGAAGATAAAGATGCAGTGATTCATTTAGCTGGAGCAAATTTGTTTGGTAAGAGATGGACGGCTGAATACAAGAAGGTGATTTTGGAAAGTCGAGAACTCAATACTAGAAATTTAGTTTCTGCTATACGAAGTACAAAAAATAGAATTAAAGTTTTTATAAGCTCATCCGCAGTCGGTTACTATGGTTCGAGAGAAGATGAGATTCTTACTGAGGATTCCAAATTAGGACATGATTTTTTAGCACAAGTCTGCGATGTTTGGGAAAGAGAAGCTGAAAAAGCGAATGAAATTGGAATCCGTACTGCCATGCTTCGACAAGGGATTATACTAAGCAAAGATGGAGGTGCATTAACAAAATTCTTAACACCATTTAAATTTTTTATCGGTGGCCCCTTAGGAAACGGTAAACAATGGTTTCCTTGGATTCATATTGCTGATCTAATAGAAATTTATTTGTTCATTCTTGATAATGCTGCGATTTCCGGCGCAGTAAATATAGTATCTTCAGAAAGTGTGCGAATGAATGAGTTTGCAAAAACTTTAGGCGGAGTTTTGAATCGGCCATCAATCTTTAAAGTGCCTGAATTTGCTTTGCGAGTTTTAGTCGGTGAAGCTGCATCAACAATAGTATCCAGCCAGCGAGTTATTCCTAAAAAGCTGATTGATCACGGCTTCAAGTTTAAGTTTGAAAATTTAGAAAAAGCTTTGAATGATTTACTTAAAACTAATTCGTAGTTATCTGACTTAGTTAACTGATTCACGCCTTGCATATGCAGAATAAAAATTCGTAAACAAACCCAGTTCCTTTGATTTTTAGGTTATGCGTTAGGAACTGGGTTTGTACTCTTAAACCCTGCGTAAGGTGACTTACCTGAAATAATCATATACCCGATTACCAATTATAAACTTGAATTCATTTGGGATTAACCTTAGTAAAATTGTTTGGAAAAATAATTTTTGACCTTATTACCTTCTCTTGATTAGTAAAAGTATTGCTGCACTCAAGTGAATAAAGTGATAAGGTTGAATTCTTTTTATGTTAAATGTTACTAAGGTAGGGAAAATGAAAAACCAGAACACCTATGTGAAATATAATTTGGATTTCGATTTGAATAAGTTTAAAAACAAGTTACTAAAAACAAAAGGGGTAACCAAAAAGTTTTTCAAGATTCATAATTCCTTGTTCGATATTCGATATTCAGTTGAATAATGAATATCGAAGTTAGAAGTTCCTTTTAGTCACCCAACGAAAAAATTTAACCTATTACTAGTATCTGTAATAATCCGGTTTGAATGGACCCTTAACCGGCACACCAATATACTTCGATTGTTCTTCAGTCAGCCCATCCAGTTCAACACCTAATTTTTCCAGATGTAGCTTAGCAACTTTTTCATCCAGATGTTTTGGAAGAACATACACTTTGTTCTCATACTTTTTAGGATTTGTCCAAAGTTCAATTTGCGCAAGCGTTTGATTTGAAAATGAATTTGACATTACAAATGAAGGATGACCGGTAGCACAACCCAAGTTGACTAATCTGCCTTCAGCAAGAACAATTATATCTTTTCCATTGATAGTGTACATATCAACCTGAGGTTTAATTGTATCTCTTGTGCTGCCATAATTCTTATTTAGCCAAGCCATATTAATTTCATTATCAAAATGCCCTATGTTGCAAACAACTGCTTTATCTTTCATTAGTCTAAAATGTTCTTCAGAAATAACATTAAGGTTTCCTGTTGCTGTTACAATAATATCAGCTTCGGGAATTGCGTTAATCATCCTCTTAACCTCATAACCGCTCATTGCAGCTTGAAGAGCACAAATAGGATCAATCTCAGTAACGATAACTCTAACGTTTGCATTGCTTAGTGATTCAGCAGAACCTTTTCCGACATCACCAAAACCGGCGACGACTGCAACTTTACCTGCCATCATCAAATCTGTTGCTCTACGAAGTGCATCTACCAATGATTCGCGGCATCCATATTTATTATCGAACTTAGATTTAGTTACTGAATCATTTACATTTATTGCTGGCACAGGAAGCTTTCCATTTTTCATTCTTTCATACAAACGATGAACACCTGTAGTTGTCTCTTCTGAAATTCCTTTTAACCCGGATACTAATTCAGGGTATTTATCAAGTACCATGTTTGTAAGATCGCCGCCATCATCCATGATCATGTTCAAAGATTTCTTATCATCACCAAAAAATAGGGTTTGTCGAATACACCAATCATATTCTTCTAAGGTTTCACCCTTCCAGGCAAAAACAGGAATTCCCTTTGCGGCAATTGCAGCAGCGGCATGATCTTGCGTGGAGAAAATATTGCAAGATGACCATTGAACATCGGCACCGAGTTCAACTAATGTTTCAATTAGTACCGCAGTTTGAATTGTCATGTGAAGGCAGCCGGCAATTCTTGCACCCTTCAATGGTTTTGATGTACCGAATTCTTTTCTGATTGCCATAAGTCCCGGCATTTCAGCTTCAGCTAATTTGATTTCCTTTCTTCCCCATTCGGCTAAAGAAATATCTTTTACTTTATAATTAACTTTTTTCACTTCGGGTTTTTCGAGCACTTGAGCCATTATATTTTACCTCACTTTATTTCTAAATTTTACTATGCGTACTTCTTGAACAAAGGAACTAGATCCAAATGTTCCCAACTGAATTCTTTTTCACTGCGGCCAAAATGACCGTAAGCAGAGGTTTTGTGATAGATTGGTCGCAGCAAATTTAACCTGGTGATTATTCCTTTAGGAGTTAAATCAACTTCTTTATTAATTATGTTTGAAATTTCTTTATCCGGAATTACTCCGGTTCCAAAAGTATTCACATAAACCGAAACTGGCTCGGCAACTCCAATCGCATAAGCAATTTGCACAAGACATTCGGTTGCCAACTTAGCTGCGACAATATTTTTTGCAATATGCCGTGCTGCATAGGAAGCGCTTCTATCAACTTTTGAGGGATCTTTCCCGGAGAAAGCACCACCGCCATGAGGAGCCCAACCGCCGTAAGTATCAACAATAATTTTCCTTCCTGTTAATCCGCTGTCGCCATGCGGTCCGCCAATTTCAAATTTTCCTGTAGGATTAACAAAGTACTTGGTTTTCTTATCAAGAAATTCTGCGGGGATTATTTTCTTTATCACATTTTCAATTACATCTTCTTTTATCATTTTTTGTTTTGCATCGCCATCATGCTGGGTTGATACGACAACTGTATCAACGCGCTTGGGTTCATTCTTACCATCGTATTCAATTGTAACTTGTGATTTAGCATCAGGTCGAAGATAAGGCATCAATCCGTTATTTCGTTTTCTGATATCTGCTAATTTTTTCACCAGTTTATGAGCATACATAATTGGCATTGGCATTAGTTCAGGAGTTTGATTGCAAGCATAACCAAACATTAATCCTTGATCGCCCGCTCCGCCAGTGTCAACACCCATTGCAATATCAGGAGATTGAGAGTGAATTGCATTCAACACTGAACAGGAATCAGCATCAAATTTATATTCAGCGCTTGTGTAACCAATTCTTCTTACAGTTTCTCTTACTACTTCAGGGACTTCGATATAAGCTTTCGTTGTAATTTCCCCGCCAACAAGGACTAATCCCGTAGTTACAAATGTTTCGCAAGCTACTCTTGCTTTTGGATCTTTCGCAAGTATTGCATCTAGAACACTATCGGAAATAGCATCGCAAATTTTATCGGGATGACCTTCGGAAACCGATTCTGATGTGAAAAGAAAGGACATGATTTATCTTCTACCTTATTTATTTTAACAAAAATTAATAAAAATCTATTTCTGTTGAATCGCCAATATTCAGTTTCTTAAACGCACCTTTAACTATTGTGTTGCTGCCAATTATTGAGCCGCTAAGCATTGCCTTGCTTACTTGAGAATTTGATCCTACAATTGAATTCTTTATAACACTTTCTTTGATAACACATCCTTTATCAACTGTTGCGTATGGACCAATCACAGAATTTTCAATCTTTGCATCATCAGCAATGTAAACAGGAAGATTTACTACTACGTTATCAAATTTTTTTGTTAAGCTTTTTTTATCTAATAAAAATTTATTGGTTGACAAAAGCGTTTCCGGCTTTCCGCAATCATACCATCCATTTACATCAAACGTTTTGATTTTCTCACCATCATCAAGCATCATTTGAAGTGCATCTGTTAGCTGAAGTTCTCCTTTTGTTCGAATATCTTTTTGAACAAGATTATTTAAGCTTTTAATTAAAGCGTCTGAATTGGCAATGTAGTAAAGTCCCACTAGTGCTAAATTGGAAACCAGAGTAGTTGGTTTTTCAACAAGTTTTTTAATGTAACCATTTTCCAATACAGCAACACCAAAACGACTTGGATCATCAACTTTTTTAACACCCAACGCTGATTGCTTATTCTTGAAAACATCCTTCAAATAAACATCAAATACTGTATCACCTAGAATGATGAAAATTTCTTTATCATCAAAGGTTGGAATGGCAGTGTAAATTGCGTGACCAAGACCTTCCATTTTTTTTTGCTCGATGAAATCAGCTTTTATAGAAGGATATTCTCTTATAACATAATCTTTTATTTGATCTCCCAGATGACCAATAACAAAAGTTGCCTTATGAACTCCTTCTTCCAGAAGTTTGTCAAGAATATGACCTAACATTGGTTTGCCGCCAACATTTAGTAAAACTTTTGGCGTAGTAAATGTATGAGGTTTAAGTCTTGTACCTATTCCAGCAACAGGAATAACTGCTCGCATATTAAAATATTGTTGATTTTCGAATTAAAGCGAACAAAATTACCGAATCCCATTTTGAATACCAAATAAATTTGATTTTTTCGAACCCAAGCCGGGATAGCAAGTATGTAGTATTACTTAAAACCTCACCTCACGCAATGTTAGAATTACAAACCCAGTTTCTCAGTCTTGTTCGATTCATTCATTCAGAAACTGGGTTTGTTTATGAATTCTAATCGTCATTGAAGGTAACGTGACTTAAAACTATAAAAGAAAGATTTTTTTATTCTCTTTTGATAAGATGCAATAAATAAGCTACTTAATCATTCAAAACTTCTCTGAGAACCTCTTCAACACTTTTAGTCTTTTCAAAAAAAGAATGAGTTTTGTTCAATACCTGATCAACGACTGAATCTGGACAGGAAGCTCCGCTGGTAAGAAGTATACTTATTTTATCTTTTACCGGAATAAAATTTTTTGTAAGCAGTTCAGATTTGGAATGAATATCAAAATGCTTGATTAAATTTTTAGAAATTATCTTTTCAGCAGATGATATTAAATAAGTTGGCAGCTTTTCTCCACAAAGCTCTACAATGTGACTCGTGTTGGAGCTATTGTAACCTCCGACAACAATTGCAAAATCAGCAGGACTTTCAAGCAGTCCATATGTTGCTTCTTGATTATCATAAGTTGCATAGCATAGTGTGTCCCCAGTTTCCGCAAAATGCAAACTTAAATTTTGCGTTCCATATTTTTTTATCATTACTGTTTTTAACTGTTCGGCAATTTCCTGTGTTTCTGTTGCAAGCATTGTGGTCTGATTTACAACTCCAATTTTTTGTAAATCCTTTTCTGGTTCGAAACCCTCGGAGTATTTTCCATCAAAGTATGAATAGAAATCTTCTTTACTTTTCTCGCCTAAGATTGCTTCGATAAGAAATTTTGTTTCTTCCAAATTTCTAACAATCAATGATGGACCATGAATTTTACTATGTGAGAATGTTGCACGAGTTTCTTCGTGATAGTGCTTTCCGTGAATTATAATTGTAAAATCCTCTTTACCAAGCTGGGATGAACGATTCCAAACTTTCTCAACAAAAGGGCATGTCGTGTTGTATTGATATGGATTAATGCCTATCGCATCCAATTTCTTTTGAATTTCTAACGTGGTTCCAAAGGCCGGAATGATTACAATGTCTTCTTTAGTTAGTTCATCCCAATCAATCAAAATATTTCCGGATGTATCCATTAAAAATCGAATTCCTCTATTCAGCAAATCTTCATTAACTCCGGGATTGTGAATCATCTCACTTAACAGAAAAATTCTTTTATTAGGCTTGTTTTTAATTGTTTTGTAGGATATCTCAATTGCATTTTCCACCCCATAACAAAAACCAAAATGACGCGGTATAAAAAATCTAACCGTACCAAAATCTAATTCAATAGGTTTAAGATCTTTTTTTCTCGGATCTTTAAGGTTTCTAAATTGCTTTATTCTTGAGATTATCGAACTTCTGTAGAACGGCGGAATATCAAATTTTTTCACTGCTCAGATTTCTAAATAATAAATTTTACATGGAAAGTTAAGAAATAAAATCACTCTTTGCATAACAAAGTTATCTGATAAATCGTGCCAAGAAAATTATGACCTAGATTACAAAACTAATTTGGTTTGAGAAAATATAATCCATATAATTATAATAAATAATTAAGGGCTAACTTTAAATGTGGTTCTTGATAATTCGTTTTTTCATTTTAGAAATGGAGATAATTTGAAAGCCTTACTTCTTTGTTTGTGTTTTTGCAATACCATTCAATTATTAAATCAGTCATATGCACAACCAACCTGGGAAGCATTACCAACTGCTCCAAATGGACCAAGACACGATGACGGATATTTTATTAATGAAAATCTTGGCTGGGTTGTTAATGGCAATGGACAAATTTGGAAAACTACAAATGGCGGAAATACATGGAATAAGCAATTCGATAAAAGCACCATCTATTTCAGATCTGTTGGTTTTTTAGATTCGCTTTGTAGGATTGCAGCTAATCTTGGCACACAAGAATTTGGGGGACAAACCGATACGAATTTAATTTATCGTACAACAAATGGCGGTGTTTCATGGAACCCGATAAATAATTTTATTGGAACAAAACCACGGGGTATTTGCGGTTTAAGTGTGGTTAATGATTCAGCGATTTACGGAGTAGGAAGAGTTCGAGGTCCGGTTTATTTTCTCAAAAGCACTGACCGAGGTGCAACATGGACAACAAAAAATATGGAGCAATATGCGGCAGATTTGATGGACATTTATTTTACTTCTTTAGATACCGGATTTATAGTTGGAGGAAATGGTGCCCCTAATGAAAATTCCAATGGAATAATACTTTACACAACAGATGGAGGAGATAACTGGATAAATGTATTTACATCTTCACAATTGGGTGAATGGTGCTGGAAAATTAATTTCCCAAGTAAAAATACCGGGTATGCTTCGATGCAGCGTAATTCTGGTTCCCCTGTGAATTTTGTAAAAACCACTGACGGTGGTGAAACCTGGTTTGAAAAAAGATTTACAAATTTTAATTATTATGTTCAAGGAATGGGATTTGTAAATGACACTTTAGGATGGGCCGGCGGCAATAGCACTTACACTACTTATGAAACGACAGACGGCGGCGATACATGGCATGATGCTGGTTTTGGTTATAGAGTCAACAGATTTAGAATGCTAAATGATTCAGTTGGATATGCTATGGGAAGAACTGTCTATAAATTTATAAACCGTGCACCGACTGATATTAGAACAGAATTATTCGGAAAGACTTTGGATTTTGAATTAAAACAAAACTACCCGAATCCATTTAATCCAACTACCGTTATTGAATTTTCTATTCCGCCCGTAACAGATATTAATTCGCTTGTACTCTTAAAGATTTATGATATTCTAGGTAATGAAATAAAAACTTTATTTGATGAGGTGAAAGAACCTGGGAATTACAAAGTAACATTCAATGCAAGTGATCTTCCAAGCGGCGTATATTTCTACAACTTGATGACTGAGAATTATTCTGTAACAAAAAAGTTAATGCTGATACAATGATGAGAGAATAATCTAATATTTAAAATAAAGATCAAAAATTCGCTCCGCTATTTTTTCCGGTTCACCTTCATTTCTATTTGTCAGAATGATTACCGTAAATTTTTTTGAAGGAACGCGGTAAATCACATTTCGAAACCCTTGCGTACTTCCACCATGATAAACTATCTCATTTCCCTTGTAAGATTTTAGATGCCAGCCGTAACCATAGTCTATTTTTTCTCCACTTTTAAGAATTGCTCGAGTCATAGATATAAGTCGTAAATCATCAGATAAAATTCCATTTGTGTACAAAGACTGATCCCATTTAAATAAATCTTTAACATTAGAATAAATTCCACCATCACCCAATACTGCACTTGTAATGCTCTGATCTTTTCTCATCCATTCAGTGTCTGTTCGTACATAACCATACGCTCTGTTGTTCACTACCGAAATTCCTTCTTCATGAGCAACTGTATTATTCATTTGTAAAGGTTTAAAAATATTTTCTTCTAAAAATTTTGCAAAGCTAATCCGGCTAATTTTTTCGACCATTAATAAAAGTAAGGCATAGCCGGTGTTGCTGTATTTAAATTGAGTGCCGGGTTCAAAGTAATTATCATGCTGAGTAATTATCATTCTTAGAACGTCTGCATCTTTCACTTGAATTGTTGTGGTATCTGGAATTAAATCTTCATAATCAATTAAACCTGAAGTGTGAGTTAGAAGATGTTTAATTGTGATTTTGTTTCCATATGCCGGGAAATCAGTAAAAATATCTGTGAGTTTTGTTTCCAGATTAAGCAGCTCACGCTGAACTAAAATTGAAACTGCTGCTGCTGTAAATTGCTTTGTTACCGATGCTAATCGAAAATTAGTTTTAGTTTCAACAAAAATTTTCTCTTCTAAATTTGCATAACCGTAAGTTTTTACGAAAACAATTTTTCCATTCATGGCTACAAGAACAGATGCCCCAGGAGATTCACCTGCACGGTAGTCTGAAAAAAGATCTTCTACCTTTTCAATTTGAGCATTGAGATTGACTAATGACATAATGATAAAAATAATTGTTGATAAAATTCTCATAATTCATTTTCAGTTAATTAATAAGTCATCTTACTCACAATGACGATTGGAATTTTAAAACAAACCCAGTTTCTAAACGAAAATATCAAGCAATGCAAAGAAACTGGGTTTGTAATCTCAACATTGCGTAAGGTGAGTTAATAAGGTACCAGAGAATTAGTGATTTATACTCTCGAAAAATTGCATCAGCTTTGAATTTAATTCATAATCTATCTTTACCTTCCGAATAAAGTTTAAACGATATGTTCTGCATCACATTAATTAAGAATTGAGTAATAATGCACAAACTTCATGTCCCAAAATTATTATAATTAATACTACAAACGAAAGCTTTGAAACTAATGCCAAAAATTTGCTAATTGATATCTACTAAACAACTATCAAAATATCCAACAAATCACAAGGAGGCTCTATGTTCAAAAATTTCTTCTGCATCTTGGTTGTGTTCTTGCTGCTGTTCTCCGCTCAATCCTTTTCTCAAATTCTATTTACAGCAAAACTTGATGGCAACCAGGAAACACCAAATCCTGTCGTAACAACAGCAACTGGAACTGCATGGGCTGTTTTAAGCCCTGATATGACTACGCTAACTTATCATGTTACCTATGCTCAACTGGATAGTACGTTCACTGCTTCTCACTTTCATCTTGCACCCGCTGGAGTTGGTGGCGGAGTGGTTCAAGCAATTACATTTACAGGAAATACTGCTTCCGGTCAATGGACGGGTTTCGCAGATAGTATCCTTGCAAAACTCTTAAAGCAGGAAATATATGTTAATATACACTCTGCAAAATATCCCGGTGGTGAAATAAGAGGGCAGCTTATACCTGTTGATGATGCAATTGGATTTACGGCAATGCTTGATGGAAGTCAAGAAACTCCGAATCCAATAGTAACAAATGCAAAAGGAACCGGCTGGGCCGTCTTAAAAGATGACGGCAGTGAAATTGAGTATAGTGTAACTATCGCAGGATTATCAAGTAATTTTACAGCATCTCACTTTCATAATGCACCTGCCGGGGTTACTGGAGGTGTTGTTCACCCAATTACGTTTTCAGATAGTACATCTACCGGTTCATGGACGGGTTTTTCAGAAAATATGATTTCCGAACTAATTAAAAATAATCTCTATTTCAATGTGCATACTACTAATAACCCTGGCGGTGAAATTAGGGGGCAATTAATCCATCAGGGAGAAATTATGTTTAATGCAAGGTTGGAGGGAAATAATGAAACTCCTAATCCTATTACGACAGATGGCAATGGAACCGCATGGGCAGTTTTAAGTGCTGATAAATCGACTTTATATTATAACGTTACATATGCGCAATTAGATAGTCAATTCACTGCTGCACATTTACATCTTGCACCTGAAGGAGTTACTGGAGGTGTAATTCATCCAATTACTTTCACTGGAAACTCTGCTTCAGGTTCATGGGTTGGTTTTGCAGACAGCATTTTAGCAAAACTTGTTAAAGAACATATCTATGTAAATATTCACTCGGTAAAAAATCCGGGAGGAGAAATTAGAGATCAATTGCATAATGTTGATGGAATTGGTTTCACAGTTTGGTTAGACGGCAGCCAGGAAACCCCCAATCCGATTACAACTGATGCTAAAGGAACCGGGTGGGCAGTACTAAAAGATACTGCAAAAAGTATTGATCATAATATAACGATTGCAGGACTCTCAAGTAATTTTACTGCTGCTCATTTTCATAATGCCCCTGCCGGAGTTACAGGTGGTGTTGTCCAACCCATTACATTCTCAGATAGCAGTTCGAACGGAACATGGACAGGTTTTGCTCAAAATTTCATATCTGAACTTCTTAAAAATAGATTGTATTTTAATGTACACACTACAAATAATCCTGGTGGCGAAATCCGTGGTCAAATTATTTTTTCCAATATAGTCAGCGGGAATATTCCAGTTGAGCTAATTTCATTTAATGCGTCTGTAAAAGATAATTCTATAACATTAAGCTGGACGACCGCAACTGAAATAAATAACCGGGGATTTGAAATTCAAAGACGGAATGAAAACAATACTTGGTTGACAATTGGTTTTATTCACGGCAAAGGAACTTCAACCGAAGTTCAATCTTATTCATTCATTGATGAAAACCTAATTCCAGGAAAATATTCTTATAGATTAAAACAGGTTGATTTTGATGGAAGGTTTGAATATTCAAATATAGTAAATGTTAAGATCGGTTCTCCCTTATCTTTTGAACTAAGTCAGAATTATCCGAATCCTTTTAACCCGACAACAACAATAAATTTCACGTTGCCAGAAAAAACAAATGTGAATTTAAAAGTATACAATATTCTTGGAAGCCAAGTTGCTGAAGTGTTAAATGAAGTTAAAGATGCCGGATCATACTCGGTCAATTTTAAAGCTCAAGGATTATCGAGCGGAATTTATATTTATAAGATTTCAACCGGAAGCGGGAAGGAAATAAGTAGAAAGATGACTCTATTAAAATAAATCTTCCTGTTTCTTAGAGCCCGACAGATGCTCCCCATGTCGGGCTCTGTTTTTTTTCCTTAATTGTTACCACTCTTAGAACCTCTTAGAATATCTTTCCCTGCTTTCGTATATTTGCTCTCGAATTTTATGAAATAATAATGAATCTTTTAGAAAAACTTAGAAAAATCAAAGACAGATTTGATCAGGTAAACGAAGAATTATCAGACCCGGCGAATCAAAGTAATCGTGAAAAGATAATTAGTCTTAGCAGAGAGAGAATAAATCTTACCCAGATTGTTGCCGCTTACGAAAACTATAAGCAGATCATTTCTAATATTGGAGGAAGTAAAGAGATAATTGACTCTTCATCTGATAGAGAATTACTTGAGCTTGCAAACACAGAGTTAAAAGAACTAATATCTAAAAAAGAATTGCTGGAAGAAGAAATAAAAGTTCTTTTAATTCCAAAAGACCCAAATGATGATAAAAATGTTATAATGGAAATAAGAGCCGGAACCGGTGGTGAAGAAGCTGCACTTTTCGCCGGGGATTTATTTCGAATGTATTCCCGTTATGCCGAAGTCAGAGGATGGAGGATTGAACTAATTGACATAAGTGAAACGGGACTAGGCGGAATTAAGGAAGTCGTTTTATCGGTCACTGGTGAAAGAGTTTTTAGCGATCTTAAATATGAAAGCGGTGTTCACAGGGTACAACGCGTGCCGGAAACTGAAGGCAGTGGAAGAGTTCATACTTCAGCAGCTACAGTTGCTGTTTTACCTGAAGTTGAAGATGTTCAGGTGGAAATAAATCCAGGTGATTTGAAGATAGATGTTTTTCGCTCTGGAGGCGCAGGGGGGCAAAATGTGAACAAAGTTGAAACAGCAATCCGAATCACTCATCTGCCGACAGGTTTAGTCGTGCAATGTCAGGATGAAAGATCTCAATTGAAGAACAGACAAAAGGCATTGAAGGTTTTGCGTGCAAGACTTTTTGATATTAAAGTCAAACAGCAGAGTGACGAAATATCCGCTAAGAGGAAAAACATGGTTGGAAGCGGTGACAGAAGCGATAAAATTAGGACTTATAACTTTCCCCAAAACAGGGTTACTGATCATAGAATTGGATTAACACTTTACAACCTTGCAAATATTATTGAGGGAGATTTAGGCGAGCTTATTGAACAGCTAAAATTAGCTGATAGAACAGAAAAACTTCGGACAAATGCTGAAATAGAAAAATAAAGTTCGGCAACTTAGTTTTTACCGTATAATTTTTCTAAAAACTTTCCGGCAAACATTAACAAAAATCCTAAAAACGAAATTGCCAAGTCAACACTATCAAGAATTCTGATTTGTTTTCCCTGAATTAGACACCGAATAAATTCGAAAAATCCTAATGATAACAGCAATACCACAAACGCAATTAATCCTTTCTTAAAAGAACCAAACAAGGATTTTAAAAAATATTCAGGATTATGCGAATAGATGCTATTAAAAAACGCAATTGTACTTCGTATTTGTTTCAACCCACCCTCCTAATTGTTCTAATGAAATACAATTAAAGCAAAATACAATTGCTATGTTTTACTTCACAAAGCATGTTAAAAAATTGTTAAGAAAGGAAAAAAAATGGAGTGATTTTATGACACTTTAATATTAATCATGCTAATGTCATCTTCGAATTGCCCGCCGGTAAATGACTCGAATTCAAGCTTTATTTTATTGAAATCGTCTTCATGAGAATTGGTTTCGCTTAAAATCTGATTAAATTTTTGTTCACCAAACGCATCTCCATCTTTATTTCTTGATTCCATAATTCCATCTGTTACCATGAAAACAGAATCACCATTTTTAAGATTGACAATTGTATCTTCAAATTTTCCGTCCTCTGTAAAACCCAGCAGTGAACCTTCAGAGCAAATTCTTTCAATTTTACCTAATTGATTATTTTTAAGTATCAGTGGAATATCGCCAGCTCCTGAGTATTTTAAGATCATGTCTCGCTTATTCAGAATTACTATTGAAAGTGTTGTAAATACCTCTGATATTTTTGAATCCTGATAAACTGATTTATTAACTTGCTGCAAAATTTTACTTGGGATAAAGTCTTCTGTATTTTGAAGAACCATTCTGACTGAACTTCTAACATAACCGGCATAAGCAAAAGTAAAATACCATGCCCCCCACTTTTTACCCATAACATCGCCGAGAATTATTGCCAGATTATCTTCATTCAGTCGAAAATAATCTATGAAATCGCCGCCCGGTATTCCTTGAAAAGGTTGATGCCATTGTTGAATTTGAAAATTTCCAAATTCCGGACTTTTATCAGGAACAACTTTAACCCGCAGGTTATCAACAGCGGAATTCAATTCCGAAACTATTTTTTGCCTTTCTTTACCTAAACTGTTTAGGATTGCAGCAACTTTAGCAACAACAACTTTAGTCCCGGATGTTTTGATTACATAATCCGTGATATCCAGGTTATATCCATCCAGTATGTCTTTCTCATTGTTTTTAGCTGTAAGAAAAACGAAAGGAATTGATTTTAACTGAAGATCATCAAGCACCATTTTACGAAAAGTAAAACCATCAATATTTGGCATCATTATATCGGATAAGATTATATCGGGAGTTGAACTTTTTGCCATGCTAAATCCTTCTTCAGCCGAGTTTGCAACAATACAATCATAATTTTCTTTTTGTAAGGAATGCGCAAACAATCGTGTGAGCGAAAGATCATCATCAACCAAAAGTACTTTGGGGATTTGCTTTGAAAATGATTCGGTTAAATTTTTTTTAGTTCCATGAATCTTAAATATCTCTGCTCTTCGTAATAATGTTTGAATTCTAAGCAGGAGATCTTTCATATTAAAAGGTTTGGTAATTAGCTCATCCCCACCTACTTCAAGTGCTTTTGATTTATCTTCATGACTATTTCTTGCAGTGACAAATATAAAAGGCAGGACCTTATAGTTCTCATCTTGCCTGACATTTTTACAGAAGGTAAACCCGTCAATTCCTTCCATAGTTACATCGCAGAGGACAAGATCAATATTAGTTTTACTTAGCTGTTCATAACCCTCAATAGCATTTGTTGCCTCTGCAACGTCATAATTTTTTAGATGCAAATGATGTTTAATTATCTTTCGAATGGTTAGATCGTCGTCAATGACAAGTATTTTCTTTTTTTCATCAGCTAGCATTAGTCATCACTTATTCTAATGTACTGCAGTTAGCTTGCAGAAAATTATTCTTAAAAAATCTTTCAGAACTTAAAATCAAGCTTAACACGACTTTGACCTATCATGTGAGTTGTAAAAAAATACCAAAAAATTATTAGTCAAAACTTTTAATAGCTGCTTCTTTAGTTGGAAAGGATTCAAATACTCTGTGCATTCTTGTTAATTCCAGCATTGAATGAACGGCAGGTTGAAATCCCACCAATCTTAGATCTCCCCCCATTGCTGTAACTTTTTTAAGTGAAACCACTAAAGCACCAAGAAAGGATGAATCTATGAATTCACATGTTGAAAGATCAACCACAATTTTGCGATAACCTTGTTCGATGCTTTTAGTGAGCGTATACTTTAATTCCTCCGCCTCCTTAAGTGTTGCTCTAGTTAGATCAACAACTTGAACTACAACGTCTTCGTATGTTTCCTGTAAATAATCCATTTTATGCCTTTTCCGCAAGTAAGAGTTTAAGCAAAAACTTTATTTTCAATATTGTATCTTTCCATCAATCTGTAGATTGTAGCTCTTCCCAGGTGAAGTTTTTTAGCAGCTTCGACAATATTACCTTTGGTAACTTTTAGAGCATGCCTTATTGATTCTTCCTTAAGCTTTTCAAATGGAATGATTGTATCATCGTTAAAAATGTTTCCTGTAAAGTCAGATGCAATAACTGAATCTGAATTCCTCAAATGTGTTGGAAGATCATCAACATCAATGATATCCCTTTCCGCAATTATCATACAGCGTTCTATTGTATTTTCCATTTCCCTAATATTTCCGGGCCATGGATAATCGTAAATCAGCTTAAGAGCTTTTTTAGAAAATCCTTTAATTTCCTTTCCTAATTTTTTGCTGAGCGATTCCAGGAAGTGCTGAGCTAAAACAAGTATATCACCTTTTCTGTGTCGAAGCGGAGGGATATAAATTGGGAATGAATTTAAGCGATAGAATAAATCTTCTCTAAATTCTTTTTTATCAACGGCTTCTTTTAAATCGCGGTTTGTTGCCGAAATTATTCTAACATCGGTCTTAATTAATTCGGTGCCGCCAACTCTGTCAAAAGACCTTTCCTGAATTACACGAAGAAGCTTCGCTTGGAGCAGCATTTCCAATTCTCCTACTTCATCAAGGAATATGGTCCCGCCGTTAGCTATTTCAAACTTACCGAGTTTTCGTTGATGCGCACCTGTGAATGATCCCTTTTCGTGACCAAACAATTCACTCTCAAGAAGCTCTCTCGGGATTGATGCACAATTTACTACTACGAACGGATTATTTTTTCTGTTTCCATTATAATGTATTGCACGGGCAATTAATTCTTTTCCGGTTCCGCTTTCTCCGTAAATCAGAACTGTTATGTCATTATTCAAAACTTTTGTTACCAGCTTAAAGACATCCTGCATTCTACTATCAGCAGAAACGATGTTGGAAAAGCTGTATTCCTTTTTAATATTTTCTCTTAAATTTTCTATCTCTTTGGTAAGATCGTATCCTTTTATCGCATTCTTAATTGCGGGTTCTAATTTTTGAAGATCAATTGGTTTGGGAAAATAATCGTACGCTCCAAACTTTAATGATTCCAGAGCAACTTCAATTTTACCTTGAGCAGAAAGCATTAAGACAGGCAAATTCTCATCTACTTGTTTTATCCTTTTTAGAACTTCCATGCCATCCATTCCCGGAAGCATAATATCAAGAAGAACTAAATCGGGCTTTTGGTACAAACGCTTCAGAACTTCTTCACCGTTTGCAAATACTTCGATGTCATATCCCCATTTATCTTTTAACCAATAGGCAAGAAGTTTGGATATAGCTTGCTCGTCATCAACGATATAAACTAATTTATTCACTATGTGTACCTTTTAATTAGTCAGTTAAATTTCGTGGTAATTTAATGATAAAGGTTGTTCCTTTATCAATTTCACTTTGGATGTCCATGAATCCATTGTGTAAATCCACGATCTTCTTAGCAAAATCCAAGCCAATGCCTGTCTCAGATTTAGCTTTCCTGATAATTTTGAAGGAATTTGAGGGAATTAATAACTTTTGAGAGTCATATTGAGAAATGCCTTTACCCGTATCTGTAAACAAAAGTTCAATTTCTTGAGGAAAAATTTGACCGAAAATTTTAATCTTTCCGCCTCTTTGCGTATGCTTTACTGAATTCTTGATGAGAGAATCAAATACGTCCGATATCCTTTCTTTATCAGCACTAATAGCAAATATTTCATCTGGAAGTTCAAACTCTAAGCTGATATTCTTGCTTTTTGCAAGGGAAGTATTCGAATTTATTACGTTCCTTAACAGTTCTAAACAATTAACTTTTGATTTTATGAGGAATCCCTTTCCGGATTCAATATTTGTAAGCTCAAGCGCCTCATTGATCATTCTCGCAAGTCTTTTTGCTTCCTTTAATATTTCAGATTGAAATTCGGTTTTCATTAGCTCAGATAATTGGTCATCCGAACAAATAGCTTCTGAAAAACCAATTATTGTGGAAAGAGGTGTTCGCATATCGTGAGAAAATTGAGATATGAAATCATTCTTCAATCTGTTTAATTCTTCAAGAATAACTTTTTGCTTTCCGGATCTTTGCCTTTCCACATTTAGGAGTCTGTTCAATTCAATTATATTACCATTAAGGGCGGTAATTTTTTCCTGAAGAACCAGCTCTTTACTCATGTTTTTACAAACACCAATAAGTCCTGTCACATTATTTTCATCAACAATCGGGTGAATAATTACGTGATGTTTTATCTCTTCAAAAGATTTCGAAAGAAAAAATAAATTAAAGCTTAATTGCTTTTGAGAGGATAATACTTGATGAATTGAATTTATTAATACGGGTTTATTTTTATCAACAACAATTTCAGTGATATGTTTTTTTCGAAGTTCATTCTGAAGATAACCTAAGCTGATTGCTCCTTTGTGACTTACTTTTTCAAAGCAGCCATCTGCATCAAGTATGAAAATAAGATCTTCAACCGTATCGAGCAGAAGATTAAATTTTTCCTCGAAGAATTCAATTAATATTTTAGAATTTGTTATTTCCGTAATATTCTTGTTTAATGTTTTGGGTATACGATTGTCCGAAAAATATATTCAATCAGATTTTACCGTTAATTTTAATGTGTCTAAAAATAGAAATGTTTTGTGTGGAATTCAAAAAGCCAGATGCTGTGACTTTACAACAGAAGACAGGTCTTAATCTTTATCTTTGTCTGACTTTTTCTCTTTTCCACACCCGCTTTTGCACTCCTCCCAAAATTTATTTATATTTTAAGCGAGCAGATTGCAGGGACTTGCAAACTATGCTTACCAACCGATTAAATGTTTTTCTCCAAAAGATTTTTATATATGAGACATGCCGAAGGTTCATTAAAAAGAAAATGATAATAAAACAATTCCAGAATTTTTTCCTGGCTTTGCGGAACAATCTCATCAATCGAAAGGAGCTAATATGTCACGAACAGCAATTCTTTTAACAACCTTGCAATTGTTAGTCATTGGTGGATGTAATTCGAATACCCCAAACAAAAACGCCGATGAAGAAATCATTGCTCTCGAGCGCAGTGCGCTGGACAAGTGGTCACAGTCTAACACACGTGGATACGTCGACATCTCTGCAGATGATGTTACCTGGTTTGACTTCACACCGGGTAAGCAATTAAGAATAGATGGCATCGAGGAATTTCGCAACTTCGTAGAACCTTTTGGCAAACAGATTCCTCCTCACAAATACGAACTTGCGAATCCGAAAGTGCAGCTCTATGGCAATACTGCAATTCTCACTTTTCATTGGAATGCTTCCACGCCAGATGGCCAGCCAATGCCAAGTTGGAAAGCAACTTCGGTGTATAACTGGAAAGATGGTAAATGGCGTATGGTTCATGGCCACTGGTCTGTTGTCCAGACAGAATGATTGCAATAAGTTGAGCCATCTTTCGAGAGGCAGAAACCCTAGATAGGGGTTATTTAACAAAAGCGTAGTTCTGTTTTTCTTAGGTTGTCACAGGCGTACCGTGAGAATGAGTTCGCTTTGCTTTCGGTCATGATACGGCTATGATAACCGAGAAATCAATTCTTTATCTTCTCCCCCTGCAGCGCCTCAAAATATTTGCGGATTAGGTTTTCATAGTCTTTAGAGAACTTTCAACACCTTACAACTTTGTAAGTTACAATTGTGTAAGAAATCCTCTGCCTCCTTTTCTTACTCTTAATCTTACTTGTCCGCCTCAGGCGGACTCTTTCTCTAGCTCCGCCCTTGCCCTCCTCTTAAAAATTTTTTATGTTTTAAGTGAACAGATTGCGTGGACGTACAAACGATGCTTATCAATCGACCAAATGTTTTTCCAAAATAATATTATTTTTATGCGAGTGATGTGTCAAAGATTCAAGTTTCTTTAGACATAAAATAAACAATACACTTGCGTTAGTTCGTAAGTTCAAAGTCCCTCAGAAAGACTGTCAATCCTTTAGATGCAACTTTACAACAGTGAAAAGAAAAATAAACGCACTATTGCGTCTATCATACAAAATTTGGTATTATATACGTAATAAATATTACATTAATTCATTATTAAAATAGTTAAACGCAAGCACAGTACT
>Ga0209320_10000366_pt1 | contig 23391 bp, 23 predicted proteins | sample Rifsed13ft4_FD_184008 | JGI IMG/M metagenome (GOLD analysis project Ga0209320, IMG submission 184008) | Soil microbial communities from Rifle, Colorado, USA - sediment 13ft 4 (version 2) | ecosystem: Environmental > Terrestrial > Deep subsurface > Rock core/Sediment | place: Rifle, Colorado... | reverse complement strand
AGTGTGGGAAATACCGCCTTTCCTGAGCTTTCGCGGACTCGATGCGGCACTAACCAACAAGAGACCCGCGGTCGAAATGCTCCGCCACTTTCCGCGACTTGTCTGCTGTATGCAGGACGCAGAATGCCGCTTCAGTATAGGCCGTTGAAATAGTCCCGCGCGTGGTTGAACGCTTGCGGACCGAGCTTCATGCCGATCAGGCGACCCGGGATGTCGTCGGCCGGCGGATGAATGCCGCCCCAGAGGCGCGACAAGCTGCACTGATCCGAAGCGTCGATGTATTTCGCCCATTCGAGCGTGATGTCGACGCTCGGCGGGTCGATCATTGTACGCGACCGCAACGTGGCCGTGGCCCGCATAGTGCCCGTTTCCGAAGAGCCTCTGGTCAACGTGTTCGAGCACTGGAAGCCGCGTCGGAAGTTTGCCGAGCGCTTGGATCGGCCCGTTGGCGGCCCGCCGGTCGAGGACATCGTCTCCGAAGACCGCGATCGCTGACGGCCATGGCCGTCACTTCGGTATATTTCGACGCTGCGTTGGTTGCGAAATTCTATGTGAACGAACCGGGCCGCGACGCGGTTCGCGCTCTGGCGCGCGAGATGGGGCGCGTCGTCACTTCGGGCGTCGCCGTGGCCGAAGTGTCGCCCGCCTTTCATCGGAAGCTGCGGGAGGGCGCCGTCGACCACGATGTGTTCGAAGCCCTCATGGGGCAGTTCGAGCAGGATCTCGAAGGCGGCCTGTGGTACCTAGCAGGGCCGTCGGAGGAGATCTTCCGGCAGGTTCATGCGTTCTTCGCGACGCTGGACGGAACGGTCTTCGTGAGGTCCCTCGATGCTTTACATCTAATCACGGCTCGGTCGGAGGGATTCGCCCGCGTGTACTCGAACGACCGGCATTTTCTCGGCGCGTGTGCCCACGCAAATCTCGAAGGCATCGACCCGGTCGCTAGCCAAAGGCAGTCACACCGTTGAGCGGCGACGCGTTCAGCGCCGATTGACGCGCCCGGTTACCGCGTGTACTACGGGCAGGACGAGCAGCGGACCATCTAAAAAGTCAGGCTGAAATCGCGGAGTACATGGAAGCGATGTTGGCCGACGGCGACGCGCGTGCCGTACCCGTTGCGCTGCGCACGGTTGCCGACGCTGTCGGCGGAGTGGCGGCGCTCGCTGAGAAAACCGGGCTATCCCGCGAAACGTTGTATCGGACGCTTTCCGAGAAGGGCAACCCACGGCTCGATACGCTGACCGCTATTCTTGCTGCTTTCGGACTGCGCCTATCGGTGCAGCCGGATCAACCGCGTCACCGTCGGCGCGCACACGCTTGAGCGATTACGCTATGTGCCGGCTTACGTGATGGCGCAAGCCGTTCAAGGCAGGTGTTCCAATCGACCAGCGTTTCGAGCAAGAGTTCAAAGTTTGTCCTTCCGGGCGCGCCACTCAAGCAAAGGCCTCGAAAGGGCTCCCCCACACCTCGTGGCCCGAGCCGCCGAATCCCGCGTAAAATAGCGCCATGATGCACGCGGAAACCCGTGAAACGCCGGTGCCGAAAGCTCAAGGCACGACGCTTTTCCACGTCATCGATCCGCGCATGTTCGAGCGCCGACTTTTGAACGAGCTCTGCGAGCTCGCGACGCAAATCCGCACGGTGGCCAAGTTGCAGTCCGGCGCGCTGTTTCTTCAGAGCCTGTTACCCACGCGCCGCGCGATGCTCTACTTCACGCAGCCGTCCACGCGAACGTTCTTGTCCTTCAACAACGCCTGCCACATCCTCGGCATTCGCACGAGCGAGATTCGCGACCCGTCGACGTCGTCGGAAGTGAAGGGCGAGAGCTTCGAGGACAGCATTCGCACCTTCAGCTCCTACGTCGACGTCGTCGTCATGCGCGCGCGGGAACGCGGGCGCGCCGCTCAAGCGGCGCAGCTCATGGATTCCATCCCGCGCCCGATCCCCGTCATCAACGCCGGCAGCGGCAGCGATCAGCATCCGACCCAGGCACTGCTCGATATCTACACGCTCGAACGCAGCTTCTCCGAGCGCGGCGGCATCGACGGCAAAGTCATCGGCATGATGGGGGATCTCAAACGCGGCCGCACGGTGCGCTCTCTCTGCTACCTCATGAAGAACTACTCGAACGTGCGTCTCGTTTTCATCGCCCCCGAGCAGTTCGCCATGGAAGACGACGTCAAAGACCATTTGCGGGAGCACGGCATTCCTTTCACGGAGACGGTTAACCTCAAGGAAGTGCTGTCCGATCTCGACGCGCTCATCGTCACGCGCATGCAGTCGGAATGGGACAACGCCGACGAGTCGCGGGCCGTCGACCTCGAGCGCTTCAGCATTGGCATGCGCGAGCTCGCCCTGCTCAAGCCCACCGGCATCATCATGCACCCGTTACCGCGTGGGCCCGAGATCGATCCCGCGGTCGACGCCGACCCCCGTGCGATGTACTGGCGTCAGGAGCGCAACGGCATGTGGATGCGGGCGGCCGTGCTGCTCAAGATTTTCCGCGTCGAAGGCCGCGTCCAAGAAGTCGATCCCGCAACTTTCGCCTCTCTCGACGTGAGGTCGTAATGCGCACTGCTTTCCATTGGCTCGCAATCGGCGTGCTCGCTCCCGCGCTGCCTCTGGCCGCCCAAGATCTCGAGTGGCACGAGCAGTTGGCGCGCGACTTTCTGCAAGAGCTCATCGAGATCGATACTACGCACGGCACGGGCAGCACGACGGTTGCGGCCGAGGCCATGGCGGCGCATCTCCTCGAGGCCGGGTTTCCGATGGCGGACGTGCAAGTGCTCGAGGAGCTGCCGCGCAAAGGGAATCTCGTAGCACGCTATCGGGGCCGCGGCGAAGGCGCAAGGCCGCTGCTGCTGTTGGCGCACCTCGACGTCGTCGAAGCGAACGCCGCCGACTGGACCGTCGCGCCGTTCGAATTCCTCGAGCGCGACGGCTACTACTATGGACGCGGGACGCTCGACGACAAGGACGAGGCCGCGATTCATATCGCGAACTTCATCCGCATGCGCCGCGAGGGATTCATGCCGGACCGCGACATCATCGTCGCGTTGACGGCCGACGAGGAAGGCGGTGACGACAACGGCGTCGAGTGGCTCATCGAGAACCATCGCGCGCTCGTCGATGCCGAGCTCGGCTTGAACGAAGGCGGCGGCGGAAACATCCGCCACGGCCGCAAGCTCTCGCACTCCGTGCAGACGAGCGAGAAGGTTTACTTAAGCTACACGCTCGAGGTCCTGAATCCGGGCGGCCACAGCTCGCGGCCCGAGAAAGACAACGCCATCTACCGCCTTGCCGACGCGCTCGGGCGTATCCGCGATCACGCGCTTCCCGTCGCGCTCAATGAGACGACGCGCGCGTTTTTCGCAGGCACGGCCGAGCTCGAGGAGCCGGAGCTCGCGAGAGCCATGCGCGGCGTGCTGCAAACCCCTCCGGACCCGGCCGCGGTCGAGCTGCTGTCCTCGATACCGGCTTACAACGCGCTGTTGCGGACGACGTGCGTCGCGACTCTGCTCGCCGCGGGCCATGCCGAGAACGCACTGCCGCAGCGCGCTCTCGCGACCGTGAATTGCCGCATTCTGCCCGGCGAGCCGGTGCGTGAGGTTCAGGAGACGCTGACGACCGTGGTGGCCGACAGTCAGGTCAAGATCGCCCCCATCGACGTCGCGCGACCGTCGGATCCCTCGCCGCTGTCTAGGCAAGTGCTCGAACCTATCGAGCGCATCACGGAAGAGTTGTGGCCCGGTGTCCCCGTGATACCTTCGATGAGCGCGGGAGCCACCGACGCGCTCTATCTACGCAATGCGGGTATTCCGATGTACGGCGTTTCGGGCGTGTTCGTCGACATCGACGACAATCGTGTCCACGGCCAAGACGAGCGGATTTCCATCACCTCGTTCTTCGAGGGCCAAGAGTTCCTTTACCGCTTGACCAAGGAACTCGCCATGATTGCAGAAGACTAGGCGCGTATACTCTTCATCAAATTCGAACGGGGAGCGGCGCAATGTCGAGCATGGCCTGGGTGTGGGTGCTGATTCCAATCTTCGCCATCGTCGCCGGCGTCGCGACGACGTGGATTCGGGTTTCGCACGGCTATCCACTGCGGGAGCGCAAAGGCCGGCACGCGGGCGAATGGCACATGCCGTCCGCCGCGCCCGACGAGGTCAAGTCGTTGCGCGAGGCGCTTGCGAAGAGCGACTCCAAGATCACGCACCTCGAGGAACGTGTGCGTGTATTGGAGCGCATTGCGACCGACGCCTCGGCGAAGCTGCGCGACGAAATCGACCGCCTGCCCTGAAAGCCGGCGCCATGAAACTCGTCGAGGAGTACGAAGGTATAGGCGCTGTCGCGTGGCGCGACGAGACCTTTGGCTCGGTGCCCTATCGGCTGCGGCGCTTTCAGGGCATGGCGCGTTCCGGCCTGCCCGTGCCGGGTGTGCATCGCATCGAAGGCGAGATCGATCTCAAGGCAATTCCGGACCCGAGCCGCCTCGTCGATTGCGACCTCACGCTCAGGCTCGAAGACGGCCGTTCCATGCGTATAGCGCTCGCCGACACGCAAGGCCGCGTGCTGACAGAGGGCCACGGACCGTCGCGCTGCTCCTGCTGCTGAAACGGTGACTTGCGTCACTTGACGCCAAAGGCGATATATGTAGACTTTCCGCATGGCTCGCCGGCGCAACATCTCGCGACAAACCCAGAACGTACTGGCCGCGTTGCTCGAAGCGCCGCACACGTGGCGCCACGGCTATGAGCTCTCGAAGGCCACGGGCCTCAAATCCGGCACCCTGTATCCGCTCTTCATGCGCTTGAGCGACCAAGGCTTGCTCGAATCGAAGTGGGAGAGCTCGCCGCAAGCCGGCCGCCCGCCGCGGCATGTCTATCGATTGACGGCTGTCGGCGTTGCGCTCGCACAAGAGCAGGCGAGCGAGCGTGCACCCCGCCGGCTCGACGCGCCGCTCGGGAATCCCGCATGAGACCCGAGTCGTCCCTCGGCCGGCTCGCCGCGCACCGGCTCGCAGCGCACGCGGGCCGCGTCTTGCCGCAGCATCGCAGCGAATGGGCGCGCGCGATGCAGAGCGAGATCGACCATCTTCCGAGCAGCGGCGCCGCGCTGCGCTGGGCTTTGGGCTGCGTGTTTGCAAGCTACATAGAAAGGATGCATGTCATGAACCTCGGCAATCTACGGATCTCGCGTTGGGTCTTGAGCCTCGAAATGCTCATGTGCTTTTTTTGGCTCACGTGGATGTTCGGAGCGCTCGTCTCGCGCGGCGTTTACGGCTTCTCCGGGCCGCTGCCGATCGATAGGTGGTACCTCATGATGCTGTTCGGCACCGTGGTCGGGCCAATTGGTCTCATCGTTGCATTCAAGTCGATCGTGCTGAACCGTCCGTCGATGAGCTGGTTCACGCTCGCCGCGTTGTGCCTTCCCGCGGCGTGGACGTTCATCGCGTTCCTCGGCCAGATCTTGAGCGCGAGATATCCCGTCGAGGCGTTGGGCGGATTCGTCTTGTTTGCCTTGCTTCCGGCGCTCGGAGTCGCGCACCTCGTGCACCTCGCGAGGTCCAGGGCGAACGTGGCGGCCGCAGCCTGACGCCGCTCCCACTGAGACACGGCTACGGTGCTATGGTAGGCGGCGTGAATCTCCGACCGCTCGCCGACTCGACGTTGATCGTCGCGGCCGTCTTCTACGGCGTGCTGCTCGCGGTCGCCGTCGCCGCGGGGTTGTTCGGCATCTGGCTCGGCTTCATTTTGCTGCTTTCGCTGTGGCGCTACAGCTACGCGGTGCTCAGGGCGACGGCACAAGGCAGGCGCAAGCTGTTAGCGCCCGAGCTCGAGACGTTGAATCCGATCGGCGACTGGCGGCTGGTGATGCACTTCATCGCTTTCCCGGCGCTGTTGATCGTGTTGGCCTGGGTGCGCCCCTTCGGCGCGCAAGGCTTCGGCCTCGCGTTGAACTTTGCGGCGGCTTTCGCGGTGATCCTCGTGTTTCCGGCGTCCGCGGCCATGATGGGCATCACCTCGCGTCTCGAAGCCGCGTTCAATCCCGCGAGCCTCGGCCACGTCATGAGGACGCTCGGCCAAAACTACTACATGCTCGTCGCAGTGTGCGCGGGCGTATGGCTCGCCGCGGCGCTCGTGCCGGCGGGGCTATCGGCTATGGGGCTTGTCACCCGCGGGATCGGTTTCTCGTTCGCGGCGTGGGCGGTGCTCGTGACGTTCGCGCTGACCGGAACGCTGCTTCGCGAGCACCGCAACGACTTCGACATCGCCGGGGAGATCGAGACCGAGACGGAACGGCTCGCGCGCCTCGAGCGGCTCGAGTGGCGCAAGACGCTCGACCTCGCCTACGCGTCGATGCGCAGCAACCTCGTCGCGGAAGGTTATGCAACCTTGCGCCGGCTATCCGCAGAGCACCACGACAGCCTCGAGATTGAGTATTGGCTCTTCGACAACATGCTCGAGTGGGAAGACCGGCGGCACGCGCTCGAGATCGGCGCGCGCCTCGTCGAGCGACACGTCGCGGACGGCGACATGACTCTCGCGCTCGAGCTCTTCACGCGTTGCCGCCGGATGAGCCCGTCGTTCACCGTGCAACCCGCGGCAGCGGCCGCGCTCGCGGGCTTCGCGCGCTCGATCGGTCGCGACGGAGCGGCCGACGAGCTCGCCACGGGCGGATAGACGACGCGCCTAAAGGCTATAATGCCCCTCTTGGTAGGAGCGAGCTTCGCTCGCGATTCTTGAGGGCAAACACCATGAGCACCGCACCACGCGCCGTCTCGACCGATAGGGAAATCGATGAGCTCATCCGCAAAGCGCGGGCCGCGCAAGCCGTATACGAAACGTTCTCGCAGGACAAAGTCGACGCCATCGTGCGCGGCATCGCGAAGTACGTTTACGACCACGCCGAGCCTTTGGCCCGGATGGCCGTCGACGAAACCGGCATCGGCTTGTACGAGGACAAGATCCTCAAGAACAAAGGCAAGGCGCGCGTCATCTGGAACAACTTGAAGGGCAAGAAATCGCGCGGCGTCATCGGCGAGGACCCGGAAACGAACCTCGTGCTGGTCGCGAAGCCCATGGGCGTCGTCGGCGCCGTCACGCCCGTCACGAACCCGATTGTCACGCCGATGTGCAACGGCATGTTCGCGCTCAAGGCCGGCAACGCCGTGATCTTTGCGCCGCACCCGAAGGCGCAGAAGTGCACTGAGCACCTGACGCGCGAGTTCATGAAGGTAGTCTATGCCCAAGGCGGGCCCGACAACCTCGTGCAAGTGGTCATGGACGGATCCGTCGAGAAGACACGAGAGCTCATGAAGGCCGTCGACGTCGTCGTCGCGACGGGCGGTGCGGCGATGGTCAAGTCCGCGTATTCGTCGGGCAAGCCGTCCTTCGGCGTCGGCGCGGGCAACGTGCCCGTCATCATCGATCGCGGTGTCAACATCAAGGACGCCGTCGAGAAAATCGTGACCGGCGCGTCGTTCGACAACGGCATCATCTGCTCGCACGAGCAGTTTGTTTTCGCGCCGGAAGAGAGCTACGCGGAGACGCTAGGGTTCTTCGGCGCCACGGGCAAGGTTTGGTTCACGGATGATCCGGCAGAGGTGCAGAAGCTCCGCGACACGGTGTTTCCGAACGGTCAGCTCAACAAGGACGTCGTCGGCAAGACGCCGCGCGAGGTCGGCGCGATGGCGGGCGTAGACGTGCCCGCGAGCGCGCGCCTCATATTGCTCCCCGCCAAGGGCGCAGGCCGTGACGACGTGCTCGCCAAAGAGAAGCTGTGCCCCGTGATCGCGATTCTGCCGTACAAGACTTTTTCCGAAGCCGTCGCCAAGGCCAAAGCGAACCTGCTTGTCGAGGGCGCGGGCCACTCGGCGGCGTTGCACTCGAACGACGAGCAGCACATTCGCAGCGCCGGCGTCGAATTGCCGATCAGCCGTCTCGTCGTGAATCAGCCGAGCTCGTTGACGGCCGGTGGATCGCTGACCAACGGCTTCGCGCCGACGACGACGCTCGGTTGCGGCTCATGGGGCGGCAACTCGATCTCCGAGAACTTGGACTACAAGCACCTCATGAACGTGTCGCGCATCGGCAAAGTCATCGCCGGCAAGAAGGTGCCGACGGACGACGAGATCTGGGCCACCTGATCCCCCTGTAGGAGCGAGCTTCGCTCGCGATCTTCTCGATGCGCTCCGACGTAAGATCGCGAGCGAAGCTCGCTCCTACAAATGGATCCTACGCCGCTGACTAGCCTGCGAGGCGCTTGGGCTCGGCGGTGTTGAATTTCGTCGTCCAGCCGAAGCACTCGTCGGCCGGCATCGGCCGAGCGAACCAGTAGCCTTGACCGAGATCGTAGCCGATAGATTGCAGATAGCTCTTGACCCATTCGGTTTCTACACCCTCGGCCACGACCTGCAGGCCGAGCGCATGTGCCATCTGCACGGTCGACTCGACGATCACGCGATTCTGCTCGCGCGCTTCGAGATCGATGACGAACGACTTGTCGAGCTTGAGCGCATGCACGCGCAGATCGCGCAGGTACCCGAGCGACGAGAATCCCGTGCCGTAATCGTCGATCGAAATCAGGACGCCGAGCGCGTGCAGATCACGCACGATGCGGCGCGCGCGATCCGGATCGAGCAACATGGCGCTCTCGGTAATCTCGAGCTCGAGCTGCCGCGGCGGGATGCCGGACGCGCGCAGCTGCTCCCGCAGGCGAATGGGAAAATCGACGTCTTGCAGGACTCGGGCCGATACGTTGATCGCGACGCGCAGCTCGAGCTCGCGGCGGCTCCAATTCGCGACGTCGCCAAGCGCTCGGCTGATCGTCCATTCCGTGAGCGGCCGGATCAAGTCCGTGGACTCGGCGAGCGTGACGAACTCCGCGGGCCCGATCGTCCCGTGCATCGCATGCTGCCAACGGATGAGCGCTTCGACGCTGTCGGCGCGGCCGGTGCGCAAGTTGATTTGCGGCTGGTAGTGCAGGGTGATACCGCCGTTTTCGATAGCCGCGCGCAGCTCGCTCAACATGCTCAGGCGGCGCACCGTGTGTTGGTCGTCTTCGCGATCGTAGTATTCGTAGGCCGAGCCGTGCCGTTTGGCTACGTACATGGCGACGTCCGCGTGGCGCAACAGCTCCTTCGAGTCCCGGGCATGGTCCGGTGAAATCGCGATGCCGATGCTCACACCGACCTCGATCGCGATGCCGCGTGCGTCGAGCGGGGCCTTGAGGCTCTCGATGAGACGCTGCGACAGGTTATCGATGGTCTCGCGATTTTCGACGTCGATCAGAACCACGGTGAACTCGTCGCCGCCGATGCGGCTGACGAAGCAGCCCGGCGTGAGCTCGCCCGTGAATCGGCGCGCGACCTCGCGGAGCACCTCGTCGCCGACGTCGTGGCCGAGCGTGTCATTGACTTCCTTGAAGCGACATAGATCCAGCATCAACAGCGCGACGCGTTGCCCCGGCACCGCTTTGGCAAGAACGGCATGCAGATGTGCAGTCAGGGCGGTCCGGTTCGGCAGGCCGGTCAACGGATCGTGGGTGGCTTGGTGCTCGAGGGCACGCTGTTGCGCCTTGCGCTCGCTGATGTCGCGAACGATCGCCGTGAACAAGCGCCCATCCTCAGTCGCGATGCGGCTTATCGCGATTTCCGCCGGCAAGGTGCGCCCTTTGGCGGTGCGTACCGTGTGTTCGACGATGCCGCCGGTCAATGCGTCGAGTGTCGCGTGCCTTCCGGTGAAGAGGCCTGGGATGAAGTCGATGAGACGGCTCCGAACCAACGCCGCGTTGGGGCAATCGAAGAGCCTCGACGCGGCCGGATTCGCGGTGCGGATCACGCCGTGCTCGTCGACGCAAATGATGCAGTCGGTCGAGGAATCGACGACGCTTTTCAAGAGCGCGTCGCGCCGTTTCAATCCGACTGCGTACGCGAGCGCGCGCCATGTTTGTTGGTCGAGGGACCGGAGCGTTGCGGCGACGAAGATACCGAGCAGTACGATCGCGAACGGCACGACCTCGAGCACCACACGCTCGGCGGAATACAGATACAGCGTCGCGACGGCAAGCCCGATGCAGCCTGCACCGACGAGCAGCGAGTTTTGCCGCCAGGCGCGTTTGCTGAAGAGCGTCGCGCAGCCGGCGGTCCAGACGGCCAGCAGGACGAAGAACAGCCATTCGGGCGGCGCGCGCAGCGGCCCCGCGCGCACCGATTCGGTCGCAAAAGCCTGCAACACGACCCCCGGCAACGCTCGATAGACGGGAACGGATAGGACGTCGCGCAACTCGACCGCGGTCGGTCCCACGTAGATCGTTTTGCCGCGCAGCGCGGCAGGATCGACGGTTCCGTTGAGCACGTCGATGTATGACACGTAGCCGAACGACGAATCCTTGATCGAGAAGTCGATGCGTACCGTGGAGCCGGCCGGCAACCCGGCTTCCTCGGCGAAGATCGAGCGCAGCTCCTCGCCGTCCACCTCCCAGGATGTGCGCATCCCTCTGACGAGACCGTCTTCGCTCGGCTCGAGAATCACCGACGCAAGCTCGGCATGCTGCGCGAAGCGTGCGAGCGGGCGGGTGACGGTCAGCGCGCTGTCGGCTCCGCTCCGTGCCTGAAAATGCGTCGCGAGGAACACCGGCGTGTCGCGCCACGCGGCGAGGGCGCGCTCAAAGAGCGCATCATCCTCCGGCGTCGAGTACGAGCTGAAATCGATGTCGAGGAAGACTCTGCTCGGGCTTCCCGGCTGCAATTGCTGCAGCAATCGAGCGTGATGGCGGCGCGGCCACGGCCATTCGCGGAGAGCCTGTAAGCTCTGCGCATCGATGCCGACAATCACGATGTCGGAGTCGCGCTCGTGCGCCAACAACGTGGCGCGCGCCTCGGCGACGGCATTCTCGACGCGCGCGAGCTGGCCGCCCCAATGCAATAGATAGGCGAGCCCGAGAACCGGCAGCACGGCCGCCGGCCAAACGAGGTCGGGCCGCCGGATCACTGCAGTTACAGAAGGCCGCCGAGCAGGCCGCCGAGCAGGCCATCGTCGGGGGGCGGCGGAGCCGGGTCATCGATGACGGGATCGCTGTCGGTCTCGCTGCCGAGGTCGAGGTCGATGAGAGGGTCGCCGTCGCTGCCGAGGTCTAAGCCGAGATCCAAACCAAGATCCAGGCCGACGCTCGTGTCGCCCGTATCGAGACCGACGTCAACTCCAAGATCCGCGCCGCCGAGATCGACGCCCGTCTCGAGCCCGACATCGACAGCGGCGGCCCCGAGGTCGACGCCCGTGTCGAGTCCAAGATCGACGGACGCTGCGCCCCCGAGATCGACACCCGTATCGAGCCCGAGATCGGCGGACGCGGCACCGAGATCGACGCCCGCATCGAGCGCGACGTCGACGGAAGCGGCGCCGAGATCGATGCCCGTGTCGAGCCCGACGTCGACGGAAGCAGCGCCGAGATCGATGCCCGTGTCGAGCCCGACGTCGAGGGACGCGGCGCCGAGATCGACGCCTGCGTCGAGCCCGACGGCCACGCCGGCGGCGCCCAACTCGACTGCGCTCTCGAGACCGAGGTCGGCCGCCCCGGTGCCGAGATCCACGCCGGCGCTCACGGTGCCGCTGCCGAGGCCGAGATCGACTGTCGCGCCCGTGTCGAGACCCGTGCCCTTGGCGAGATTGAGCCCGAGATCGACGTTAGCTTCGCCGGCGCCGAGCGTCAGACTCGCGTCGGCCGGTAGATTGGTAGTGCCGGGGACGTTCGCGCCGAGCACGGTGTCGACGAGACCCGCGTCGCTTTCCGCGACGCGTGGTGCGGCGAGGGAGTCGGCGGCGACAGGGGCCGCGGCTTGCGGCGTCTCCAAGCGCTCCTCGTCCATGCTGAGGACGCGGATCGATCCGTCGGTTCGCGATCTGATCGCGATCTCGCCGGCGTTGAGTTGTACGACGTTGTCGCCGTCCGGCGTCCTGATCTCGAGCAGGCCCTCGAACAGAGAGATCGTCGTGCTGTTCTCCTGCACGGCGACGTTGAACTGCGTTCCCTTGATCACGGCGACCAAGAACGGCGTCTCGACGCGGAACCGGCCGACGTCGCGATGCGCAACATCGTAAAAGACATTGCCGCGGTGCTGAATGAGCCGCGCGATCAACTGACCGTCGGCGGCTTCCGCCGGTATTTCGACGTCGGTGTCGGCGGCAACCGTTATCGTCGTGAGCGCTTGCGTCAAACCGAGCATGCCGTCGTTGCCCGTGACGATTCGCGCCGGCAATGAGACGGTCGAATCGAACCGAACTTCGCTCTTGGCGCCGGCCATCGTTACCGACACGTTCCCGGCAACCGCGCTCACATAGAGACGATTCGCATCGCCGGATCGCGTCGACGGAGTCGTCGCGGAGGCTGCGAAGGCGAGGAAGAAGGCGACGATGAACGTATTGACTCTTCTCGTGCTCATTATTCTTTGTCGCGTTCGCACGCGGACATCTCCGTGTCGTCAACTGGCGACATCATAGAGAGCGATTCTCCGCTCCGGTGTGACGGTGGTCACAGCGGCGGCGAAGATTATTGTTCATAATGCACGTCGTTCCCGATCTCGAGCATGTTGTCGATGAGTGCCCAGCGCTTTGCGCGACGCGGCCGCCGTGCGCAAGTGTGCGATTCGAAATCGCGACGCATCGCAACCAGAACCCCACTTGCCATAATCGCTTCCCTACTTGTAGTAATCTCGGCCGCAGCGCACGCTGCGGCTCCCGACCTTTCCGCAGTCGTGATTCGCGGCTCGACCGTCTACAGCGCGCCCGAGCTCTTCTTCGCGTACCAGAACCATCTCGGTAAGCCGATCAGCCAGGCCGGCACGCGGGCCATCGTGGCTGCACTCGGCACCCGCTACGAGAGCGACGGGTACGCGCGGCCGCGGGTGCAGGTCGACGATGCCTTGATCGCCGCGGGCATTCTGCGTATCGACGTCTACGAGCCACGGCTCTCCGAGGTCACGATCAGCGGCGACCCGGGTCCGCACCTTGCAACCCTCGAGCGCCTCGGATTCGCACTGCGCGACGACGGGCCGCTGCGTCAGCGCGACATGCAGACGACCGTGCGCCGCATGCGCGAGTTGCCGGGCTTGACGCTGTCTGCAACCACGGCGCTGGATTCCGATCAACCGCACGCGTACCGCCTGGATTTCGATACCGAGTTCGAACCCGTGACCGGCACCGTAGAGCTCAGCAATCGCGGCACCGAGGAGGCCGGCCCGAACTTCGTGCTCGGGCAGGTCGTCGCCAACGGGTTCTTCGACGGCCGGACCGATCTCGGGCTGCAGTTCGGTGCGGCCACCGATTACGACGAGTATCACGGCCTCGGCATCGTCGCCAATGTCGGCATCGGCGATAACGGGGCGCGCGCATCGTTCTTCGGTTTCCGCTCGCGCTCGAATCCGCACGAGGCCGTGCTCGATCGCGATGACTCATATTTGCGCGATCGGATCAGGATCGGCTTCAGCCGGCCGTTGCCGGGGGTGACGAACACGACGGTGGCCCTATCGGCGGCGCTCCGACTCGACGATCTTGCGATCCATCGGTCCGCTGCACGCTTGCGCGACGAACGTCTGCGCATGCTCGAGTTGCGCTCGAGCTTGAGTTGGCGCCGCAACAGCGCTACGCAATATGCGAGCTCGCTCGACGTCGTCAAAGGCCTCGGCGGCCTCGGCAGCGGACTCACGGCCCTCGATCTCATCGACGATCCGCGGCGTGAGGATTTCGTGGTGACTCACTTCAACCTGACGCGACTCACTCGGTTCAACGAGCGGTGGTCCGTCAGGCTCGACGCATTTGCGCAACAGAGCGCGTACGTGCTGCCGTACGACCAACGCTTCAAGATCGGCGGCGACCGTCTGGGGCGCGGTTTCGAAGTGGCGGAGATCGCGGGCGACCAAGGGCTCGGCGCGAAAGTGGAAGTTCGCCGACGTCTGCCCACGGCACCCGCGGTGCTCGGTCGGGTATCGATCCATGGGTTCTACGATATCGGCACCGCCTGGAAGCAGGACTTACCCGGCAGAGAATCGGCTGCAACCGCGGGCGTCGGCTTCGCCGTCCAAAACGGCCGTGTGTCGGGGACGCTCGAGGTCGCGCAACCGCTCACCCACGCCGACGTCGAGGGCAGCACGGGGCTCACGCTGTTCGTCGAGCTCGTGATTGCGCTGTAGATCGTTGTAGGAGCGAGCTTCGCTCGCGATCTTGTCTCAGTCGCGAGCGAAGCTCGCTCCTACATTCCATTCCGGGGTTATCGACAGCATCGCCCGGGCATGCGTATATTCCGATGTCGATCGATCACATGTCGGGCGAATCGGAAGGGGGAAACGCCATGGGCGGGATACGTATACGCACGCGGGCGAGCTTGGACCGCAGAGCTTTCATTGAGTCGAGTATTCTCGCGGCCGCGGGTCTCGCGGTCGGGGGCGTGCCGGTCGGCGCGCTTGCTCAGGACCGGCGCCTGACCACCATCGGCGGCACGGCGGCGACGCGAGCCGGCCGTGTGCGCGGGCTATTGAAAGACGGCGTGCAGCAATTCTGGTGCGTGCCTTACGGCGCGCCGACGGGCGGTGCGAACCGTTTCATGCCGCCGCAAGCGTCTTCGCCCTGGTCCGGCGTGCGCGATCATTTCGAGATCACCTACGCGGCACCGATCGCGCCGGACGCGCGTGAGCCTGCGCCGGTCGTCACGGCGCTCAACCGGCATACGCCGCAGAGCGAGGACTGCCTCACGGTCAACGTATTCACGCCGGGGCTCGACAACGAGCGCCGGCCCGTCATGGTGTGGCTGCACGGCGGCGGTTTCTCGACCGGCTCCGGCAACTATTTGCTCTACGACGGCACGAACTTGGCCAAGAAGGAAGACGTCGTCGTCGTCGCCGTCAATCACCGGCTCAACATCTTCGGTTTCCTGCACCTCGCAGACCTGGGTGGCGAGAAGTGGCGGCAGGCGACGAACGTCGGCATGCAGGACATCGTTGCCGCGCTCGCCTGGGTGCGCGACAACATCGAGGGTTTCGGCGGCGACCCGGAGCGCGTGACGATCTTCGGCCAGTCCGGCGGCGCGGGGAAAACCACCACGCTGATGGCGATGCCCTCGGCACGAGGCTTGTTTCATCGCTCGGTGGCGCAGAGCGGCTCGGCCTTTCGCGGCACGACCGCGGCCGATGCGAGCGAGGGCGCCGAGCGCTTCTTGCGTAAGCTCGATTTGCAGAATGACGAGCTCGACCGGCTGCAGAGCCTCGACTTCCGCGCCATCCAGGCGGCCTATTACAGCGCACCGCCGATCGAGCGGCTCGGCAGCGGTCCGGTCATCGACGGCAACATTTTGCCGCGCCATCAATGGGATCCGACGGCGCCCGCGTATTCGGCCGATGTGCCGTTCATGGCGGGCTCGACGGAAACCGAGAACGGCTGGGTGGGTCCGCCGCCCTATGAGCTTTCGGACACCGACATGCTCGACCGGTTCACGACGCGGCTCGCGAACAGCGATGCGGCCGAAGGACGGCGGCTAGTGGATCTCTACAAGCGGCTGCATCCGGAGATGCGCAACCAAATGCTCTGGCTCACCGCCGAATCGGACGACACGCGGCGCTTCAGTGCGCAGGAGCTTTGCCGTCTCAAGCACGAGCAGGGCGGGGCGCCGAGCTATCTCTACTTTTTCGATTGGCACTCGCCCGTGCACGACGACCGCATGGGGTCGTATCACACGCTCGACATTCCGTTCGTGTTCTACAACATGGATATCGGTGCGTCGATGATGGGCGCGGCGCAATCGCGCTACGAGCTCGGTCACGTGATGAGCGCCGCCTGGGCGGCGTTCGCGCGCGGCGGTGACCCGAATCACGCCGACATGCCGCATTGGCCCGCGTTCGAGCCGAACGAGCTTCCCACGATGATGTTCGGCGAGCGCGTACGAGTGGCGAAGGATCCGAATCGGGAAGCGCGCCTCGAGCTCGCGGAGTTGCGACGCAAGCGGCCGTCATAATTCCCCTGTAGGAGCGAGCTTCGCTCGCGATTAAGCCGAGATCGCGAGCGAAGCTCGCTCCTACAAACCGTCGTCGACCTTGACGTTCTCGGGCGCGAGCGTGAGCCCGGAGGCCTTGGCTTGCTCGAGCAACAACACTGCGAAATCGCAATCCGTGTGTCCTGCTTGCACTGCCTTGTCGACGATGTCGCGCGTGAGCTGGGTGAGGGGCAGCGGAACGCCGAGCTCCTTGCCCGCCTTGAGGCCGAGATCGAGGTCCTTACGCAGCAGCACCGGCGTGAACGTGGGCGTCAAGTCGAGATTCACGAACGCCGGTGTCTTGTAGCGCGTGAAGGCCGAGCCCATGACGCTCGAGTTCATGAATTCGAGAAACGCATGCCGCGGCACGCCGCGTTTCTCCGCGAGCACGGTAATCTCGGCGAGGCACTGCGTGACGACGCCGAGCATGAGGTTGTGGCAGATCTTGACCATGCGCGCGACCTCGCCTTCTCCGACATAGGTCACGCCGGCGCCGAGCGCCGCGAGATAAGGCTCGGCGACCTCGTAAGCCGCGCGCGGCCCCGACGCGACGATCGTGAGCTTGCCGGCCTTCACGACTTTGGCATTGCCGCTCACGGGCGCCGACAGCATCGCCGTGCCGTGCTTGGCCGCGAGCGCGCGCACTTCCGCCGACGCTTCCTCGGAAATCGTCGAGCAGTCGACGAGGAGGCGCGGCGATTGCGTTTCTCCAAGCACGCCGTCGGGACCCGAAGTCACGGCGATGAGGTCATTCGAGGTGGATACGGTGCTGAAGACGATGTCACGGTCGCGCAAGTCGCGCGGCGAATCGACGATGCGCGCGCCGAGCTCGGCGAGCGGTTCGACTTTGCTGCGCGTGCGGTTGTAGCAGGCGATGTCGCAGCCCGCCGAGAGCAGACGCTTGGCCATCGCGTGGCCCATGCGTCCGCCGGCGCCGATCCAGCCGAGCGTGTGGGCCCGGAGATCCATTAGATTTCGCGGAACCAGTCGGTCTGCTCGAGCAGCTTGCGCGTGCGATCGAGGAAGGCCGCGGAATACGCGCCGTCGACGGCGCGATGATCGAAGGATTGCGCAAGGATGCCGACGGGCCGTATCGCTATCGAGTCGCCGTCGGGATGCTCGACCACGACCGGTTTCTTGCGCACGCCGTCCGTCGATAGGATCGCAACCTGCGGCTGGTTGATGATCGGCGCCGTGATCAACGTGCCGAACGTCCCCGAGTTCGAGAGCGTGTAAGTGCCGCCCGCGAAGTCGTCGGGCTTGAGCTTGCCCGCGCGCGCGCGACCGGCGACGTCTTGAATCGCGCCCGCGACCTGCGTCACCGAGAGAGATTCCGCGCGCTTGATGACCGGCGCAACGAGCCCGTCGCCGCCGAGATCGACGGCGATCGCGAGATTGACGTGCGCGTGCAAGAGCAGCGCGTCGTCTTTGACGGTCGAGTTCAGTTTCGGGAACTCGCGCAACGCCGCGCAGACGGCATGGGCGATGAACGGCAAATAGGTCAACGAGTAGCCGTGCTGCGCGCGCCATGACTCGCGCACGGCTTTGCGCACGCGATCGACGCCGCTGAAATCGACCTCGACGGCTTGCAGCACGTGCGGGCTCGTCGCTTTCGATTTGACCATGTGCTCGGCCGTCAAGCGCCGAATGCGATTGAACGGCACGGTGGTTCCCGGCGCGGGGGCTGGGGACGGCGCGGCAGCGGGACGCGGGCTCGCGGCCGCAGATGCCCCTTCGCGCAAGGCCTGCGGCTCGACCGGCGCTGCCGGCGTCGCGCGCGCTGTCGGCACGGCCGCGATGGGCGCGGGCTCGACCGCAAGCTCGGGCTCGCCACCGCGGGTGCCGAGGTAATCGACGACGTTGCGGCGCGTGACGCGGCCGTTGCGCCCGGTTCCCGCGATCGCTTGAACGTCGAGCTGATGCTCGGCGACGAGGCGCCGGACGGCCGGCGACAAGCGCTGTATGTCGCTGCGCTCGAGCGCGCTCGGATTCGATGTGCGCGCAGGCGACGCGACTGCCTGCACGCCCTGCGGGGCGGCCGCGGCCGGCGCATCGGTCCCCTGTAGGAGCGAGCTTCGCTCGCGATCTTCGTTCCGGGCTGTCGCGATCTCGCCTTCGACCTCGATCACGGCGAGCACCGTGCCGACGCCCACGGTTTGCCCGGTTTCGACGAGGATCTTCGCGAGGCGTCCGGCACGTGGCGCTGGGATTTCCATCGAGACCTTATCGGTCTCGACGTCGAGCAGTATCTCGTCGGCGGCGACGCGGTCACCGACCTGCTTATGCCACGCCGCGATCGTGCCTTCGGTCACTGTTTCGCCGAGCTGCGGCATCAAGACATCCACGAGGCCCCCCTGATTGTCTCAGTCGACCAGGCGCCTGACCGCGGCGACGATCTTTTCCGTGTTCGGCAGCTGCGCGTCTTCGAGGCTGTTGGCCGCGGCCAGCGGCACATGAGGCGTAGTGACGCGCACGATCGGGCCGTCCAAGCTCCAAAAGAGCTCTTCCGCGACGATCGAGGCGATTTCCGCACCCCACCCACAGAGCCGAGGATTCTCTTCCACGGTGACGAGCCGCCCGGTCTTTTCGATCTCACCGAGGATCGTTTGCGTGTCGAGCGGCACAAGCGAGCGCACGTCGACGACGGTCGCCGATATCCCATGTTGTGCCTGCAACTCTTCGGCTGCCTGGAGCGCGCGCGGTACCATGAGCGCAAGCGCGACGATCGTGACGTCGCTGCCGGTGCGGAGCACGTTGGCTTTGCCGAGCTCGACGACGTGCTCGTCGTCCGGGACTTCGCCTTTGGTTGCGTACAGTGACTTTTGCTCGAAAAACAAAACGGGATCCGGATCGCGAATCGAGGCGGCGAGCATGCCTTTGACGTCGGCCGGCGTCGAAGGCGCCACGACCTTGAGCCCCGGCACCGCCATCGCCCAATTCTCGACGCTCTGCGAATGCTGCGCGCCAAACCGCGAGCCGCCGCCGTTGCCGGAGCGGATCACGAGCGGAAGGCTGACCTGGCCGTCCGTCATGTAGCGCGTCTTGGCGATCTCGTTGGCGACGATGTCCCAGCAGACGGCGAAGAAATCCGAGAACATGATTTCTGCAACGGGCTTGAGACCCGTCATCGCGGCGCCCATCGCCGCGCCCAAGATCGCCTGCTCGGAAATCGGCGTGTCGCGAACGCGTTGCGGGCCGAACTCCTCGAGCAGACCCACGGTCGCTTTGAAGACGCCGCCGGCGCGGGCGACATCTTCGCCTAAAAACACGACATTCCGGTCGCGGCGCATTTCTTGCGCCATGCCGGCCGCCACGGCTTCCCGATACGTCAGTTGCGCCACGCCGCGCCCCCGTCGGCCCAGACGTCGATGCCGGCGATGCCGACATCCGGCGGCGGCGCGTTGCGCGCCTCCTCCGTTGCACGGTCGATCTTCGCCTGCGTCTCCGTTTCGATCGCTAAAAGCTCCGCTTCCTCGAAGCTGTGCTCCAACAAGCGCTTGCGGTAGCGCGCAATCGGGTCCTTGCCGAGCCACTCCTTGACCTCGGCGTCGGGCCGGTACTTGCCGGGATCCGCGCGCGAGTGACCGCCGTGGCGATAAGTCTCCGCCTCGATGAGACTCGGCCCGCCGCCGCGGCGCGCAACGTCGAGCGCGCGCAGCGCGGTCTTGTACACGGTTTCGACGTCATTGCCGTCGATGAGGACGGGCTCGAGGCCGTAGGCGCTCGCACGATCCGCGGCCGGGTGCTCGACGGCGGTGACCTCGTAGATCGACGTGTACTCCATGTACAGGTTGTTCTCGCAGACGAACACGACCGGCAGCTTCCAGATCACCGCGAAGTTCAGCGCTTCGTGAAATGCGCCGATGTTCGTCGTGCCGTCACCGAAGAAGCACACGGCCACCTGGTCGGTGCCGCGGTACTGCGCCGACCACGCCGCGCCGGCGGCGATCGTGAGGTGTGCGCCGACGATCGCATACGAGCCCATGGCGCCGTGCTCGACGCTCGTCAGATGCATCGAGCCGCCCTTGCCGCGCATGAGCCCGGCCGAGTTACCCATGAGCTCGCCCAAGATCGCCGTCATCGACACGCCGCGCACGTACGTGTGGTTATGGCCGCGGTACGTACAGAACGTATAGTCGCCGGGTCGCATCGCGACGCCGAACGCGGCGGCGATGGCCTCTTGCCCGAGCGCCAAGTGGCTCGTGCCCTTGATGAGGTTCTGCATGAACAAGTCGTAGGCGCGTTTCTCCAGCGCCCGGCACTCGACCATCGTGCGATAGAGCTTGAGACGGATTTCGGGGCTCACCAGAGCCTGCGGCTGCCTCGTGGTAGCCGCAGTGTTCGTCGAATATGCATCCACTGCGTGATTCTAACGTACTCGCGCGGCGTTCTCCTACCCGCCGAGCCGTGCAGCGAGGCAGATGCCGGGTCTATATAATCGACCGCACAACGACAAGGGGGAGAGCGGCGATGGTCGAATCGAGGCGGGCCCTGCGCTTGGTAGGCGTGATCATCGCGGCGGCGCTGATCGCGGGCTGCGGGGCCGAGCAGCAAGAGCGCTACGTGATCAAGTTCCCGCACGTCACCGCGCCTGCGACGCCGAAAGGCCAAGCCGCGCAGCGGTTCAAGGAATTGGCCGAAGCCCGTTTCCCGGGGCGAGTCTCCGTCGAGGTCTATCCTTCCGGCCAGCTTATGGAAGACAGCGACTCCCTCGAGGCGCTCGCGTTCGGCGAGATTCAGATGATCGCCGTTTCGTTGTCGGTATTCGACCGGCTCACGACGCGTTTTCAAGTTTTCGACTTGCCGTTCCTGTTTCCGGACATCGAGTCCGTCGAGCGCTTTCAACGTTCCCCCACGGGACGGATGCTGCTCGACGCGCTTCAGGACGAGGGCATGATCGGGCTCGCGTTCTGGCACAACGGTATGAAGCAGCTCGGCGGTCCACGGCCGCTCAAGCAGCCGAGCGATGCGGCCGGCCTCAAGTTCCGCGTCATGGAGTCGGACATCCTGCAGGCGCAAGTTCAGGCGTTCGGCGGCACCCCGCAGAAAATGGCTTTTGGCGAGGTCTATCAGGCGCTGCAAACAGGTGCCGTCGACGCGCAGGAGAACACTTGGTCGAACATGTACTCGTCGCGTTTCTACGAGGTTCAGCCGTACATCACCGCGACCAATCACGGCTACATCGGCTACTTCGTCGCGGTGAATCGCAGGTTCTGGGAATCGCTCCCGGAGGATGTGCGCGTCGGTCTCGAAGAGATCGTTGCGGACGTTACGGAATGGAACAATGTGCGCTCGGCCGAAATCAATGCCGCCGATCGCCGGAGCATCGCCGATTCAGGCCGCAGTGAGATCGTCGAGCTCACGCAGCCGGAGCTTCAGGCCTGGCGGCAGACGATGACGCCCGTGTGGGAGCAGTTTCGCGACGTGATCGGTTCCGATCTCATCGACGCGGCAGAAAGCAGCGCGACCGTCCCGTAGCCGCGAACGCTCATGCGAATGCGTTGGGACGGGATTCTCGATCGCGCTGAGGAGGCGTTCCTCGCGCTCAGTCTCGCGTTCATGACGATCGTGACGTTCGTTCAGGTCGTGCTTCGTTATGTCTTCGATACGGGGTTCGTCTGGCATCTCGAAGCGACGACCTACGCGTTCGGCTGGCTCGTCCTCGTCGGCATGAGCTACGGCGCTCGGACGAACACGCACATTGCCGTCGATCTTCTGAGCACGAGGCTCAAGCCGCGCGCTGCGCGCGCGGTCGGTGCGGTCGCGCTGCTTGCAAGCCTCGCGTATTGCGCGCTCATGATTTACGGCAGCGGTGTCTTCGTCGATCGCTTGATGACCTTGGGCAACGACGCGCGCGACATTCCGCTGCCGCGCTGGCTTTTGACCGGAATCATGCCGATTGCGTTTGCGCTGCTCGGAGTGCGCTTGCTGCAAGCCGGGTGGAGGATGTTCGCCGCCGCGCAGGATCGCGGGGCGGCGCGATGAGCGCGCTTTTCCTCGTCGTCGTTCTCTTCGCTTGCCTGCTGCTCGGCGTGCCCGTCGCGATCTCGCTGGGGCTCGCGAGCATCGGGACCATGGTCTTCTTTGCCGATCAGTCGCTGGTCTCGCTCGCGCAGCGGTTCTTCGCGACGATGCAGGTTTATCCGTTGCTCGCGATCCCGTTCTTCGTGCTTGCCGGAACGCTGATGACGACCGGCGGCACGGCCAGACGCATGATCGCTTTCGCCGACGCGCTCGTCGGGCACTTCCGCGGCGGGCTGGCGATGGCGGCGCTGCTCGCGTGCGCGTTCTTCGCCGCCGTGTCCGGATCGTCGCCGGCAACAGTTGTTGCGGTCGGCTCGATCATGATCGCCGGCATGGCGAGCTCGGGTTACACGCGCGCGTTCGCGGCAGGTTTGATCTGCAACTCGGGAACGCTCGGCATATTGATTCCGCCGTCGATCGTCATGGTCGTGTACGGCGCCGTCACCGAAACCTCGGTCGGGGATCTTTTTCTTGCCGGCATCCTGCCCGGTGCGCTGTTGACGCTCGTGCTTCTTGCGAGTGTCGCCGTCGTCGCGCGGCGGCAAGGGATGCCGCGGCAACCGCGCGCCACCTTGAGGAAGCTCTTGCGCACCGGCCGCGAGGCTTTCTTTGGGTTGGCGCTCGTCGTCGTCATTCTCGGCGGAATCTACTTGGGCGCCTACACGCCGACGGAGGCGGCCGCGGTCTCTGCAGTCTACGCATTCGTGATCTCGGTGTTCGTCTATCGCGACATTCGCCTCGTCGACATCGCGCGGGTTTTCAAAGAGAGCGCAGCGACGACAGCGATGCTCATGTTCATCATCGCGAACGCGTATTTGTTCGCGTTCGTGCTGACGACCGAGCAAATACCGCAAATGGCGTCGGCATGGATTGCGGATCAGGGGTTGCCGCCGTGGGGGTTCCTGCTGGCGCTCAACTTGCTCATGCTGCTCGCCGGCAGCTTCATGGAGCCGACCTCGGTGATTCTCATTCTCGCGCCGATCATGCTGCCGATCGCGGTCGAGCTCGGCATCGATCCGATTCACCTAGGGATCATCATGACGGTCAACATGGAAGTCGGGCTCGTGACGCCGCCCGTCGGCTTGAATTTGTTCGTGACGGCGGGCGTGGCGGAGCTCCCGATGACGGCCGTGATCCGTGCCGCGGCGCCTTGGCTGCTAGTGCTCGTCTCGGTATTGATCGTCATTACCTACGTGCCGCAGATCTCGCTCATCGTGCCCGAGTGGGTGCGCGCGCCGACGGCCGCCCTCTCGTAGGAGCGGCCTTAAGGCGAATGGCACTTACTTAAGCCGCCACGATTTGAACCGAGCGGGCCAAGTGGTTGAGGCGTAAAGAAGAAGGCTG
>Ga0209320_10000365_pt1 | contig 23426 bp, 25 predicted proteins | sample Rifsed13ft4_FD_184008 | JGI IMG/M metagenome (GOLD analysis project Ga0209320, IMG submission 184008) | Soil microbial communities from Rifle, Colorado, USA - sediment 13ft 4 (version 2) | ecosystem: Environmental > Terrestrial > Deep subsurface > Rock core/Sediment | place: Rifle, Colorado... | reverse complement strand
CTGGCCGTGCTCGCAGTGTCTCTCGGACCTGTCGCGATCGGCGCAGCGCTCAAGGTCGGCATGGAGTAGGGTGGAGCGATGAAATTGCCGCGCTGGTTTCACTTGTTGGGCTCGTCTCCTTACGTCTACCGCCTCGCGGGGCGCTTGAGCCCATGGCTCGGTGCGGTCGGTTGCGGCCTCATTGCCGTCGGCGTTTTCTGGGGCCTCGTCATCGCCCCGCCGGACTACCTTCAGGGGGACGCCTCCCGAATCATCTACATCCATCCCCAGACGGCCTATGTCGGCATGCAGGCGTATGTGGTGCTGGCCATTGCGGCGGCCATCGGGTTCATTTGGCGGCTCAAGCTCGCCCATGCGGTGGCCGTGAGCGCGGCGCCGATCGGCGCGTCGTTCACGCTCTGCGCGCTCGTGACGGGCTCGATTTGGGGGGCGCCGACGTGGGGCACGTTCTGGGAATGGACGGACCCGCGCATCATGTTCGAACTATTGTTGTTGTTCTTGTTCTTAGGTTACATGGCGCTGCGCGCGGCGTTCGAGGATCGGGACAAGGCCGACCGGGTCAGTGCGATTCTCGGCGTCGTCGGTGTCGTGAATGTGCCGATCATCCATTATTCGGTGCTGTGGTGGAACACGCTCCATCAGGGCCCGACGATCATGAAGTTCGACGAGCCTTCGATGACCACCGATATGTTGATTCCCTTCCTGCTCACGATGTTCGGCTTCATGGTTTTCTTTTATTGGTTGTTGCTCAAACGGCTGCAGGCGGAGATCGTCGACCGGGAGCAAGGCACGCGGTGGCTGCACGAGCTCGTAACGGAGAGCAACCCGTGAGCGAGTTCCTATACATGGGCGGCTATGCGCCCTACGTTTGGTCCGCGTATGGCATTACACTGGCAGCGCTGGTGCTGAACGTCTGGTGGATCCGTCGTCTACACCGGCGCGGCCTCGAGCAGGCGCGGAACTCCGTCGAGCAGGTCGACTCCGCTCGGCAGGCAACAGTGAGGCAAGTATGACGACTCCGCGACGACGACGAATGTGGCTCTTGGGCCTCGTGCTCATCGGTGTCGTCGTCTCCGTCGGTCTCGCCTTGCGCGCGTTCGAAGAGAACATGTTGTACTTTTTCAGCCCATCGCAAGTCGTCGCCGGCGAAGCGCCCACGGAACGGGCTTTCCGGCTCGGCGGGTTGGTGCTCGAGGACAGCGTGGCGCGTGAGCAGGGCAGCCTGACGGTCGAATTCGTCGTGACCGACAACGTGCATTCGGTTCCGGTTCAGTACACGGGTGCGCTTCCCGATCTCTTTCAGGAAGGAAAGGGCGTCGTGACGCTCGGCCGTTTCGACGCGAACGGCGATTTCATCGCCGAGCAAGTGCTCGCGAAGCACGATGAGAACTACATGCCGCCCGAGGTGGCCGCGGCGCTCGACAGGGCCGCGCAAGCCGAGCGCGGCGCCGGTCCACGATGATCCCAGAGTTCGGCCAATTCGCGCTCGTGCTCGCTCTCACGCTGAGCCTGATCCAGGCGGCGCTGCCGCTCGCGGGCGCACACTACGGACGCTCGGACTGGATGGCCCTCGCGCGACCCGCGGCCGCGGGTCAATTCGTGTTCGTCACGTTTGCGTTCGCGATCTTGGCTTACGCGTTTTTCACCGACGACTTCAGCGTGCGGTTCGTCGCGGCGAACTCGCACTCGCAATTGCCGGTCGCCTACAAGTTCACGGCCATTTGGGGCGGCCACGAAGGCTCGATGCTGTTTTGGCTGCTCATGCTCGCGCTGTGGACGTTTGCCGTCGCTTGGGGAAGCGCGTCGCAGCCGCTCGAGCTCTCGAGCCGCGTCCTCGGCGTGCTCGGCATCGTCAGCGCCGGCATCCTGTCGTTTACGCTCTTCACGTCGAATCCATTCGACCGTTTGCAGCCGGCGCCCTTCGACGGCAACGATTTGAACCCCTTGCTCCAAGATCCCGGGATGCTCATGCATCCGCCGACTCTCTACCCCGGCTATGTCGGCATGTCGGTACCGTTCGCGTTCGCCGTCGCGGCGCTATTGAGCGGCCGTATGGATAAGGAGTGGGCGCGTTGGATGCGTCCTTGGACCGTCGCGGCGTGGATCTTCTTGACCGTCGGCATCACGCTCGGCAGCTGGTGGGCCTACTACGAGCTCGGTTGGGGAGGGTGGTGGTTCTGGGACGCCGTCGAAAACGCGTCGTTCATGCCGTGGCTCATGGCGACCGCGCTGATTCATTCGCTCGCGGTGACCGAAAGGCGCGGCATCTTCAAAAGCTGGACCGTGTTGCTCGCTATCTCCGCGTTCTCGCTGAGCTTGCTCGGCACGTTTCTGACGCGTTCCGGCGTCTTGATCTCGGTGCACGCATTCGCATCCGATCCCGCCAGAGGCGCATTCATTCTGATGCTGATCGCGCTTTTCTCGGGCGGCGCGTTCGTGTTGTATGCCTGGCGTGCCAGGCTCATGGTCGCCGAAGGCGGGTTCAAGCTCTTGTCTCGCGAGGCGTTCCTGCTCTCCAACAACATCCTGTTGGTCGTCGCCACGGGCGCGATCCTGTTGGGCACGCTTTATCCGCTGTTTCTCCGTAATCTCGATCTCGGCGAGATTTCGGTCGGCCGGCCGTACTTCGACTTCGTGTTCTCGATGCTCATGCTGCCGTTGGCCTGGTTGCTCGGTGTCGGCATGCACGCGGCTTGGAAAAAGGTGCCCGCTGAGGCGCTGCGACGGCGCCTCATGTGGCCCGCGGCGATCGCAGTCGCATTCGGCGTGACGTTGCCGTGGCTCCTGTTCGGGCGTGCTTCCGTGCTCACGATGGTCGGCGTCGTGACGGGTTTTTGGGTCGTCGCGAGCGCGCTGCTCGATCCCCTGGCGCGACTCAAGCGCGGCGCGAAGGGCGTCGGTCTCACGCGGGGTCACTGGGGCATGGTGTTGGCTCACCTCGGTGTCGGTTTCTTCATCGTGGGTGCAACCGTGACGACGGCCTACAACGTCGAAACCGATCGTGCCGTGTCGCCCGGGGACCGGTGGGAAACCGCGGGCTTTGAGATCGTCTTTCGCGGCACGCGGCCCGTCGAGGGTCCGAACTATGTCGCCGACGAGGGTGAATTCGAGCTATATCGGGGCGGGGAGCTCTTGACCGTGCTGCATCCGCAGCGGCGCCAGTATCGTGTGCAGACCGCGCCGATGACCGAGGCCGGCATTCACGCATCCATGCACCGCGACATTTTTGTCGCGCTCGGCGATCCGCTCGGCGGCGGAGCGTGGGCCGTGCGCGTGCGCGTCAAGCCGTTCATCCGCTTTGTCTGGCTCGGCACGCTCGTCATGGCGTTCGGCGGCTTGCTCGCCGCCACGGATCGCCGCTACCGGCAGCGCGCGAAGGCGCCGGCAGCCGGTCTCGTCCCGGCCTCCAGTGCCCGAGAGGCATGACGATGTGGCGTTACTTCATTCCCGTCGCGTTGCTGTTCGTACTTGCGGGCTTCTTTTGGCGCGGTCTATACATGGATCCGGGCGCGATCACGTCCCCCCTCATCGGCAAGCCGGCGCCCGCGTTCAGCTTGCCGTCCGTCCGCGATCCGGGAGTATTGGTGAGCTCTGAGGACTTGGCAGGCGAGGTCGCGCTCGTGAACGTCTGGGGCACCTGGTGCGTCGAGTGCCGGCACGAGCACGCGTTCTTGCTCGAGATCGAGAAGAGCGGTGTGCCGATCTATGGCCTGAACGTCAGGGACGACCGCGCGAGCGCCGTCGATTGGCTCGAGCGCCTCGGCGATCCCTACGTCGATTCCGCTTTCGACGAGGATGGCAAGGTGGCGATCGACTGGGGCGTCTATGGCGCTCCGGAGACGTTCTTGATCGGCCGCGACGGCACGATCTTGCACAAGCACATATCGCCGCTCACGCCGACCGTCTGGCGCGAGGATTTCCTGCCGCTCATCGAGAAAGAATGCGGAGCGCTGCCGTGCCCGCGCGCCGGCGAAGGTTGATGCCGCGGCTCGTCTGCTTGCTCGGGCTCTTGTGCGTAGCGTCGGCGGCGCGCGTCGAAACCGTCCCGACGATCGACGACCCGGAGCTCAACGCGCGCTATCAGACCCTGATCCGCGAGGTCCGTTGCCTCGTTTGCGAGAACCGCTCGATCGCCGAGTCCCCGACCGACGCCGCTCAGGAGTTGAAGCGTGTGATTCTCGAGATGATCGTCGCCGGGAAAACCGACGCCGAGGTCGCCGAATTTCTCGCCGCGCGCTACGGCGATTCGATTCTGTACCGCCCGCCCGTGCAACCGAACACCTGGGCGCTCTGGGGCGGCCCGGGCGCGCTCTTGTTGCTCGGCGCATACGTCTTCGCGCGCATCGTTCGCGCTCGCGCGCGTCAGCCCATCGAAGAGGACGACATCGAGTGAGCGGTTTCTGGGCCGGGGCCGCAGTGCTCACGATCCTGGCGCTCGCCTTCTTGCTGCTGCCGCTCTTCGGCGAACGCCGGCGCAATGGTCGCTGGTCGGCGTTCGCGGTGCTCGCATCGTTGGCGACGATTCCCGCCGCCGTCAGCGTCTATCTTGCCGTCACGAGCTTCGACCCGGATGCGGGGCTCGGTGCATCGCCCGAGGAACGTGCAATGGTCGCGCGCCTCGCCGCGAAGCTCGTCGACAATCCCGACGACGTCGCCGGTTGGCGGCTGCTCGGCCGCAGCTACATGGTGCTCGGCGAGTACGGTCTCGGGCGCCAGGCGTACATCGAAGCCTGGAACCGCACGCCGGCACCCGATAACGACCTCAAGCTGTCGCTCGGCGAGGCGCTGTTTCTGACCGATCGCGCGAGCATCACGGGCGACGCGGGGCGGCTCATCGAGGAAGTGCTCGCGGCCGAGCCCGACAATCAACGCGCCTTGTGGTACGGCGGGCTCGCCGCGGCGGAGACGGACCGCTTCGACGTCGCGCGGGCGCGCTGGACGCGGTTTCTCGCGTTCAATCCGCCCGAGGAGGTTGCGGGCACCATCAGGACGTTACTGGCGCAGTTGCCCGAGACTTCGGCGGCGTCCGGTGCCGGCGATGCCGCTCAGAATCGCGGCGAGACGCCGCTCCCACAAAGTTTCTCGCTCGAGCTTAAGATCAGCGTCGCCGCGGGGATGCCGTTGGAAACGGTCGGCCCGGGCGCGGCATTGTTCGTATTCGCCCGCGCGCCCGGCGAGCGCGCCCCGGTCGCGGTCGTTCGTCAATCGGTGGACGCTTTGCCCGGCACATTCGCGTTGAGCGACGCGAACGTCATGATCGCGGGCCGGTCGCTCGCGAGCTTCCCGGAGCTCTCGCTGGTCGCCCGCATCTCGTTGTCCGGTCAGCCCGCAGAGCAATCGGGCGACCTCTACGCCGAGATGACCTACCGCCGGGGCGATGACCCTAAGGTTGCGCTCGTCATCGATCGAGTGGTCCCATGAGCGCATGCCGGAGCTCCCCGATATCACCGTGTACATCGAGGCGCTACGCGAACGCCTGATCGGCGCGCGTCTCGAACGCGCCGAGATCGTACGTCCGTTTTTGCTGCGCACGGTCACGCCTGTCATCGACGAGTTCTACGGCCGGCGCGTGCGATCCCTCGAACGCTTGGGCAAGCGCATTGCGATCGGTTTCGAGAACGACTTGTGGCTCGTTCTGCACCTCATGATCGCGGGACGTCTGCACTGGCAGCGCGATCCCTCGGGACGGCGGCGAGCCGACACTGCCGCGGCTTTCGAGCTCGACACAGGCACGCTGGTTCTCACGGAAGCAGGCTCCAAGAAGCGCGCTTCGCTGCACCTCGTTCGCGGCGCCGCGGACTTGCGCGCCCACGATCCGGGCGGCCTCGAAGTCCTCGAGGCGGATTTTGCGGCGTTTTGTGCCGCGCTGACGCGCGAGAATCACACACTCAAGCGTGCCCTGACGGATCCCACGATTCTGTCCGGCGTCGGCAATGCGTACTCGGACGAGATCCTGCACCGCGCGCGTCTCTCGCCGGTATCATTGACGACGAAACTGTCGCGAGCGGAACTCGAGCGCTTATATGCGGCGACGCAGGCGACGTTGCATGAGTGGCTCGAGCGCTTGCGGGCGGCGAGCGCCGGGGAATTTCCGCGCGGCGTGACCGCTTTTCGCGAGGGCATGGCCGTCCATGGCCGGTACGGTGAGCCATGCCCCGTGTGCGGGACGGCCGTGCAAAGAATTCGCTATGCGAGCAACGAAACGAACTACTGTCCCCGCTGCCAAACCGGTGGACGCCTGTTGGCGGATCGCTCGCTCTCGAGGCTGCTCAAAGGCGATTGGCCGCGCACCGTCGATGAGCTCGAAAGGCGCAATGGGTGAGGACGCATGGAACGCTGGCCGCGAGTAATCGCGCACGCGGACATGGATGCGTTCTATGCGTCCATCGAGCAACTCGACGATCCGGCGCTGCGCGGTAAGCCGCTGCTCGTCGGACCGAACAGCAACCGCGGCGTCGTCCTGACGGCGAGCTACGAAGCAAGGCCCGCGGGCGTCGGCAGCGCAATGCCGATGGCGCTCGCGCGCCGGCGTTGTCCGGAAGCCCTCATCGTCCCGCCGCGCTTCGAGCGCTATCGCGAAATCTCGCGAATGGTCATGGAGGTGTTCGCGGATTTTTCGCCGGCCGTCGAGGCGCTGAGCCTCGACGAGGCATTCTTGGACATGACGGGCAGCGCGCATATCTTCGGCGCGCCGCACGTGTTCGCGCGCAAGCTCAAGGACGCCGTCGCCGATCGTACCGGCGGGCTCACGGTGTCCGTCGGCGTCTCCGGCAGCAAGTACGTGGCCAAGGTCGCGAGCTCGCACGGTAAGCCCGACGGGCTCACGGTCGTCGCGCCCGAATGCGCGCGAGATTGGCTCGCCCCTCAGTCGGTCGGCGTGCTGTGGGGCGCGGGGCCCAAGCTTCAAGGGAAGCTCAAAGCACTCGGGTTGGATACGGTAGGGCAGGTGGCCGCGGCCGACCCGCGCAGTCTCGCGGCGGCGCTCGGCAAGGTGGGGCTCCATTTGCATGCGCTCGCCCGGGCCGAAGACCCGCGTTCCGTCGAAGCAGGGCGCGCAGCCAGGAGCTTGAGCTCGGAGCAGACGCTCGAAGTCGACGTGCGATCGCGCGATGAGATCCGCTTTCACTTGCGTCAAGCGGCCGAGAAAGTGGCGCGACGCCTACGCAAGCATGGCTACTTGGCACGAGGCGTGCGCTTGAAGCTCAAGCGCAGCGACTTTCGGCTGCTGACGCGCCAGACCGTGCTCGCGGAGCCGAGTCAAAGCGGCGAGCGCTTGTGGCAAGCATGCGTGGCGCTTCTGAACGAGCTCGACGACACGGGACCGTTCCGTCTCGTGGGTGTCGGCGCGTTCGACCTCGCGCCGGCCGGGGAAGCGACGCAGCTCGACTTGTTGTCGGGCACAGCGGTGCGGGCGCAACGCCTCGAAGCCGTGCTCGACGCGCTCGAAGATCGGTTCGGTCCCGGCGCCGTGCACCGCGCGCGCGAAGAGTTGCGGCCTGCGGTCGTCAAAGCCGACACGAGCCTCGACTTTCTCAAAGTGCCTGCGAAAAAGACCGAGGACTAGGACTCGCGCTCGCGATCGGCGGTGATGCGGCGCGACTCGCTTTCGAGCTCCGCCCAGCGGCTCATGGCGGCTGCAAGCCGCTGCTCGGCGTCCGCGAGCGCCGCCAGGCGTGTGCGCGTGACCTCGTGGCTTTGCGCATAGAAGCCCGACGTCGAAATCTCTGCGTGTGCCGCGGCAATCTCGGATTCGAGCCGCTCGATGACGTCCGGTAGGCCGTCGAGCTCACGCTTGAGCTTGTAGGAGAGCTTTGTCTGCGGCGGTGGCTTGGCGTCGATCGCCTGCACGGGCGTTGCGGGTTGCACAGGATCAAGCTCCTCGCCGACCGCGAGCGCCCGGCCGCGCCGCGCCCAATCACTGTAGCCGCCCGCGTGCTTTTTGACTCTACCGTCGGCCTCGAAGACGAGCACACTCGTGACGACCTCGTCGAGAAAGTGGCGATCGTGACTGACGACGATCAGCGTCCCGCTGTAGTCGGCAAGGCGCCGCTCGAGGGCTTCGAGAGTCTCGACGTCGAGGTCGTTCGTGGGCTCGTCGAGGACGAGGAGATTGGCCGAGCGCGTGAAGAGCTTGGCGAGAATCACGCGGTTGCGCTCCCCGCCGGAGAGGGCCGCAATGGGAGTTCGCGCGCGCTTGGCGCTGAAGAGAAAGTCGGTCAAATAGGCGATGACGTGCTTCTTGCGTCCGTCCAAAGAGATGTAGTCGCGGCCTTCACCGATGGTCTCGGCAACGGTCTTGGTCGTATCGAGCTCACGGCGCAGCTGATCGAAGTAGCCTACCTGGAGATTGGTTCCGAGCTTGACGCTGCCTTTGTCGGGCGTGATTTCGCCGAGCAGTATGCGCAGCAGCGTGCTCTTGCCGACGCCGTTATTGCCGATGATGCCGATTCGATCGCCGCGCATGACGCGCACCGAGAAGTCCTTGAGCAATACGTTGCCGCCGTAACCGTGCGTGATGTTGCGTGCGTCGATGACTTTTCTTCCCGACGACTCGTCGGATTCGTTGATGTGGATGCGCGCCGTCCGCGGGCGAGCGATGCGCGCCGCACGCTGCTCGCGCAGCACGTATAGGGCGCGCACGCGGCCTTCATTGCGGTGCGAGCGCGCTTTGACGCCTTGCCGGACCCATGCCTCTTCCTCGGCGAGCTTCTTGTCGAGCTCGCGGTTCGAGACGTCTTCGTCGACATTCGCTTTGTGCTTCCGGCGCACGTAGTCGAGATAGCCGCCGGGCCAGCTGCGCAGTTGCCCGCGGTCGATGTCGACGATGCGCGTCGCGATGCGCTCGACGAAACTGCGGTCGTGCGTCACGAACAGCACGGCGCCGGGATAAGTACGCACTTTCTCCTCGAGCCATTCGATCGTGCTGATGTCGAGGTGATTGGTCGGCTCGTCGAGCAGGAGCAGCTCGGGATTCGAGACCAGGGCGCGCGCGAGGGCGACGCGTCGCCGCCAGCCGCCCGAGAGCTCGTTCATTTGCTTGTCGCACGGCAGTGCGAGCTGACTCATGATCGAATCGACTTGGGCGTCGAGTGACCATCCGCCCCCGGCGACGATTTCCCGTTCCAATACCTCGAGCTCACGCAGTCGGGCGCGATCGACCTTGGCAACCTCCGTGAGCTCGGCGTATTTCTGGAGGCGGTCGAGCTGCTCGGCGAGGCCCGCCACCACGAAAGCGCGCGCCGTGACTTGCGATTCCGCGGCGAGATTCTGGTCGAGAATGCTTGAGCGTAGCCGCGACGGGCGCTCGATCTTGCCGTCGTCCGGCTCGAGCTCGCCCGTGATGAGCTTGAGCGTCGACGATTTGCCGGAGCCGTTGCGGCCGATGAGGCACACGCGCTCACCGGACTCGAGCGCGAAATCCGCCTCGTGCAGGATCTTTTGGTCCCCAAATGACAAGGAGACACTGGCAAAGCGAATCAGGGGCGTCATGCGCAGCGAATGGTACGTGAGTCGATGGCAGGGGGTCGTGGGCACGATGACACGACGCTACCATGGCGGTAATTTACCATAATATACATTATGCGCTATAGAATGGCGCAACCGGACGCCCGAGCTCGCCATTGCCGAGCGCCCAAGCCCCCGGCCACCCGTTTGGGTGGCCCCGCAATGCACGGCTGCCGGTGTGTCGTTCGAGTCGGTGTCACGGTTCAGGCGAGATTCATGTGGTATGGTTTATCAAGGAACCTGAGAACGTGCTCGTGACCCTAAGAGTATGCGGCCACGCGCGCGATCATGAGGTGAAAGGCATGCGTTCCAATCTACGACGGAAGCTCTGCGTGTCGTTGCTCGCGGCGGCCGTGGGTGTATTCGCGTTCAGCGTCGCCCAGGCGGCCATTTTCGTCAGTGAAAAGGAAATCGAGCGAAAATACCGCGTGGAATGGCTGACGATGAAAAGGCACCTGCCCATCCATCCGAACCGGCATGTGCAAAGCTACGTAACCTGCGTCGCCAGCCGAATCGTCGGCGTTCTCGACGATTCCTACAAGCAGCTGGACTGGGAGGTCATCGTTTTTGACGACGACCAAAAGAATGCCCAGGTTTTGCCGGGCGGCAAGGTTGCAATCTACTCGGGGATTCTCGACGTTGCGGATACTCCGGACGCGCTGGCTGCGGTCATCGGCCACGAAGCTGCGCATTTGACGCAAGGTCATGTTCTCGAACGCGAGCGCCGCGCGGCGCGCGCCGAGACGCTGAGCGTCATCGGCAATGCGGCCACGGGACTCGGCGGCATGATTCGCGAAGGCGTGATGCTGGGGATATTCTTACCGTTCAGTCGCGCCCAGGAGACGGAGGCCGACGCGGTCGGCGTGAACTACATGGCGAAAGCCGGTTACGATCCGCGAGCCGCGCTCTACATGTGGCGCAGAATGTCCGAGGAGCGAGGAGGACCGGCGCCTGAGTTTGCGTCCACTCACCCCGCTCCCGAGACGCGCATGGCCGATCTCGTACCGCATCTGACGTCGGCGCTCCAGGAATACAACGCCGTGCGCGACTCCGGCGTGCGCCCCAATTGTCAGCTATAAGTTAGAGATCCGGCGTTTGCGGCGCTGAAACCGGCGCCTGCTTCTGGTCGGGCGCGGCCTCGGCACCTTGCGCGTCGTCGTTTGCGTCCGCTGCCTCGCCTTCTTCCTCAGGCTCATCGGGAACGGTAATCTCGCCCGTGCCGAACGGCGGCGGCGGCGCCGTGATTTGCTTCTGCACATAAAGCTCGAGCAGCTCGTCGTCCGTCAGCGAAGCGATATCCCGGACGCGGCACGGGTTGCGACCATCCGGGAACTCGTCGCCTCCCGGCGCCGTGCTGAAAGGACCTTCGTCGATGCCGAGATTGCTGTCGCGCGAGCACACGCGCATCAACACGTTGTCCGGCTCTCGTGCCGCGCGCAACGTGTCGGGTCGAAACACCAAGTCGCTGCCCGGAAGAAACGTCAAATCGCAGAAAGCACCCGTGAACTCGACGCGAAACGGGCAGTTCTGATTGCCGACGTAAACCACGAGCGTCGTTTCGTCGACAATCTCGAAGTTGCGCACCTGCTGCTGATTGAAACAATCCGTCGTCTCGCAACGATCGACGGGCTCGTTGCTGACCTGGCTCGTGCTCGTGCAGGCCGCCAGCCACAGGGCGATGAACAATGACGTGCGAACTTTCATCAGGCTTCTCTGGCGCCGCCTTTAGGGCACTCTAGGCCAGTTTCCAAAGGCTGTCCATGAGGAAAATAACCCTACGACGACAATGAATTACGGACGCGCACGGCGATGTCGGGGTGGTCGCAGAACAGGCCGCCGACCGACGGTTCCGCGAGCAAGAGCCGCAGCAGCTCCTCGAAGGACGGTGCCCAATCGGGCACGCGATCGCGGCGCAACGTGTAGGCGAATACGGTGAGCCCGGCGTTGCGCACGATCGACAGCAACGACGACGGCGCCAAGACCGGCGCGCGCCCGCCGCTGCGGTCGACGAGGAGCTCGTACGGCAACCCGACTGCGGCCGCGTAGTCGGCGATCGGCGCGAATATTTCGGGCGTCAACGTCGGCGACGCGGCATCGCTTGCCGGCAGAAGTTGCAACAACTTGAGTCGCGTGCCGAGCTCGGTGCGCATTCTCTTGAGCTCGCGCGAGTCGAAGCATTGGACATAGAGCGGCGATTCATGGTCCCGATACCCGTAGCGACCGAGCTCCCGCAACACGAGTTGGGCGAGATCCACGCCATGCTCGAAGTGCCACCGCGGCTCCTTGATTTCGGGACAAATGCCGGCCAGCCGGCCGCTGGTGGCGTTGAGACCCTGAAGCAGCGCGATTTCCTCGCCGAGCGTGGCGACGCGAAAACGTGCGTCATGCCCCCGAAAACGACCTGCATACAACGGCTCGTCAGTGCCCCTGTGGCGCCGCTCGACGACGCGGAGCTCGCGAATCTCCGCGAGATCGAAATCGATGGCGTAATAGTGACCATCGTCGCGCGCGCGCCCGCGAAACACTTCCGCCACGTCGGTTACGTCGTCGAGAAAAATATCGTGGATGACGATGAGCTCGGAATCGCGCGTCGCGACGACGTCCTGCTCGATGTAATCGGCGCCCATGGCATGCGCCAATACTTTCGCCTCGGACGTGTGCTCGGGCAGATAACCGCTGGCCCCGCGATGGGCGATGACCGACGGACGCGGTTTCATGGTCAGGACATGTCGAATTCGATCACGTCCCAGCGTTTGGTATCCTCGTGACGGGCATGCTTGCGCATTGCATCGACCATCAGCCGCTCGTTCCACTCGACGACTTCCGCGGCCCGTCCCTTCACTTCCTCGGGGATCCTCCCCGTTCCGCCGAATCCGGCCAGCGCCACGATCGGGATGTCGGCGGCTTGCGCGACGTCCATTTGGTAGGCAATCCAGTCGCGGTTTTCGGAGTACATCGAGCTCACAACGATGACGATCTCGGCCGCGCGGATTTGCTCCAGCAACGCTTCCTTCATGGCTTCCTTGCCGCCGGCCTTCGGCATCTCCGGTACGCTGCAGTTCTTGTAGAAAAAATTGCTCGAGCTCTCGAGATACTCGAACACGCGGTGATAGTCGGGATGACTCGAGAACACGTGCGTAACGAATACACGGATCGGGTTTTGTTCCGACATTGAGACCTGTCCCTCGTCGTCGCGCTGACCGGGACCGTACTCCTCGGCGTCCGTATTTGCAATGCACCATGTAATGCTTTCCGGCTATCCCAAATCCTTGCGTGGCGCACGGTTCAATAGGGGTTGCCGTCCGGTAAACTAAGCGGCGCGATGCGGCTATTGCTCTACAACATCTGCTACGGGATCGGGTTCGGCTCGAGCATGCGCTGGCCTCTGCCGGGGGTCGGCTACCTCATGGGCAATCAGGAGAATCTTGAGCGCATCACGACCTTCATCAAGAGCCAGGATCCGGATATCGTCGGGCTCATCGAGGTGGATTCGGGCTCCATTAGAACGCGCAAGGTCAATCAGGCGGAGAGCATTGCGCGTGCTCTTGGCCATTATTCCGTTTATCAATCCAAGTATGGCGTGACGTCGATCAACCACATGGTGCCGATCGTTCGCAAGCAGGGCAACGCGTTCTTGGCCGCACCGCGCGTTCATGGTGAGCGGTTTCACTACTTCGAGAAGGGCATCAAGCGGCTCACCATCGAATTGGAGCTCGAGGAATGCGCGATTTTCCTCGTGCACTTGTCGCTCAAGTATCGGCACCGTCAAGCGCAACTTCGATCCCTGCACGATCTCGTCGTTGCCGCGCCGAAGCCGGCGCTCATCGCCGGTGACTTCAATACGTTTTGGGGCGAGCACGAGATCTACTTGTTCATGAAAGCGGCGGGATTGAAGAGCGCCAACGTGGAGGGATTGCCCTCCTACCCCAGTCGCTCGCCGCGCAAGGAGCTCGACTTCGTTCTCTATGGCAAAGGCATCGAGGTCAAGGGTTTCCACATTCCGAAAGTACAGCTGTCGGACCACCTGCCGCTCATCTGCGATTTCGAAGTCGTTCGTGACAAGCGTGTCGCGGCGTAGGGAGTGAATGTGGCCGCGCCGCCGCTCGAGCATTGGGTCGTCGAGACCGATAGCGTGGGCATCTGTTGGTTGACGCTCGACAAAGCCGATTCCGGCAGCAATACGCTGTCGCAAGACGTCCTCACCGAGCTCGAGCGCGTGCTCGACGCGGCCGTCGGCGGCAAACCGCCCGCGGGGCTCGTCATCAGGTCGGCTAAATCGTCGGGGTTCATCCTCGGCGCCGACGTCGGCGAGTTCGGCGCGCTCCACACAGCTCTGCAAGGAACGCAGGCGGCCGCCCGCGGCCAGCATCTCATGGCACGCATCGCGGCGCTCGATTTCCCCACTGTTGCCCTCATCAACGGCTTTGCATTGGGGGGCGGTCTCGAGCTTGCGCTCGCCTGCGACTATCGCGTCGCCGCGCGCGGCTACGAGCGGACGCTCGGGCTACCCGAGGTGCAGCTCGGCATTCATCCGGGTTTCGGCGGCACCGTGCGCGCCGTCGAGTTGCTCGGCGCGCCGCTGGCGCTCGATCTCATGCTGACTGGACGGCAGCTGTCTCCGCCGGAGGCGTTGCAAGCCGGACTCGTCGACCGAGTGGTCGAGCCGCAAGCCATGCGCGAAGCGGCGGCGGCGCTCATTGCAGCCAGGCCGCGTCGGCGCCGGGCGCCGTGGTACCTGCGCCTGCTCCGCTACGCGCCCGTGCGCGCGTTGATTGCGAATCGAGCACACGCGCGCGTTGCGCGCCGGGCATCCGCGGAGCATTACCCGGCCCCGTTTGCCATCATCGATTTGTGGCGCCGCTACGGCGCGCACGGAGAGGCGGCTTATCGCGCGGAAGTCGAATCCATCGGCCGCCTGCTGGTCACGGCAACCTGCAGGAATCTCGTGCGCGTGTTTCATCTGCGCGAGCGGTTGCGCAATCTTGCGCCGAGGACTTCGACGGTCCAGCGCGTGCACGTCGTGGGAGCCGGCGTCATGGGCGGCGATATCGCCGCATGGTGCGCATTGCGGGGCATGGACGTGACGCTCCAGGATCGAGCAATGGAATACATCACGCCCGCGCTGGAACGCGCGCGCAAGTTGTTCGCGAGCCGCCTCAAAGCGCCGGGCGCGGCGGCGGACGCGGATGCTCGCTTGCAGGCCGACCTCGAGGGTGCGCGAGCGGGCGCGGCGGACCTCGTCGTCGAGGCGATCATCGAGAATCTCGAAGCCAAGGCATCGTTATTTCGGGGCCTCGAGCCGAGGCTCAAAGCGGACGCCGTGGTCGCAACCAATACTTCGAGCATTCGCATCGAAGACATTGCGCCGGCGCTCAGCGCTCCGCAGCGCTTCATCGGCCTGCACTTTTTCAACCCCGTGGCGCAGTTGCCGCTGGTCGAGGTCGTCCGCGGGCCCGACACGGGCGAGGAAACGTTCCGGCGCGCCCTGTCGTTCGTGATTCAAATCGGCAAGCTGCCCCTGCCCTGCCGCAGCTCGCCGGGGTTCCTCGTCAATCGGATTCTCTTGCCGTACATGCTGGAAGCGTTGCGGGCACATGAGGATGGTCATGCGCTCGAGACCATCGACGCGGCGGCGACGTCGTTCGGAATGCCGATGGGTCCGATCGAGCTTGCGGATCGGGTCGGACTGGATATTGCGCGTCATGTCGCCGATATTCTCGGTGCTGTATACGGCGGCGCGGTACCGAAGTTGCTCGCTGCCAAGGTCGACAGCCGCAAGCTCGGAGTCAAGAGCGGCGAGGGCTTTTATAGGTACGTGGAAGGCCGGCCGCAGAAGCGTCGCGACCACCCGCGGCCGAGCCCGGACCTCGAGGATCGGCTCATGCTGCCGCTCGTCAACGAGGCCGTCGCATGCCTTGCCGAGCGGATCGTTGCGGACGCCGATCTATTGGACGCCGGAGTCGTATTCGGGACGGGGTTCGCGCCGTTTCGCGGCGGGCCGATCAACTACGCGCGTCAACGCGGTGTCGAGACATTGGTGCACCGTTTGGAGCAGTTGGCGGAGCAATTCGGGCCTCGCTTTGCACCGCACGCAGGATGGCGCCTGCTCGCCGTTCCAGCGTGAAATCGTTATCAGACCTAAGCAAAGCGGCTATGCTAGACTCGGTTCGGATAAAGGGTAGCACTCGACCTCGCGCCAGAATCCTCGTCGAATGAGTAAACAAGTCGACCTACAGCAACTGAAGACCCTTATCCCCCTGAGTAGCCTCAAGAAGGACAACCTGCAGGCGCTCGTCAAAAAGACCGAGGTCCGCGAAGCGCAACCCGGCGAGCACTTGTTCAATGAGGGCGATACGGGGAAACGCACCGTATACGTATTGAGCGGCAGCGTCGACTTGCGCAAGGGCGACAAGGTCATGACCGCCGTCATCGGCGGCAGCGAGGACTCACGCAATCCACTGGCGCCGCAACTCCCCCGTCACTACACGGCCATCGCTACGACGAGCACTCAGTACATCACGATCGACAGTGATTTACTCGACGTGATGTTGACCTGGGACCAGACGGGACAGTACGAAGTCAGCGAGCTCCAAGGCCATGCCAGTACCGGCGACGATTGGATGACCACGCTGCTGCAGACGAAAGCCTTCCACAAAATCCCGCCGGCGAACATCCAGGCGATTTTCATGCGTCTGCAACAGGTCAACTACAAGGCCGGCGACGTCGTGATCAAGCAAGGCGACGAAGGCGACTACTTCTACGTCATTACGCGCGGCCGCTGCATTGTGACGCGCGAGACGCCGCTCAATAAGGAAGGCATACGCTTGGCGGAGCTCGAGGTCGGCGATACGTTCGGCGAGGAAGCGCTGATTTCTCAGGCGAAGCGCAATGCCACCGTGTATATGGAGACGGATGGCTCGCTGATGCGGCTCGGCAAGCAGGATTTCCACACGTTGCTCAATGAACCGATGCTCGATTGGGTCGACAAGGAGCAGGCCGAGAAAATCGTGGCGAGCGGCGGTCAGTGGCTCGATGTGCGCCTGCCGAGCGAATTCGAGGCGTATCACAACGAGGGCGCGATCAACGTTCCCCTATATTTCATTCGCTTGAAGCTCAAAACGCTGGATCCGGCGGTCAAATATGTCGTGTGCTGCGATACGGGCCGACGCAGCTCTGCCGGAGCGTTCATTCTCAACGAACGCGGGTTTCAAACCTACGTTCTCAAGGGCGGTCTGAATCACAACGAGCTCTAGATGGTGTGGGTGGGCTTGTCGCCGCCGAGCGCGCCGGCGAGATAGTTCTCGATGCGTTTTTGCGTATTGCCTTGATCTTGCTCGCTGAACTGCACGCCGATTCCGGCGGTACGTTTGCCCTGGGCGCCTTTCGGCGTGATCCAGATGACGCGTCCGGCGACTGGAATCTTCTCCTCCTCGCCCATCACGCTCAGCAGCATGAATACCTCGTCACCGAGCTTGTAGCTCGAATTCGTGGGGATGAACAGCCCGCCGTTTTGCACGAACGGCATGTAGGCAAGATACAGAGCGCTCTTGTCCTTGATCGTCAGTGTCAATAATCCGGGTTTGCTCACGGTCGCCCTCGCTCGGGAACGAAGCCAAGTAACAGCACGCGCAGCGCGAGCTCGGCGTTGATGCCACCGCCCTGCTGCTCGCGAAGTCGTTCGGCTGCGGCGAGCTGCTCGAACAGCTTGGCGAGTGTCAGCGCCTGCCATTCATTATGCAATACGGCCCGTCGCGGTTCTGTGATGGGGTTCGAGCGGCTGAGGACGACGCGCGCGCGTACCCCCCGACGGACGCGAGCGATCAGCCAATCGAGGATCGCGGCCAGGTCGCCTTTCTTGAGCCACTCATCGGCGACGCTTTGGGGGTCCCGTTTTCCCTCATAAATAGCATTAAGAGAATCATTTAATTCATTAATAAATAAATGATAGTCTGCTGTATTTTGTTGCGCCACGCGCAACGGGGCAAGCTCGGCTCGCGAGCCTGCCACGGGCCCGCCGGCAGCGACGGCTGCGGTTTTCGGGCCGTGCACGATCAGGGTTTGGCAGCGGCTGCGTATCGTGCTTGGGAGCCGACCGGGCTGCTCGCTCACGAGCAACATGTAGGTTTGCCCTTGCGGCTCCTCGAGCGACTTCAAAAGCGCGTTCGCCGCGGCCGCAGTCATCGCTTCCGCGGGCTCGATCACTAGGACCTTGGCGCCGCCCTGATGGCCCTTCAGGGCGAGCGATTCGATCACGTCGCGTATCTGCTCGATGCTGATCGAGCGTTTGTCCTCCTCGGGAAAGAGCCAATGCAGATCCGGGTGATGGTCCACGGGCTTGTGTCGATCGCTCATCGCCTCGAGTGCCAGTGCCGCGGACAGCTCGGGCGGTGTTTGCGTGCCCACGCGGCCTCGCAGAAGACGGTCCGCGAACACGAGCGCAAGATTGAGCTTGCCGAGACCGGGCGGCCCGACGATCAGCCACGCATGCCCGAGTCGACCGCCGCGGTGCGCGGCTTCGAGCGCAGCAAGCGGCTTGCGCAGCCACGCGCACAACGAGCCCGTCAATGTGCTCAATGCATCAACGGCCATGGCGCGCTCCGAACGATTGCTCGAACGCCTCGATCTCCGCGACGATTTGCCGCTTGACTTGGTCGAGGGGTGCGCTTGCATCCACTACTTTGATGCGTTCGGGTTCCCGGCGTGCGAGGTCGAGATAAGTGCTGCGCACGCGCTCGAAGAAAATGCGGCCTTCGCGCTCGAAGTGATCGTGCGCCCGCCCGCTGATCCTAGCGAGGCCGACGTCGACGGGTGCATCGAGCAACAAGGTGAGGTCAGGCAGCAGCGAACCTTGCACGACGGCGGCCAGGCTCTCCAGGAACGCTCGATCCGCGCCGCGTCCGCCGCCCTGATAGGCCATCGTTGCGTCCGTGAATCGGTCGCAGATCACCCAACGACCCGCGGCGAGCGCCGGCTCGACGACGGCATTGATGTGCAACGCACGCGCCGCAAACATGAGCAGGGCTTCGACCTCGGCGGACAACGCGCCGTGGTCGCCGTCGAGTATCCAATCTCGAAGCCCCTCGCCGAGCGGCGTGCCTCCGGGCTCGCGCGTGAGCACCGCGTCGTGGCCCGACGATTCCACGAAGTCGCCGATGATCGTGAGACAGCTCGATTTGCCGACGCCTTCGGTTCCTTCGAGCGTGATGAATGCCCCGCGCGGCATGGCTAGGGTGTTTGTTGGCGCGTGCGGTCGAGATATCGGCGAACGGCCGCGTTGTGCTCCTCGACCGTCGCCGAGAAGCTATGACTGCCGTCCGGGTCCCCCGTGGCGACGAAATACAACGCACCCGTGAGCTCGGGATTCACGGCGGCTTCCAACGACGCGACACCGGGAAGAGCGATCGGCGTCGGCGGAAGGCCGCGCCGCGTGTACGTGTTGTAGGGTGTGTCGCGCGCGAGGTCGCGGCGTCGCAAATTGCCGTCGAACGCGTCGCCAAGCCCGTAGATCACCGTCGGATCGGTCTGCAGTCGCATACCGCGCTGCAGGCGCCCTTGAAAGACGCCCGAGATCAGGCGCCGCTCGGCAGGCAATGCCGTCTCTTTCTCGATGATGGAAGCGAGAATCAACGCCTCATAAGGGTCGCTCAAGACCGTGTCCGGCGAACGCTCGGCCCATGCCGCATCGAGCCGCTCGACGAGCGCTTCGTGAGCCAGGCGGAGCACCTGCAAGTCCGTCGTGCCCTTGGGGAACACATACGTGTCCGGCAGGAATTGCCCTTCCGGCGGAGTTCCGGGGCTGCCGAGCTCGGCCATGATGTCGGCTGCGCTCATATCGAGGCTGCGCACGGCTGGGTGCGCGCGCACCGCGGTCAGCAAATCCGCAAAACGCCAGCCCTCGACGACGGTGAATTGGTGAAGAACCACGCTGCCTTTGACGAGCATGTCGAGCAGCCCCAGCGGCGTCGTCCCGGGCGGGATTCGGTACTCTCCGGCTTGAATCCGTGTCGCGTCGCCGGTGACGCGGGCATACGCGGTCAGGAAGCGCGGATGCGGCAGCAGATTTCGTTCGCCCAAGTCGGCCGCGAGCTTCGCCAGGGGCGTTCCGACGATCACCTCGAAGGTGTCGCCCTCCGCCGGCAACGTCATGGGTGAGCTCAAGCTTCGCCACATCGTGAACGCGCCGGCGCCGGCAGCGATTGCCGCGACGACGAAACACGCCAAGGCGATGCGGATCGGTCTACTCACGCGGCGCGGTTCCGAGCCGGGCGCCGATACGTCGAGTGACGGGACCGGCGGCGAAGACCTGACCGTCCAAGCGCCGAACGGGGCGCACGCCGAGCAACGCGTTCGTCACGAACACCTCGTCGGCGCGGCGCAGGGCTTCGATGTCCATGTCGATCTCTTCGTACGGCAGGTCGAGGGCGGCGCAGGACTCGAGCACCAGACGGCGCATGACACCGCGGACGCCGCAGCGCTCGATCCGCGGCGTGCAAACCCGGGAACCATACACCGCGAACACGTTGTTGCTCGTGCCGCTGACGACGAGATCGCCGGTGCTCAACAACACGCCTTCGTCGACACCGCGGTTCCGCAATTCTATCTGCGCCATGACCTGTTCCAAGCGGCATAAGTGCTTCAATCCTGCGAGTTTCGGATTCTCGCCGAGGCGCGTCTCGCAAGTGACCATCTCGATCCCGTGAGTGTAGTGCTCTGCAGGCTGCACGGGCCATGGTCCGGACCCGATGATCACCGTAGGCCGGGATTCCGGCGGAGGGCGATAGCCGCGCGCGCCGGTCCCGCGAGTCACGATAAGCTTGATGAGGGCCTTTCCTCGAGGCGGCGTTTGTCGCGCCAGCTGCCGGCGCAAGTCGGCGACTGACAGGCCGGAAATGGCGAGTCGCGCGCAGCCGGCAGTCAGGCGTTCGAGGTGTTGCTCGAGCCACCGGATGCCCCCGTCCTGCGCGGCCATCGTTTCGAACAGACCGTCGCCGTAGGCGAGACCGCGGTCTTCGGGATCGACCCCGGTAGCAGCGCCGTTAACCGACCAACTCCACTGCACTCGCTGTGTGCCTCAGAAGCTCACGCCAAGCTTAGCGTACCAGGGGAGCTCATGCAGAAATGCGCCGACCGCGGTCTCACGGACAGCCGGGCGGCTCAAGGGGGCGTGACGAAAACTACCGTGCCGTTGGTGCCGCCGAAGCCGAAAGAGTTCGACAGCGCCGCGCTAAGCTTCGTATCGCGCGCCGTTTTCGGTGCGTAATCGAGGTCGCAGGCAGGATCCTGGTTGTCGAGGTTGATCGTCGGGGGAACGACTTGATTCTGTAGGGCCAAGATCGTGAAGATCGCCTCCGCTGCACCGGCCGCTCCGATCATGTGCCCGGTCGTCGATTTGGTCGAGCTCACCACGAGCTTCTTGGCGTACGACCCGAAAGCGCGTTTGATCGCGACCGTCTCGGCGACGTCGCCGAGCGGCGTCGACGTCCCGTGCGCGTTGATGTAGCCGATCTCCTCGGCGCTCAATCCCGCGTCTTGCAGGGCGTTGCGCATGCATTGATACGCCCCCTCGCCGCTGTCGGAGGGCGCGGTGATGTGGTGCGCATCGGCGCTCATTCCGAAGCCCACGAGCTCGGCGTAGATTTTGGCGCCGCGAGCTCTCGCGTGCTCGTATTCTTCGAGCGCGATGCACCCTGCGCCGTCGCTGAGCACGAAGCCGTCGCGGTCGCGGTCCCACGGCCGGCTCGCAAGCGTCGGCGCATCGTTTCTCGTCGACAATGCGCGCGCGGCGCAGAAGCCGCCGAGCCCGAGCGGCGTCGTCGCATACTCGGCGCCGCCCGCCAACATGACGTCGGCGTCACCGTGCTGAATCAGGCGCCCGGCAAGACCGATGCAATGCGTCGACGTCGTGCACGCCGTGACCACAGCAAGATTCGGCCCGGTCATGCCGTACATGATCGAGACATGGCCGGAGATCATGTTGATGATGGTTGCGGGGACGAAGAACGGCGATATGCGCCGCGGCCCTCCTTCGCGCCACTTGTCGTGCGTCGCCTCGATCGTGCTGATGCCGCCGATCCCGGCACCCATGGCGATGCCGATTCTATGCGCCTCGCCGTCCTTGACCTCGATGCCGGAATCAGCGATCGCCTGCACTGACGCGGCGATGCCGTAATGAATGAAGGGATCGCACTTGCGTGCTTCTTTCGGCTCGAGATATGCGCCGACGTCGAAATTGCGAATGGTTCCGGCAAAGCGCGTAGTGAACTGGCTTGCATCGAAGGAATCGATCTCGGTAATTCCGCTGATGCCGTCCCGGACGTTGTTCCAGGCGTCCAGAACGGTGTTACCGGTCGGCGCGATCAGTCCCAGCCCGGTGACAACGACCCGTCGCTTGGCCACGGTTTATTGCTCGCGGTAATCGCCTTAGGGAAGCAACGGCGGACACGCCGTACCGGTCACGAATCGCCTTTTCTCGAGACGATATAGTCGATAGCCTGTTGGACCGTCGTTATTTTTTCCGCGTCTTCGTCGGGGATTTCTGTCTCGAACTCTTCTTCGAGGGCCATCACGAGCTCTACGGTGTCCAAGGAGTCAGCGCCCAAATCGTCGACGAACGAGGCGTCGTTCTTGATCTCGTCGGCCTTGACGCCCAGCTGCTCAGCAATGATTCCTCTGACTTGATCTTCGACACTGCTCATCTCTTCCATACCCCCTATTAAGTGACAAGCCGGACCATGGGTCCGGCCAGCGTGGCGCGTATTGTATTGAAATCAGGCGGGTCCTTCTACAAATCAGTGAGCCCAACCTTACAAGAATAACAAAAGATAGTTGAAAACAGTACGTTATTCGGAACCTTTCGCGATCACTGCATGTGCAGGCCGCCATTGACATTGAGCGTTTCGCCGGTCACGTAGCCACCCGCGTCGGAGGCCAGATATACGACCGCTGCGGCGACGTCCTCGGGAACGCCGAGCCGGCCGGCCGGGATCTGTTGACGGAGCGACTCTACCTGTTTCTCGTTCAACGACCTCGTCATATCGGTGTCGATGAACCCGGGCGCGATGGTGTTTACGGTGATGTTTCTCGATGCGACCTCGCGCGCCAGAGATTTCGAGAAGCCGATCATTCCTGCTTTGGCGGCGGCGTAGTTGGCCTGTCCTGGGTTGCCCGTGAGTCCCACCACGGAGCCGATGTTGATGATACGGCCATGGCGTGCCTTCATCATGCCGCGCAACGCCGCCTTGCATACCCGATGCAAAGCAGTCAGATTCGTCGCGAGCACCTGATCCCATTCCTCGTCCTTCATACGCATGAGCAAATTGTCGCGTGTGATGCCGGCGCTGTTGACGAGGATCGTCGGCGCTCCGAATTCCGCCGTCACTTCGTCCCAAAAGGCATCGATCGCCGCCCCGTCCGTCACATCGAGGACGCGACCGGCGCTTCGCTTGCCGAGCTCGCCGAGGCGGTTCGTGATCGCTTCGGCGCCTGACGCCGTCGTCGCCGTACCGATAACGTTGGCGCCCTGTTGCACGAGAGCTTCCGCGATCGCGCGGCCGATGCCGCGCGAGGCGCCCGTGACGACGGCCGTCTGTCCGGCGATCCCGGGCCATCTCGTAAGCGCTGCAAGTTCCATGGCGTTCCGAAACGAAAGCGGTGCGCGATTATAGCGACGGCCGAAGAGCACGGCGAACCAGCATGAGCAGAGCGAGCCCGGCAACACCGCCGATCGCACCGAAAAGATGTGCCTCGACGACCACGGGACCGCCTGCGGTGAGCTCCGAATAAGGCACCGGACCGCCCCATTGCTCCCACGCCAATTTGCCCAAGGTCAGCAAGAGCAGCAGCATGCCGATCGGCGCCCGCGCCGCGAGCAACTTGAGGCTGCCGGCAATCATGACTCCGTGCAGGACGCCGGACAGTCCCAC